>Ga0126371_10002393_pt1 | contig 16143 bp, 15 predicted proteins | sample PanSoiMetaPlot_4_FD_110145 | JGI IMG/M metagenome (GOLD analysis project Ga0126371, IMG submission 110145) | Tropical forest soil microbial communities from Panama - MetaG Plot_4 | ecosystem: Environmental > Terrestrial > Soil > Tropical forest > Bulk soil | place: Panama | collected 2016-02-17 | reverse complement strand
TGGCGGGCGCGGCCGGCTTCACGATCTCGCACATGGCGAGCAACTTCGGCATCACCTTCCCGGTCGCGGCGCTCGCGGGCATCGCGGTCGCCGTCGCCCTCGGCGTCCTCACTGCGATTTCCGCCGTCCGGGTACGCGGCACCAGCCTTTCGGTCGTTACCCTGGCCGGCGCCGTGGCCATCGACAACTTCGGTTTCCAGAACCCGACCTGGGGCGGCGGCGGACTCGGCTCGCCGGTGCCGGAGATGCACTGGTTCGGCGTGGACTTCGGCCCGAACGCCGGGTTCCGCGGCATCGACGGCAACCAGCCAAGCCCCGTCTTCGGCTGGGTCGTGCTGCTCTTCGTAGTGCTCGCCTGCCTCGGCGTCGGTTACCTGCGGCGCGGCAAGCTCGGCCAGCGGATGCTCGCCGTCCGGTCCAACGAGCGCGCGGCGGCTGCCGCCGCGATCAACCCGCGGAGCGTAAAGCTGTACGCCTTCATCATCGCGGCCCTCATCGCGGGCGTCGCCGGATGCCTGTACGCCTACAACTTCGGCTCGGTGAGCGCTGACAGGTTCGACGCTTTCACCGCGCTATCGCTGATCGCGTTCGCCTACGCGGGCGGCATCACGCTCATCTCGGGCGCGTTGTTCGCGGGCCTGATCTCCGCCCAGGCGCTGATCCCGTACGCGCTGCAGGACTGGTTCGGGCTGTCCGGCAACTGGTTCCTGCTGGTCGGCGGTGTCCTGCTCATCTTCACCCTGCTGCAGAACCCGACCGGCGTGGCCGGCGACTTCTACCGACGCTTGCACAAGAAGCCGCAGTTCCACGCGCCGGACGTGGACGCGGCCAGCCGGGAGCAGGTCACCCCGCGCACTGAGCGCCCGGACCGGTCGGGAAACCCGGCGGTGCTGAAGGTAGACGGGCTGACGGTCCGGTTCGGCGGCGTGCACGCGGTCGAGAACGTCTCGCTGGAGATCAGGGAAGGCGAACTCGTCGGCCTCATCGGGCCGAACGGGGCGGGCAAGACCACGATGATCGACGCCATGACCGGGTTCGTCACCGGCACCGGCACGGTGGTGCTCGGCGATCGCGATCTGCGCGGCCTGTCCGCCTACGACCGGGCACGGGCAGGCCTGACCCGCACCTGGCAGTCCACGGAACTGTTCGACGACCTGAGCGTGTCCGAGAACCTCACGGTCGCCGCGCGGGAGAGCGGCGTGACCGAGGATGACGCCAAGCAAACCCTCGCCGTCGTGGGCATGGACTGGGCGGCCGAAGCCGAGCCGTCGGCGCTGTCGTCCGGTCAGCGCAAGCTGGTCGGCGTCGCCCGCGCCCTGGTCGCCAAACCGCGGCTGCTCTGCCTGGATGAGCCTGCCGCTGGCCTGGACTCCGGCGAATCGAAGGAGCTCGGCATCACCTTGCGCCGCCTCGCCGACCAGGGCCAGTCGATGCTGCTCATCGAGCACGACATGGGCCTGGTGCTCGGCATCTGCGACCGGGTCGTGGTCCTGGAGTTCGGCAAGGTCATCGCCGAGGGCACGCCCGAGGCCATGCGCCGGGACCCGCGGGTGATCGCCGCCTACCTGGGCGATGGTCTCGCGGAAGAGCCGGAGACGGCGGAACCGGAAGCGGCGGAAAAGGCTTAAGAGCAGTATTCCGAACGGAGCGTGGCGTCTGCCGCCGCCATGTCCTGCCTGGCCGGTCGACAACGTCCGGCCGTGTTTCGGCGTCATAGAGCCGTACAGCCATGACACCATCATCGGCGGGAGCGGCTATGCCTGGAAAACGCGCCGTGGCAGCGGTGCTGGTGACGTGCGCGGCGTGGTGCGCTTCGTGTACCGGGGCGCCGCCGAAGCCCCTATCGGTCACGCCTGCCCGCTCCTCGCCCGCGCCAGCCTCCTCGCCTGCGCCAGCCTCACCGGCGATCGCCAGCGCCACGCCCGTGTGCTTCGGTGCGATGCCGGCCGAGTGGGTTAGGGCGCTGCGTGCCCGCAGCGTCACATCTCCGGCAGGCACCTATTTCGGGCCCGGCGGCGTCGCCGGCGGTGCCGCGATCGGCCAGTTCAATTCGGCCGCGAGCAGCGGCATCGGCCTGCTCGACATGACGACAGGCAGGCTGACCACGATCTCACGGTACGCCGGCCCGATGGGCGGCATGGGCGCGATGGCGATCGAAGCGCCCTGGGTGGTCTGGGAAGAGGCGGACTCGCAGTCCGCGACGGAGACCAGCCTGGACGACTGGACCGTGCATGCCTGGAACCTGACGCTCGGCCAGGGCCGGGTGCTCGCGACGTCCCGGCTGGCCAACGGCAAGTACCTCACTGGCCAGGCGCCGGTGCCAGTCGTCAGAGACGGCATTGCCGCGTGGGCCCAGCCAGTGCCTAGCCCGGACCACTACAACAGGGCACAGGTCCGGGTGGTCGACCTGGTCACCGGCAAGATGACCGTGCTCGATACCGGGCGGGTAAGCTCACCGGTCTACGCCGGTCCCTACCTGGTCTGGGGAAAGATCGACAGCGCCGGCCACTACCTGCTCCGCGTCGCGGACGCCGCCGACCTCAAGCTCGTCAGCACCCCTGCGCCGCTGCGCGACCCTCGCCCCCTGCTCTACCTGGCCGGATCCCCCCAGTACCTGGCCTGGAGCTCGGCGGACCTGAACACGCTCACCGTCTGGCCGGTCGGCAGCGGCCGCCTGCTCCGGTTCGCCCAGTCGGACTCCGGGCACCCGTTCCAGTTCCCGCAGCTCGCGGGTCACTTCGTCCTCTGGTACACCGGGACAGGTACGTCAGTGCTCGACCTGCGATCCGGCGATGCCTTCGACATCGCCGGATCGGCGGCGGCCTCGCCAGGCACGATCGCGGTCGAACAGCAGATCAGCCAGCCGCCCAAGGGCAGTTATGCCTCAACCCGGGTGTCCACGCTGCCCATATCCGCCATGCCTCGCGTGAGCACCTGCTGACGAGCTATTGCGAACGCAGCGCGGCCAGGTGCGCCAGCCATCGCCGGGTGACACGGGTATCGCGGTGCTCGGGGCCGAGCACCCGGACCCGAGCCGCGAGCAGGTCGCTGAACTCCCGCGCCGCCTGCGCGTAGCGCCCGCGCTGCGCGAGCACCAGGCCGAACTCGTGCCTGGCCGACAGGGTGCTTGGGTGGTCGGGGCCGAGCGTCCGCGCCTGCGCGTCGAGCAGCTCGCGCAGGCTCCGCTCCGCTCCCTCGAATTGCCCCTGCCTGGCCAGCAGCCGGGCGAGCTGGTATCCGGTGCCAAGCGCGACCGCGTCACATAGCGCGAGCACCGCCTCGTGCCCGGTGCCAAGATGCCGCGCGTGACGCAGCGCCTCGGTCGCCAGTTCCGCCGCGGCGGCGGTGCGGTCCGCGCGCAGGAACGCCTCCGCGGTGGCCGCCGCCACCTCGGTCAGCACCGCGAGGCTGTCCTGCTTGAGTACCCCGCCGAGGTAGCCGTACACCGCGCTAACGTGGGGCTGCAGCGCCACCCAGGCCGGCCAGTCGGCCGTCGCGTCCAGCCTGGCCGCCGCCGCGGCGAGCATCGCGACCGCGACGCCGCCGGCCGCCCGCGCGGCGTCTCCGGTATAGACGCGGCTGGTCTCGCAGACCAGCCGGTGCACGGTCACGCCCGTGTCCTGGCTGGTGATAAGCCCCACCCGGGACAGCGCCCGCAGTCCCTTCTTCGCCAGTGCGGCGTCGCCGTCGCAGGCCTGCCCGAGTACGTCCATGTCGAGCATCCCGGCCGGTATCACTATCGAAGGCGCCAGGCAGCACAGCACCCGCAGCAGCGCCCGCGTCTGCGGCCGCCCGCCCGAGGCGAGGGCCTCCAGGGCCAGTTCGCGGCCGCCCGCCACGACGTCGCGGGTGTCGACCGGGCCGTAGTCGCTGAACGCCTGCCCCGAGGCGGTTAGCAGACATCCCGCGTGCCGCAGCGCCAGCGGCAGCCCGCCAAGCCGCTCCGCCAGCGCCGCCGCCTGCAACGCGGACCCGGCATCCGGCGCGAGATCGGCAAGCACGTGCCCGCCCGCCACCGGGTCAAGAGGTCCGACCGGGTGCAATTCCGTGTGCCTGCCCCAGCCAGGGCCGTCGGCGTTGCGGCTGGTGACGATGATCAGGCCGGCCTGCGTCCGGCGCAGCCAGCCCGGCCCGGCGAGCACGGCGGGGTCGTCCACGCCGTCGAAGACGAGCAGCCACGGCGCCCGCTGTTCGAGGTACCGCCAGAGCAGGTCGGCGGCGTCCCGCTGCCCCGAGCCCGCCTGCGCCACTTCGGCCGGCTGCGCACCCAGGTCCGCGGCCAGGTCGAGCAGGCTGACGGTCACCGTCCGCGGGTCGGCCGCGGGCACCCACCAGACCGGCACGCCGCGCCTGGCCGCCTCCCTGGCAACCCTCAGCGCGAGCGCGGTCTTGCCGGTACCGCCCGGGCCCGCCAGCACCCGCGCCCGCCCGTCGGGGGCCCACACCAGCGCGCCAAGCCGTCGCAGCTCGTCGTCTCGTCCGTGCAGCACGGTCGGCAGCAATCCGGCGGGCGCGTCGAGCACGACCCGCCTCGCCACCCGCGTGCCTTCCCGCGCCGGGGCAGCCGCGAAATCCGCAGTCCCTTCGTCCCCGGCCGCCTCATCGCCGGCCAGGACTGTCCGGCTATCTTCCGGTGCCGGCTCTGTGTCCGGTTCGTCGCGCTTCACGCGCCGCCGTGCCGCCAGCGACCGGGCCTTACCGACAAGGAGCGTCACGCCGCCCCCATTAACGTCGCGTCCACAGCGTAAGCGTACAAACACGAAGCGTTGCTTGCCTCGCGTTCACGGCAACATGGCCGATTACGAGATCGACACGATCTAGCGGGTCAAATTGTCCGGGCATCTCGACCTGCACTGTGCAGCCGGTCAGCGCGGCCAGGTCCGTAGTAGCGTGGCTCGCGTGGCCGACATGGACGAGGTCGTCGAGCGGATTCTGACCAGCTATGACACGATCACGGTGGTCGGCGCGAGCGCCAACCAGGCCAAAGCTGCACACCGTGTGCCCGTGCTGTTGCAGCGGCACGGCTGGCGGATCATCCCGGTCAACCCGCGCGGCGGGCAGATCCTTGGCGAACAGGCGTACCGGACGCTGGCCGGGGTACCCGAGCGGGTGGGGCTAGTCGAGGTGTTCCGCCCGTCGGACCAGACACCGGACATCGCGCGCCAGGCAGTCGCCGTTGGCGCCACCGCGCTGTGGCTGCAGCTTGGCATTTCCTCCGCCCCCGCCAGGGAGATTGCCGAGTCCGCCGGGCTGCTCTACGTGGAGAACCGCTGCATGGCGATCGAGCGGCGCCGCCTCGGCCTGGATGCGCCCGGTGCTAGCCGGCCGCGCTAGTTATCCCCGTGCCGCTCGGTTTCGTGGGCCTTCAGCGCGATCAGTTCCGCGGTCCGGCGCTGACCGCCGCTGCACGCCTGGAGGAACGCCTCGGTGAGCTGCTCATCTGACGGCGCTGACTGAGCGAGCAGATCCATCACCCGCTCGTGCATGCCGAGCGCCGCGGCGTGCCAGAGCTGGTCTACCCGGGCTCCGCGGCTGACAAGCAGCCGCGCGACGTTCCAGCAGCTGTACTCGACGGCGTTGTCAAGCGGCGTGCCGATCGAGCCGTAGGGGATCTCCAGGTCCGCGCCGCCGTCGATGAGCGCCTCGGCCACGTCGGCGTCATCGGTGCAGGCCGCGCGGTGCAGCGGGGCCTCGGCGAACCGTCTGCCCTTGACGCGCGCGTCCGGATCCGCGCCTGCCTCGATGATCATCCGCGTGACCGCGGGACCGTTCGGGAAGAAGCCCGGCCAGCCGGTGACGACGTGCAGCAGCGTGCCCGCCGTTCCGCGGCTGAGGCGGATGTGCTCCGCGGCCAGCCCCGGGTTCGCATCGAGCACACGCTGAACCGTCGCGGTGTCTCCGCGCCGTATCGCCTCGGTGACCTCGACCGCGAGCGGTTCGCTCTCACGCAGCATGGGCTGCTTCCCCTCCGTGCCTATCAGAGAGAATAGGCCGAAGGAGATTTACCGTCAGGCGCGGGGCGTCCAGGTGAAGCTGCCCGCGCCAGCTTGCTGCCAACCGCGTGGTCTTGAGCACCCTCTGATCGGGAGACCATGGACGCGATATCCCATGCCCTTGCCATCACCGGGGCGATGACCTGGGTGATCGCCTGGGCGCTCATTCTCGGCTTCGCACTGTCCGCCGTGGTGCAGGCACTGGTCCGCAAGTCGGTAATCACCAGGATGCTCGGCGACGACCGGCCCCGCACGCTGGCGGTGGCGGCCGGCCTGGGGGCCGCGTCTTCGTCCTGCTCTTACGCGGCGGTCGCCCTCGCCAGGTCGCTGTTCAGGAAGGGCGCGAACTTCACCGCCGCCATGGCGTTCGAGATCGCATCCACCAACCTGGTGATCGAGCTCGGCGTGATCCTCGCGCTGCTGATGGGATGGCAGTTCACCGTGGCCGAGTTCACCGGCGGCCCGATCATGATCGTCGTCTTGGCCGTGCTGTTCCGCTTGTTCCTGCGAGCACGGCTGCTTCGCGAGGCGTCCGAGCAGGCCGACCGGGGGCTCGCGGGCGCGATGGAGGGGCACGCGGCGATGGACATGACCGTCGGTGGCTCAGGCTCGTTCGTCCGCAGGCTGGCGTCCGCCGAAGGGTTCACCGCGGTCTCGCACGTGTTCGTGATGGAGTGGGCCGCGATCATCAGGGACCTCGTGGGCGGGCTGCTGATCGCCGGCGCCATCGCCGCCTGGGTGCCCGACTCGTTCTGGAACTCGTTCTTCTTCACCGGGCACCCGCTCGCCGCCAAGCTGTGGGGACCGCTGATCGGGCCGGCCGTGGCGATCATCTCGTTCGTCTGCTCGATCGGCAACGTGCCGCTCGCCGTGGTGCTGTGGAAGGGTGGCATCAGCTTCGGCGGCGTGATCTCGTTCATGTTCGCGCACCTGATCATCGCGCCGATCCTGAACATCTACCGCAAGTACTACGGCCGGCGGATGGCGGCGTTCCTGCTCGTCACGTTCTACGCGGCGATGGTCCTGGCCGGGTACGTGATCGAGGTGGTCTTCAGCGCGGGCGGCTGGATCCCGGACCGGGCCCAGGCGAAGATCCCGTCGCAGGGGGTGTCCTGGGACTACACGACCTGGCTGAACATCGTCTTCGGCCTGCTCGGCGCGGCGTTGTGTGTGCGGTTCTTCCGCACCGGCGGGCTGGCCATGTTGCGCATGATGGGTGGCTCACCTGACCCCTGGACAGGCGCCACGCACCGTTCAGATACTTAATTCTTGTGAAGTGGCTGCGGACGTCGGGCGGCGGGATCGTCACCGCCGACGAGGAGCCGGTCCTGCTGCGGGGAGTCGGCGTCGGCGGCTGGCTCAACATGGAGAACTTCATCACCGGGTACCCGGGAACGGAGTCCTCGCACCGCGAGGCACTGCGCCGCGTGTTCGGCGAGCGGCGCGCCGGGCTGCTGCTTGACTCGCTGCTCGACAGCTTCTTCGGGCCGCCGGATGCGGCGTTCATCGCCTCGCTCGGCATGAACTGCGTGCGCCTCCCGGTGAACTGCCGGCACTGGCAAGACGAGGCGCGACCCGGGGAGATCGATCCGGCAGGGTTCGCCCGGCTGGACCGGGCGGTGGACGCGTGCGCGGCCGCGGGCCTGTACACGGTGATCGACCTGCACGCCGCGCCGGGCTGGCAGAACCACCACTGGCACAGCGACAACCCGTTCCACCGCCCGCTGCTCTGGCACAGCAGGCACTTCCAGGACCAGGCCGTCACGCTCTGGGAGGCGATCGCGGCCCGCTACGCGGGCCGGCCCGAGGTGGCCGGGTACAACGTGCTTAACGAGCCCGCCGACGAGTCGGGGACGGCCCTGGCCGCCTTCTACCGGCGCGCGGTGTCGGCGATCAGGGCGATCGACGAGCGGCACATGGTCTTCCTGGACGGGAACCGGTACGCACGCGAGTTCGACGGGTTCGGCGAGCCGTTCGACAACGCCGTTTACGCGGTGCACCAGTACCCGGAGCCGGGCTCGGCCGAGGGCGGCCCGTACCCGGGCATCACGAGCGGCCGGCACTTCGACGCCGGCGTCGTCGCCGCGGACTTCGCCGCGCTGACCACGTACATGCGCGGGCACGAGCTCCCCGTCTGGGTGGGCGAGTTCGGCCCGGTCTACGGCGCCGGCGCCGAGCGCGACGCGCAGCGCCGGCGGCTGCTCGCCGACCAGATCGAGCTCTACACCTCGGCGGGCGCGGGCTGGTCGCTGTGGACGTACAAGGACATCGGCGTCCAGGGCCTCGTCGTCGTCGACTCGGAATCGGGGTGGATGCGCCGGACCAAGGATGTGCGGGCGAAGAAGGCTCGGCTGGCCGTCGACGCCTGGGGCTCGACCACGGACGGCATTAGTGACGTGCTTGACCCGCTGCTTGCGCGGTTCGCGCGGGAGTTCCCCGGGTTCGACCCGTACCCGTTCGGCGCCCGGCGCTACGTCCAGCAACTTGTGCTGTACATGTGCTTCGCCGAGCCGCTTGCGGAGGAGTTCGCTTCGTGTTTCGCCGATGCCTCCGATGATGAGCTCGTCGCGCTCGGCGAATGCTTCGCGCTCGGCAACTGCGTGGTCAGCGAGGACCTGTGCGCGGTGGTCTCAGCAACCCATTAACCGCGCCTAGAAGCGACTGTGCCGGCGTTCCCGGCGGCGTTCGAGCCTGCGGTCCCGCCGATCCCAGCGACCGTCTGCGCGCGACTGCCTGGCCCCGCTGCGGCTGATGTGCACCCCGCCGACGAGCGAGAACGCGTTGATGTGCACGATCGGCGCGCCTGGCCCGGGCTCCGGCCCGCCCTCGATCCTGGTGCCGCCGATCAGGCTGAACCCCGATACCTGCACCCGGACCCCCTGCGGAACCTGCACCGAGACGCCGCCCACCAGCGACACCTTGGTCAAGGTGACCTCGGGGGCGGCCAGCTGGGCCTGGCTCAGGTCCAGGTCCGCCCCGCCCACGATGGTGACCGAGATGACATGCCGGTCCATCCGCCAGGGCCCGGATACGCTAAATCCGCCGATGGGGGAGACGTGCCAGGAGGGTGCGGCCGAGGCCGCCCGGCCGGCCACGGCGGTGCCTGCCCCGCCCGTGTCCGCGGGCAGGTCGGCCACCAGCCGGTCGAGCTCGGCCCGGGTCTTGGCGGCGGTCGCCTGCTCCATCCGCTGGCTGAACTCCTCAAGCGTCAAGCGGCCCGACCCGGTGGCCGCGCTCAGCCGCTCCACGGTCGCGTCCCGCTCGGCGTCCGACGCCCGCATGCCCCCGGCTTGGCCGCCGTCGCCCGTGGTCTCGCTCATCGCTGCCTCCCGCGGCTGGGTTCGCTCCGCGACTAACCCTAGCGCCCAGGCGCCGGGCGGAGCCGTGATGTCAAGCCGCGGCAGACCAGCCATCCATCGGGATTGACGATGAAAAACAGGTGCGCAAACCTGGCCTGGTGAGCGGCGACACGGAGCAGGCCACGGAGTTCTCTGAGCTCTTCCGGGCGGTTTACCTGACCTTCCACAGGAGGGACGGACCGCGCAGTCAGCTGCCGAATGCCTCACTCGCGGTCCTCGAGCATCTCGCGCTGGCTGGGCCGCTCACCATCGGCGAGGCCGCGGCGCACTTGTGCCGCGCGCAGTCGGTCGTGAGCGAGATCGTCAGCCATCTGGAGCGCCAGGGCATGCTCGAGCGGGAAAGCGACCCGGACGACAGGCGCAGGACGTTGATCTGGCTGACTCCTGCCGGGCAGGCAATCCTGCGTCGCCAGCGTGAGGTGCTCAGCCTGGACCTGCTGGCCGGCGCGCTGCGGAAGATGGCCCCCGAAGAGTCCGCAGCGCTGTCGCGCGGACTCCGTTCGCTCATTCAGTGCTCAGTTCCGGCCCCGGACACGACCGGGCCGCTCAAGGGAGATCATCATGACCACGACGTCGACCTGTGAAAGCTGCGGTATGCCGATCGAAACCGGACGGTACTGCGAACACTGCACCGATGAGCACGGTGAGTTGCAGTCGTTTGAGCAGCGGTTCGAGCGGATGACCGCCTGGCAGGCCCGCCGGAGCCCGGGTACACCGAGCGACGAGATCGAACGCCAGACACTGGACTACATGGCAACCATGCCAGCATGGCGCGACCACCCCCGCGTCACATCCCGAGAGCGCTGAATCGGCGATTACCGCTCGTCGAGCTGGGCGGTCAGCCGGGCGGGGGCTACGGCGCGGTACGCGTCCTGGCACAGTTCCGCGATCTCCGCCCAGTCGAGGCCGGTGTCGAGGCGGACACCGATCCAGCCGCGGCCGCCGACGTACGGCGGGCGGAAGAAGCGGTCCGGCGCGGACGCGACGAGTTCAGCCTGCGCACCGGGCAGTCCGGCGCACCACAGGTGCGGGAAGTCGTGGTCGTGGTGGCCGGATGCCCACAAGGTCACGAACGACTTCTTGTCACACACGAAGAATGTGGGGGCGCCGTGGCTGGGCCGCTCGCTGACTTCGGGCAGCGCGAGGCAGATCTCCCGCAGGCGCCCGGCCAGATCATCGTCCATCGGGCTCCTTCGCTTGCTCGCGCCCCATTATCGCGCGGGTCGGCACGCCGGCGCGTTCGTCACCGCCGCACCCTTGCGCTCGTGCCAGCGGTGCAGCTTGCTTGCCTCTTGGCCACCCTGTGTCCCAGTGGTCGCCTAAGAGATCGCCCGCCACAGCTATTTTGCTTGAGTCAGAGGCTATTGCGAAAATATTTTTTACGACGTAACGAATTAGGTCGTATAGAGTAGAAAACGTTCGTGATCATGATCGGCCGAGTCTAAGGTGCCGGAAAATGTCCGGGGTGTGACGCCAGAAGATGTGGACAGCCTGAGCCGCGGGATGCGTGAGACGGGATGGAATGAACGCTCACGGTCGGGGGAGCAAAAGGGGCGTGGCCTGCCGGCGATGGGGAACCTAGCGAAAGCACCGCTCGCCATGTCAGGCTGCGCTGTCACATAACGTGCCATCTAGGGCCGGGGATGTTACGGAACCGGCACGATCAATGTCGGTCCGAAGGCGACGGGAACGCTTAGGGTGGTTGGATGAGTTGGCCCGGCCAGCGAGTCGCAAGCACCAGGGGCCTCAGATATATTCACACTAAGGCGGTAGGAAAAGCCTACTTTGCGATGATGAGAGGCCCGAGCCAGGCGTGATCACTTTCGAGAGAGTGACGAAGCGCTACCAGGACGGGACCGTCGCCGTCGACGCACTCGACCTCGAGATCCCCGCGGGCAAGACGGTGGTGCTCGTCGGGCCGAGCGGCTGCGGCAAGACCACGTCGCTACGCATGATCAACCGGCTGGTCGAGCCGACCGAGGGGCGGATTCTGCTCGACGGCCAGGACGTACGCGCGGAGGACCCGGCGCGGCTGCGCCGCGGGATCGGGTACGTGATCCAGCAGACCGGGCTGTTCCCGCACCGCACCGTGCAGGACAACATCGCCACCGTGCCGCTGCTCAACGGCTGGCGACGGCCGAAGGCGCGGGCGCGCGCGCGGGAACTGCTCGAGCTTGTCGGGCTCGATAAGGCGCTGGCGCGCCGCTATCCGTACCAGCTGTCCGGCGGGCAGCAGCAGCGTGTCGGTGTGGCGCGCGCCCTAGCCGCCGACCCGCCGGTGCTCCTGATGGACGAGCCGTTCAGCGCTGTCGACCCGCTGGTGCGTGCCTCGCTGCAGGACCAGCTCATCACGTTGCAGACACAGCTGCACAAGACTGTCGTGCTGGTCACCCACGACATCGAGGAGGCCATTAAGGTCGGCGACCTGATCGCGCTGTACCGGCCCCAGGGGCGGCTGGCGCAGTTCGGCACGCCCGAGCGGCTGCTCGGCGCACCCGCGGACGACTATGTCGCAGGCTTCGTCGGCTTCGACCGGGGTATCAGGCGGCTGACCTTCTTCCCGGCAGCCGGCCTAGAGCTGAGCGCGGGTCCGGTGCTCGGCGCGGACGCGACGGTTGCCAAGGCGCAGGCCACCGGCGAGCCGTGGATCCTCATCGTCGACGACGGGCAGCCGCGCGGCTGGGTACCGCAGGCACGGCTGGCATCCCTTTCCGGCGACACGCCACTTGATCAGCTCCTGGCGGACGGGATCGGCCACACGTTCCCGGTGCGCGGCGGCTCGCTGCGCGCCGCCCTCGACGCGGCGGTGATCTCACCAGCCGGCCAGGCGATCGGCGTGGACGAGGACGGCCGTGTCGTCGGGGTGGCCACGTTCGACCAGTTGCGGGCCGCCATCCAGGCAGCGGACCGGGCAGCGGACCAGGCGGACGAGGCGGCTGCGGCCGCGGATCTCGCCACTCACCGTTCCGCGGACGAGCCGGGAGCACGACGATGAACTGGTCCTGGATTCCCGCGCACGGGTCGGAAATCTGGGCTTACGCCAAGGACAGCGCCCTGCTCGGCATCACGCCGGCGCTGCTCGGGCTGGTGATCTCGCTGCCGCTTGGCATCGTGGCCGCCCGCTGGCGCTGGTTCAACGCGCCGGTGCTCGGAGTGGTCAGCGTGCTCTATGCGATCCCTTCGATCGCGCTGTTCTTCGCGCTCATTCCTGCGCTCGGGCTGACCGATACCAACGTCATCGTCGCGCTCACGCTCTTCTCGCTGTGCGTGATCTTCCCGAACGTTGTCGCCGGACTGCACGCGGTCCCCGACTCGGTCCGGCAGTCCGCGACCGCGATGGGCTACGGCGCGCTGCGCCGGCTCGCGATGGTCGAGTTGCCGCTCGCGGTCCCTGTGATCATCGGAGGACTACGGGTCGCCGTGGTGTCCAGCATCAGCCTGACCAGCGTCTCCCAGCTGATCGGGGTGTACAGCCTCAGCTACTACCTCATCGACGGTTATCAGCGGCAGTTCCCGACCGAGATCTACGTCGCGCTGGTGCTGATCATCGTGCTCGCCGTGGCCTGCGACCTAGTGCTCGTCGGCGTGCGCCGGGTGCTCACCCCGTGGATGGCGCGGTCATGAGCTTCTTCAACTACGCCTGGGACTGGGTGACGCAAAGCGCCAACTGGCACGGGGCAGGCAGCATCCCGCAGCAGGTCCTCGCCCAGCTCGGCTACGCCGGCGCGGCGCTGCTGATCGCCGCGCTCATCGCGATCCCCGCCGGGGTGGCGATCGGGCACACTGGGCGCGGCGCGGTGGTCGTGATCAACATCGGCAACGCCATGCGCGCGATCCCGACGCTCGCGCTGCTCATCCTGCTCGCGCTATACATCACGTTCTCGTTCCTCACCTGGCTGGTGCCGCTGGTCGTGCTCGCCATCCCGCCGATCCTGGTCAACACATACGAGGGCGTGGCCGGGGTCGACCCGGGTGTGCGGGATGCCGCCAAGGGCACGGGCATGACGGCGTGGCAGCAGGTGACGCGCGTGGAGGTGCCGATCGCGTTGCCGCTGATCCTGGTCGGCCTGCGCACCGGGGCGATCTTCGTGGTGGCCACCGCGACGCTCGTCGCCTACCTCGGACTTGGCGGCGTCGGCCGCTTCATCTTCGACGGCCTGGACTCGTACAACTACTCGCCAGTCGCGGGCGGAGCACTGGTCCTCATGGTCCTGGCCGTGCTCGTCCTGGTGTTCTTCGCCGTCCTCGCGAGGCTGGTCGTCCCGGCCGGCCTGCGCAAGCAGCGGCGTTCGGAATAGCGGTATCCCTACCAGAAAGGCTTACCCATATGCATACCAAGACTGCCGTGGCCGCCGTGGCGGCCATCGCCGTCGCCGCGGTAACGGCCTGCTCGAGCTCGAGCAGCAGCAGTAGCTCGAGTTCGAGCGCCCCCGCCGCGACGGCTACCTCGAGTTCGTCCAACCCGCTGTCGCAGGGCGGCGCCGCAGGCACCGTGACCGTCGGCTCGGCGAACTTCCCTGAGAACGAACTGCTCGCCGAGATCTACATCCTGGCGCTGCAGGGCAAGGGCATCAAGGTGACGCCCAAGCTCAACATCGGCTCCCGCGAGGTCTACTACCCGCAGATCCAGCAGGGGACGATCTCGATCATCCCCGAATACAACGGCACCCTGCTTTCGGTCGCTGTGGACAAGAACAGCACCGCCAAGTCCACCGCGGACGTCGACGCGGCGCTGGCCGCCAAGCTGCCGTCCACGCTGGAGGTGCTCAACCCGGCGCCGGCCCAAGACAGCGACTCGGTCACAGTCACCGCGGCGACCGCCGCGAAGTACCACTTGAAGACGATCGCCGACCTCAAGGCGTACGCGGCGAACATGGTGCTCGGCGCGCCGCCTGAGTTCAAGACCCGCTCCGACGGGGTCGCTGGCCTGAAGTCGACCTACGGCCTGACGTTCAAGCAGTTCGACCCGCTCGACGAGTCTGGCCCGATCACGCTCGCCGCTCTGACGAGCGGCAAGGTGCAGGCGGCGGACGTGTTCACCACCACGCCGCAGATCCTTACCGATCACCTGGTGTCGCTGGCGGACCCTAAGTTCAACTTCGCGGCGCAGAACGTGATCCCGCTGGTCTACAAGCCGGCGATGAACCCCACGATCATCGCGACGCTGAACGCGATCTCCGCCAAGCTGACCACCGCCGCGCTGCTGCAGATGGACAGCGCGGTGATCGTCCAGCACGCGGACTACTCGACGGTGGCGGCCGCCTTCCTCAAGGCAGAAGGGCTCAACTAGCTAGCAGGCGCCGGGATGAGCTGCTAACCGGGTCGCCACCGGGCGACCCGGTCAGCAGCGCTGTCGCCGGTAGAGTTGTCGCGCAGCGGAAGGGGCAGCAGCGCTTGGTCGAGATCAAGACACCGGCAGAGATTGACGCAATGCGCGCGGCGGGCCGCGTTGTCGCGGACGTGCTCGCGGCGGCCCGCGCGTACGCCGCGCCCGGAGTGCGGCTCGCCGAACTCGACGAGGCCGCCAGGGACGTGCTCGCCAAGGCCGGTGCCACCTCGCCGTTCCTGCACTACAAGCCCAGGTTCGCACCGGTGCCTTACCCGGCTGTCATCTGCACGTCGGTGAATGACGCGGCGCTGCACGGCATCCCTGACGGCTACCGGCTGGCGCCCGGCGACTTGCTGAGCGTCGACGCCGGGGCCACCCTCGACGGCTGGGTCGCCGATGCGGCGATCTCGTTCACCGTCGGGCCGCCGCACGACGGCGACGCCAGGCTGATCGCCGCCACCCAGGACGCGCTCGCCGCGGGGATCGCCGCGGCCGTGCCCGGCGGGCGGATCGGCGACATCTCGGCCGCGGTCGGGGCGGTCGGCAGGGCCGGCGGCTACGGCATCTCCACCGAACTCGGCGGGCATGGCGTCGGCCGGACCATGCACGAGGACCCGCACATCCCCAACCTGGGCAGGCCAAAGCGCGGCATGCGGCTCATCCCCGGGCTGGTGATCGCCATCGAGCCGTGGTTCATGGCGGGCGGCAGCGACGACTGCTACCTGGACGACGACGGCTGGACAGTCAGGACGGCGGACGGCAGCCGTGCGGCGCACTCCGAGCACACCGTCGCGGTGACCGCGGACGGACCGGTCATCCTCACCGCAGGCCCCCGCACGGCCGAGGCGGGCGGCCGCCTCAGGTGAGCAGGCCGGCCGGCAAGACGGCGTGCACCCCCCACGTTCCGTTGGCCACCTGAGTCACCCGCATGTCGACGCTCGTGCTGGCAAGCGCCAGTGCCTCCGACCGCCCCACGCCGAACATCGCCGTCAGCCACGTCACCATCGCGTCCAGCGCGTCACCCATGGCCACGTTGAGGTCGGCGTCGAACCCGAAGGTGACCGGCCCGCCGGGGGTGTCGGCGTGCACCGAGGTAAGCGGCCGGTCCGCGACGATATCCAGCACGGCCCGCGTGGTCATCGGGCACTCAATCGCGGTGCCGCCCACCTCGCCGTCCCCCTGCGCCGCGTGCCCGTCGCCGAGGTAGACCAGCGCTCCGTCGACGTTGACCGGCAGGTACAGCGTCGAGCCGGCCAGGAGATCCTTGCAGTCGATGTTGCCGCCGCTTCCGGCCCGCGGCGGGATGGTGGAATGCTCGCCGGGTTCGGCGGGTGCCACGCCCATCACGCCGAGGAACGGCGCCAGTGTCCGGGTGAAGCGCCCGTTCGCGGTGCCCTTGCCGGCGTCCGCGTCCAGCTCCCACAGCAGCCACGCGCCCTGCCCCTCCTCGGTGAGCCCGAGG
>Ga0126371_10002392_pt1 | contig 16149 bp, 12 predicted proteins | sample PanSoiMetaPlot_4_FD_110145 | JGI IMG/M metagenome (GOLD analysis project Ga0126371, IMG submission 110145) | Tropical forest soil microbial communities from Panama - MetaG Plot_4 | ecosystem: Environmental > Terrestrial > Soil > Tropical forest > Bulk soil | place: Panama | collected 2016-02-17 | reverse complement strand
TAGCGTGCCAATGCGCGCCGGCCCGGGTCGGTCAGAAACTCGGATTGCGCCGCCGCGTCGTCGCTGAAGCGCTCGGCGGCCGAGCCGACCGAGGCAGAGCTCAAAACGGCGCCGAACTCATTGCGCTGGATCAAGCAATCCCGCCGGTGCAGGTCTGGACGGCAGATCGCATGCGGCGCGTGGGTTTGATTTAAGTCAATGAAGGTGGGCGCCATTTTTTGTTTCGCTGCGGCCCGGTCTCTGCCGATTCCGGGGTTACGGTAACGCTGGGAGAGATCGGGTTCGAGCGACCGAGCGAGGAAGGCATGCGGCGTTGGCTGGAGGAATGGTCGATTCTCACGATCGGCATGATCGTCATCGTGGGTCTGTTGGCGCTGAGCGCAATCGTAAATTCTCAGCAGAGCGGCCCCGGACAGAGCTCGCCACAGAGCCCGGGAGCACCGCAGAGCTCACAGCAAAGCAACGATCGGGCAACGCCGGCTCCCGCGCCCCAATCCGGCGCGCAACAGACACGCAGTCAAACCCTCTCTGGCGATCACGCTGGACATGAGACGGCGGCCCCTCCCAAGCCCACGCCGACAACGAGCACGCCGCAACAAACCGCGGCGCCCCCCGCCGCAACTTCGCGTCCCGCTGCTTTCAATCAGCCTTCTGCGCCGACGACCGTGCAAACGACACCGTCGAATGCGGCCTTGGCGAGCGGGCCGCAAGGCGATGCGACGGCCGGTCGACTCGTCTTCCGCAAATGCCAGGCGTGCCATTCTCTGGAACAGGGCAAGAACCTAATTGGACCGAGCCTGGCCGGAATCATCAATCGCAAGGCCGGAACTGCGGCAGGGTTCGACTCTTCGCCGGCCATCAAGCAGTCGAATCTGACCTGGAACGCCGCCGAACTCGACGGCTACCTGGCCGACCCCCAGAAGGTGGTGCCTGGCAACAGAATGCCGTTTGCGGGCCTCAAGACCGAGCATGACCGGAAGGACGTGATTGCGTTCCTCGCGACGTCATCGGGGCAGGCGCCATCGTCGGCCGCCGCGCCATCGGCAGGCGCCCAGGCCCAGCAGACGGCACCGCAACAGCCATCGCCCACGCCCGCCACCAAGCCGGTTGCGCAGGCACCGCAAAGCACGCAGGGGGGCGGGCTCAGTTACATTCCGGATGCCCGCTACACGTTGCGTTCCGGAATCGCTGACGGCCGTATGGTCTATATCGGAGTCGGCGGTGCGATCGACGGCAAGGTCAACCCTGTGCTGACCGCCACAGAGGGCCAAGTGGTCCAGCTCACGATCATCAATGGCGAGGGCGCGGAGCACGACATCGTGTTTCCCGATCAGGACGTCCGTTCGCCGCGCATCACCGGCAGGGGCTCGAGCACGACGATTGCGTTCCGCGCCGCAAGGGCCGGAGACTTCGTCTACTATTGCAGCGTGCCGGGCCATCGGCTCGCCGGGATGGAAGGCCAGCTCATCGTCACGCCCACGCCGCCGGCGCCCTCGGTCGTCGAGGCGGACATCTCGCGCGAGCCGACGGACCTGCCGCCGCCGATCGAGAGGCGGGCCCCGCAGACGGTTCGGATCGATCTTCTGTCGGTCGAAGTCGAGGGCCGTCTCGCCGAAGGCACGACTTTCGGCTACTGGACTTTCAACGGCAAGGTGCCGGGGCCGTTCATCCGCGTGCGTGTCGGCGACACCGTCGATATTCACCTCAAGAACGCGGCGGACAGCAGCATGATCCACTCGGTCGATTTCCATGCTGCCACCGGTCCGGGTGGAGGCGCCGCCTCGCTGCAGGTCGATCCGGGTCAGGAGAAGTGGATGACGTGGAAGGCCCTGGTGCCGGGCCTCTACGTCTATCACTGCGCGACCCCGATGGTGGCGGAGCACATCGCGAACGGAATGTATGGGCTGATCCTTGTCGAACCGGAAGATGGCCTGCCGAAGGTCGATCACGAATTTTACGTGATGCAGGGCGAAATCTACACCGACGCGCCTTTCGGCCAGCACGGCAGCCAGGAATTCAGCGTCGAAAAGCTGCTGGCGGAACATCCGGAATATTTCGTCTTCAACGGTTCGGTGGGCGCGCTTACGCGATTGCATCCACTGCAAGCGAAGGTCGGCGAGACCGTGCGCATCTTCTTTGGCGTGGGAGGGCCGAACTTCACTTCGTCATTCCATGTGATCGGCGAAATCTTCGACAAGGTCTACACGCTCGGCGGGCTGCAGACGCCGCCACTGCAAGGCATTCAGACAATCACAGTACCGCCCGGCGGGGCAGCGATCACGGAATTCAAGCTCGACGTGCCGGGCAACTACACACTCGTCGACCATGCGTTGGCGCGGGCGGAACGAGGATTGCTCGGCATTCTGCACGTCGAGGGGCCGCCAAATACGGACATCTACAACGGTGTCACCATGCCCGGGATGGGGCATTGAGGCCGATCGTTGCGCCAGATCAAACCCGGTCGGCCGGATCCGGGTTATTCAGAGGGTTAACAAGCGGCTTGGAAAGATGAGCCCTGTTCCACGATTGCGTCCCTATGCGGGGCCGGCGCTCCTTTCCTATGGGTTCCGGCCGTTCTTTCTGCTCGGCTCGATTTTTGCCGGCTGCGCCGTGCTGGCGTGGCTGCCGGCCTTCTATGGCGAGCTGACGATTTCGACCGCCTTCGTGCCGCGCGACTGGCACGTGCACGAGATGATCTACGGCTACGCGGCGGCGGTCGTCACCGGGTTCCTGTTGACAGCGGTTCCGAACTGGACCGGCCGGCTGCCGGTGCAGGGCGGATCACTCGCGGTCCTGCTGGCGCTCTGGCTGGGCGGGCGGATCGCGGTCCTGCTGTCGGCGCACATCGGATGGGCCGCGGCGGCCGCGATCGATCTGGCGTTCCTGGCCGGCGTGGCGGCCGTGGTGGCGCGCGAGATCGTCGCCGGCCGCAACTGGGGCAATCTCAAGGTGCTGGGGGTGATCAGCGTGCTCATGGCGGGCAACCTCGTGTTTCACCTCGAGGCGCATGTCCGCGGCGTCGCCGACTACGGAATCCGTCTCGGCATCGCCGCCGTCCTCATGCTGATCATGATCGTCGGCGGCCGCATCATCCCGAGCTTCACCCGCAACTGGCTGGCGCGGGAAAACCCCGGACGATTGCCGGCTCCGTTCGGCCGCTTAGACGTGGCCTCGCTCGCCATCGGTGCGTTCGCGCTGGTCATGTGGATCGTCCTGCCGTTCGCGTCCGTCACCGCCGTGGCCCTGCTCGTTGCCGCTTTCGCGCACGCCGCGCGTCTCGCCCGTTGGGCCGGCGACCGCACGCTGCGCGATCGGCTGGTCGTGGTGCTGCACGCCGGCTATGCGTTCGTGCCGGTCGGCTTCCTGCTGGTCGGCCTGGGCGCGCTCGGGATCGTCGCGCCGAGCGCCGGGATTCATGCCTGGACGGTCGGCGCGATCGGCACGATGACGCTGGCGGTGATGACGCGCGCGAGCCTCGGTCATACCGGTCACGAGCTGAAGGCATCCTGGCCGACGCAGACGATCTACGCGCTGGTCCTGATCTCGGCCACGGCCCGCATCGTCGCCGCGCTGCTGCCGCTCTCCGTCGACCTGCTGCTGCATGTCGCGGCGTGCGCCTGGGCGGCCGCCTTCCTCGGATTCGCGCTCGCGTTCGGTCGGCTGCTGCTGGCGCCGCGCATGGTGCACAAGGCCGTGCCGGCCTGACGTCCGCTCCCGTCGACGACGCTTGATCGCGCTCCGCCGCTGTGCAGGAATGCCGGCGGGGAGAGAGAGCACGATGGGCGTACGGGTTGTCTTCGTCGGATGGGGTGCGATCGGCTCGCGCGTCGGCGAGCTGCTGGCGAAACGCGCCGCGCCGGTCGAGATCGTCGGCGTTGCCACCCTCGACACGCCCGAGGCCCGCGCCGCGATCCCGAAGCACATCCCCTTCATCGGCGACGCTGCGCGGCTCGCCGCGCTAGAGCCCGACCTCGTGGTCGAGGCAGCGGGGCGCCGCGCGATCGACCAATGGGCGCCCACAGCGTTGCAGCACGCCAAGGCGATGATCATCGCGTCGACCAGCGCATTCGTCGACGACGCCTTGCTCCCGCGCCTGCAGGCGATCGCTGAGAAATACGGCAGCCGCATCCTGGTTCCATCCGGCGCGATCGGCGCCATCGACGCGATCGCCAGCGCCGCGGTGCTCGGTCTCGACGAGGCGGTGCACCAGATCGTCAAGCCGCCGGCGGCCTGGAAGGGCACGCCGGCCGAGAAGCTGTTCGACGCCGCGACGCTGCGCGAGGCGAAGGTGTTCTACGAGGGCTCGGCGCGGCAGGCCGCCGGCGACTATCCGCAGAACGCCAACGCCACCGTCGTCACCTCGCTGGCCGGCATCGGCATCGACCGCACGCGCGTGCAGCTGGTGGTCGACCCGGCGGCGCGCATCAACGAGCATCGCATCAAGGTGCGCGGCGCGTTCGGCGAGCTCGAGATCGTGCTGCGCAACAATCCGCTCGCCACCAACCCGAAGTCGTCCGAGCTGACCGCGCTCAGCCTCGTGCGGCTGATCGAGCAGCAGGGGCGGACGGTGGTGATCTAACCTGCGCGTTGAGCCGCGCGTGCATCGGCGCACGCGGCAATCGGGTGGGGTGACCGGATGAGAATGCTGTCCCGCCGCGAGGGGCCGGATTTCTTCGAAAATCCGCATGCGGTGGTCTACCTGCTGATCGCCGCGAACCTCGCGGTGTTCGCGCTGTGCGCGCGCCAGGCGGGCTACGAGACGATTCCGGCCGAGCTCCTCTTTCGCAACGGCGCGATGTATGCGGCGGCGCTCGAGCGGCACGAGTATTGGCGGCTCGTCACCTACGGCTTCCTGCACGCGAATCTGCTGCACGTCGCGACCAACATGCTCTGCCTTGCCTTGTGGGGAGGGCACCTCGAGAAGCGCGTCGGATCGTTCTATTTCATCGTGATCTACCTGTGCGCCGTGGTCGGCGGCGCGATCGTCGGCCGCTACACGCATCCCGGTCCGTATCTGACGGTCGGCGCGTCGGGCGGCATCTCGGGCATCCTGGGCGCGCTGCTCTGCCTGTGGCTTCTCGACAAGATCGACGTGGCGGCGAGCTTCTTCCTGGTCAACATCGGGCTCAACGTGGCGCTCGCCTTCGCGGTCAGCAACGTCGACTGGGGCGCGCACTTCGGCGGGTTCGCGCTCGGCCTGATCGCCTGTGCGCTGATCGATGTGCTCGAACGGGCGAATGCGTTCGTCCTGCGCTGCAAGTTTCCGGAATTCGTCAAGGTGAATGGATTGATCGTCGTCGTCGGCGCTACGCTCGTTCTTGCGCAGGACCGGTCGATGGCGGCGATTTTCGACGGCGGCGGATGGCCGCCGCTGATCGCGATCGCGGCCGCAGGCTGCGTCGCCATCAAGCTGTGCGACCTTCTGCTGTCGATCAGGCATGGCCTCGCGGTCGTCGTGATCGCGTTCGCCGCGGCCAATGCGGCGCTCGCGCTGGCCGGCGCCGCGCCGGCGGTCGTATCGGCTTGTGCGTTTCACATGTTGCCGGTGATCGGCGTTGTCGACGGTGCCTGGCGCGATGCGGCCTGCACCCGCCCGGACTGGACGCTCGCGGCGTCGGCGGCCGGTGTCGCCGCGGCTACGCTGCTCGTCTATGCGCGCGAGCTGCGTCGCGGCATCAAGGATGTCGGCTTCGTCGGTGCGGCGCTGCACGCCGAGCGGAAACGGCGCCACGGTATTTGAAACGGGCTCGGCTGCGGCCCCAAATCGTCCGAGCTGACCGCGCTCAGCCTCGTCCGGCTGATCGAGCAACAGGGCCGGACGGTCGCAGTCTAGGACCTGAAGCCATCGATCCCGTGACCTCGCGGGCGCATGCCAGGAACAATTCCGCGGCTGGACTCAGTGTCCGGTTCTTGAGCGTAATGACTGCATACGGCAACTGCGCGATCGGCAATTCGATTGGCAGTCGTTTCAGGCCGAATAGATTGCCATAAAAGTCCACGATGGATAACGGCAGGGCGGCGATGAAGCGGCCGCTTCCGGCCAGAAAGTTGCGCAGCTGCACCGAGAACGTAGCCACCATGATGTGCGGCGGCGCAAGCCCGCGCGCGCGGAAAGCCTCCAAGACAGCCCTCCCGCCGGGTCCCTCCTCCGGGGGGATGATCCACCGCTCGCCCGCCAATTCGGCCAGGTCGATCTTGCGGCGGCGGGCCCACGGACTCGATGCCCCCACGGCCAGGCAAATCTGGTCGTGACGGAGTATCTCCGCCTGGAATTCCTTGGCCATCTCGCCCTCGAGCGGCCGCAAAAGAATCGTGAGCCTGAAATCGGCTCTCCGCTCGCGCAATTCGGAAAACTCCATCATGCCGACCCCAGTGGGGTCGAACACCAGCAGCTTGATGCGCGGATAGCGCTGCGACAGGCGTTCAATGACCGGAGGCAGGATCGCGGCGCCGCTCGATTCGGCCGCCGCGATACGCACTTCGCCGGTCGCGGGGTCGGCCAGATTCTCGATTGCCTGCACGCCCAGCCGCAGCTCGTCGAAAGCGGCGCTCCCGTGCCGCAGCAGGGCGCTGCCGTAGATCGTGGGTATGACGCCCTTCGAGGTGCGGTCCAGCAGCGGGACGCGCAACGCATGCTCGATGGCGGCGACGGCCTGCGAAACCGCCGATTGCGACATGCCGAGCTGCGCGCCGGCCTTGGCCATGCTGCCCTGCTGCACGACTGCAAAAAGGATATGCAGGTCGCGCAGCCTGACGCGGCGGCCGATGCGGCTGTCCCAGTCGAGCGTCTTGGCCATTAGAGTTTACTAATGCGCCTATCTCGAAATCGCGCTGTTCCTTTTAGCAGTTCCGATCAAAGCTGCAACAACCGAAAGGCGTTCGAACCACGGAGGGCGCCGATGATCTCGCGCAGACATTGCCTCAAGCTGATCGCCGCCTCCACGGCGGCGGGGTCGATCCTCCCCATGTCGCCGCTCCATGCCGGCCAGTGGCCGCATCGGCCCGTGCGGCTGATCGTGCCGGGCAGCGCCGGCAGCGGGGCGGATATCACGGCGCGGATTTTCGCGGAGGCGCTCGCCGTCCGCTGGAAACAGCCGGTGGTGGTGGAAAATCGGCCCGGTGCCGATGGCCTGATCGGGACGAGCGCGTTCGTTGCGGCGCGCGACGAACATACCCTTCTGTTCTCGTTTGCGGCGCCCGTATCCCTGCTTCCTTTCATTCATGCAAGCCTGCCGTATGACCCGGCCCGCGATCTCCTACCCATCGCGATGGCCACCGATACCTTCGTGGCCTTGACTGCGCATGCGTCGCTGGAAGTCGACTCGCTGCGGCAATTCGTAGGCCTCGCGCGCTCGCAGCCCGGCCGGTTGAATTATTATGCTCCTGCCAGCGCGCTTCCCTACCTGATGGCGGGGTTCTTGAAGAGCCAGAACCTCGATCTGGTGCAGGTCCCCTATCGTGACCAGGTTCGCGGGGTGCAGGATCATGCGCAGGGCCGGATTCACCTCGTGATGCAGTTGGTGACCACCGCGATGCCGCTGGTGCAGGCGGGCCATGTCAAATTTCTCGCGGTGACGAACAGCACACGTTCTCCGATGATACCGGACGTGCCGACCGCGACGGAATCCGGCTTTCCGGAGCTCGCGTACGAGGGCATGTTGGGTCTCTTCGGTCCGCGCGGAATGTCCCCCGAGTTGAGGGACCGGATCTCCATGGACGTTCACGCGGTTGCCACCGATCCTGCGATCGCTGCGCATTTTGCTGCGATCGGCCAGCTTGCCCGCGGGACGACGCCCGACGAATTCGCCGAGAGGATCGAAGCGCAACGCGCAAAGATGGCGACGATCTTCCAGGAGACCGGAATGCGGCCGTCGCGCTGATTTCTTCTGCCGCCGCGACCAGCCCCGATGTTGTCACCGATGTACGTTGACGCCGACCGCGGTCGGCGATGCGCCGACCTGTGCCAGGAGGAAAAGATCGTGAGCCGCGCAATCGAGACCAGGGTGCTGATCGTGGGAGCCGGGCCGGTCGGCCTGACTCTCGCGATAGACCTCGCCTGGCGCGGCATCGATGTCGGCGTGATCGAGTCGCGCGGGGCGGGCGATCCGCCCCGCATCCGCAGCAATCACATCTCGGCGCGCTCGATGGAGATTTTCCGCCGCCTGGGGCTCGCCGCGAAGCTGCGCGAGGCCGGGCTGCCCGCGGACTATCCGAACGACGTGTCGTTCCGCACGAGCGTGACCGGGATCGAGCTCGTGCGCATCCCGATCCCGTCGCGCGCCCGGCGCTACACCGCAACGGATGGCCCGGATACATGGTGGCCCACGCCCGAACCGCCGCATCGCTGCAACCAGATTTTTCTCGAGCCGGTCCTGCTCGCGCACGCGGCCGCGCAGCCGCACATCCGCATTCTTCACCGCAGTCGGCTGGAGGACCTTTGCCAGAACGAACGCGGCGTCATCGCCACCGTCCGCGATCTCGATGCCGGCGATACGCTGTCCGTCGCCTGCGATTACCTCGTCGGCTGCGACGGTGGCAAGTCGACCGTGCGCAAGAAGATCGGCGCAAATCTGCTCGGCACAGCGGTCATTCGGCGGGTCCAGTCGACCTATATCCGCGCCCCGCAGCTTCTCGCGCGCATGCCGGCGGGCCCGGCGTGGCTCTGCCAAGTCTTCAATCCACGACGCTGCGGCACGGTCTTCGCGATCGACGGCCGCGAGACATGGATCGTGCACAACTTTCTCGACGAGCACGAGCAGGCGGACGCCGTCGATCGTGACTGGGCGATCCGCACCATTCTCGGGGTCGGACCGGATTTCCCCTACGAGGTGATCTCGCATGAGGACTGGGTCGGCCGCCGGCTCGTCGCGGATCGCTTTCGCGACCGCCGGGTCTTCATCTGCGGGGATGCGGCGCATCTCTGGATCCCCAGCGCCGGCTACGGCATGAATGCCGGCCTTGCCGACGCCATCGACCTGTCATGGCAGATCGCTGCCGCAGTGAATGGCTGGGCGCCGCCGGCGATCCTCGATGCCTACGAAATAGAGCGGCGGCCGATCACCGAGCAGGTGTCCCGCTTCGCCGTGGGGCTTGCTCTCAAGATGATCGAGCAGCGGCGCGCGGTGCCGGCCGAGATCGAGCTGCCGGGCGCCATCGGCGACGCGGTGCGCGCGCGCATCGGCACGGAAGCCTCCGAGTATCACGTCCAGCAATATTGCTGCGGCGGCCTGAATTTCGGCTATTTCTACGACCGCTCGCCGATCATTTCCTATGACGGCACCTCGCAGCCCGGCTATACGATGTACGACTTCACGCCGTCGTCCGTTCCCGGCTGCCGCGCGCCCCACTTCTGGCTGCGCGACGGGCGCTCGCTCTACGACGCGCTCGGGCCGGCGTACACGCTGGTGCGCTTCGATCCGTCGGTGTGCGTCTCCGGTCTGCTCGACGCGGCGGCGCGGCGCCGTGTGCCGATCGTGCTGCTCGACCTCGCCGAGCCCGAGGGGCGGGGGCTCCACGCGCGCAATCTGGTGCTGGTGCGGCCCGACCAGCACGTCGCGTGGCGCGGCGACAGCGAACCGGCCGAGCCGCTCGGACTCGTCGACCTCATCCGCGGAGCGTCGTCCCTCTCGGTGAGCAAGGCGGCGTGAGCTTCACGCCGTCTGCGCCGTCAGCTTGCCGAAGTCGCGTTCCTTGAGGAACTGATCGAGGTCCCAGCGCCTCACCTGCGCCAGGGTGTCGTCGAACTCCGACTGCGGGATGGCCTTGTAGACGAAGCGCTCGCCGCGGCCGAACTTCGCGAAGTCCCACGGGTGGTAGGTCTCGAATTCCGCCGGCACCGCGAGCTTCCACAGCGGCAGGAATTTTTCCAGATCCTTGTCGAGCGCCTCCTCGGCGCGCTGCAGCGCGTCGAGATAGCCGCGCACGACGTTCGGCGCCGCGCCGTCCGGTACCCACCACAGCGTATGGAAGCGGTCCTCGATGATCTTGCGCAGGCCGAGCTGCTCCGCCATCGCGATCTGCGGCGGCAGCAGGCTCGCGGCCTCGACCTCGCCGTCGAGCAGCGCCTTGAGCCGCGCGCCGAAGCCGCCGGTGTTGACCGTCTTGATGTTGGCGAGCGGCAGATGCTTCTCCAGCCGGTACGGCACGTTGAAATGGCTGCCCGCGCGCATGCCGACCGCGATCGGAATGTCTTTGAGATCCTCCGGCTTGCGGATCGCCGAATCAGGCCGCACGAAGATCGCCCACGGCGAGTCGCCGAACGCGTCCGCCACCACCTTGCCCATGCCGGCGCTCGCATTGCAGATGGTTCCCCACACGCAGGCGCCCTGGATCACGTCCTCTTTGGCCTGCGTATAGGGCTGGTCCTGCGGGCGCTGGAAATAATCGAGGCCCTTCCAGCTCGATTGCGTGCCGCGGAACGTCTTCCAGTCGAGCTCGACGTCAAGACCCTCGGCCGCGAAGTGGCCTTCGTGCATGGCGACGAAGTCGTTGAGCCCCATGCCCTTGGGAGCGATTTTGACCCGCGTGAGCGTGCCCGGCATGACGCATCCTCCTCTTGTTGTTGGTTCGCGGCCTGCGCGGCCATCGTTGTCTACGCCATCCTAGCCGACGCGGCGCCGCGCCACCACGCCGCATCCGGGCGCGTCTTGCCGCCGCCTATGAAAGCTGCGAATTCTCCGGCTGGCGAGACGAGGACGAACGATGGCAATGCGGAATGTGGTGATCGTGCTGCTGGGCTGGCTGCTCGCCGGCACCGCGGTCGAGGCGCAGACGTTTCCGACCAGGCCGGTCACCATGTACGTCACCGCGGCGGCCGGCGGCGTCACCGACGTGGTGGCGCGCGCGGTCGGGGCCAAGCTGTCCGAGCTGTGGGGCCAGCCGGTGGTCATCGAGAACAAGGGCGGCGCCGCGCACATCATCGGCGCGCAGCAGGTCGCCAGGGCGACGCCGGACGGCCACACCCTGCTGGTCGCCGAGGCGGGCACCTTCGTGCTCAATCCGACCTTCTATCCGCCCGACAAGCTCGGCTACGAGATCGGCAAGGACCTGATCCCGATCACCGGACTCGTGCGGATCAACCAGGCGATCGTCGCCGCCAACGACCTGCCGGTCTCCAACATCGCCGAGCTGATCGCGCTCGCCAGGCAGAAGCCGGGCCAGCTCACCTACGGCACGGCGGCGGTCGGCTCGGCGCCGCACATGAACATGCTCAAGTTCGAGCGCATGACCGGCGTCAAGCTGCAGGCGATTCACTATCGCGGCGCCTCGCCGGCGCTCACCGACGTGATGGCGGGACACATCAACGTGATGTCGGTCAGCACGAGTCTCGCGGCGCCGCCCGCTCGGGACCATCGTCTCAAGCTTCTCGGCGTCGGCAGCGCGCAGCGGAGGCCGCAGCTTTCCGACCTGCCGACGGTGGCCGAGACCGTGCCGGGCTACGAGGCGGTGACCTGGTTCGGCATGGCGGCCACCGGCGGGACGCCGCCGGAGATCATGAAGAAGATCAATGCGGACGTGCAGAAAGTCATGAGCGATGCGACGTTCCGCGCCAAGTTCATGGAACCGCAGATGTTCGAGTCGATGGCGGAAGCGCCCGAGCAATTTGCCGCATACGTCAAGAGCGAGACGGAAGCCTGGGCGAAGATCATCACGGAGACGCATCTTACCATTCAGTGAGGATCATCCGCCGCCAAAAACAAAAAACCCGCCATCGGGGCGGGCACTGCCGAAATCTATAAGCACACACCAAAAGCTGCGCCGGAAGCGGCCAGGGTGGGCCTCGCCTCACTGATGCGGCCCGAGGGGCCGCTTCCGGACGTGCCGTTCGCGGAGTGCCGCTACGCCGTGGCCCGAACGATGCCGCGGCGATTCTCGCGGCTAAACTGGCCCGGTGGGGTCATGTCCTCTCCTCTTGGTCTGCCGCGCTTGCGCGCGATCCGAAGAGCGAATGCAAGTGTCTCTCTGTTCGCCGCTTCGGTCAATCCCTACTGGGCTGCGGCACCGTCTGTTCTGGCTTGCATGCAGGACGTGACTCGCACGTTTATGGTTCCGGCTGGTGTCCCGATTCGGAAGTTCGCAAGCGCTCGCCGCGAACTCTGAGCGAACAAGCAATTTTATGATTCCAGTGCCGCTTTTGAACCCGAAGTTCGCAACCGTGCCTGCCGAGAGATCGTGCGAACTTCGGGTTCGCGGCACTCGTAGGTTTTCCTCATTCAATTTTTGTTGCGGACGCCTTACTTTTCGGCGCGCGACCGGACGTAGGCCCAGATCTGCCCGATCTCCTCGTCGCTGATCATCCCCTCCCACGCGGGCATCTGGCCCTTGCCGTTGCGCACGATCTCGTCGAAGTGCGTCTTCTGGTCGGCGCCCAGCAGCTTGAGGTCCGGACCCGCACCGGTCGCGTTCAGGCGCTCGCCATGACACGCAGCGCAATGTTCCGCGTACACGTCCCGTCCGGCATCAGCCGCCGACTGCGCGCACGCCGGCATGATGCCGAGGACGGCCGTGCCGACGAGGATGCCGATCCGCAGGTTCATGGCAGAGCGAACACGAAGATCGAGTTGTGGCCGCGCACCGCCTTGGCCATGCTCTTCTGCGTCAGGCCGAGCGGGCCGGACGACACCGACTGGCCCTCGCCGGTGAAGATCATCACGTACTGCTTGCCGTTCACCGCATACGTGATGGTGCTGTTCATCACCATGCCGCCGACGATCGTTTCCCACAGGACCTGTCCGCTGTCGGCGTCGAACGCGCGGAACCGCCGGTTCATGTCGCCCCAGAACACCAGATCGCCGGCGGTGACCAGCGCCGAGCCTTGCCCGGCCTGCGGCTGCGAATGGAGGATCTTCATCTCTCCGGTGGCAAGGTCGATCCTGGCGATGTTCATGAACTTGCTGGCATCGATGCCGGGGCGCATCACGCCGGCGCGCGGTCCCCAGCCGACCTTGGTCTTCATGTTCGCCGTCATCGTCAGGCACTGGTCCTGGAACGGCACGTAGAGCGCGTTCTTCACCGGGTGATAGGCGATCGACCACAGTCCGCGCGTGTTGTGGTAGCAGCCGAGGATCTTGTCGCCGTCCTTCTTGAACAGCTTGTCCGGATTGACGCTGGTGGTGCCGTACTTGAGGTCGATGTCGCCCATGTTGATGTTGGGATCGTCGTAGGGGAACGGATTCGCCCACAGGAAGCGGCCGGTTTCCCGATCGATCACGAACATGCCGCCGCCTTCGCCGACCGTGACGATGACCTCGCGCTCCCCGTTGCGCGGCAGCGCGCTGCTGATCCACTTGACGTGCCTGGGGTCGGGATTGAGGCGCGTGGTGGTCAGGATGCGCTCCTGGTTGTGGTCGGCGTCCCAGTCGTCGCCGGGAAGCTCCTGGTAGTACCAGACGAGCTTGCCGGTCGCGACGTCGAGCGCGAGCGTGGAGTTGCTGTAGAGGTTGACCGGCGCGGTGAACGGCACCGCGTCGTAGCGGCCGTGCCGCTTCAACCGCGTATAGGGGTCGGGATTGGCGACGCCCCAGTAGAGCAGCTTGCGCTTGGCATCATAGGAGCCGGGCAGTCCCCACGGACTGGCGGCGCGCAGCTCCGTCGGCATGTCGGCCCAGGTGTCGCCGCCGGGCTCGCCGGCAGCCGCCGTGGTGTAGAAGCGCCAGACCTCGCGGCCGGTCTTCGCATCATGCGCCGCGATGAAGCATTTCGCCCGCACGTCCGCGATGCAGGTGCGGTTGGTGATGACCTTGCCGTCGGCGACCAGGATGCCGCCCGCCGTCTGGCCGCCTTCGTCGACCTTGGTCTCCCAGCGCAGCTTGCCGGTCGCCGCGTCGAGCGCGAGCAGAAAACCGTCGGGAGCGGCGAAGAAGATCATGTCCTCATAGATGCCGAGGCTCTTGTTGCGCGCCGCGCGCGGATTGACGCCCTGCGGATAGTCGCGCTGGTACTCCCAGATGAGATCGCCGGTGGTGGCGTCGACCGCCTGGATCGAGGCGCCGGGCGCGAACAGATACATGACGCCGCGGTAGACGATTGGCACCGATTCCTGTGTGCCGGGCGGCAGCCCGCGCGACCAGGCCATGCGCAGCTGGCCGACATTGCCCTTGTTGATCTCCTTGAGCGGGCTGTAGCGCTGCTGGTCGAACGTGCGGTTGAGCATCAGCCAGTCGGCGGGATCCGGATCGGCCAGCACCTGGTCGGTGACCGGCTTGAAATCCCGGACCTGCGCGGCTGCGAGCGTTGCGCATGCGATCGACAGCGCGGCGCCGCAAAGGGCTCGCTTGAGCATGTGAGGCCTCCCCAGATGATTTTTCTTCGTTGATCGTGTGCGGCCGCTCGAGGCCGGCATCTCAATCTAGCGCAGAACCGGCTTCCTGCCGCAAGCAGGGCATTTGCGCTCTGCTCACCTCACATGCGATCACCTCGCGACAGTATTCTTGTATATTTTTCCGTCCTTCATGATCACCACGAAGCTCTTGTCGGGGCTCGCAACGAGCGCGATGTTCTCCAGCGGATTGCCATCGACGAGCAGCAGGTCTGCAAGCGCGCCCTGCTCGACAACTCCGAGCCTGCCGGGATAGGGGTTGCGTTCGCCGGACAACGTCAGGAGTTCGGCGTTGGTTGACGTCGCCATGGCGAGGGCCTCGGCGGGCGTGTACCAGCGGACGAGCGAGGCGAGGATCGCGCCCTGGCGCTGCGCCAGCGCGCGCGAGAATAGAACGTCGGTGCCCCAGGCCGTCTTGAGCTTGTACTTCTTCGCCAGCTGGTACGTTCTGTCTATGCCCGGCCAGACCTTGTCGGCCTTGTCCCGCTGAACGGAGCCGACTGCAAAGCCCTGCCGCAGCTCATCCGGGAGAGGTTGGGTGCTCAGCCAGATTTTCTTGTCGGCCATCAGCCGGGCGGTTTCCTCGTCCATCAGGAAACCGTGCTCGATGCATCTGACTCCGGCAGCGATCGACCGCTGAATCGCCGCCGGCGTGAAGGCGTGCGCCGTGACGTAGGTGCCCCAATTCTCGGCGGCTTCGACTGCGGCATGAAGCTCGGCCTCGGTGAACGTCGACACGTCGATCGGACTGAACGGCGACGACACGCCGCCGCCCGCCGTCAACTTTACCTGCGAAGCGCCCTGCATAAGTTGCTCCCGAACGCGCACGCGCACCTCGTCCGGGCTGTCGGCGACCATCGCGGCCCCGATCTGCTCCATGCGCGTGAGCTTGCCGCCGATGGTCCGCGGCAGGTCGGACAGCTGGCGGAAATCTCCATGTCCGCTTGTCACGGTGATCACTGCGCCCGAAGGGTAGATGCGCGGGCCCTTGACGATACCCTCGTCGATCGCGCGCTTGAGCCCGAATACGGGGCCGCCGACGTCGCGGACCGTCGTGAAGCCGCGCATGAGCGTATCGCTCGCCTCATCGGCGGCCAGGAGATTGTTGTATCCGACATCGTCGTTGATCGACTGCGCGGGATTCACGGCAATCAGCATGGCGTGCCAATGCGCGTCGATCAGGCCGGGCATCAGCGTCCGCCCGCCGCCCGCGATCACCGTCGTGCCCGGTTCGGCATCGATCGTCACCGCCGAGATACGTTCGATCACGGTGCCTTTGACGAGCACATCGGAGGGGGCGGAGAGCGAGCTGCTCTTGCCGTCGAAGATGCGGACGTTCTGAAACAACGTCGAGCCGTTCGCCTGCGGCGTACCCTGCGCACGGACATCCTGCGAAGGCGCCGCTGCAAAAGCCGCGAACGCGATCGCCGTGATCAGCCGAAACGTCGATCTCATGGTTGCTGTCCCCTTCGCGTGGCAGCTCAGTCTCGACGCGAGCGAGTCGGCTTCGGGGTTTTTGCAGCCGCAGCGCGGCCGGCGAGGCTCAGTCTAGCGCAAAACCGATCCCCGGCTGCAAGCACGGATATCGCATGTCAGGTGAGCACGGCGCGTGCGCCGAGCCTGAAGAAAAAAAGCCCTCCCGCGGAGCGGAAGGGCTTGGGGCTCGACGCGTCCTCGTTCGCGCGCATGCGCGCCGGGTCAATCACCGCACGCGCCGCATCTTTCCCCAGCTTTTCAGCGAGGCCCAGATGCCGCGCTCGAGCCGGAAGCGGTCGACCGGCGCCGACGAATGGATCGCGCGGATGCGGCACAGCCCGACGCCGGTCCACTGG
>Ga0126371_10002391_pt1 | contig 16153 bp, 19 predicted proteins | sample PanSoiMetaPlot_4_FD_110145 | JGI IMG/M metagenome (GOLD analysis project Ga0126371, IMG submission 110145) | Tropical forest soil microbial communities from Panama - MetaG Plot_4 | ecosystem: Environmental > Terrestrial > Soil > Tropical forest > Bulk soil | place: Panama | collected 2016-02-17 | reverse complement strand
CGACCGGGACGATGTGATCCACGCCCTGGACGATGGCGTAGTTGTTGAACATGCCGCCGCTCGATGCGCAGACGCCCATCGAGATCACCCACTTGGGCTCGGACATCTGGTCGTAGATCTGCCGGAGCACCGGTGCCATCTTCTGGCTGACCCGGCCTGCGACGATCATCAGGTCGGCCTGCCGCGGCGTCGCAGACGCCCGCTCCATCCCGAACCTGGCCAGGTCGTGCCGAGGCCCGCCGACGGAAAACAGCTCGATAGCACAGCACGCCAGACCGAACGTGGCCGGCCAGACCGAACTCTTGCGGGCATAACCAGCGAGTTTCTCCACAGTTGTCAGCAAGACTCCGCTTGGCAGCTTGTCCTCAATACCCATTTGACCAGCCCCATCCCAGTCACACCCCGCACCTGACGCTGCCAAAGGCACCGAGCGCCGCAGGTCAATACCAGCTTTGCACGCAGGGCGTTTTACCGCCGCGCTGGGGCACAGCCGGCAGGCGGATCGGGCTATCCAGTTGCAGGCGGTAGCGGGGGCATCGCGCCAGGAGTCTTGGGAGCCAGCAAGCTCGTAACGTCCAGCTTGCTGCCCACCATCTGCTTGAGCATGAAGTCGTGGTTGAGATCGAGGACCGCGCGGGTCTCGGCCGCGATCACCGCGTTGCGGCTCAGGCTCAGCTCGTTGTCTTGCTGCTGCTCGCCAGACAGGGACCAGTTGGTCGAGCCCTTGACTGTGTACACGCCATCTACGATCACGATCTTCAGATGCGAGATGGCATTGTGGACCGAGCTGGTGCCGATGGCGATGCTGTTGCCGAACGCATTGTTGGCCCAGCTGGCCAGTATCTGCTTCTCGTGCGCGCCAGTGGCTTGGCTGCGGTCCAGGCTCATCTGCACATAAACCTTCGCGTCGCCGAGCTTGCTCTGGATGATCTTGTTGAGCTCGTCGTCGTCGTAGCCGAACATGTTGACAACAATGGAGTGCTGGGCGCTGCCCAGCAGCGCCACCAGCAGCCCGTGGATGTCGTCCCGAGGCGCGAAGAACGTCCGCTGGTCATCTGGATAACCATCGAGGAAGCGTCCCTCCGCCTTATATCTAGCCAGGTCCTCCCACGCAAATGGCACGTCAGCCATCACTCCACCTCCCGCTCCACCCTCATAGTGCGGGCTCGTTCCTGCGCCGTCCACCCGACCTGATCGCCAGCGCTGCACCGCCCGTCGCTGTCCATCTGGCTGGTCTTAGTTCGCCGTTGGGCACAAAGGCCGAATCGCCCCCAGGGCCCCCACGGCCCGCCGATCGAGGAGGAACCCATGAACCCGACCACCATCCAGATGATCAGCGCCGCGGCTAGCGGGTGCATCTCCGTTCGAGGGGATACGAAACGAACGCGAATCGCCTGGAGTCAGGACTCCAGCTGTTGACGTTGATCGTGCCTTGTCCGCCGAACACCGGCACTCGCGCCGAAGGCGCGGACCAGTCGGTGGTCTCGACGATGACCAGTTCGACTTCGCAGTCTTCTGGGTGGCCCACGGTCCCGGCTGGATATTGGAGGTACACAGCCAGGCGACCGTTCGGCGCGAGGTGGGGGAACCAGTCGACGGTGCTGGTCGAAATGAGCCGCTCGACTTTGTCTGCAGAGGGTTCTTGATTTGGCACCCTGGCAAGCTGGGCTTGCCCTGACTCCGATGCCCAGCGCTCGGTGTTGAAGTAGATCCATGCACCATCGGGGGACCACTCAGGACCGTCGACGTGGCCATCACCGGTGTCGATGACGGTCACCCGGCCACCATCAGAAGCGACCAGAGCGAGCCGACCGGAAGCGCCTGATCGGTCCAGCCGCACGAAGGCGAGTGTCGCTCCGTCCGGGGACACTCCATGCAGGTAGTGCCAGACGCCATCCTCACTAGTGACCTGTCGGGTCGTACCGCCATCCAGTGCTCCGTGATAGATGTGACCATCGCTGGCAGACATGAAGATTCCGTCGCCGCCTGGGTCAAGGACGTGGTCATTGTTGAGAGCCGGCAGGCCCTGGTAGCCGATGCGGCGGGGCTCGAGCGGGGCGTCAACAGAGAATGCCCACAGTGCGCCGTGGCCGTTCAGATAGAGCGTGTTTCCGTCAGATCCCCAGTTAGGCGCCTCGAAGAGCATCTGGTCGAACTCGGCGATGACCGTAGCAGAACGGGTCTCCGCATCGAACACGTGCAGCCGACACTTCTGACCTTCTCGAAGCACTCGATACGAGCCTGTCAGGTCGTCCTTCGCTGACATGTCGAGCGGCAGCGGATCCGGGTCTTCGCAGGCACGGCTTGCGGGCATCGACGGCTCGACCACTCCGCGGCTCCTTAGACGGTGAGGTTGGTCAGAACGCAAAGCTAGCTCGTGTCGGTGGTGAGCCAGGCTCCTTGCGGGCAGCGAGTCTGCCGGGAACGAGGAAATACGGTTGACGGATTGATCGCAACGCCCAACGATTGTTAGCCGTCGGCCGAACCAAGCCCACGCTTTCGGCGAGTGAAGACGAGAGGAGGCGAAATGTCTGCCCAGCTTCGAGACTCAGCTCTGAAAGGTCGTCAGACTTGTCGTTCCCTCGTTCTTTCCGCTGCGGTCACTGCGGCGTAGATGTCTCCCTAGACGCCCCGGGCACGTCGCACCGTAACCACTGTCCTAGCTGCCTCTGGTCCCGGCACCTTGACCGTAACGTTCCGGGCGACCGAAAGGCCGAGTGCCCAGGCGCGATGGAACCGATAGCGGTCACCGTCCGCGGCGAGCGCCGGTGGATGCTCATTCATCGCTGCAGTCACTGCGGCCGCCTTCGGATGAATCGCGCAGCCGCCGATGACAACATGCTGCTCTTGCTGCAACTGGCCGCACTGCCGCTCGCGTCGCCACCAATTCCGAATGGCAATTCAGCGACGCGACCCGGTTACCCAATCAAGAAGCCAACCCGGCCTGACTGACAAGCGCTTGGACTTGAGTTGTCTTGTTCGTAAGGGCGGTCAGCTACATGGTTCGTGGCGCGCTACGTCGACCACGTCGGCCAAGGTGTTAAGTGCCCTGCGCCAGCAATTCCAGTTCGCGTGCCCGGCGCAGGTCCTTAGGCCGACCGACACGGCGCCGCATAAGGATCAAGTCCGCGCGGTCCAGATAGCGAATTACCAGCCCAGTCTGCACCGCCACCTTGCACCGGGCCAAATACGCAGCTATCGGAAGGTCTCCCCAGGGCAGGGCGGGAGTGCAGCAATCTCCGCTAGCCGAGGCGGCGCGAAACATGACCTTGTCCAGGCTGAATGCCTCCGGGTTACACGCCACCGGCCTGCCTTCGCGGTCAGCCAGGCTGGCTCCTGCCGCTGCGAACGCTGCGGCCAGCGCAGGCGCCTGCGAAGGATCACCATCCCATAGCAGGTCAAGATCCCCGGTCAGCTCACGCGACCCGTGCATGATGCCGGCAACCTGGCCAAAGACGGCCACAACCGCGCCGTGTTCATGCAGCGTGCGCAGCAACGGCAGCGGGTTGAAGCCGATCGCGTCGTCAGTGCCGGCCGTCCCTGTGACATCGTCGGCGTCGTGATGCTGCAATCCACGGCGTTCGCGGCCAGCCGTCGCCTCGCGCAGGCGTCCCACTGCCTCCTCCAGCCACGCGATTGGCTTGCCTGCGTCATCACCGTCCAGCATCTATCTATTCTCCAGCGAAGCCCTGGGTTGCTGCCCGCCGATGCCGCTGCGACACCGCGTTGCCGGTAGGTTCGGACGGTGCCGTCGTTGCCTCCGCCCCCGGGCGTGCTGACGGCGTTCGGCGTGCCGGATGCCCCGTCCGTTCCGCTGGCTGGCGGCCAGGGGACATCATGGCGGGCGGGCGACACGGTCTTCAAGCCGGCTGATCAGAGCGTGCCGGAACTGCAGTGGCTGGCGGACGTCTATTCCGCCGTGCGACCTGAGGGAGTCCGGATTGCGCGGCAGCGCCGCTCCGTCACGGGCGCCGTCTGCGTGGGCGGATGGTCGGCCACTGACTATGTCACCGGCCTGCATGTCAGCGGCCGCTGGTCCGAGACGATCGCGGTCAGCGAGCGGTTCCACGCCGCAATGGCCAGCCTGACCCGGCCCGCCTTCCTGGACACCCGCGACAATCGCTGGACAACTGCGGACCGGGTCGCCTGGGGTGAAATCCCGGCTGACCGCTTCGGGCAGGTCCCGCACCTGCCGCAGCTGGCCGCTGCGATCCGCCCGGTCCGCGCGCACAGCCAGCTCATCCATGGCGACCTGGGCGGCAACGTGCTGTTCGACGAGCCGCGACCGCCGGCCCTGATCGACTTCTCGCCTTATTGGCGGCCGACCGCATACGCCTGCGCTATCGTCGTCGCCGACGCGCTGGTCTGGGAGGGCGCCGACGCCGGAATCCTGATGGCCGTCAGCCACATCGACGACTTCGGCCAGTTTCTGCTGCGCGCTCTGATCTTCCGCACGGTGACCGACTGGCTCGGAGGACAGACCGATGGCGCGAGCGGCCCGAGCCAGGATGATCCCTACGCTCCCGCCGTCAACATCGCCTGCCAGCTAGCTACCGACACAATCAGCTAATGCCAACCCGCAGCGGCGAACTCGGACCGGCTGGCCAAACACCGTCACCGTCAGAAGCGGAAGCGGGTAAGGCCGCCAGGCTCCGTCGCCAGCACGACGGTCGCGGAGCGTGGCTCGATGCGGTACACGTTCCACGGCGGTGGTCCTTGCGTCGGTGCGTTGAACGGTGCAGTGATGCCAGATCCGCCCTCATCGGGTTCCGCCGGCCAGCCCTGGTCCGCCCATGCCTTCGCAATGCGCGCAACGGCGCCCGGCTCGGTTACCCGCGCCGCCTCACCCTCGATGACAAGGTCAGCGTCGCGGATCGATACAGCGATCGAACACCGGGGATCGCGCGCAACGTTACGCCCCTTGCGCGTACTCGCGCCGGTCTGGAACCAGAATGCGCCGTCCATCCAGAGGGCGCCGACCGCAGTCACGTGTGGGCTGCCGTCATCGTTGACGGTAGACAGCCACGTCGTTCGAGAGTTCGCTCCGTCCGGCCTTGGCCGTGACCCCGTATCGAGTTTCTCGACCACGGCGGCCCAATCCACCGGGGGCAGCCCATCCGCCTTTCCCAGATTTATGATCTGCATATCCAGAACCTACCTGCCGTACCTGGCGGCCACGGGTGAGCGTCGGTCGACCAACTGGCCGCTCGGTCAGAATCTCGGCCGGGAACCTTCGCGGTGACCGCGTAGCTATGCCGCAGGCTTGATGACCGGCGCGTCTCGAGTGAACTCCCTGAACCCGACGCCGTAATACAGACCACGCGCGCTCGGATGCCCTGGTGCACCCAGGCAGGCGACCGTCATGTGAGTGGCTCCAGCGGCCCGCGCGAGATGCATCCCGCGCAGCAGCATTGCAGTGCCGAGGCCCAGGCGCCGGTAGCTAGGATGCGTCGCGACAGGCTCGAACTCGGCGGTCTTGTTGACCTCGTCCAGCCACATGATGGTCGATGCGGCCATGGTCCCGCCCGGCGCCTCCACCAGGACGTGCAGGTCGCCGCGGTAGGAATCCGTCTTCCTGACGCCCTCGTACCCCCCGGCCGTGTAAGTCGAGGGAGCCCAAGCGTCCACATGCGCCTGGACTGCGGCCTCTGGCCGGGCCTCGTCAGCGGTGCGGAACCGAAACCCGTCCGGAAGCACGGGATCGGGCACCTCGATGAGGTGCCGCTCGTTGAGCTGTCTCCAGAATCCGGTGTCGCCCACCGAAGCCGGGTCGGTGCGGTATCCGTGTGCCGCCCACCGATTCAGCGCGAACTGGTCGCAAGCCTGCGGTGTTGCCGTTCGGTCAAGGCCGGCCGCCACGGCGTCGTACCATCCGATCACCTCATCTACCAGCGCGGCGTGGTCGGGGTGCACCTGATATCCGAGGTGAGCGCTAGTGACGTCCTGCACTGACCCGTCGCTGCGCCGCACCTGGTGCGGCAGATAGGCCCAGCCCCACGCCACCAGCACGCCACCGGAGAACCACAGCCGACATGGCCAGGTCGGGCCGTCGCGAGCGTGTCCTTTGCCCCATGTCCAGGCCAGCTCCCCGAATGAGGCGTCGCCGTTAATGAGGTCCGGATGGACCGCGGTGATGCGCTGCGCTAGGTCCTGCATCAGTAGCACGTCCGCGGCAGTAACCAGATCGAACTCACTCACGACGCGCCACTGTGCCAGAGGTCCGCACGGCCGTCGAACGGTTTAGGCAGCCACTCACCGACCCCACGGCAGCTGACTAGACGACTGACTTACCGGACGGCGGTGCCGATGAGCCCGTTCCTCGTGATGAGAGATGTCAGCTCGCTCTCGTTCATGTCGTCGGCGCCCTCCGCCCGCAGCGGCAGCACCAGGTAGCGGGTCTCGGAGTTGGCGTCCCAGACCCGGATCTCGGTGCTATCGGGCAGCTCAAGGCCAAACTCCGCGAGCACGGCGCGTGGCTCGCGCACCGCCCGCGACCGGTAGGCAAAGCTCTTGTACCAGCTCGGCGATGGCCCGAGCAGTGCGGTCGGGTAGCACGAGCAGAGCGTGCACACGATCATGTTGTGCACAGCCGGCGTGTTCTCAACCGCCTTCAGCAGATACCCCTCGGTGCTGGCGCCGAAGCCGAGTTCGGCGGCCGCCGCGTTGCCGTCGGCGAGTAGACGACCACGGTAGACCGGTTCCTTCCAGGCACGAGCGACCATCCGGGCGCCATTGACCGGCGAGGCCGAGGTAAACACCCGCTCGAGGATCTCGTCGAGCTCAGCGTCGGTCGCCAGGCCGGCGGCGATCAATCGCTCTTCGAGCCTGCGCACCCTGGCCGCTACGGGCAGCTCGCCATGCTCGCCGCTCACGTTGCCTCCTCCAGGTAGGACTCCCACAGGTCGAGGATGACTGAATGCGACCCCGAACCCCACAGCTCAGCCGCATCGAAGCGGACAACATAGACCGGCTCGGCGCGGAACACGCCGCGCACCGCCTCGTCCGGCAGCTGCCAGGTCGCCCTGACCTCGACGACCTCGCCTATATGGCCGCGGGCATACCGCGGCAGCCTGGTGTGACCGTCGTGATCTGCAGTACGGGCTCGCACCCGGGCGCCAGCGGCGAACCTAGTCATCGGCCAGCAGGTCCCGCTCGACCAGTAGCATCTCTGCCGCCCGTAGCCACCGCTCGTAGTAGGACATGGTCAGGTACTCGGCCGGCGGGATCCGCTCGATTGCATCGCGAAGATCATCGAAAGCTGCGCTGATCACACCCCGCCGCTGCAGAACCCGGATGATCGCATTCACCCTGGCTTCCCAGTCGGCGTGGAAAAACTGCCCTTCATCCTGGACGGGGACGGGCCCGAACCCGGTCTGCCCGCCCATGTCGTGCACCCTGCTCACCTGGCCTACGCTATCGCGCCGGTTGCGTCGCGCGACCTATGTAGCCAGCCCCGTTCGGCTCGCTGCGATCGCGTCGGCCCCGGCGTCAGGATCGCGCGGTTATCCAATCGTGAAGGAGCTGAGGACCTGATGTACTTCGATGTCGAGTGGGAGCATGTGCACATGCAGATCCGGCTCGATCACGACTGGCGCCGAACCGTCGGCGCCTGCGACCCCGACCAAGACCGGCTCGCCCTCTGTCTTCTCCTGATCATGCTCTGACGTTCGAGAAGCCGGCGACCTATGATCGTCAGAACGTGACACCTCTAATCCAGCACGTTCTCGCCGGCTTATCGATGGCAGGTGGAACCGCATGTTTCCCCGGATACCGAGAGTTCCGCGGCTTCCCTTTGGTGGGAGCCTGAACGTGGTGCTTGTCGCTGGCGCAGCATACTTCGCGGCGGAGCACGAGAAGGGCCGGCACGAAAAGGCACACCTGCTGTGCCCGATCTGCTGGCTAAACAAAATAGCTCCAGCTCCTGGGGCCTCCAGTGGATCTGGTCAGACCGAGCCGACGGAACCGGCCTGACCGGGCATCAGCTGACGCTGGGCCGCCCGTCCTACGACTTCTTCCTATGTGCGCACGCTGGCTGTCCATCTGGCCGGTCTTGGTTCGTCGTTGGGGTGACCGGCCACAAAGGCCGGATCGCCCCGCTGGCCCGCACGGCCCGCCGATCGAGGAGGAACCCATGAACCCGACCACCATCCAGATGATCAGCGCCGCACACGGCACGCAGATGCGCGAGCAGGCCGCCGCATCACGACGCGCCCTGGAAGCCCGCCGTGCCAGGCCGGCCTACACCGCCGGCCACCCGCTCGCCCTCATCGCCCGCCACGCACTATCCCTGGCCGCGCCCAAGCGGCTGCCAGGCCGGACAGCATCCGCGTGAGGGGCGTGATGAGTTTCCGGGACCGTGAACTAGCCATCCAGTGACGCGTGACCCAGGAGGATCAACCGTGGACGTCGCCATCAAGGACGTGGGCGCCATCATCCTGTTCGTAGCGGACCTGCAGCGGTCCAAGGTCTTCTACCACGAGGTTTTGGGATTGGACGTGGAATTCGAGGACGATGAATCCGTCGGTTTTAAGATCAAGGGGCTGGCCTTCATCGTGCTGCAAGTCGATCGTGCCCGCGTCCAACTGCAGGGCGAGCCCACGGCGACACCCGGCTCAGGAGCTACCGCGTTTCTCACCAGCTTCACCGACGATGTTGATGCCCTCCATGCAAATCTGGTTGAACGAGGCGTCCAATTCTTTCAGGGGCCAGCGAATCAGCCCTGGGGCGTGCGAACGGCCTATTTCAAAGACCCAGACGGTCACGTTTGGGAGATCGCGCAGCCGATTGAGCGGCCCTGAATGAGACAGTGTCCGGCATTAGGCGGGCTGCTGCGCGCTGACGGGCCACGGCTCCGGCGACCATCGCGGCGCATCCCTACGCGGACACTGACTTCGCGGACTCTATGGGAATCACATCCGCTATTTCAGGATTCAGCCACCTGACCTGCCAGTACTCTTAGCCGCGATGAACATCCAGTCAGCGGAGCAAAGCCCGGAATCTGCCACTCGGCAACGGCCTGCGCTCGTCCGCGGCAGGTACGTGCACTTCGCCGGCGTGGCCGCGATCACCGCGCTAACCGCTGGCATCTACTCGGTCTATTCGCTGGTCCTCTACGCGACCTACCGAGACAGCTCCTACGACCTGGTGATCTTCGATCAGGCTGTCCGATCGTACGCACATCTCCACCTGGGTGTCTCGCCCATCAAGGGTGTGGCTGCCGGGTTCGGCCCGCACTTCTCTGTGATGAGCGACCACTTCTCCCCGGTCCTGGCGCTTCTGGCCCCGTTGTACTGGATCTACAACGGCCCGCAGACGTTGCTGGTCGCGCAGGCTGTCCTGTTCGCTCTTGCCATCCCACCATTGTGGATCTTCACTCGCCGGGCGCTCGGCGGCAGTGGCCGGAAGGCGACCATCGCTGCGTATCTGGTCTCGGTTGCCTACGCAATCGGCTGGCCGCTGGCATCCGCTGCAGCCTTTGACTTCCACGAAGTCGCCTTCGCCCCGGTGCTGACAGCCGTTGCGCTAGAGCGACTCCAGGCAGGCCGGCTGCGACCAGCGCTGATAGCCCTGGCCGGGCTGCTTTTGGTCAAGGAAGACATGGGCTTGCTCGTGGCCGGGATTGGCATTTACCTTGCTGTCTCATTGTCGCCGTCAATGCGCAAACAACGGATGGTTGGAATCGTCCTTGTCGTCGTCGGGGTCGCCTACACTGCATTCGCCACCTACGTTCTGATCCCTGCATTCGGTGGCCGAGCCGACAATTACTGGGCCTACTCGCATCTTGGCCATAACGTGCCGCAGGTCATCTGGCACATTGTCAGGCACCCGCTTAGCTCACTGCAGGTGATGTTCCAGCCAGGAGAGAAGCTGCGCACTATGGCGTGGCTGGCGGGCGCCCTGTGCTTCCTGCCTCTGCTATCACCGATTGTTCTCGCCGCACTCCCGCTAATTCTGGAGAGGATGCTCAGTACTCGATTCTCGAACTGGTGGACGACTGACTGGCAGTACAACGCATATTTGCTGGTCATTCTTGTCTGTGCAGCCGTAGATGCCGCTGCCCGGCTCGACCGGTGGGTGGCGCGGGCCTGGAAGCACTACAGCGCCAAGCGGATGCTCTCAGTCGATGGGCACGCTGACGTTGCGCACGCCGCGGCGGCCCCTACTGGTGAGGAGGTGCCTGCTGCCGAGGTCCCAGCTGCCTGGGCCAGCGTCAGCGGCGCCGGCGCCACCCGCGCGAAGTCGCATTGGGTGCGTCGCGGAGTGGTGGCGCTCGGCTGCTGCGTGGCCATGTGCCTGGCTGCTCTGTGGACCTTCCCTCGATTCAGCATGGGCGAAATGCTTCATTCCAGCTTCTACCAGCAGACTCCCCAGTCTCGGGCCGAAGCCCTAGCGGACGCCCTCGTGCCAAGCGGAGTGGTGGTGGAGGCTGCCGAGGACGTAGGCCCTGAGCTGTCGGGCCGCGACACAGTACTGCTCTGGGATGGCCAGCAGGCACCGCTCGGCAGCCCGTGGATCGTCGCAAATGTCTGGCACCACGAGTTCACATTCCATAGCATCGGCGCCCAGAAGGAGCGCGTCGCGCTGTTGCTTCACAGTGGTTACAAGATCGTCTTCCAGCGCCACGGATATGTCGTACTGCATCGGAGCAGCGCACAGTAACCCCCATCGGATCCCTAGGAGGGTCCCCGTATGACCGCGAGTCCGGGCACAGCAGAAGCGGGGTCGCCGCCTGCTCAGGCACCTGCGGATAGTGGCTCACCCAGCGCCGGGATCGCTGGACGGGTCTTTCGTCAGGTGACCGTACTGCCTACCTTGCTGGCGACAGCTTGGCTCCTTGCCGGACTGCCGCTACTTCTCATCGGCCACTTCGCACCGGTGCCGATGTTGGTGATCTTCGTGCCGCTAGCGGGTCTGCTCGTAACTCTGGGACTGCGCTGGATATCCGGCCCGTCACAGGGCCTGCGGGCACAGCGTGAGGCCGAGCCTGCCCGCACACCGTGGTGGACGATAGCCGCCTTGATCGCGGTGGCGATTGCCTTCGGCGTCGACATGTTCATCCACCACTCGCAGCAGATCATCGTTACTCGTGATCCGGCTTCGTATATCCAGTTCGGCAACTGGATCGCCCGCCACGGCTCTTTGCCTATCCCCGAGGATGCAGCTGCCTTCGGTGGATACAGTCACAGCCTTTCTTTCGGCAGCCCCGCCTTCTACCAGGTCGGCCACACCATAGTGCCCCAGTTCATGGCGGGCCTGCCGATGACACTGGCCGCGTCCTTCTGGGTGGGCGGCATCAACCTGGCGGTCGCTAGCGGCGTATTGCTTGGAAGCTGCGGGGTTCTTACCTTCGGCGGCTTGGTGGGACGCCTGGTTGGACCGCGGTGGGCACCGCTCGGGGCCTTGATCCTGGCACTGTCGCTGCCGGAGATGTACACCAGCAAGTCGACCTTCAGCGAGCCACTCGTCCAGATACTGTTCCTCGGCGGCCTGTGCCTAGTTATCGATTCATTCTCTCCAGCGGGCGCAGCCAGACACGGGACCGCCGCGCTGGCGGGACTCGCGCTGGGTTTGACACTTCTAGTGCGCATCGACGGCGCCAGCGACTTGCTGCCGCTGATACCGTACTGCGGCTTGCTCCTCCTGGCGGGCCGACGTCAGGCCTGGGCGCTGATCGGCGGAGTCACGATCGGCGCTCTCTACGGCGTCATCGACGGGGTAGTGCTGAGTCAGCCATACCTGACCTCGATTAGATCGTCGCTAAGGCCGCTACTCGCCGTCGTCGCGCTACTGTTCGTCGTGACAGCGATCGTCGTGATGGTCCTGTCAAAACGCGGCCTGCCGGAGCTCAAGACTGACCGGCTGCCGAACATTGCGGCCGCCGCGGCGTTTGTCGTGACGCTGGCTCTGGTCATCCGGCCGTACGTCCAGACGACCAGGGGAAAGAGGACCCATGCGCAAGCATGGGCGATGGCCCATCTTCAGGCCGCCCTTCACCTGCCTAGGCAACCCCACCGTCTCTACGACGAGATAACCATTCACTGGGTGTTCTGGTACGTCGGGGTGCCCGCCGTGATCTTGGCAACGATAGGAACCGCCGTCTTGGCGCGAAGATGTCTGCGCGGCCAGGCTCCAGCGTGGACGCTGCCCCTGATGAGCTTCGCATGGGTCATCGTGGCCACTCTGATACGACCTGCCATCATGCCTGACCAGCCATGGGGGAGCCGGAGGCTGGTCCCTGGAGTCCTACCCGGCATCATCGTTTTGTCCGTATGGGCCATGAGCTGGCTCGTCGGGTGGCTGCGGGAGCGGGGCGCAGGGACGGCCATTCGCGCCGGCGTCATCGTAGTGCTTGCCGCTGCCCTCATCCTTCCGACGGCGCGAACGTCGTTTGGCCTCGCTCATAAGAGCGGCGGACCCCTCGGTATCCGGATCGTCCAGGTCGGTCTCGCGGAGAGGACCACCTATAAGGGCCAGATTGCAGCAGTACACGATCTGTGTGCTGCGATCCCAGCCAATTCGTCTGTACTCATCGTCGACCGGGTCGACGGCAACTCAATGTCTCAGGTAATTCGCGGGATGTGCGGTGTGCCAGTTGCCAGGGTCCGACGGCCGACTACCGCGAAGATCGAGTTGCTGATCCAGGCCATTCGGCGGGCTGGAAGGCACCCCGTGCTTCTGGGCCAGACGCAGGGACAACTTGCCCACTATGGCGGGCAACCTACGCGAGTCGTGGCCCTGCACGGCTATGGCGACCCTCATACCTTGGTCACGCCTCCGCTGCACCCGACCAGGCTCAGATTCATCGATTGGATATCCGATCCCTCCAAGTGACGATCGCGGCGGCAAACATCGTGATCATGCTAATGAGGTCCGCCGAGCATCCGCGGCTCGGGCGCGGGCGGCCTGACGGACCAGATGGTCGCGCTCAGCGACGTCCGTAGCCCTGGCGGCGGCATCCGCGTACGCCGTGGCGGCGGCAGCCAGGTCGCCGCCGAGCTCGTGCAGGTGGCCGCGAACGGCGTGCCACCGATGCCGCTCGCCGAGGATTTCGCGCAGCCGTTCGGTCTCGCGCAGTCCAGCGTCGGCACCGAGGACGTGGCCGACTGCGACCGCGCGGCCGAGCACAGCGGCGGGATCAAGGTGCACCGGGTCGTCGGTGAGGGCGAGGAGGTCGTCATACCAGGCGAGGATTTGCGGCCAGTCGGTCTCACCGGCACTTGCCGCATCGTCGTGCAGGGCGGCGATGGCAGCCTCGACCTGGTAGCGGCCCAGACGCTGCACGGCCAGCGCCGACTGCAGCACGCGTACTCCCTCGGCGATCTCGCGAGTGTCCCACAGGCCACGGTCCTGTCGGTCGAGAGTGACGATGCGACCTTCCGAATCGAATCGCGCCGGGAGGCGGGCGTGGTTGAGGAGCATCAGCGCGAGGAGTCCGCGCGCCTCCGGTTCCTCGGTGGCGAGGGTGAGTTGACGCGCGAGCCTGATCGCCTCGTCGGCCAGGTCCACTCGGCCCGCGTGGCCTGCCGTGTAAACGAGGTAGAGCACACGCAGCACGACGGCGAGGTCACCAGGCTCGTCTAGGCTCCGCCCTTGCAGTGCGCGCTTGGCCCGGCTGATCCGCTGCGCCATCGTTGCCTCCGGCACATAGAAAGCGTCAGCGATCTCCTGGGTGGTAAGGCCACCGACGGCACGCAGGGTGAGCGCCACCTGGGAGGCGGGCGCAAGGTCGGGGTGGCAGCAGCAAAAGAGCAGGAAGAGGGTGTCGTCGCCCTCTTCGGTGGCTGCGGGCCGCGGCTCGGAATGCGTCGCCTCCTCGCGGCGGTAACGGGCGGCCTCGCTGCGACGGGCGTCGACGAGCCGCCGGGTCGCCACAGTCGAAAGCCAGGCGCGCGGGTCGCGTGGTGGGTGATCGGGCCATACCCGCAGCGCCTCCAGCAGCGCATCCTGCAGCGCGTCTTCGGCGGCATCGAAGTCCTCGCCCCGCCGGACCAGGCCCACGAGCACACGCGGGACGAGGGCGCGCAGTGCGCCCTCGTCCAGCCGTCGTGTGGTCTCGTGGCTCACGGCAAGTCAGTCCGAGGGCGCGTCAGACATGACTTCCCGGATGTCGATCCACTCGTACAGCGGCTCTCCGCCTGGGCCGGGCTCGGAGGAGACGTAGGCCGCGAGCTCGACGGCGCGCTCGTGCGACTCGACGTCGATCATGTACCAGCCCGCCACCAGGTCGCTGGTCTCGGGCAGCGGGCCGTTGGTGGTAACCGGGGCGGCGTCCGGGCCGCCGTATCGGACCCAGGTGCGCGCCGGCGTGAGCGCCTGCGCGTCGACGTACTCGCCGTTCTTCTCCAGCAGTTCGCTAACGTGCTTGAGAAAGGCCATGTGAGCCTCGACGTCCTCGGGGGCCCACTGGTCCATCGGGGGGACAGCACGATGCGGCTCCGGGCCGCCGCGGTAGTGCTTGAGGAGCAGGTACTTCGGCATGGTGGCCTCCTGGCGTCACAGGCCGCGCTTGTCGTGGCCATTCACCTGGTGAGCGGAGCCGGTCAGAGATTCTCGACAGGAGATCAATAATTTATCTCCAGGACCTTCGCGTGGAGGGAACCCCTTACCTACAACGGCCGCTGAGACGGGCAGATAGCCACGGTCTCGACCCTCAGGGTTGCTGACGGCCGGTAGGCACCGCCCGCTCCCCCACCGACGAGCAAGAACTCGGCGTCCTATCAAAAGCGCCGAACGATGCCGGCATTAACTAGCGGCCGGTGACCAGCTCGGCAGCCTCACACAGCCCGCTAGCCGCGGTTCGCGGGCGCGCGATCATGACAACGCGCCCGCGGACCGCTAGGCGGACCTGGCGATTCCGCGGCGCCGGTTTAACCCGGTCGCCGCGTGCTGGCCAGGCCCTGCTCGGGAATTAGCCCTGCAGACCGCATAGCAGCCTCCAGCGGAGCCAGAGTGCCGTCTGCCTGCACGGCGCCGGACCCCCCGGCCCCTCCATTCGGCAGGCCCGGCTGGCCTGGAAACTGCCAGCGCAGCCGGGCGAAGTCACCCCATGGAGCGACGCCGACAGCGACAGCGGCGTCGGGAAGGCCGGCACCTACCCGGATCGAGCCGAGCTCGGGCATCGGACGGCACGAGGAGACCAGAACCTGGAACAGGCGCTCGACTCGCATTGCGTCCCTCAGAACTGGTCCATCATGGGTGGTGACGGCGAACTGTGGATGATGGGCGAGCACGAGTGCGGCCACTGCAGCTACATGAGCTGCTGCGATCCCGGTACCGGACAGCGGTCCATAACTGGCCGGCGGAAGTCCGGACACGATCGCTACGCCTGGACCGCAGCAGTCAACGCCAGGGCCGTAGTTGGAGAATCTCGGATTGAAGAAACCGTCCGCGGTCGGCGGGCCGGTCAGTTGGGCCGCCAGGCCACTGTCTGCGGGGAATGCGCCGAGTTGCCCGATAGCGCTGACCGCCAGAACTCCGGGCAGAGCGGCGGGGCATCCTAGCGGACCTGCCGCATCCCCAACCGGAGCGATGCAGGCGACCCCGCGAGCGCGCGCCTGAAGGACCTTGTCAGCGAGCAGCGCGGAATCTCCGGAGAACCCCACGGACAGGACCGCGACATCGACCGCCTGATCGATGCAGAAATCCAGCGCCTCGATGAGGTCTGCGCAGTGCCCGCCCGGTGCGACCCGAACAACGTGCATCTCAGCCTCGGGGGCGAGCCCAACAACACCACTGCCATCGTCGCGCCCCGCTATCAGCACCGCTTGGTGAGTACCCGTGCCAATGCGGTCATGCTGCCAGGACTTATCGTCTCGACCCAGAACATCCAGGCCGCTCGCTAGTCGGCCAGCAAGATCTGGATGTCCGATGGCTGCGCCCGAGTCGATAATCGCTATCCGGATCCCGTCACCACGGTGCGTTGGCGGCAGCCGGTCAAAGCCCATTGCCAGCGCGCCCCAGGACACGAGGGCGTGCTCGGGGAAGTCAGGGAATGTCGTTGTGATCCGCTCACAGATCACCTCTGTTGGCTGTCCGGGGGGCGTTGCCGGGCGCGTCACCCGCGCCGGCCAGCAGCCGCGCGCGGGCCGGACAGCAACCTCCGTCACGTCCGAGGCTGTCTCGATGGAAACCGCGACCGTTGCCCGTCCGTCGG
>Ga0126371_10002390_pt1 | contig 16162 bp, 12 predicted proteins | sample PanSoiMetaPlot_4_FD_110145 | JGI IMG/M metagenome (GOLD analysis project Ga0126371, IMG submission 110145) | Tropical forest soil microbial communities from Panama - MetaG Plot_4 | ecosystem: Environmental > Terrestrial > Soil > Tropical forest > Bulk soil | place: Panama | collected 2016-02-17 | reverse complement strand
TCCTCGGTCATCACCTTGGAATGGCTGCCGCGGATCATCGCAATCGGACAGGCCGCAGCCGCCAGATCGTCGGCCGGGTCGCTTGTTCGGTAGCGCCGCCACAGGTAGGGATCGAACCGCCAGGTCCAGCCGCTCCCCGCGCCGACCTCCTTCAGAGAACGACGGGCAATATAATCGACGATGAACAGGTTATCGCAGGGTTGCGCCGGTAGCAGGCGAAACCGCGCCAAGGCCGCCGCAACACTGCGATACACGGGGCTCGGGCCTTGACCGCGCCGCTGCCGGATCCGTTCATGTTGTTCCTTCGCGCGCGCCGCCGGCCAAAATGGCGAATCGACGATGATTGCGGCCCGCAGCTCTTGACCACGGCGAGCCGCACAGGCTGCGGTTGGCAGCCCCCCGAACGAATGGCCGACAAAAACCGGCGGCGTGGTGGCCGCAAACAGTCCCGTTGCCGCGGCGACCTCAAACGCCTCGGCCACGAATAAGTCGAGCGAGTAGGCCTCTCGCCAGTCCGATCCGCCCATACCTGACCATGAGATCGCGGTGACGCGATGGTCGTGGGCGAACAGCGGAGCGATGAAGCTCCACCAATCCGCATGGGCGGCGTTCCCGTGCAGGAACAAGATCCCCGGACGTCCGCGCTCACCCCAGGTGAGCGCTTCGATCTGGGCACCTTCCACCCGATGGACGCTGCGAGCCGGGGAGAGGGTCAACGCCTGTCGAAACCAAGCCGGGGCCGAAGGTGGTGCGCCGTGCAAAATGGCCAACGGCGCTTTGGGGTCTTGACCCTGCATTCCCAATCCCGACTGTTCGGTGCTCTCGCGGTCGCCGGACCTTTCCGGCACACCGATGGCAAGTCAAGCCCCATGTCCAGAACCCAGCGGGAGCTCGTCCGGAGCGGCCTTGCGGCCATCCGCGATTCTCGAAAAGCCGGTTTTCAGCGTCGCCGGGCACTGCTAGTTCCTAGGGACACCGGGACGGCGCAGGTCAGCGTTTTGGTTTAAAATTCGGCCGCAAGACCGGCGAGGGCCGACTTGGAGGAAACGCATGGATTTCTCAATTTCCGAACGTCAACGCTATTGGCGCGACCGCATCGTCACGTTCATGGCAAAACACGTGTATCCCGCAGTCGACACCGTCCAAGCGCAGATGGAGGGGTTCGGCAAGGACCGCTGGAAGGTTATTCCCGTTCTTGAGGAGCTCAAGGCTAAGGCCAAGGCGGAAGGCCTGTGGAATCTATTCCTGCCCCCCTCGGATCATGACGAGGGAACGTTTCATGGCGCAGGCCTCACCAACCTCGAATATGCGCTCTGCGCCGAAGAGATGGGGCGTCTGCCATTTGCATCGGAGGTCTTCAATTGCTCGGCTCCGGACACCGGCAATATGGAGGTGCTCCATCGTTATGGCTCGCAAGACCAGAAGGAACGCTGGCTCAAGCCGCTGATGGCGGGGGAGATCCGCTCCGCCTTCCTGATGACCGAGCCCGCTGTCGCCTCTTCGGACGCAACCAATATCGAGACGTCAATGGTGCGTGACGGCGATCACTACGTCATCAATGGGCGAAAGTGGTGGTCTTCAGGTGTCGGCGATCCGCGTTGCAAGATCACTATCGTGATGGGAAAGACCGACCCCACAGCTGCCAAACACGCTCAACAGTCGCAAATCTTGGTTCCACTCGACACCCCGGGGATCAAAATTGTCCGCATGTTGCCCGTGTTCGGTTTCGACGATGCCCCCCATGGTCACGGCGAGGTCATTCTTGATAATGTCCGCGTCCCTCACACCAACCTGATCCTGGGCGAGGGCCGCGGCTTTGAAATTGCCCAGGGACGACTGGGACCCGGGCGCATCCATCATTGCATGCGCACGGTTGGGGTCGCAGAAGCTGCCCTCGAGAAGATGGTACGGCGGCTGCAGTCGCGCGTTGCCTTTGGCAAGCGTATTGCGGATCATTCGGTGTGGGAGCAACGCGTCGCCGAGGCGCGCATCGATATTGAAATGACACGATTGCTGTGCCTCAAGGCGGCCGATATGATGGACAAGGTCGGCAACAAGGCAGCACGCCTTGAGATCGCAATGATCAAGGTCGCAGCTCCTCGGGTGGCACTCAAGATCATCGACGATGCGATCCAGGCTCACGGCGGCGGGGGCGTGACCTCCGATTTCGGCCTCGCCAAAGCCTACGCGGGAATCCGCACGCTGCGACTTGCTGATGGCCCTGACGAAGTACACAATCGCGCCATTGCCCGTCTGGAATACGCACGCCACAGCAATCAGAACCCCGCGGTCTAAGGCGACATTGTCGGCGAACGGATTTGGCGCCCGCGGACGCCAAATCCGAGTGTCATCGTCTGCGGTCACGAGCCACCCGCCGAACGCAAGCGCGCCCCATTTTTGGCGTTGGTTGCCTGCAACCGCGGCTCACGTCGTCGCAGAGAGCGGTGCCACGCTTAAAAAATCTCGAATAACCCTGCAGCGCCCATGCCGCCACCAACGCACATCGTGACGACGCCGTATTTGGCGTTGCGCCGTTTGCCTTCGATCAGGAGGTGGCCGGTCATGCGGGCCCCTGACATCCCATAAGGGTGTCCAATCGAAATCGCGCCACCGTTCACGTTGAGGCGCTCGTTGGGAATGCCGAGGCGGTCGCGACAGTAAATGACCTGAACCGCAAAGGCTTCGTTGAGCTCCCACAAGTCAATGTCATCCATTGTGAGCCCATACTGCTGCAGCAGCTTGGGAACGGCGAAAACCGGGCCGATACCCATCTCGTCAGGATCACACCCACTAACGGCAATACCCCGATACGCGCCGAGCGGAGTGAGCCCGCGGCGCTCAGCCTCCCTTGCCTCCATGAGCACGGCGGCCGAGGCCCCGTCGGAGAGCTGCGAGGCGTTGCCAGCGGTGATGCACTTGCCTTCCTTGATCCTCTGACCATCCTTGAAAACCGGCTTGAGCCGACTGAGGTCGTCGATCGTCGTCTGCGGTCGGTTGCCCTCATCGGCCGACAACGTCATGCTGCGTTCCGAGGTTTGGCCGGTCGCCTTATCGACCTCAATCATGATGGTCGGGAGCGAGACGATTTCCGAGTTGAAGCGACCGTCCTGCTGGGCCTGGGCCGTCCGTTGCTGCGACTGAAGCGCGTATTGATCCTGCTTCTCGCGGCTAATGCCGTAACGCTCAGCCACGACCTCGGCGGTCTCAAGCATGGTCATGTAAAGAGCAGGCAGGCGCTCGACCAGAACGGGATCCTGGCCACGATAACGATTGAGCCGCTCATTCTGAACCAACGAAATCGACTCCAGTCCGGCGCCAACGACGACATCGAAACCATCGACGATGATCTCTTTGGCCGCGGTGGCAATCGCCATCAAACCGGACGCACATTGCCGATCAACGCTCATCCCTGCGATTGATGTCGGCAATCCGGCGCGCATGGCACACTGGCGCCCCACGTTCGAGCCGGTGGTGCCTTGCTGGAGCGCGGCGCCAACAACCACGTCGGCAATTTCGGCGGGGTCAATGCCGGCGCGTTGCACTGCAGCGGCGATCACATGACCGCCCAGTGACTGCGCCTGGGTGTTGTTGAACGCGCCTCGATAAGCCTTGCCAATGGGCGTGCGCGCAGTGGCGACGATAACGGCTTCGCGCATGGTTCCTCCCTAGTCTCCACGGTCGAGCAAGACGAGAACATCCCGTCCCTTTCCTCGTTCCGGCCCTGGTGGGTCGAGACGACACTATTGTGGCGTCGCACGCTAAAGAATGCAAAAATTGCGACTGGTGGTGGCTGAAGGCGTCCCTCGGCTAACCGCGAGCCAACGGAAGACACCCGGTGCCGGCTTTCGCACAATCGGCTTGCCTTCACTCGGGTTCGGGCTAAGGTCCTTAAAAAAACGTCCGCCTGTTTTCACGGAGGGGCCATGTCGCTGTTCGACCTTAGCGGAAAGGTCGCGATCATTACCGGATCGTCCCGTGGCATCGGGCGCGCGGTCGCAGAGCGGCTAGCGGAGCATGGAGCCCAGGTGGTGATCTCCTCGCGCAAACCCGCCCCCTGCGCAGATGTAGTCCAATCCATTGAAGGGGTCCGAGGTAAGGGCCGTGCCATCGCCATTCCGGCCAACATTTCGTCAAAAGACGACCTTACGCGTCTGATTGACGAGACCAACGCGGCCTTCGGTCGGATTGACATCTTGGTGTGCAACGCCGCCTCCAACCCGTATTTTGGTCCGCTTGGCGGCATCACAGACGACCAGTTCCGAAAGATCCTCGAGAACAATGTGATTGCCAATCACTGGTTGGTGCAGCTGGTGGTCCCGCAGATGATTGCCCGCAAAGACGGGTCGATCATTATCATATCCTCGATAGGGGGGTTTCGTGGTTCACCCATGATCGGTGCCTACAACATCTCAAAGGCCGCAGATTTCCAGCTCGCCCGCAACCTCGCAGTTGAGTTCGGGCCCCATAATGTGCGAGTCAATTGCATCGCACCGGGGCTTATCCAAACCGACTTCGCCCGGGCGCTTTGGGAAAATCCGGAGATCCGTAAGAGCGCGACCGCGACCACGCCGCTGCGGCGCATCGGGCAGCCAGACGAAGTCGCGGGCGCCGCGGTGTTTCTCGCCTCTGCGGCCGGCGCTTTTGTGACCGGACAGGCCATTATTGTTGACGGCGGCGCCACCGCCTGACCCCTACCCTTGTTGGAACAGACACGATGAAGGCGCTGCTCAGCCGTAGCCCCGGTCCACCAGAAACCTTGCGGGTCGAGAACGTACCCGACCCCAAGCCGGGGCAAGGTGAACTGCTGATCGCTGTCAAGGCCTGCAGCGTTAACTATCCGGATCTGCTCATCATCCAAGACCTTTACCAGTTCAAACCGTCGCGACCCTTTTCGCCGGGCAGCGAAGTCTGCGGCATTGTCGAAGCCCTGGGTGAAGGCGTTGACGGGTTCGAGATCGGAGAGCGAATTATCGCCATGAGTGGCTCGGGCGGCATGGCGGAAAAGCTCGTTGCCCCAGCAGGCCGTTGTTTTGCCATCCCCGATACGATGCCGACGGATGTCGCCGCCTCCTTTATCCTGACTTTCGGCACGGCCTATCACGCGCTACGGGATCGTGCCCGGTTGCGGGCGGGTGAAAGCTTGTTGGTGCTTGGGGCCGCAGGTGGGGTCGGTCTTGCGGCCGTCGAACTCGGCAAAGCCATGGGTGCGCGCGTCATCGCCGCCGCGTCGTCACCGGACAAGGTGGCCTTCGCCAAGCAGCGCGGGGCGGAGACCGGCGTGGTCTATCCCCGGGGTCCCTTCGAAAAGACGGGAGCCAAGGCACTCGCGGATCTGTTCAAATCGGCATGCGGCCCGAACGGTGCCGATGTCATCTACGACGCCGTCGGGGGGGATTATGCCGAGGCGGCACTGCGCGCCATTGCCTGGGACGGTCGCTTCCTGGTCATTGGCTTTCCGGCCGGCATACCCCGGATCCCTCTTAATCTTCCCCTCCTCAAATCGTGCGAGATCGTCGGCGTCTTCTGGGGCGAGTTCAGTCGCCGCGATCCTCAAGGCAACGCGGCAAATACGGAGGCGCTGCTCGAGCTGTACGCACGCGGGCTCATTAAACCGCAGATCTCGGAGCGCTATCCACTCGAAAGAGGGGGCGAGGCCATCGCTCGTTTGGCGACGCGCCAAGCAATGGGCAAGATTGTCGTGACAGTGGATTAGATTGATGACACGTGCCGACCGACCCAGGTCGAGCCCCCCGCACGAATACCGCAATGTGGACGTGGACGCGCAGCTTCGCTCCCCAGTCGACGCGCTCATTGTCGGCAGTGGCTTTTCCGGGATCTGCATGGGGGTACGGCTGCGCCAAGCCGGTATTGAGTCCTTTCTGATCATCGAGAAGGCCAACGATCTGGGCGGCACTTGGCGCGACAACCGCTATCCTGGGTGCGCCTGCGATATCCCTTCACATCTCTACTCGCTGTCCTTCGCACCGCGGAGCGATTGGGGTCGAATGTATCCAACCCAGCCCGAGCTTTGGGAATATCTTCGCGACATTGTTGACCGCTACGGATTGCGCCCGAAACTGTGTTTTAACGTGGCCATGAATAGCGCCGAATGGGACGAAGCCAACGCGCAGTGGCGGGTGAAGACCAATACGGGAGCCACGATCCGGGCGAGGGTGCTCATTTCCGGAATTGGCGCCCTGCATGTCCCCGCACAGCCCCGCCTTCCCGGGCTTGAGACATTCACCGGGGTCGCCTTCCATTCCGCCACCTGGCGCAGCGATTGCGACCTGGCTGGCAAGCGCGTAGCCGTGGTCGGAACCGGCGCGAGCGCCATCCAATTTGTGCCGCAGATTGCCCCGAAAGCCAGCACGCTTCACGTGTTCCAGCGCACGCCGCCCTGGATCGTCCCCAAACTCGATCGCCCGATCGGACCCGGTGAGCGTTGGCTGTTTACGTACCTGCCCGGCTACCGGCGCGCGTTCCGTGAATCTCTCTATTGGATTCACGAGTTGCGAGCCCTGGGCTTCAATGGCAATCGAAGGATAATCACCAAGATCGAGCAGATAGCCCGCGATCACCTTGCCAGCCAAATTAACGATCCGGAATTGCGTGCGCGTCTCACCCCGCATTACAAAATTGGCTGCAAGCGGATTCTAATTTCCAATGACTACTATCCCACCCTGACCCGCCCCAACGTCGAACTTGTCACCGAGGGTATCGCCGAGGTGTTGGTGGATGCAGTTCTCACCCGCGACGGAATTAAGCGCCCGATCGATGTCCTAATTTTTGGCACCGGTTTTGAGGTCGCTGACGTTCTCAGGACGCTGCCCGTCATCGGCCGCAATCGACAGGCTCTGCAGGATGTATGGCGCGATCACGTCAAAAGCTATTACGGCATCTGTGTCAACGGTTTCCCGAACTTCTTCATGCTGCTTGGCCCCAATACTGGCCTCGGCCACAATTCGGTGGTCGTCATGATCGAGGCACAGGTCCGCTTTATCATCAGCTGCCTCGCGCAGATGCACCGCCGGCGGCTTAAGCTGATTGACGTTAAGCCTGAGATTCAACAGCAGTTCTTTGAGCGGATTCAGGAACAACTCAAGCCGACGGTGTGGCAATCGGGAGGATGTCGCAGTTGGTATCAGGATCGCGTCGGTCACAATGTCGCAATCTGGCCGGGGCTCACCGTCAACTATCGCTGGCTAACCCGCCGCGCCAACCTCGCCGATTTCGTTACGGTTGCGGCCTGAGCCCTAACGCTGCCGCGCTTCGGGCAAAAATCCTCCTCATATTCCAGCCGAACGATTTCCGGCCGAACGATCCTCCGTGATCGGCTTCGCGTTCAACCCAGGCGTTGCGCTCATGAGCCGGGAGCCGCAAGAATACGCGCCGGTCTCCCGCTCGGCCACTGCCATCTTGCTTTGATCGACCGCGAGGCCGAAGTCCCCGCGTCGTTGCAGCGTTGCATCAAATCGGCGGCCGCCGCCCGCGTTATTGAAAGCATCGATCATCGCCAAACCCGCATTCTGATCGGTTCTGACGTTGAGATCGTTCGAGGGCTTGCAGCATTTGTTCCTGGGATCCTCGGAGATAATCTTGCGGGGGGCGGCGGGCGTTTCTTGAGTTTGGCGACCCGGACGCCACAGCCTTGATCTGGGTATCGGTGGGCTCAATTCATGACTCCGTTCAACACGGCCTTTGACACTGCGGATCGTCTCATCGCGCCCTTAAAACGCCAAGGGAACATCACGTAAAGGATGAAGAATCCAGTTGATATCACCGATAGTTGTGTAGCGCCCGCAATGCCGCGGTGATCCCTCGCCACGACACCAGCAAATTTGCCGCTCACGTCTAAGTTTGAGGCTGAGACTTGCAAACACGCCCGTGACGATGGCAAGTTTGCTGCGTTCGATCAACCAGATTTCGGAACCGCTCATATGACGCGATAATGAGTCGGCCGGAATGACCCTCGTGCGTCGTGTCGGCGCCGCGCACACTTGAGCTCGAAGAAACAAGAAAGTGCCATCTTTTAACAATGATGCCAGGTCACAAACGGCGCGGCGAGCAATTGAGGCTCGCCTCTGACCGGAGGAACTTCGCCATGACGATCCATCGCCGATCCGCTTTGAAGGGTCTGGCCGCAACCGGTGTCGGCACGGCTATTTTTGGCGCGCCAGGTGTTCTGCGCGGCGAAGTTGACCCGATCCGCGTCGGCTTCTTGACCGTGAAGACAGGGCCCCTGGCCTCGGGCGGCATCCAGATGGAAGAAGGCCTCACCCTCTACCTAAAGGAGCGGAACAGTACACTCAGCGGCCGTCCGGTCCAAGTGTATATCGCCGACACCGGCGGCGTGCCCGCGATTACCAAGTCCAAGGCTCAGGAACTGGTCGAGCGTGCCAAAGTGCACTGCTTTATCGGGCCGCTTGCCGCCTTTGAAGCACTCGCGATCGACGATTACATCCGCGACACCCAGACACCGACAATGAGCGTGGCTGCGGCCGAAGATATGACTCAGCGCAAGCCAAATCCTTGGTTTGTACGGGCCACATCGTCGTCCTCGCAGTGCGCGAGCCCAATGGCTGACTATGCCGCTAAGGAGCTCAAATACGCCCACATGGCGACGATCGCTGACGATATCGCCTACGGCCATGAAATGTGTGCGGGCTTCCAGCAAGTATTTGAGGATGCGGGCGGCCGCATTGTGCAAAAGTTGTGGCCACCGCTGAACACTCCCGATTATGGCGCTTATGTCGCTCAGCTCAAACCCGATCTCGACGCCATCTTCCTCGGGTTCGCCGGCTCCAACGGCTTCAAGTTCCTCAAGCAATATCGAGAGTACGCTCGGAAAACCCCGCTGCTCGGAGGTATGACGGCGATTGATGAATCGCTGCTGCAACAAATGGGCGAAGATGCGCTCGGCATTCTGTCGAGCTGTTGGTACTCCGCCGACCTCGACTCTCCGACCAATAGAAAATTCGTGGCGAATATGGAGCGCGTCTACAAGGTCGATCCGGGATTTTATGCAGCAGCCACTTACACCAACGGGGCTGTGCTGGAAGCCGCGGTCAAGGCCGTGGGCGGCAGAATTGAGGACAAGAACGCCTTCATGGCGGCGCTGCGGACCATTAAGGTGCCAGATACGGTGCGTGGACCCGTGTCGTTCGACCGATATGGGAACGTGGTGGGGAACGTCTACATTCGCAAGGTGGTGCGCAAGGGCGGGAAGTTCGTGAATGCCGTCGTGCGCACCTATCCGGATGTCAGTCAGTTCTGGACCTACGACCCCAAGGCGTTTCTTAAGAACCCAGTTTATTCCCGCGACTATCCGCCCGCGCGCTATCTTGAACAATGAGGCCATGCGGCACCAAGATTCGACAAAAATTGGAGCCACGTCAAGGATCGTATCGTAACGTGGTGAGATCCAGGACGCTGAGCCGATGCAATTCTGGCTGATCCAGACTCTCAACAGTGTGGCCTTTGGCGGCCTGCTGTTTCTCCTGTCCTCGGGTTTCTCGCTGATTTTCGGCCTGATGCGCATCCCGAACCTGGCGCATGGTGCCGTCTTCATGCTGGGGGCCTATTTTGGCGCCACCTTTATCGAGCTCGGTATCAATTTCTGGATCGCCGCCCTCCTGAGTGGCCTGGGTGTGGGCGTGCTCGGCCTGCTGCTCGAGCGGCTCATTCTGCGCCGGCTCGCCGGGAACGAGCAGGGCCAAGTTCTGGTGACCTTGGGGATTTCCTTCATTGTGGCCGACGTCTGCCTGATGGTCTGGACCGGGGACCCCATCCCGCTTCCTGCTCCGGCCGCGCTCAGGGCACCCATTTTCGTCGCTGGGTTCGCCTTTCCGACCTATCGGCTGGCCGTCCTTGCTGTGGCGCTCGTCATCGCCGCGGGATTGTATCTGCTGATCGAGCGCACCCGTCTCGGCGCCATGATCCGCGCTGGCGTCGACGACATGGAAATGGCGCGCGGTGTCGGCATCCCGATCTCGAAGCTCTATATGCTTGTCTTCCTCCTCGGCACGGCGCTGGCCGGAATCGGCGGCACGCTTGGAGGACCCATCCTTAACGCGGATCCGGGCCTCGATTCCCAGATGTTACCGCTGGCCTTGGTGGTCGTCATCCTCGGCGGGATCGGCAGCCTTGTGGGAGCCTTGGTGGGAAGTCTCATTGTCGGGTTCCTCTATAATTTTGGAACCGCCTTGGTTCCCGACCTCGCCTATTTCGTGTTGTTCTTTCCTATGGTTCTTGTCCTGGTGCTGATGCCACAGGGTCTGTTTGGGCGGGTCCCTCAATGAGGGCGATTTTCTCGCTACTCGTTATTGCGGTTATCCTCATCGCTTTGCCCGCGATGGTCGGCAATTAGTTTTACGTCAACCTGGCAAGCCAAGTGCTGATCTACGCTTTGCTTGCCATGAGCCTGAACATCTTGGTCGGGCTGGGTGGCATGGTGTCGCTTGGGCACGCCGCCTATCTTGGCGTTGCGGCCTACACTGACGCATGGCTGGTCACCAATGCGGGCGTCGACACCCTGAGTGCGGCTTTCCTCGCCATCGCTGTCACCACGGCCATGGCGGCGCTTTTCGGCCTGCTGGCGCTGCGGGCTGCGGGGCTCGGCTTTGTGATGATCACTCTGGCGCTCGCGCAAATTCTGTGGGGCCTGGGCTACCGCTGGGCCGATTTGACCGGCGGAGACAATGGCATTCGGCTCGCGAGCCGACCGGTACCGTTCGGAATCGACTTAGCAAGCCCCACGCATTTCTACTATTTTGCCCTTGTTATTTGCTCGCTCGCGTTTGTGTGCCTATGGCGGCTCGCCTATTCGCCGTTCGGCGCCTCGTTACGCGGGGCCCGGGACCAGCCACGGCGCATGCGTATGCTCGGACATCACGTCTGGATGGTGCGTTGGATCGCGTTCATTATGGCGGGATTTTGGGGCAGTATCGCTGGATTGTTATTTATCTACTATAATCAATTCATCCACCCGCACTCGCTGTCGCTGCAGCAGTCGGCGGAAGCGTTGCTGATGGTGATCCTTGGTGGCGCGAATACTTTTCTCGGTCCGATCGTCGGCGCGCTGATCATCACGTTGGTGAAGAATGTGGCGAGCAGCTACGTCGACCGTTGGAACTCGCTCCTGGGGTTGATCTTTGTCGTCGTTGTGCTGTTCATGCCGCAAGGCATTGTGCCCGGCCTTAAGTTCCGCTGGACCCAGTTCACACGGCGAGGACGCAAGGTCTTCGTCGCGGCTCCTGCGCCGCCGAGCCCCTGACCATGCCGCTCGCTGCGCTAGAAATCTCCGGTCTCAATAAACGCTTCGGGGGCGTCCCTGCGACCCGCGATGCCTCGTTGTGTGTCATGGCGGGCGAGCGGCGACTCATCATCGGGCCCAATGGAGCTGGCAAGACCACCCTGTTCAACCTTGTGACCGGAGATCTGTCGCCGGATTCGGGCTCCGTCCGGCTGTTTGGCCAAGAAATCCTCAACCTGCCGACCAGGCGACGCGTGCATCTTGGGTTGGCGCGGACTTATCAGATTTTGACCTTGTTTGCGACCGAAACTTTCGCGCAAAACGTCGTCCTCGCGCTCTTGGGTCTGCGCGCTGCCCGATGGAATCCGTGGTCGTCGCTCGCCGCCAATCGTGCGCTGCATCGGACCGCCTGCGAGATGCTGCTCCAGGTGGGCCTTGGCGATAGCGCCGACCGTATTGTCGCCCAGGCCTCCTATGGCGATCGTCGCCGCCTCGAGCTTGCCATGGCGCTCGCGCAGAATCCCCGGGTGCTGTTACTCGATGAGCCGCTCGCCGGCCTGTCGCAAGAGGAGCGTCAAATCGTGCGCCGCTTGCTCGACGGCATACCCCGCGGTGTCACCATCGTGATGATTGAACACGACATGGATACCGCGCTTGCCTTCGCCGAGCGTATCAGTGTCCTACACCACGGCGAAGTGATCGTCGAAGGCACCCGCGCCGAGGTGGTCGCCAATCCACGCACCAAGGAGGTATACCTTGGGGAGTGAAGCGCTACGACTCAAAGAGGTCGACGCATTTTATGGCGACAGCCATGTGCTGCACGGCGTCAGCTTCGGTCTCGGCACTGGTGCCACGCTCGGGCTTCTGGGCCGCAATGGAGCGGGAAAGACCACCTGCATATCGACCATTATGGGTTTCCTTCGTCCCCGCCGCGGCTCGATCGAACTCTATGGTCAAGAAGTTGCTGGCCTGGCGCCGGAACTTATCTCCCGGCTGGGCATCTGTCTGGTTCCACAGGGTCGTCGTGTTTTTCGCACGCTCTCGGTTCGAGAAAATCTGGTCGTCGCGGCCCGGCAGCGCGCGTCGCGCGCGAACGGGTCGGGCTGGTCGCTCAACCGGGTGTATGCTCTTTTCCCACGCCTCAAGGAGCGCGAGAAGCAGACCGCCGGCCTATTGTCCGGCGGCGAACAGCAGCTGCTCGCCATCGGTCGAGCGTTGATGGGAAATCCGCGACTTTTGCTTATGGATGAGCCGTCCGAAGGGCTCGCCCCCCAACTGGTCGCCGAAGTCGGACGCGCAATTGCCCAACTCAAGCACGGCGGTTTGTCCATCGTTCTCGTCGAACAGAACATCAAGATGACATTCGAACTTGCCGACGAGCTGGTGATCTTCAATACCGGAAGGGTGGTCTTTCAAGGTACGCCTGTAGAAGCCCGCGCCGCCAAGAATATTATCGCGCAGCATCTGGGGGTGTTCTAATGTTCGCCAATCGACCCTCTATGCTAGCATCGCGCCATGCGCGCGGCTCATACTTCGGCGATCACCCGCTCTTGAGATTGCTGCAACCGATTCACCATATGATCACAAGCGAACTTTTGGCCGAGTAGAACGCTCAGCCATTGTGCCAGGAGTGATGATTTGCCCCGCGTTCATCCCTATGGACCAACCGCAGCGCGTCCGCATGCTCGCTCAGGCCGTGACCTGCGGCCGCGCAGCACGACAATTGACATTCACTCCCACGTTTCCGTGCCGGCCGCACACGCGTTGGTCGAACCGCATCTCGATATTTCCACGATTCCGCTGGCCTTCTTCTCAAGTCCTCAGACTAAGATGATCAGCGCCCGCCAAGAGCTTGACCGCCGCACCCGAATGAGTGGTGAAGAGAATGGCCTGAGCGAACGTCTGCGCGATCTCGATGCCGCCGGCATCGACATTCAGCTGGTGATGCCGCCTCCCCCACAATGCTACTACACGGTGCCGATTGAAATCGCCGCCGCGGCGACGCAAATCGTCAACGACGGGCTCGCCGCATACGTGGCGCGGGCCCCCGACCGGTTTGTCGCCCTTGGGGGCGTTCCACTCCAGGATGCCGGCGCGGCGGCCGACGAACTCGAACGTTCGATGCGCTCCCTTGGATTTCGCGGCGTCGAAATCCTCACCAATGTGGTCGGCAAAGAACTGTCGGACGCCAGCTTAGAGCCATTTTGGGCGAAAGCTGATGAGCTCGGCGCGCTGGTCGTTATTCACCCGAATGGCTTTACCGAAGGCAGACGTCTTTCGCGGTTCTATTTCAACAATATCATCGGCAATCCACTCGAAACCACGATCGCGCTCCACTATCTTATTTTCGACGGCGTGCTCGAGCGTCACCCTAATCTGAAAATTCTCGCGGCCCACGGCGGCGGATATCTTGGCAGCTACCCCGGGCGCATCGATCACGCATGGGGCGCGCGTGATGACTGCAGAGCGCACTTGCCGCAGCCGCCGTCACATTATTTGAAAAAAGTGTTCGTGGACTCCATAGTGTTCACGCCCCATCAACTGGAAGCCCTGGTCAAAGTGTTTGGTGTCGATCACGTGCTGATGGGGACCGATTACCCCTTTGACATGGCCGAGGCCGATCCTATCGGTCACCTCGCCTCGGTGGACACAGTTGACGCTGGGGCCATTGCGGCCATCGCGGGCAACAATGCGAAGCGGCTATTAAACATGTAACCGATCGCGATGAGCCCTTCTGCTGCGTTGCAGTCGCATTCGACGCGACCTCAACGCAGGTGCTGCCGAAAAACTGTGAAGCTTGCGGGCGCGACCGCATCCGGTCCGAGCGTCGCTGTGGCAGAACAAGCACGGTGCGGCAAGCGACGGCCTTCACCCGATATCCGGCTCGAGCCCTTCCGGTCCAAACAGCGGCAAGGCACGGTTGATCCCCAATAGGATTAGACACACCCCAGCGAGGGTGGTTTAATGTTCACTAGACCGCACGTTTGGACACTGAACGAGATATTGACTGATATGATGCGAACGAAGCTCGAGACCGGCCACGAGGCTCGATTGGCTTGCCGCACTGGGCAGTTAACTGGAACCACCGCGGACGTCGCGCATGGGTACGTCCAGGGGAACCTGGCGATTCTGCCTCACGAGCTATCCGCAGATTTTCTGCGCTTCTGCCAGCTCAATCCTAAACCCTGCCCGCTGATCGGCATGTCCGAACTGGGCAATCCGCGGATCACAGCGTTGGGTCATGATTTAGACGTCCGCACCGATCTCCCGTGCTACCGGGTCTGGGAACACGGTGTACTCGTGGACGAACCAAGCGACATCACGTCGTGGTGGCGCGAGGATTTGGTCGCCTTTGTGATCGGTTGCTCGTACTCGTTCGAACAAGCGCTGATCGAGGAGGGGTTACCGCTTCGACACATCACGGACAATCTCCGCGTCCCGATGTACCGCACAAATATTGAGTGTATACCTGCCGGCCCATTTGCCGGAGCGACGGTGGTTTCGATGCGCCCGTTCACGCCAGCGCATGCGATCCGCGCTATCCAGATCACTTCGCGATTTCCGGCGGTTCATGGGGCACCGATTCATATCGGGCTGCCGCAGTTGATTGGAATCGGGGATCTCGGCCGCCCGGATTACGGTGACCCAGTCGAAATCGGCTCCGATGAATTGCCGGTCTTCTGGGCTTGCGGCGTGACCCCCCAGTCCGTCATCGCGTCGGCAAAGCCGAGCTTCGCAATCACGCATTCGCCTGGATGTATGCTGGTCACTGATCTAAAGAACCGCCAGTTCGCTATCATCTAGTCTGGAGGCTGTGGCCCCCCTTTCGCCGCGGACGCGTTACGTGATGAAGAGCGTCGCGCGACCGACACCTGTGACAAAAATGGGGATCGATAGGGCATGTTTTGCCTATTGACAGTTGCGCGTGCGGACCGAGAAGAGGAATACGTAAGCGAACAACGTTGTACCGACGCGTCCAACTTCATAAGGGCGAGTTCATGGTTACGATCGATCTGAATGCCGATCTTGGCGAAGGTTTCGGCCCCTCGCGTTGCGGTGATGACGAGGCGATGCTCGCGATTGTGACCTCGGCCAATGTTGCCTGCGGCTTTCATGGGGGCGACCCAGACGTCATGGCCCATACTTTCCGTATTGCCAAGGCGGCCGTCGAGGCGCGTCGCGCTCAGGCGCAGCTGTTAGAGGGCCCAATCGGAGTTGAGCCGTTGATCCGCTCGGAGTTCTCGTCCGAATTTTTGCTCGGCCTCAACCTCGTTGACGGGGTCGTCGGCACCACGGAATGCGGCCAAGCAGACACATGTGAGCGATGCGCGATGCCGCCTTGCTGGCGCCGCCACCGGAGTCATATTAACCACTGGAGCACCACGTCTCGACGGAGCAGAGCGATGTCGTTTCAGAGATCTAAATCATTGACCACCCCGCTACCCATTGACTCCGGGCGGCGGAGCGACTGCGGCGAGGTGGCTTGCTCTCGTCGCGCTGCGCTAGCGAGCGGCGGTGCACTCGTTGCCGGTGGCATCGCGGCGATCATGTCGCCAGACGCGCCAGCGGCGGCGGACCAAAGTTTAGCGCGGCAACCGAAGCTTGTCAGCAGTGACTATTGGACCGTGAAAGAACGCGACGGCGCGCAAATCCGCCTGGCGATGTATCGCAAGCATCTCGAGGAGCCGACCCCCGACGGATCGCCACGGCCGGTGCTGTTCCTCGTGCATGGTTCTTCGATTTCGGCCCGGCCCAGTTTCGATCTCAGCGTACCAGGTCGCGGTGACTACTCACTGATGAACGCGCTTGCATACCGAGGCTTCGACGTCTGGACCATGGATCATGAGAACTACGGCCGCTCCTCACGCACGGACGGCAATTCGGACATCGCAAGCGGCGTTGAGGATCTTA
>Ga0126371_10002389_pt1 | contig 16163 bp, 15 predicted proteins | sample PanSoiMetaPlot_4_FD_110145 | JGI IMG/M metagenome (GOLD analysis project Ga0126371, IMG submission 110145) | Tropical forest soil microbial communities from Panama - MetaG Plot_4 | ecosystem: Environmental > Terrestrial > Soil > Tropical forest > Bulk soil | place: Panama | collected 2016-02-17 | reverse complement strand
TTATGTTGGAAAACGTGACGGGAGCGTCTCCGAGAGGTTTGGTTTCCCATCTCGCGGGGAAATGGCAGCGCCCCGAGCTACTGGAAACCATCTTCGATCAGCTTTCCGACGCGCTCTTCCTTTACGACAAGGACCTGCGCATTGTGGGTGTCAACGTTGCGGCGGCGCGGCTATTCGGCATGTCCGCAGATCATATGATCGGCAAGCGCTGCCAGGAAGTGTTTCAATGCCTGGCCTGCGAACCCGGCTGTGCGATGCTGCAGTCGCTCGGCGAAGCCGCGTGTCTGCCCTCCGGCACGGTGACACTGAGAACGGAAAACGGCCTCGAGCGCATGGTGGTGATTCGAACCGTTCAGATTCACGACGAGACTGGGGCGGTGGAGGGAGTTGTCGCCACCGTCAAGGACATCACCGATGAGGCGCAGCCGGCCCGAAGGCAGATTATTGCGGAATCGCAGGCCATGCGTGAAGTTCTCGCATTCGTCCGTCGCGTAGCGGTAAGCGAAGCGAGCTCCATTCTCATCGAGGGCGAGAACGGCACGGGCAAAGATCTGATCGCCAAGACGCTTCACTACCAGAGCCTGCGCCAGGCCGAACCCTTCCTGGCCATCAATTGCGCCGCGATCCCGGATACGCTGCTCGAAAGCGAGCTCTTCGGTTACGAAAAGGGCGCGTTCACCGACGCACGCGCGCAGAAGCGCGGTCTTTTCGAACTGGCCGACAAAGGCTCTCTGTTCCTGGACGAAATCGGCGAGATTCCGTTGTCCTTGCAAGCCAAGCTGCTGCGCGTGTTGGAAGATCAGTGTTTCCGAAGGCTCGGCGGGCTCCAGGACATTCATGTGGACCTGCGGATCATGGCGGCCACCAACAAAAACCTCCGCGAAGCGGTTCGGGAAGGGGCGTTTCGACAGGACTTGTATTACCGCCTGAACGTGATCCAGTTGATTGTGCCGCCGCTGCGCGAACGTCCGCAAGACATTCTGCCGCTGGCGCGATTCTTCATTCAGCACTACAACGAGAAATTCAAGCGGCAGGTGGAGGGCGTGTCGCCGGAGGCCGAGAGCCTGTTGCTAGCCCACGATTGGCCGGGCAACGTTCGCGAGCTGCGCAACGCGATCGAGCGGGCCATGATCCTCGAAGACACGTCGCACATCCGTCCGCAGAGCTTGCCCATTGCGGTTCGGGGAACTGGCCCGACGCCGACGAATGCGTTGGGCTCGGCGCCGTTCACAGGCGAGCAGATGTCGCTGGTGGAGCAGGAACGCCGGCTGCTGGTTCAAGCGCTCGAAAAGACCGGCGGGAACCAGACGCAGGCCGCGCGATTGCTGAGCATCACGCGCGATACGCTGCGGTACAAAATGAAGAAGTTCAACCTGCGGTAACCACTCGCTTCAGGAGACCCAGACGCATCCGATGCTGTGGAAATTCCATTGACCGTGCTCCTTGTGCGCGATCAGTGCGCCGCCGTGCCCGCAGAGTCCGCCGCACAGATCTGACACCGAAAGCAGAGCCTCGTTGTGCTGGCGGTTGAAAGCCACCCGAGAAAACGAGATCGCGCGATAGGGTCCCGGCTCCGGCCATGGCAATGTGTCGATCTCCTCATAAGGCCAGGGAATGTGCAGATTCTTGTCGAGCGTCGGATAAACTCTCATCAGGAACTCGGCGTCGCCGAGCGCGTGGAGCTGAGCGATCAAACGCCCGCTAACACCGGCTTGGCGCAGTGCGTTTGCACAACCGCTGTTCGTTGCGGCCTCCGGGTCGAAGATGAGGGTCCGGCTCAGGATGAAGAGATTCTTGGGCGGTTGCTTGACGAAGTGCTGTTGGAGCCATGCGGAGTAGATTTCGTACTCGTCCGGCGTAATCCGGTTGGAAATGTGCGGCTCAAAAGCGCAGCTGATCATGCCGCCCGAGAGCACAATCGCCATTGCGGCTTTCGGAAAGGGGCACATGTCTTTACTGTATAATTTCTAACTCTATGCGCGGCCTCATGATGGACTACCCGCTGACGCTCAAGCACATGCTGGAGCGCTCGGCCAAACTCTTCCCCAAACAAGAAATTGCAAGCAAGATGCCCGACGGCATTCATCGTTACACTTATGCTGATCTGCACGCCCGCGTGCATGCTCTGGCGCACGTTCTCGAGCGGCTGGGTGTGAAGCCCGGCGACAAAGTGGGTTCGCTGTGCTGGAACAGCTATCGCCATCTCGAGCTTTATTTCGCGGTACCCTGCTTCGGCGCCGTTCTGCACACGTTGAACCTCCGATTGCCGTCGGATCAATTGGCCTACATCATCCAGCACGCCGAGGACAAAGTCATCTTTGTCGACGCTTCGCTCGCGTTCATTCTCGAGCCGATCCGCGATCAGCTCATGTGCGTGAAACAGTTTGTCATTCTTCCGGATGAGCCTCATCAGACCACGCTCGAGCCGGCTTGCGATTATGAAGATCTGATTCGCGCGTCGAACGGGAAGAGCTACTCATGGCCGCAGATCGAGGAAACTGAAGCCTGCGCAACTTGCTACACCTCGGGCACAACGGGCAATCCGAAAGCGGTTCTCTACACGCATCGGGCCTTTTTCCTGCACAGCTTTTCTCTGGCGCTGGCTGACGTCTTTGCGATTTCTGAGCGCGACACCGTTCTGCAGATTGTCCCCATGTTTCACGCCAACGGCTGGGGCATTCCTTACGCTGCCTATAGTACGGGCGCGCGCATCGTGCTCACCGGCCGTCAGCTTCAACCGGCCGATATCGCGCGCCTGATTCAGGACGAGCGCGTGACCTTCACCGCCGGAGTTCCCACTATCTGGATGACGTTGTACTCGTATCTTGAAAGCCACTCTCACGATCTGTCGTCGCTCCGCATGATAGCGGTCGCGGGCTCGGCGATGCCGCGCCAGTTCATCGAGTGGTACGAAAAGAAGCATCGAATCCCATTTCGCCTGGCTTGGGGCATGACCGAGACGACGCCCATCGCGACTTTCATGGCGGTGAAGAAAGACCTCGACGCGCTGCCGGAAAAAGAACGCTTCGATCTGCTAGCCCGTCACGGCCTGCCGGTAGCCGGTGTCGAGATCCGCATCGTGGATGCCGAGGGCCGAGAGCTTCCCTGGGATGGCGCCACGATGGGAGAGTTGCAAACGCGCGGCCCCTGGATTACGAGCGGCTATTACAACGACACCCGCAACGACGAAGCATTCGCCGGCGGCTGGTTCCGAACGGGCGACGTGGCGACCATCGACCAGAACGGATATCTGCAGATCATGGATCGAACGAAAGACTTGGTGAAGAGCGGCGGCGAATGGATAGCGAGCGTGGATCTCGAGAACGCGATTATGGCGCATCCGAAAGTAGCGGAGGCGGCCGTAATCGCCGTGTTTCACCCCAAGTGGCAGGAGCGTCCTCTGGCGTGCATCGCCACCTTGCCGGAGCATCGAGGGAAGCTTACCAAGGACGAGATTCTAGAATTCTTGAGCACACGCGTCGCTAAGTGGTGGCTGCCGGACGACGTGGTGTTTATCGAGGCGGTGCCCAAGACGAGCGTGGGAAAGTTCAATAAGCGAGCGCTGCGCGAGCAGTTTAGGGACTATAAACTGCCCGGCGTGAGCGAGTCAGCCACCGGCTGACGACCAGCAAGCGTTCACACGAGTGTCAACGCGGCACGCACGAGTGCGTGCGCCACATTTCATTTCTGGGCGGTGGTGTTAGAAGGCACCGACTTGTCGACGTAGTAGGTAATGCCGCTGTATTGCATCTCCTGCCAGGTCTGCTCGCCCCAACGAACATCCATCTTAGGATCGGGATTCGATGGGTTGTTCACGGAGTTGTCGTAGTGAGCGGTCGCTTCCAGGCGAGAGCCCTTCGGCACCGCGATCGGCTTGGCATAGACATAGTAAGTCTGCCAGTTGAAATCGTACCGCGGAACCGAGAGCACAACCTCAGAGCGTCCGTCGGGATAGATCAAGCGATACTCCCAGCCTTTGCCGCGCAGGTGCGTGTGCGGGAAAAGAGCGGTAATATGCGAGTCCTCTTTGAATTCGACGGCCGTGTCGATCGCCTGGTCGGCGACGCCGGCGCCAATCTTCATCAGAGGATTCATGAACGCGCTGTTGTGAATTTCGCGCTGCGGGGTTCCCTTGGCAAAGACCATGCCAACGCTCGACAGATCGTTCTCGCCTTTGCCATTCGCCGTGTAGTGCACCTGAAGGATCAGCACTGAGCCCGCCGGAACCTTCATCGCATCGCCGGGAGCGTAAATCATCGCGTTCGTGCCAGGAGCGGTGGTGGCGATCAGTGTGCCAGGCGCGCCAGCGAAAGGCGATGCCTCGATCGATCCATCGGGGCGCTTGATTCCAGGCATTTTTGGCAGCGCCTGCACAATCGCTTCATCCAGCTTCGCGTCTGGACTATTCTGCGGCGGCTTCGAGAAGACCAGGATATGGTGTACCACGCTGCGGACACCGGGCCTCACTTCGATGGCCTGCACCCACTTGTCTTCAGTGAAATTAGTCGGGATCGTGAAATACTGATAGGCGATTGTGCCACTCGCCGCGACCTGATAAGGCTTCGCCATCGTGAGTACGACATCAGGCTGCCCGATTTCCCAGCCTTCGGTGAACTTTGGCGCCGGAGGCAGATCTTTTGGATTGCCGGCCGGTGCGCCCGCGTCGGCCCAGGAGACGAGGATGGCCTTTTCGGAGTCCGTCAGGCGGCGGTCATTCACGAACACGCCTCGTGCTGCATCGGCGTGCCACGGGGGCATGGTCCCGCGCGTGACTCTCTCGCGAATCGACTTAGCCCAGGGACGCGTCTGATCGTAAGTCATCAACGACATCGGTGCGATATCGCCCGGTCGATGGCAGCTTACGCAGTTTTTATTCAAAATCGGTGCGACGTCTTTTGAAAATGTCGGCGCGCCGGTGGTGGCATCGGCGGCCATTGCGATAGAACCTGTCGCGACAATCCCCAGCGCGGCAAGACACACAAAACCCGGCTTCATGATGTCAATTGACTCCTTGGTAACTACGATACCGCATTTTACAGGCATTCCGGGATAGTACTATAAGCTACAAACATAAGAATTGCCTTCGCCGCTGATATACTGCCCCTGCCCCTCGACCATGTCCGTGAAAGGAACAAAATTTTGGGACTCGATCTTTTCGCTTATTGTAAAGAGCGCAGCCGTGGCCGCCCTGGGGATCGCGGGTTTACACGCGCGGAAACTCACGCCCACCAGCCCGGCGCCCGCCAATCAAACCGTCCAATTCCAGGTTCTCCTCCCGGCGCAGAATAGTGATCCACTCGATCAGCTTATTGCCGATCTGAACAGGTCCGGTTCACCCATCTACCATCACTGGCTGTCGCCGCAACAGTTCCAGGCTCAATTTGGACCCAGCGAGCCGACCATGGCGCAAGTGAAGAACAAATTGGCTGCCTTTGGACTGGCTGCCGTGGCGACACATGCTCATGGAGTCCGTTTCCAGGGATCGGTGGGAGCAGTGCAACAGGCTTTCGGCGTGCCTCTGTACAATGCGACCGCTCCAAACGGCTCCCAGATAATAGTCGCGATGCAAGCATTGAAGCTCCCACCAGCCTTGGCACAGGCCGGCGCACAGGGCTCGGGATTCTCGCCAGCGATCTATCAGCACGTCCATTCGAAAAATATGGGCGCACTGGCGCAACCTCTGAACCGTTTCTCGCCCACCGGTCCATATTTCTTCGACGATATCAAGCAGGCCTACAATTTTCTTCAGCTCAATTCCTCAACGGTACAGGTTCGACTATCTGAATTGTGATGGCGTTCGACGTTCTCGACAGCGATCTCGCGCTGTATTTCGGATTCGAAGGCGTTGCTCCTCCGAAACTGGTTCGCGTGCCTGTGGACGGCGGCGCACCTCAACATCAATAACCCCTCGTCCTTTGAGGCCTCGCTGGATGTCCAACAGGCCGGCGGAATGGCGCTTGGCGCGACCATCGTGCTCTACAACATTCCCGACCTAAGCGACCAGTCCACTTTCGATGCCTACCAGACCATCATCGAGACGAATGCCGTAGATATTGCTAATTCGTCGTTCGGCGGCCCGGAAGGATTTTCACAGCGGACTACAACGGTGGGACGGACTTCACCGGCATCCTGCGCATGTTCGACGATCTGATCCGGCAGGGGAACGCGCAAGGAATTACGTTCGTCGCCAGCTCCGGTGACAACGGCGGACTGGGTCTGCCTTCGCTCGAATATTTCAATGGACCGAATCCGGGTGTCTTCCTGCCCGGTATCGTCGCTGCCGCACGTCACTGCGGTCGGCCGGAACGAACCTGGTGACTTTCAGCTCTGCTATCAGCCTGCAATCCGCGTACGTCTCTGAGAATGCCTTCGGCGATCCGCTGATCCCTTACGATCCATTCGGCGTCGCAACACCGCCTCGGGCGGTTACCGGGGATCGGGCGGAGGCGTCAGCGTCGTGTTCCAAAACCGGCCTACCAAATTCCTGGTGAACACCGGCGCAGCCATGCTATCGACCCCCGGACATTTCCATGCAAATGGGCGGATGTCCGGCGGGAATCGCGGCCAAGTGCGGCAGCATGTTCACGCCTCCGTTTCCCGAGCGCTGGAGTTTGCTAGGCTGCTCGCGCTCGAACGGCAGAACCTCGGCACTCGGCTCGGCAATGTGAATTTCCAGATCTATGCTCAAGCCGGTCTTCAAAACCCTCTTGCTGCGGTCCCAATTCTCCATCCGAACATTCCCGGGTTTAACGGACTTTTTTCGTCCGGCGCACCGGGCTACGATATTGTGGTTGGAAATGGAACGCCTTTCGGCAGGAACTTCATATTCGCGCCCTTCGTTCCCTTGGCGGACAATCCACGAACGCCCTTCCAACCCGTAAATTGAGGCACCGCGACAGGTTCGACTCCTTTTGGCCGGACTGCTGGTACGTCCAAGAGGACCCTCTTCTTTGGAGTAACTGTTTGAGTAACTGTGTGACACCAGCGAAGGTGATATCATGCTGGTTTCCGAATCGGGAAAATTATGGACGACGATACACTCAATTTGTTGAGAACTGTGTGCGCGGCTGGACGCGCCAGAGCGAGCTACGACGGAAACGCCAATGCGAGACTCGAAAAGTTGGTTGAAGAAGGCTTATTGCGCGAAGTCAGCGTAGCGCACGCTGGCGCATCTTCCTCGACAACGGTAGCCCGGCGGCAATATCAGCCGACCGAACAAGGCAGGGCCATGCTCCGCCACCTGAACGAAAAAGGCGCGGCGTAACGTTTGGCGGCGTGCTCGCGCTGCGCAGTCATCGCAATTTTCACCCGGCGGCCGGCATCGGATACGCTGTTCCCATGCCTATTGATCCATCCATACTCAACGAGGTGGAGCACCTGCGCGATCTGGGGGCCGAAGATAAGTTCGCCCTGGCTGAAAAAATCGATTTGCTGCGTTACTCGGCCGGGCAGATCGTCTTCAGCTACGGCGATCCCGGCCACGCGCTGTATATTGTCCGGTTCGGCGAGGTCGAGATTTTTCTAAGAAACGACCAGGGCGAAAAGATCGTGCTCGAGACTTCGCGGCCAGGCGATATTTTCGGTGAGATTTCGTTGCTCGATGACGGTCCGCGCACGGCCTGGGTCAGCGCGATCGGCGAAGTCGAGCTGCTGCGCTTGGATCGCGAGCACTTTGAGGACTACGTCCGGCAACACACGCCCGCCGCGCTGAACTTGCTTAGCGTCGCGGCCAGGCGTTTGAGAAAGGCCGACGACTACATTCGCCGCACGGTGACGCGCAACGTCAACGATGTCGCGGCTGAGCAAGGGACGATTCTGACGCGCCTAGCGGACGCGGTGCCTTCCTTCACAGGCAGTATCGGGTCGCTTGTATTTCACATCCTGTTTTTCGCGTTGTGGATTGCTGTCAACCTTAGCTTGATCGGGCACGGCAGGACGTTCGATGCCTATCCGTTCCAATTCCTCTCGTTCATGGTGTCGCTCGAGGCGATCTTTCTATCGCTGTTCGTGCTGACGAGTCAGAATCGGCAGAGCAAGCGCGACCGCATCCGGGCCGATATAGAGTTTGAAACCAGCGTCAATACCGAGCTTCGAATCTCTTATCTACATGAGAAAATCGACAAGCTGATCGAAGGAAATTACGAGGTCCGGGCAGGCGTGCAGAAGCTTATGGGGCAGCGGAGGTAGCGGCAGAAACGTCGGCGCCGTTGGTACAATCTCTGCAACATGGCGGATTCGCTTGCGGTCCCGGCATCTGCTTCGGTCCGGTCGTCCGTGACCGCGCACGCAAGGCACGCCGCGCTGGTTCGAGTCACGCACTGGATTGCGACGCTAGCCTTTCTCGCGCTGCTGGTCAGCGGCGTCGAGATTTTAATCTCTCACCCGCGTTTTTATTGGGGCGAAACAGGCAACGTAAATACGGCGCCGTTGTTCAAACTGTCGATTCCATCCTCCCGGGATACCGTGCCAACCGGCTATGGCTACGTGCTTCCCGATCAGAACGGCTGGAGCCGCTATCTGCACTTTCAGTCTGCTTGGGTGGTGGTGCTGACTGGCTTGGTCTACTTGGCCTTCGGCTTCTTCCTAGGGCATTTCCGCCGGAATCTGGTTCCGTCCGCCTCGGATCTTTCGCCCAGCCGGTTATCGATGTCGATCGCGTCGCACATCCGTTTCAGGCGCCCGAGTGAAGAAGAAGCGTGGTCCTACAATGTGCTGCAACGTCTCGCATATCTGGTGGTGATCTTCGTCTTCTTCCCGCTGGTAGTGTGGACAGGTCTTGCGATGTCTCCGGCCGTCACGTCCTCGGCGCCGTTATTGGTCACGCTCCTGGGCGGCCAGCAATCGGCGCGCACACTGCATTTCTTCGTCTCGATCGCCCTGGTGCTCTTTCTGGTGATTCATATCGCGATGGTCTATCGCGCAGGATTTCGAAACCGGATGCGGACGATGATCACCGGCCGTACGAACGCAAGTCAGGAGCCAGCATGATCTCACGCCGCAAACTAATCGCGAGGGGACTCGGACTCGGCGCGGGAGCCGCCGCGATCGCCGCCGCTGCCAAACTGGGCAGTCGATTCGGACTGATCCCGCCCGACTCCGCCGGCTTTTACGGACCCGGCGAAACGCTCACCTATGCGGCCCAGCGATTGTTGACCCGGCATTCTTTGGCGCGCGAGTTCAATCCCAGCCAGATTTCACCCAAGCCGTTCGCCAATGAAGTCACGCCGCCGCTCGGCGAGCCATTCCAGCGCCTTCAGGCGGGAGGCTTCGCGGACTGGCGTCTCAACGTGGATGGAATGGTTGCCAGCCCCCGTTCTTTCCTGCTCAGCGATGTCAAGAGCTATCCATCCAAGAGCCAGATCACGCTTTTATCATGCGAAGAGGGTTGGTCATACGTTGCCGAATGGAAAGGCGTGCCGCTTTCGCACATTCTGGAACTCGCGGGCGCGCTGCCTCAGGCTCGATATGTTGTCTACCGATCCATTCAATCCGACTGGTGGGAGAGCATCGACATGGCCGATGCGCTGCACCCGCAGACTCTCGTAGCCTATTCTATGAACGGCGGCGACCTTCCCGTATCGTTCGGCGGACCACTGCGCCTTCGCGTCCCGCGGCAACTGGGCTACAAAAACGTCAAGTACATCACCAGGCTCACCGTAACGGATAGCCTGAAACGATTCGGCAAAGGCTTGGGATCCGCGTCTCCTGAGGGCGGCTACGCCTGGTACGCTGGGATCTGACGGAATCATTGCAAGGAGTCACTACCGTACTTTGCGGTTTGAGAACCTCCGACCGCAGCTTGCAACGCTACGTCGCCTATCCCGAGGCCGGATGGGATTTGGACATTGAATTGGTAGAGAGACCCGCGGACCTGATTCCGGAGAACGAGGGCATCACGGAAATCTTGTTGATGGTCAGCAGCACGGGATTGGTGGTTTGCGCTGCGCCCGAGAACGGTGCGCCTGCGGGTACGGCCCGCTTCGAAGGGCCGAAACCGACCCCGAACAGTTCGACGACGTCGCCGGCCTTGGCCGCCACGGTTTTATAGCCTAACGACGTTTCCCTAGGACCCAGGATGTCGTAAGTCCCGCCGCCGTAGGCGCCCGATCCATCGGTCCTGATGATGATGCCAGCGACATGCCTCGCATCCAGCAAACTGAAAGAAGGCGCAAATTGCGACAGTGTCACAGTGGAGGTCACCGTTCCGCCAGATGTCATCACGGCGACCTTCACGCTGCCGGTTGCTGTGTCATCGGGCATCTGGATGCTGATTTGTCCCGGACTTACATAGGAAAGATACGCGGGCTTGTTGTCTACTTGTGACGCTGGTGCCGCCAAGCGTAGTTGGAAAATCTCCGTTCCACACACGGCGGTTGTGCTGGCCAGATTGCTTCCGAAGACTGAGGACCACTCGTCGGACTGAATCGTCTTCGTCGTACCGTCCAGAGGCGCGATGCCACTCGACGTGATCGTGGGCGCCGCAGCGACAGGCGTGAGAGCACGAATCAGCCCTGCTCCGTCGGAGGCGCGGGAATCGGTGATGTAAACCAAGCCGACCGGTCCCACTGCGATCGCGTTGAGCATGTTGACCGCGGCGCTAGTGGCTGGTCCTCCGTCGCCAGAAGTTCCCGGCTGTACAGTGCCCGCGATCGTGTTGATGTTCCCATCGGGTGTGACTTTGTGAACCCGGTAGTCGCCCCGGTCCGCGATGAAGAGGCTGCCGGCCGCATCGACAGCGACAGACATCGGCCGGTCTAGGCCGGCAGACGTTGCGGAACCACCGTCACCAGAATAGTTGGACGAACTACTGCCTGCGATCGTCGTAATCGTTCCGTCGCTGGATACTTTGGGGATTCGATTGTCGCCGGAAGTCCGCAAATAAATAAATTGCCGTTTGCATCCACTGCAAGTCCGGTTGGAAGAATGAAGGCGTTTAACGCCGGGCCATTGTCGCCGATGTTCGTAAGCGAAAATACCGCAGTCGTGCTACCAGCATAGGCTGTGATGATCCCGTCTGGCCCCAATTTAAGCACTTGGCCGCTTCCGCCGCCGCCGAGGCTCTGGCTCAAGAAGATGCTGCCGTTCGAATCCATGGCCAGGCCGTTCCGTCGGGGAAAGGAACGTCTGAGTAGCTTGTCCGCCGAGTGTTGTGCCGCTTCCTACACCGGCTACGGTAGTAATGGTTCCATTCGTCGATACTTTACGGATCCGCTGGTTGACAAAGTCGGTGATGTATAGGTTGCCGGAGGAATCGAGCGCTAGCGAGAGCGGGTTATTCAGTCCCGCACCCACTGCAGGTCCGTTGTCGCCGTAATAGCCGCCACCGTAGCCCTTGGGATCGCGCGCGAAGACCGAGATCGTCCCACCGGGAGTGACTCTTCGAACCAGGTTGTTTCCCCAGTCAGAAATGTAAAGATTGCCCGATGAGGCCACAACCAGGCCGCCGCCATTACCGGCGAGTGTAGCCATCATCGCAGCTCCGCCCTCACCAAAGCCGTCGTGCCCCGGTTCGTCCCACCGCCCGCGATCGTAGTGATTTTGTAACTCTGTGCATGGCACAGCGCGGCTGAACAGAGGACGGCCGCAATCGGGATGCACGCAAGAAAGGTACGGCTACGATCGTTCCGATAAAAAAGTGCAGGTTTGAGGTGGGATGTTACGCGGCGTTCTTTTCGAGCGCAGCAGCGCGCTCTCGCTGCCAGCGGATCCGTCCCTGCCACTCCTGATAGAGCGTCGTGAAACCGGCCCACCAATATCCGCCGACGAACAGCAGCAGGAACGGAACGGCGGGAAAATTCCAGGTGTCGATGGCGAATTTCACCATCAACAAGAAATAACTCCCGATGGCTATTTCAGCGTAAGGAATCCAACCGCTGCGGCGTTGGTATGCGGTACTTTCGATTTTCACCTTGCGGTCGCCGACAGCGTATTTTGCCGTGCGCGCGAATCCAGACTGGATGCCGAGCAGCGCTTCGATCACCGCTTTCGCGTTCACCAGCGTGAGGGCGACGCCAGCCGCCAGCAGGATCGGCGCCAGCATGAGCGTTCGCTTCCAATCCTTCGGAAACAGCTCGTGCTGCGCCATCAAATAAAACGCCGAGATCGACCAGAACGACGCAATAATCAGCGGCAGATCGATGGTGACCATCTGAAACCAGCCCATGTAGAACCGGACGATCATCACGGGAAGAGTCAGCCCCGAAATCAGCAGCATCAGCGGATACGAGATGTTCGGCGTTAGGTGGAAGAAAGCTTCCATTTTCGCGCGCCATGGGATTTTTGCGCGCCATATCGACGGCAGCAGTTTGATCGCGACTTGCATCAGGCCCTTGGCCCAGCGCGACTGCTGCACTTGAAACGCGTAGGTCTCCACCGGCAGCTCCGATGGACACTCGATATCGGGCAGGTACACAAAGCGCCAGCCTTTGAGTTGCGCCCGATAGCTGAGATCGCAGTCTTCGGTAAGCGTATCGTGCTGCCAGCCGCCCGCGTCGTCGATCATTTTCGCGCGCAGCACGCCTGCCGTGCCGTTGAAATTGAAAAACAGACCGCCGCCTGCGCGCGCGTTGTGCTCGATTACGAAATGCCCGTCGAGTAGCATGGCTTCGATTTCGGTAAGGAGGCTATAGTGGCGGTTGACGTAAGCCCAGCGCGTTTGGACCATGCCCACGTCTGGGTCGGTGAATTGATCAATGACGCGCTTGAGAAAATCGCGCGGCGGGATGAAGTCGGCGTCGAAGATCGCGATAAATTCGCCGGTTGCCGTCTTCATACCTTCGCGCAACGCGCCGGCCTTATAGCCTTCACGATTCGTGCGATGAATATACTCGATCGGCAGTCCGGCAGCGGCGTATTCGCCCACCAGGCGCTCCGTGAAAGGATGCGTGTCGTCGGTGGAATCGTCCAGCACCTGAATCTGCAACAGGTCCGCTGGATAGTCCATCTTAGAAACTTCTTCGATCAGCCGCTCGACGACGTAGCGCTCGTTGTAAAGAGGAAGCTGGATGGTCACGCGCGGCAGCGTCTCCCACTTTGCGGGCGGCTGGGGCGGCGCGTGCTTCTTCTGCTTGAGATACTTCCGGATCATTTCGTAGCGATGGCAGCCGTAGCAGGACAAGACGAGCAGAATAGCGAAGTAGGGAATCAGCAGCGACCAATCGAACCAGTTCAGACGATACACACCCGCGAAGGTGTCGTCGAACATGGTCTGCACCAACTTATCCATCGAACTAGCGAGCAAGAGGGCTGGAAAAGTCATCGTGTGTGCGTATCAATCAAAGCAGCAGATTCCCCCGTACGGCCACGTGGCCCACCGGACGTCACTGAACGCCCAGGCTTTACCTATCGTAACCTGAGTGGAAATTCGATAGCTATAACCCGGCCTCCGACCGTATGTACGCCGTCTTACAAATGTCTCGTGTTGTAGCTCAGTAAAATGGACACGAAGTGCGCCTGTTTGTTTCCGCTTTGATACTCACGTCAGCATACGCCGTCTTGGGCCAGGATGTTCGGCCTGATTTCGTCTGGCAGGGACAGGTGGACGGCCTCGCGCTCCTGTATCTGCGCGGCGACAAGCTCGAGGTTCACATTCAGGACGGCGGTCCGATCACCGGCCAGCAGTATCATTTCTCGCACCCGCTGCCGGCCGCGCGTGAGGACATACGTTTGCGAGTGCTTGAAGGCCGCGGCTATGTTCACATCGTCGAGCGGCCGAGTATCGACAACCAGTTCACCCTCGTGGTCTCGATCGAAGACCGCCAGCCGGGCAGTTCGTTTTATTCCATCGCGCTGTCCTGGGATCCGTCCCATCGCTTTTTTGAGCCCAAGCGTCCGGGGGAAAAGATCGAGAGCATCACCTGGAGCGGGCGCGTGGATGAAGAAGCCATCGTGAGCTGCCAGGCGAAAAGCTGCACTTCGTCGGCGCCGCGCGGCGCCCCGGTAGCGCGCGAGCGGTTCAAGTTATCGCGCCCGCTTCCGAACCAGCAGGTCGAAGTGACGCTCGCCGATAAACAAGGGCGCGGCGAAATTCGCTTGGTGGAGCAGCCAACCGAGCGGAACCACTACACCGCGCGCGTTTCGATTCGGGATCCCGAAACTGGATCGAGCGACTATTCGTTCAAGCTGGAGTGGACGCGAACGAACGGAAAGCAACCACCGCCGTTGTCTACGGTGGGGCGCGGACTACTTTGGAGTGGATCAGTAAACGGCCGCGTTCGAGTGACAGTACACGGCGGAGCCGCTTTTTCTCAGGCGCTGGAATCGAGTCATCTGGAGAATGCGCGTGCGGAAATATTGTCGCCCCTACCGGCGCGCTCCGATCTCGATCCGGTGGTCAAAATTCTTAAGGGCCGGGGCCTCACGGTGATTATCGAGCGGCCCAGCGAGCAAAACAACTACCAACTGGTTTTCGAGATCGCCGATCCGGGCCCCGGTCCGGACGCATACGAAATCGAAGCCGACTGGTAGATGTCGATGATACCGGTACTCAGCGCGTTACTTGCTCTGCTCGGGACGGGTCTGTGCTTTGGACAGTCGCCTGGTGCAGTCACATTCAGCCCTTGGTCGCCCGGCGCGCTCGATATCCACCAGATCCAGACCGGGCGCGGCAACGCCGCACTCGTAATCTTTCCTGAGGGAACTACCCTCCTCGTGGATGCGGGCGCAGTGCCAGATCGAGCGGGCCTCGAGCTTGGTCCGGCTCGCCCCGATTCGTCCCGCACGCCGGGTGAGTGGATCGCTCAATACATCCGCGATTTCAGCCCTCGCGCCCCGGCGACGCTGGACTATGTTTTGGCCACGCACTACCATGACGATCACATTGCGGCCGTTGACACTGTAGCGGGACTCGTTCCCATCCGCAAGCTCTTCGACCGCGGTGAAGTTCCCGCACCACCGGACGGGAAGGTGACCGATGTCTATCGCGAATTCCGCCGCGCGCTTGGCGCCAAGGCGGATGTTATTCGCCCTGGCCGCGCCGATCAAATCGTCGCTCAAGGCTACCCTGACCTCGAAGTCCGCTGTGTGGCGGCCAACGGCATGATCTGGACCGGCCAGGCAAGATCGACGCAACTTGCCTTTCCGGATAACTGGGCGAGTCTTCCCAAAGACCTGCAACCCTCGGAAAACAGCTTCAGCGTCGCCTTGCTTATCCGCTACGGGAATTTCCGTTATTTCACAGGAGGCGATCTGCCGGGAATCGCACTCGACAACCTGCCCTCGTGGCACGATCTGGAAACTCCAGTCGCCCGGGCCATCGGCTCCGTGGATGTGCTAGTTTTGAATCATCACGGCTGGCTGGACAGCACCAATCCCTTCTTTTTGAAGACCCTCCAGCCGCGCGTGGTGATAATCCCAGCTTGGCACGCTTCGCATCCGGATCACGGTGTTTTGCGCCGTCTGATTTCTCCGCGCATTTACATGCCTGCCGACATCTTCACTACTACCTTCCTTGAGGCCCCGCGCGCGATCATGAGCTATCTTCGCGAATCTTTCAAGAGCACCGAAGGGCACATTGTTGTGCGTGTCGAGCCGGGTGCGCGTGCTTACCGCGTGTACGTGCTCGACGACCGCACTCCGGCGCATCCGGTCACGCGCGTCTTCGGTCCCTACGCGACGCGCTGAAGCGGGCGTTTCGTTCCAAGAGCCTGGTCTCGTTAGAAGCTAATTCGTCCCGAAATCTGGACCTGGCGAGGTCCGAAAATCAAGCTGCTTGTGGCCGTCGGAGCCATAAAGGTCGGGCTCGGCACCATGCAGGCGTTGGTGTGGGCTGCGCACGCTCCGGAACCTGCCGCTGAATAGGTGAACGCGGTAGTGTTGACGCTCAGTATGTTGGTGGTGTTCGTGACGTTGAATACTTCGCCGAACAGCGCGAGCCGGACGCGCTCCGTGATCGCGAATTCGCGGCTCAAGCGCAAGTCCCAATCGCGGTAGTTGGGAGCGTAAAAGGGATTTCGCTGTAGCCATCCCGCTCGGCCGGTAGTGGCGCTGGCATTGCTAGAATCGCCCGCCGTGAGACCGCCATCGAGCGGCGTCGGCGTGCCGCTGATGTTCGCCTGCACCGGGTGTCCGCTCGCTGCAGTAACGATTGAAGACCACGACCATCCGTTGACGATCCAGTCTGCGGCCCGATTCGATAGTTTCACGCGGGGCGCCCAAATCCAATT
>Ga0126371_10002387_pt1 | contig 16164 bp, 16 predicted proteins | sample PanSoiMetaPlot_4_FD_110145 | JGI IMG/M metagenome (GOLD analysis project Ga0126371, IMG submission 110145) | Tropical forest soil microbial communities from Panama - MetaG Plot_4 | ecosystem: Environmental > Terrestrial > Soil > Tropical forest > Bulk soil | place: Panama | collected 2016-02-17 | reverse complement strand
CGTGGTGCGAAGTGATGCAAGAACGAAACCAGTCACCGCCGTATCTAGTGTGTCGAACAGCAGTGACAGCGCGGCAACGATGAGTATCTTCGCGTGGAATCGGGACGCTGGCAGACGATCAAGGCGATCGCAGACCTCTCGAAGCGTGAATTGTTCCGTCTGAACCTGCATGTCGTGAAAGGGTTTCAACTCGATTGCGATGCGAGAATTGTGTAATAAGTCCGAGAAGAGAAATAGCTCCCGCGATCGGCGCGTTCGTTAAGGTCAGCGAGAAACGCCTCAGCCTCCGCTTCCGAGAATGCCCCGATTCGCTTAAAGTGCTTAAGCGACGGCTCCACAAACCACGTGTACAGTGTGTCACGTTCCTGCGCCACCTCAACTTCGGGCAGAATGACAATGTGATTGAAACCCAGCTTGCGAAGTTCACCTGGAAGCTCTCGGATGATGAGCCCATTTCTCAGTTCTCGGCAGGCGAGATCGCTGAATCGGCGCCCTAGTTCGTTGTCCGACGTTTGCACGACCAGCGTCCCCCAGTCGATCTCTGAAATACATATCAGCCCCGAGGGAGCAAGTACTCGTTTCATTTCAGCCAGGGCTTTCCATGGATCGGGAAGGTGGAGAAGCACTTGCGTCGCAAGGACGCGATCAAACGTTTCAGCTTGAAAGGGAAGTTCCAATGCACTTCCCACGCGGAACGATAGATTCGCGGCGTTCTCCGTAGAACGCTGGACAGCTTCGGCAATCATGGTTTCACTTAGATCTAAGCCGACGGCCTTCCCCGGAGAGACAAGCGGAGCCAACAATCGAAGGAAGTCGCCCGTCCCGCATCCCACGTCGAGAACGTTCAGTCCTGCGCGAAGAGCTAGGGGAGCAAAGAACTGTACTGGAGATTTGCGGGCGCGCTCCAGAAGCCGGGCACGGGTGGCATCCAAAAGGTTCACAAAGAAGCGTGGATTTTCCGTCTGATCTACCTGAATCCATGCATCCGCATAGGCAGTTGAGGGGATCAACGGTTGAGCCAAGCATCCTCCCGGAAGCGGTCCAGATCGGTGAATAGCCAGCCCCGAAATTCGTTCAAGACACCGAATGCGCTTTCAATGCGGACGCGCTCGACGGATTGACGGTCACTTTCCCTTAGAACTGTAAGGAAACTTCGCCTCTTATCTGTGCACGACGCCATGTGACCTCAAGGCTGCACAGTGAAACTGCCCACGCTCGTAACGGATCCGCCAGCATTCGTAACCTTAATTGGGCCCGTGGTCGCGCCCGTCGGTACGACCGCAACAATAGTATTGGTAGATGTCACAGTAAAGCTAGCGGAAGTTCCGTTAAACTGCACCTTCGTTGTGCCCACAAAGTGACTGCCAAAAATAGTTACCTTCTGGCCCGCTGGCCCGCTTGTAGGCGAAAACCTTGAAATGACGGGCGCCGGCTTGGGCAATGCGTGGTCAATTTGCACGACGGTACCACCACCGTCATGAGTCGTATACGGACCGCTATTGTTCGTGACGTAGAGACGACCGTCAGTACCTTGCAAAGGCGCACTGAGAGGCGCTCTTCCATCGACTGCGTCTTGAAATACGGCCACCTGAGTGACAACTCCGTTGGGTGTGAGTTCATAGACCGAGCCACAGAGATAGCCACTCAAGCAATCTCCAGTCCCCGCGTCAGCGGTGGTTCCATAAAAGTTCCCATCGCTGGCCTGGATCAATCCGCCTTGTGGGTACCATCCGTTGTAAGCACCGTTGGGATTAAAGTCGAACACCTTACTGAAGACTCCGTGCGGACTAATGCTAAAAATTGTGCCGCCGTTGGCAGGCCCTGAAGTTTGTGCTCCGCCGAGTGTGGCGGTGCCATAGAGAGTTCCATCGCTGCCTTGAAGCAGCACTCCGGTAGGAAGCGCTCCATCAGGATACTCGGGAGGATTTGAACTGCTGACAAACGAGTGCAGCACGGTCAGGCCTTTGGAGTTGATGAAGCGAAAGACCGTGCCCACTCCGTACGTTCCTCCATTCACGGTTGTTCCGTAGAAGCTACCGTCCTTAGCTTGAGTCAGCCCGGCAAAGGGATTTCGTCCGTCAAGTACATGAACACCGTCGAAGAAATGCAGAGTGGTGAGAACACCGCTGGGCGTTATCGAGAAGATGGTTCCCTGATTATAGAAACCTTGTACAAAGCCACCCTGATTCGTCGTGCCATAGAATTTGCCATCGGCAGCCTGAATCAATCGGCTGAGCGGAATGCCGCCTTCGTTGAAGCCAGTGGCTGCGCCCATGAATTGGTGCATCAGGGTGAACTTGCCCGAAGGCGTGATTTTGAAGATGGTGCCGCAACCCAGTACGTAGCCGTTACAAAACGCTTTGGGATTCCCCCCGGAACTGGCCGTCCCGTAAAGATTGCCATCTTTTCCCTGAACCAAACCGGCCCAAGGATAGAGTCCGTTGACAGCTGTGTTGGTGTTCTGGTCATAGGTGAAGCTGTAGATCACGCTTTCCACGCCTGCTGGTGTGATCTTGAAAATCGTGCCGCATCCCACGACCGCGAAGCCGTTGGAACACGTGCCACTTCCTCCGTTCGCCGTGGTTCCGTAAAAGTTCCCGTCGGCCCCTTGGATCAGTTCGGAGTAAAGGACTTTTCCTCGAGAGTAGCCGCTGGGACCGACTCCGTCGTAGGGAAACTTGTAAAAGATATTTACAGCAAGTGGATCGGAAATCTGCCGCCCATTCTCGTGCAGCAATTGCGCTGTGGAGCACTCCACCATAAGCGCGATTGAAATGATCCCGAACATAAGCTTCGTTAGCATGACTGTAACCTCTCTGAATTTCTTTTCTTTCTCTCAATGAGCGGAAGTGGACAAGTTTTTTCTGATTTATGGCTCTGTGCTTGGCTTCTGCCCCAACCGTTTCGCGCACATATTTCCTCACCCACACCCGCAGGTCAAAGGGACTTTGCCTGAAACGTCGCCGGCGACCCAAGTCACTGATAATAGGTGTGTTGACTCCGCTGCTGGCTCGCCCCAAGGCTTCGGGCATGGTAGACTTACGCGCAATTTAGGACGCGGATGCAGTGGACCATCTGGTTCAGTTACCTGCTGTTTTTCGTTTCGGGGCTTTTGAAGTTGACCTGGGACGCCGGGAACTGCTTAAGCACGGCACTCGCGTTCGTCTGCAAGAAAAACCGTTTCTCGTGTTAGTCGAGTTGCTTCGGCGGCCCGGAGAAGTCGTAACCCGCGAAGAGCTCCGCCGCCAACTGTGGGAGCCGGGCACTTTCGTCGACTTCGACGAAGGCGTCAACTCGGCCGTCAAGCGCCTCCGGGCTTGTCTGGGAGACTCGGCGGACAAGCCGATTTACATCGAGACGGTCGCTCGCTCGGGATATCGGTTCGTTGCGCCGGTTATCACACTCACCCCCACAGACAAAGATGTTGGACAGGAGAGTTCGAGTTCTCCTGCCACTCAAGAGCGGGGGGTGGCGGAATCCGAATCCCGATCCGAATCAAAGAACTTTCTTGACCGACGCTCGTGGTTTCAGATCGCAGTCGTTGCGGGTGTCCTATTAGCCTCAGTGGCAAGTTACTCGATCTGGCGGCGCCGTGCTAGAGCCTTACCTGCGGATATTCGATCCGTCGCGGTCCTGCCGCTGCGGAACCTATCAGGGGACCCATCACAGGACTATTTTGCCGATGGAATCACGGACGAGATCACGACCGTATTGGCAAAACTGGCCGGTCCGAGGGTGACTTCTCGAACCTCTTCCATCCAATACAAGAACACACACAAATCAGTTCCTGAGATCGCACGCGAACTTAACGTGGGAGCTCTTATCGAGGGGTCCGTTGAGCGATCAGGCGACCGCGTGCGAGTGCGTATTCAACTGATCGAAGCCTCCAGCGATCGCCACCTGTGGGCGGAAGAATACGACCGGCAGCTGAACGACGTCCTTCAGCTTGAAGGTGAACTCGCACAAGACGTCGCCCGAGAGGTGCAGCTGCAATTAACCGAACCCCAGCGCCAGGAATTCGCTCATGCCCACTCCGTGAATCCTCGAGCGTTCGAGAACTACTTGCAAGGACGTCAGTATTGGTCGTTGCGGACCACCGACAGTTTGAACAAAGCAGTCGAATACTTTCGCCGGGCCATTGAAGACGATCCCGGCGACGCCCGCAGCTACGCGGGGTTAGCTCACTGCTACATCGTGATGCCAATGTTGACTGGACTGCCGCAGTCGGAAGGATTTGAAAAGGCTCGCGACGCCTCGGCTAAGGCTCTGGCCCTCGATGATTCGCTTCCCGAAGCGCATTTAGCCAGCGCCGAAGTGTTGCTCTATCATGACTGGAAGTTCGCGGATGCAGAGAGAGAATTTGTCCGCACGTTGCAACTGAATCCAAGCTATTCGACCGCTCATCAGTGGTATGCCGAATATCTTGGCCTGATGGGTCGCTACGACCAGGCGATCGAGCAAGCACGACACGCAATCGTCCTCGACCCGCTTTCACCGATAGTTCACCACCAGGCGGCGAACGTTCTCCGCGATACCGGTCGGTACGAAGAGGCCATCGCAGAGTACGACGCGGCCCTGAAGATCTCCCCATCCTTTCAGATTTCCAATATAGAAAGGGTTCGAGTCTTTATCCTCGAACATAACTATCCGGCGGCGATTGATCAAATCCGCTCTGTCATCGGCAGCTACGCCGCCGCACTTCATTACGATCCCGCGATGGTCGGCGCGGTTGAAGGGCTACCCGCTGCGTATAAAGCAGATGGGGAGAAAGGATTCAATCGTCAGTGTGTGAAGATCGATCACTACTTGGCGCGCCCCCACTATTACCTCGCGAGAGACCACGCCCGGTTGGGTGATCCCGACTCCGCACTCGCAGAACTAACCCGTTCCTATCAAAGCCATGACCTTGAGATCCTGTGGATTCTAACCGACCCTGATATGAATCTTCTGCGCCCTGATCCGCGCTTCCAGCGCCTGGTGAAAGCGATTGGTTTTCCCAACTAGGACTCTTTGGTGAGCAACTCGACAAGTGGTCATAGCTACATGGCTTCGAATGTTCTTGTAGCGCATAGAGCAACTTGCGAGGATGCCGGGTGCTTTTAGTCCCGGTGCCACCAAGGCACTTGCATGCGTTTTCTCCACCCTGTCGAAGTCTCGTTTCCAGTCAGTCAGTTCTGCCAGTCGTCTGACTTGATTCTCACCAATCACAATCGAGCGAAGCTAGTAGACGCAGTCGCCGCGAGGCGGAAGGTCACCCTGGAGCCGTGGAGTGGACACAAGATGAAAATCCATCAATGGATACCGGAATCACTGATTCTCTTTCTATTGAGCGCTGTCTCAATTTCACAAGCGCAACAAAAGGGGCAGTACGTGCCGGGACAGTACGGCCTCAACGCCGGTGTCGCCATAATGCCTCCCCCGGGATTTACCTTTGCCAATCTCGATTTCAACTACTCGGCCAACGCGTTGAAAGACTCGCGTGGCTCCGCAATTCCCGTGAAGGGAACATATTCATTCTGGTCGGTCGAGAATATTTTCATTTACGTACCGGAGAGCAAGATTCTGGGCGGCAAGTTCTCTAGCTGGGCAGCGGTGAATTGGGCAAACGGTGACGTGACGGCGGACTTTCAGAGTGCTAAGTTCGGTATCAACGCCGGAGGAGTAGGACTCACTGACACCTGGGTACAACCGTTCAATCTCGGTTGGCATTTTCCGCGGGTCGACACTTGGGTTGGGTACGCCTTCGTCGCTCCCACAGGACAATTCTCTCCCGGATCCACCAGCAATAACGGCTCGGGATATTGGGGTAACAATTTCGCTTCGGGAACAACGTTCTACGTCACGAAGAACAAAGCGACGCAGATGAACTTGGCTACTAACTGGGAGTTTCATGGCACGAAGAGGCAAACCAACATTATCCCGGGTCAGGCATTCACCATGGAATGGGGAGTCGGACAGATTATTCCTCTCAAAAAGGATCTCAGCAGACTCGCTCAAGTCGGAGTAATCGGCTATGACCAGTGGCAGGTCACAGCCAACCAAGGTTCGACAGCCAACTTTCCTTTCTATTCAATGCACGCCATTGGCCTGCAGACGAACTTCATTGCTCCTGCTAAAGGGTTCTCGGCGTTTTTCAAATACCTGCCGGAATATCTGGTCAAGGCTTCCACGCAGGGTCGAACGTTTGTATTCGGCTTCACCTGGACCCTCCACGATCCAAGGCTAGCCGCCCCCACGCACTAAATAGGTTTGGGAAAGCTACGGCTTTTCCGGGGCAGCGTTCGCGTCCTTGGAGAGCATTACACGATTTCGGATCACACCGAAGAGTTACTCGATTGAATTTTGAATCGAGTGTTGACCACCGCGCCGACACACCACCGTGAAAGTGAGTTCTGAGTCGAGTGTTTGGGCATCGCCGCCGCCGTCACACGTGGAAGAGCGGCGCTTCAAGCGCCGCGTCAGATCGTCCTTCCCAAGCGGAGGGCTTTAGCCCCTGTGGTCGCCTGTTTCTTCTCGCAAATTGTTATGAGACATCTGACAGCCTCTAATTCGAACTCGGAAACACTGCCACGTCACGAACTCCGCCACCCGTCGGTAACACGGTTGAGCCCGGGAAATGGCAGACGCCTGCTCTCTCTTGTCTCGCTGTTGCTCCTAGTGGCATCTCCATCGATGCTGTCGCAGCAGACGACCAGCGGCGCCGGAACAACGACATCATCTCCTGCCGATGATAAAAGCGAAGGCCCCCACTCAGCGGATGAACTCCGAAAAGCGATACAGAACCCGGTTGCCAATCTCATTAGTGTTCCTTTTCAAAACAACACTGCATTCGACATTGGCCCCTTCAGCCGCACGCAGGACGTGCTAGAGATTGAACCCGTCATCCCAGTGCACATCACGAAAAAATGGATGCTGATCAACCGTATTATTCAGCCCCTCGTGTGGCAGCCGTATCCGTCTCAGCCGACTGGCGGCGAGTACGGTTTCGGCGACATGAATCCCGAGCTTTTTATTTCGCCAACAAAGCCCGGCAAGATCATCTGGGGCATCGGACCAGCGCTTGTGATTCCGACGGCGACCAATACCATTCTCGGACAAGGAAAACTCTCCCTCGGGCCCGGCTTCGTGGCTTTAACTCAGCCCCATCATTGGACGCTCGGATTCCTCACCAACAACGTGTGGTCCGTTGCCGGTGACGGATCGCGCCCGGACGTCAATCAATTCCTGCTGCAATACTTCATCAACTACAACATGAAGAAGGGTTGGTATATCGACATCGCGCCCATCATCACCGCCAATTGGCAGGCGAGCAGTGGAAACGTCTGGACCGTGCCGTTCGGCGGCGGCCTCGGAAGGTTGATGAAGATCGGATTCCAGCCGATGAGTATGACCGCGCAATTCTATGGCAACGCGGTGCACCCCTCGGGAGCCTCGCCTTGGGGCATGCGGATACAAATCGCTCTTCTATTTCCGAAACTGACCCCGAAAGAAAAGATGCTGTTGATGGAGCAGAAGCTGAAGGAGATGGAAAAAGAGCAGCATTCGAAATAAATTCTGGGTGGTCCTACGAGAGTTAGTGGGAGAACAGCCCTGAAGGCTGCTCCGATGCATTGGAAGTCGAAGCCTCAGAACGATAGATCGCTAAGAGACGGCTTAAAGCGATCGCTTCGGGAGTCAGAAGCGTTCGTTGTGCCGATGTTGTCTGATATGTCATCTAAGCTTACCCACATAAGTCGAACTAACTGCAGCCTGCAATTATCTTCACATTGACAAAGGAGTATCCCGCGAATACGATCCGTACCGGCTTGAGGCGGCTCCGCATTCTTTTCTCAGTCAGCTAGCAGGAACACTCTTCCTCCGGATAGCCTACATCACTGCCGGCCGGCGCTGCCTTTCACGCTCAAATTCTCTGTACCCACAGCTGCGAAGCCTTTGCGCAGAGAGGAGAGTCTTATGACGAAAGTTCAGCGGGAAATTCTCTTTCTGTTGGCTCTAGGATGTGCGGTCGCAACAGCAAATGCATCGACACCCTCGAATGTGGTCAACGTTGACTGCAACCAGGGCCAGTCGGTGAACCAAGCCCTTGCCAAACTAGACAAGCACACACCTACAACCGCGTTGGTAAATGGAACCTGTACCGAATCCGTTTCGGTTGTCGGTTTTGAAAACCTGACGCTGAAGGGCTTGCCCGGTGCGACGTTGGTGCAGCCATCAACGAGCGGCAATAGCCCCCTCACGATCCTATCTTCTCGCAGCGTGTTGGTGATCAACTTTAGCGTGCAGGGGACAACAGCGTCGGCGATCGGCATTGGCCATGGCAGCAGCGATATCCTGCTTCGCGAACTGAACATTACCGGCGGCGGGCCTGCAATCACTGTCTTTGAAAACAGCCAGGTGTCAATCGCCTACGTCAAAGCCCAGGTTTCCGGCTATGCCATCCTTGCGATCTATGACTCGTCCGATGTCCATTTCGAACGCTGCCAACTCGTCGCTGCCGGGAACTATACCGAGGGTATTCAGATAGGAGCCTCCCATATCACAATGTACGATGTCACGATCACGGACGCGTTTGTGGGCATCGGTGCATTTAGCGGCTCCATTGTCGACATGTGGTTTTACAGCAGTTACTACAAACAAGCAAATTCAACGGATATAATCATCCTCAACCCGGCAGGGACAAACAATAACGGCGTACAGGTGGATGAAGGTAGTACGCTCAACATTGGCTCCCGGCTAGTGATCGACAAGGCCGGGCAGACGTGGGGTGGCACAACCGGAGCTGTGCTCGTGTCCAATGGTTCAACCATGAATGCCAGCGGTGGAAACCTCTTGATCACAGGAAGTCATGGCCAAGGAGTTGTGGCAATGAACAATTCACATGCGACGCTAAGCGGGACGGTTCACGGGAGCGCGCATGGTGGCCTGGTCGCGACTAATTTGTCGAGCATTGATGTGGCCACCGCCAGTACGCTTTCGACGGTTGGTGCGAATAGTGTCGATCTCTTCTGCGACGCGAATTCATGGATAACAGGCACTGCAAACATCTCCGGCGCACCTAGGACGCAATGCGCAAATCTCGTCACCACAGAGACAGCCGCATTGCCTTAGCCGAAATGGGATAATCACTGCGTCAGATGAACAACTCGACGGGCCACTTCCCCCTCGATGTGCATGGAGCGGCCCTCCCATCTCCACACGCGCAATTGACATTCGCGAAATGGCTATCGCTCTTGCGTTCGCCAGATATGAGGCGATGATATAGTTGCGCCCGTGGAGAAAAGTTGCCGCATATTCGTTGCCGTACTTCTGGTTTCAGCTTCAATGGCGGCGCAGACAAAGTCCCGCCCTGCCACCGAAGTAATTGTCCTCGGTTCCGGGATGCCTGCTGCAGATCCCGACCGCTTTGGTCCTGCCGTTGCCATCGTGAGTAATGGAACAGCCTACCTGGTCGACTGCGGGTCGGGCGTAGTGCGACGGGCCGCAGCCGCCAAGCGCGACGGCATTCCAGCTCTCGAGGCTTCGAAGCTCAATATCGCCTTTATCACGCACCTCCACTCCGATCACACCATCGGCTATCCCGATCTAATCTTGTCACCATGGGTGCTGGGCCGCGATGGTCCTCTAAACGTCTATGGTCCGGTGGGCTTGAAGGAAATGACGGATCACATACTCGAAGCGTGGAAGAAGGATATTGATATCCGGGTCCATGGTCTCGAGAAAGGTTCTGCTCCTCCCATCGTTCAAGTTCATGAAATCCACCCCGGTGCGGTGTACAAGGATGCAAACGTTACCGTCACTGCATTTCTGGTGAAACATGGCAGCTAGGATCAGGCCTTTGGCTACCGCTTCGACGCGCCCGACCGCAGTATCGTGATCTCAGGAGACACTGCCCCCACGGATTCGGTCGCAAAAGCGTGCAACGGCTGTGACGTTCTGCTGCACGAGATGTATGACGATACGATGTCGGGATCGTCCGAAGGCGAAACGCCCTCAGCGTATTTCTCCGCGTTCCATACCAGTCCGCAGGAACTTGCCGTGATCGCTGGCAAAGCGCGGCCTAAGCTATTGGTCCTCTATCACCAGATGGGAAGGCCAGTTGTCGATGGCCACATGCTCGATGCATTAAGAGCAGCTGGATACAACGGTGCCGTGGTCGCGGCACGCGACCTCGACGTTTACTAGACGCTCACTGCGAGACCTCAGTTATTGCAGCGGAGCGGTTGCGGCCGGGCAGGTGCCCACGGCGATTCCGCCGCCCGTAACGTAGCGGAGCACAGCGTCCTCGAAAGAGCAGAAGGAGCGAACGCCGGTCTGGTTCGCAGTCACCGGATTCGCACTCACCGCATAGCAGTTCTGGGGCGTACTTGCCGTACAGGTCCCTGGTCCAGTCTGGAATGAATAGCCGCTCTTGACAGCGGGATTGCCGGCCGACAGAACCGCATCAATGAAGCAGCCAGTAGCGGTCGACGGTGTGCAGGGAGCTGCCCCACCCAGATTCGTCAGGGAACTCGTGAAACCTTGGGAAGGATACGTGGCATTGTATGAAATCTCGGCAGTGTTGATGGTGCGCAACGAGCCGACAGCCGACGATTCGTTGGCCGACATACGGGCACGGATCAGGTTCGGAATGGCGATAGCGGCAATGATCAGAATGATGGCCACCACGATCAGCAGCTCAATGAGTGAGAAACCCTTTTGCTTTTGCATCAATTAGTCCTCCCGGGTAATGTTGCTGGTGTTCCGCGTCCACAGGCCGACAGCATAGTGTTAAGCGGTTACACTCAAACGTCCCCAAGGGAGATGAGGTAATCAGGATTCATTACCATTCACCACAGCCTTTGCGTTAAACCGACCGTTACCATCCTATCCTATTGAGTCACGGTTGTGGCTCGATTCAGGCGGAATTCGGCGTTTTTGCGTTAGTGCAACCACCGAGTACAATTTTGTTAGCCCGTCCGAAGAGTTGAAGAGGTATGGTGGGATTCAACGCAACCATCGCCAGGCGCGGCCGGAAGATTCGGCTGCTTCTGGGGGGAACTATGCTACTGGCCGGCCTCTACTGCGTGATGGGTTACCAGGCCCGAGCGAGTTCCCAAAACCTCGCGGGCCGACAACCTGCCTCCTCCCAGTCGCTCGTGATACAAGGGCATATCACCGGGATTCAAGGCACTCTCGTGACAGTGAAAGTGCCGAACGGATACCCAGGGGAAAAGGGAGGCCACGCTCAGTTCGTCACTGCCGGACCGCTCTTCAGGGTTGACGTCTCTCATGCCCGCGTGTTGTTGCCCGATGGAAAGCAGGCTGACAAGCAACCCCTCGTGGTCGGCGATCGCGTGCTGATGTTTCTAACCGGACCCGATACAGGCTCGGCGCAAACTGACAGCGTTAGCCCGACGTATTCTGCGTCCATTGTCGAACGAGTGATACAGGGCGACAAGGTCATTACCCATTGAGTACTGAAATTCCAAGCTTTCCCGGCCACATTTGCAAACAACGAAAAAAGGCCCCGCCAGGCGGGGCCTTCGAAAGAACTGCAATCTTTTAACTAAAAGGTTATTTCCCTAGGTGTCCGCGAGGACTTCCGATGCCCGTGCACTGGTCGTAGCCTGCGCCGGCGGCGTGGCCGTTCGATCCGGTTGTGACATCGTAGAAATTCGCCCCATACGCGGCGTGGTCGTTGAGTTGAGCATAGAGAAGGTTGTTTTCCAGTGTGTCGTACCACGGATTGGCCAAAGACGCCTGCCCTAATCTGTTGTTGGACGTATTAATGATGCCGGCGATTGCCGGCGACCCTACGCTGGTTCCCCCAACGGTGCAAAAGCCGAAGCAGGTTCCATCCGTATCGTAGACCCAGACACCGCTGGCTGGATCAGCGTTGAATGAAATGTCAGGAGTTGACCGGTTGTTTTGCCCGAATGTCTCGTACTGATAGGCAGACCAGGGTCCCATGCCGTTCAAGATATTGGGCGGGCTTTGCCACGCTTCCACCGAACTCGTCCCGCCGCCTGAGTCAGCCCAGCAGCTCTCACTCAAGAAGTTCCCGCTACTGTCGCGATTGACCGTCGTACCGCCTACCGAGACTACCCACGGGGAAGCACTGGGAAAGAGAACTTCCGCACCACTGTCGCCAGCCGACGCCAGGTAGGTGGTCTGTGCCCAATGGTCGCGATAGAAGTAGTTGTCATTATTTACCTGGCTACCCGTCCATCCGCCGTTGCAGGCCGGATTCGCTGCGCAGGCCTCCGTGTATCCCCAGCTATTCGAGACAACGCCACCGCCGGCATTACCGACTTCTAAACCAGCCACTTCCTCGGCATAGAGCAGGTCTTCCAGATTCTGGCTGCAAGCTTCCACCACAATAATCTTTGCCTGAGGCGCCATCGCGTGCGCCCACTCCGCATCGAGAGATTCTTCCAAGTCCCAGCCCAGGAAATTTCCGTTTATGGGCACGCCACTGCAACTGGCATTCAGCGGCAGCGAGAAGCCACCACCCAGAGTGCCGAAGCTCGAGTTGGCATACACCACCTGGAGTTTTGCCTTGGGTAACCCAAAGTGTGTATCGAAAAATGCCAGGTCGGCCGCAATGTTCGGATCGTCATAGGCCTCGACTACTGCAATAGCGCCCCAACCGCCGTTGGCATGATTCGTACCACCGGTCGACGGGTTGCAGCCAGCGTAGTTCGGACCTACTTTGTATACGCAGGCCATCGATGCTGGTGTTTCCGCGAACGTGAAGTTCGTAATTTGTGACGACATTGGCTGGCCGTCCGGAACGAATATCTTAAAGTTCGTGTGAACTCCTTGCCGATGCGGATCGCTAATCGGCGGAGTGATGATCCTGCCCTTCGGCGTAAAAACATTGGACGGAACTGGTGACGGTGTCGGTTGCTCCGTCGGTTGCTCTGAAGTCACTGCCCTTCGAGCGTCCTCCTGAGCGGTCGCGGTCCCGGCGGACCCAAAGGCAAAGGACAAAACTGTTGCAAATGCAAACAACCTCGTTGTGTTCATAGCGCGCCTTTTTTTCTGCTTGAATTTAAATCTTGATAGAACAGTGGGGGCAGTTCTACTTCGTTTTAATAGTGATTGTTAGGGCGAAAGCGTTACAGTGACTCGAATAGTGGATGTTTCTCCTAAACTACTTCCGAACCGGAGAGGTCTCAGCCGTGGCGGCTATTTGAGAAGAGAAACAACGAGGCAATAACGGCGACGAAGGTTAGCCCTTCAATGAGAAGGGCGTAGGAAATCAGTCGGCGAGCGCGCACAAAGCGAGTCAACCATCTGCTGAAAATCAGAACGACGACCACAATTGGGATTGCGAACAGTCGAAAGATACAGGCATCGCCCCAGTACCACTGATTGAGCACCGGGATGATGAGTAAGCCGACCGAGATTGGTGCCGTCAAACTCAAGCCGAGCAGCACTTTTGCATAGCCTGTGTACCACGCTTCAGACTTCCTGATCACCAACACCAGGGCGCCCGTAGGCACAAGGAAAAGGAAGCAGATGAAAATTTCGAGCAGGAGATCGCCACCCGCGTACATGCCGCTCGATGCCACCACATCCTGCGGGTTACGGACATATTGCAGGTAACGCTCATAGACGAGTAGAGCAGACACACCGACAACCACCGCATAACTTGCCGCGACGAGCCGCAAGTGCAGTAGCGATGGAGACGGTTCCATGAGCGAATTCTAGCTCCCTGACCCAGCCTGACCCACGGTACCAGCGTAATCGAGTGCTAGGTCGATGGGTGTGAGGGTTATTTGCCATTTGCGACTGGGGCAAGCAATTTTGTCTTCACCGTCCCCTCGCAATCGGTAATTACTAGTGGGTGAAGACCAAACCTAGCGCAGCGATCACACCTATGAATCCGATAAGCCCCACAAATGCACTAAGTCCAAAGACGATCCACAGTAACCCGCGAAACACGCGGATATGGTGAGTGATGGCCCAATCCTCAGGATGCGGAGGATAAGTGCTGCGATATACCAAACAAACGAAATGCTCGATCGGCTTAGAGCGGAGATGTAGCAATGTCCATATGCCGTAGCAGATCCCGCCGAACATCAATAGAGCGAAGAATCCTGCCATGACGACCTTTACTTTCTAGCCGCGGCGAATGTCGGCTGATGCACGTTATTGGAGTGCGATCCCAGTTTCTGGTCAGCGTGGGCGATTTCGGCCGCAAGGTTAGGCAAAAGCTCCCTTACTGTCTGGCGGTAGCCCCCTTTCAGATTGCGATAAATGGCCTGAGGAGTGTAGACGAAACCCCACGGTATCCCCCACCAGCCAGCAACGGCGGAAATCAATGTGTACACGATACCTGTGCTCTGGTTTTCAGGGCTACCTACAATTCGGCGAGGCGAGCGGAAACGCAGCGTCAAAATAAACAGCGAAACGCAAGCCTGGTATTGTGCCAGCACGGTGTTCGGAGTGACTTTGCGGTCTTGGTAATAGGACCAGCCCTTTTCGATCGATTGTTGATTCGTTTGCAGCCACAGCAGGAAGTCGAGACCCTTCTGACGCTCCCGACGCATGAGATGAAGCACTGCTCCAACGACTCCGACGAATCCGAGTAGCACCCCAGCATCGGCAAAATGTCCCATCACGAGGTGTACCAGGCCGGCAACCAATAGGATGAGCAGGATTACGAGCGCCATACAGGCCTCCCAAGCTACCTTAAGGTAGTGGGAACATACACCCCGCTCAACAGCACGAAGGTAACGAAATAGCCGACCTTATTTAGTGCAGTTTCTTAGCCGAGGAGACGACTCCACACGCGGGCGAGCCAGCCTGTTACAAAATGCTCCCGCTATAACTTCTCTTCTTCACGAAAACCTTTAGAACTTCACCTGCGAGTTTTGGTAGCTCTTTTCCTCAGAGCGGCTGCCGTAGTCTTTCGTAGGAGCGTACCCATGAAGTCACTTCTTAGATGTATCGCCCTGTTTCTAGCGGCAATGACATCGCAGATGACGCTGCCGCAGACAGTCGTGCGGGTGCCTCCGCCACCCCCGCCGCCCGGTGCCACCGTGATCGGAAGGCCGCCCCATCCAGGTTTTGTGTGGACTCCAGGATTTCAGCGCTGGCGCGGCGGCCGATACCACTGGGTTCCGGGACGATGGGTTCGTCCGCCACGGCGCGGTGCGGTTTGGGTGGAACCTGCCTGGAATCGTCGAGGACATGGATGGGTGTTTCGCAATGGCTACTGGCGGTAATCAGCAGATTCAAGCCGATCGACTCATGAGCGAGCGCGTGCTTGCGTCTCGATTCGTTGACGCAGCGGTAGAACGGCCGCCTCCCTGGCGTGGCGGCAAAACGCCGCCGTTATTGAGATTTCGAGCTCTAAGCTCACCATAGTGCGACGTTCGTCAGATCAACGACTACGCGCCAACTATTGTGGCTTCTTACTTTCTCTTGGGTGAGCAAATTCCCAAGCCGAAAAGCCGCCGGTCCTCTGTTTTTGACGACGAACGACATCCTGGATCGCCTCAGGAGTGGGTGACAAATCGATTTCGAAAGAAGACTTCAGCCAATCGCGCTTCATGCGATTAACCTCGCGGTCCTCCATGTAAACCGTTTTTCGGTTTGGCTGGGATGCAGGAAACCCTAATTCCGGATCTCCGTCCAGCACGATCTTTCCGCCGCGGTGCACGTGAAACAGGCGCAACACTTCACCGTAGGGCATCAGCTTGTAAATCGCCTCTCCCTCTCCGTCCTCAACGACAGGGTCGACATACAACGGCACCCGGGTTCTGGACTCGGAGATCACATCTCCGACGGGTCCGCCTTCCGGAAAAAAATACCCTTGGTACTCGCGATCATAGATCTCATCCTGAACCGCTTGCGCAAGTGCTTTGGTCTCCGATGGAGTCAACCTGATCTTAGTAGTGCCTTGGCCACTGGAAGGCAATGAGGCGATCAACACGAGCGAAACCGAAACAAAAATCGGAGTTTTCATCTGCGAGTTCTCCTGACTATGGTGCGACAGTGAGGTAACGCCTCCCCCCCGTCACGTCGTGGAAAGGGCCGAAGTACATCGTTCCCTTGCGGCCGTATAGAGACTTAAACTTATGCCTGCCTGTACGAAAGTGCATCGCATCGTTCGTCGTATTCGAGCGGGACCTTGCTGCCCGCAGTGAGTCATCGAGCGCTCTAGCGACGTCT
>Ga0126371_10002386_pt1 | contig 16166 bp, 12 predicted proteins | sample PanSoiMetaPlot_4_FD_110145 | JGI IMG/M metagenome (GOLD analysis project Ga0126371, IMG submission 110145) | Tropical forest soil microbial communities from Panama - MetaG Plot_4 | ecosystem: Environmental > Terrestrial > Soil > Tropical forest > Bulk soil | place: Panama | collected 2016-02-17 | reverse complement strand
GTAGACCCGGGCCGGGTCACCGTCGAGAGCCAATACATGCCTGAGCGCGGCGCGGCCTGGGGCGGAGGCGCCTTCAAGCGGCGCCCGGACCTCCACGCGCCGGACACCCGCGGCGCGGCTCGCGCGCTGAATGGCGCAGACGAGCTGCGGTTCCTCCTGCCGGGTCGAGAGAGGCGGACAGTAATCGGTGAACGGAAGCGACACCCACTTGGGCTCGCCATGCAGGTGGCGCACCTCGACCACCGGCAGTCCAGCCCGGATTCTCCCTGTCGCGTCGCTGATTGCCAGCGCAAAGGCGCGGAAACCGTAGCAGCCGGCAACCAGCCGGCCCCAGTCCGGGTGATGAAACGGCGTCGCCGCCGGGTGCCCCGCCACGAAGTCTGCCCAGCGAGGATCGGCGAGTTCCAGGGTAGTGTCGCTGTTCATGCGCTCATCGGTCTAGGCGGCATGTACAGCCCGGCCTGGAATATACCGGCCGCCATTTCTCCCTGCGACCCGTGGTCACGGGCATTGGCAAATACCGTCCCAGCGATCAGGCGCTCCGCCATGCTACAACGCTCTCCTGGAATCATTGATCGACGCAGCCCCCGCGTGACGTAGGCGTCCTCGTCAAGGTGAGGGTTGCCCATGACCATTCAGGAGGGGTCAGTTAGTTAGATGCAAGGCATCGGCGATCTGGCGCCCCCGGACCGATGGCAGCGGCGTGACGCGCCGTGCCCAAGGCGACCTTGCTCGCCCGCTTCTGCCGGTTACGCCAATACCCAGGAGCGGGCCGGTGTTTGAATCGTGCCATCCGTTTGCCTTCTTCGATTACTTCCGGGTCCCCTACGCCGTGCGGCCTGCGCTGGCCACCGGCCATCAGACGGACACTGCCGCGTCAGTGCACCGGCTGCGCATGCCGGAACCGCCTGGTGGCGCGTCGCGATCGCTGCTGTGGCTGGGAACGGATGAGTGTACGGCGGCCTGGCCCGCCACCTGCCGGCTGGGTCGCTATCAGCTGCCGGACTGCACCTTCTTCGCGCATGTCGCCCCGGACACCGCGGTCCCCGGCTTGCTGAGGCAGCTTGACCATGGGTGGCACCCGGCCGAGCGGATCCTTGACAGCGCTGGCTACCCGGTGGCCGGCCTATGGCGAGGCGGCGACGGCAGTGTCTTCCTGCCCTTCGACCCGGGCGAGGCGATGCTGCAATGCTGGTCGGAGGCGTACCGGCAGTCCGGGCGCTCGCCCCTGGCGCTAGGTGGCCGCGCTGCCCTGCTGCGCGGCTACTACCTGGTGCGCCCGGCGCTGCCCCGTCGGTTGCAGCTGCGTCTACGACGTGCCTTTACCCGGGTGCAGGGCCGGTCGTCGTTCCCCAGCTGGCCGGTCGAGGAAAGCCTTCATACCCTCTACACATGGTTGTTCCGGCTGCTGACCGAGCTGGCCGGCCGGCCCGTGCCGTTCCTTGACCCATGGCCGGACGGCCGCTCCTGGGCACTGGTGCTGACGCACGACGTGGAGACCGATACCGGCTATCGGAACCTTGACCTGCTGCGCCGGCCGGAACGCGAGCTTGGCTACCGATCGTCATGGAATTTCGTCCCGCTGCGCTACCGGGTGGCGGACGACACCGTTCGCGCGCTGCGGCGGGAGGGCTGCGAGGTCGGGGTGCACGGCCTACGGCACGATGGCCGCGACCTCGGATCGCGACGGCTGCTGGCCAAGCGGCTCCCGGAAATGCGGGAGTACGCCGACCGCTGGCAGGCCGTCGGGTTCCGCTCCCCGGCCACCCAGCGGCGATGGGAATGGATGCCACGGCTCGGTTTCGACTATGACTCGTCATACAGCGATACCGATCCGTATGAGCCGCAGCCGGGCGGCTGCTGCAGCTACCTTCCCTATCTCAACGAGAGCATGGTGGAATTGCCGATCACGCTCCCGCAGGACCACACGGTGTTCTCCATTCTCCAGTGCGCGGACGCGGAGGTCTGGCTCCGGAAAGCGCAGCTCCTCCGCGAGCGCCAGGCCATGGTGCTGGCACTCACCCATCCGGATTACGCCGAGGATCCAAGGGTGGCGCACGGCTACCGGGCACTTCTTGAGTGCTTCCGCGGTGACGGCACCGTCTGGCATGCCTTGCCCCGTGAGGTCGCGGCCTGGTGGCGCCAGCGCGCCTGCTCGGCTATCCGCCAGCATGCTGACGGCTGGCGCATCGAAGGACCCGCCGCATCCAGGGGGCGGATACGGTTCGCAGTCAACGGCGGACTCAACCCCGGGCGTGAGGAACCTGCGCCGGGAGCCCGTTAACCTGGCCGGTCTGCCTCTCCGGAGCCGAGTGCGTCCTTGTCGCCATGTTTCCCGGCATCGGGGGGGCTTGCCGGGCGGCGGGTACTCGGCCGTGAGCGGCCGCCCGGGGCCGGGCGTGCCGGGTTCTGCGCACCGGTGGAAACGGTGTCAAGTTGCACCCGCTCCTGCCCGTTCGGGCTGCTGACCGGCGCGACGCCTGCGGGTGTCGCCGACACCCCGTGCTCAGCGGCCAGCAGCTCCTGTCTGCGCGTGACGCTGGACCATGCCTGGCCACTCCGGCGCGGCGGCTCGTTGTTGAGAACGCCGACGATGGGCTGCGGCCGGAGGGCCCGGATCTCTTCCGCGGCGGCGGCGACGCTCCCCCGGCCGGTGCGCCGGGCATCGGCCACCATCACCACCAGGTTGCTCACCCGGACCAGGGCGATTGCGTCCGAGGCCGTCAGCATCGGCGCACTGTCCACCACGACGACGCCAGCGGCGGTCTTCATCTCTGCGAACGCTCGCGCCAGCCTGGGTCCCTCGAACATGTCCACGGCCCGGTCGACCACCTGGCCGACCGGCACGAGCCGCAGCCCGCGCACGTCGGTCGGGACCAGTACCTCGTCAAGCGATGCACTGCCAGCCAGCAGATCAGTCAGGCCAGGCCTGTCGGCGGCGCCGAAAATTCCGCTGAGCGACGGGTGGCGCAGGTGAGCATCGACCATGATCACGAGAGTGCCTGCGCGCGCCAGCGCCGCGGCCAGGTTGGCTGCCACGCACGTGCGGCCTTCACCCGCTTGTGCACCGGCCACCAGCACCGTTTCGCCGTCCGGATCCGAGGCGACGAACGGCTTGAGGGAGGAACAGAGGTAGCGATACGCGTCGGCCGCGCTGGAAAGCGGGGCACGGGTGAAAACAAACGCCGGGTCCACGTCACGGCGCCGCAGGTGCGGGATCCCGGCCACCACCCGGGCCTCCAGGAATCGTTCCAGGTCGGCACGATCGCGCACCCGGTCATCGAAGCGATCCCGCACGAAGATCGCGCCAACGCCCGCCAGCAGCCCCAGCAGGGCGCCAAGTGGCAGCAGGATCTTCTTGCGCAGCCCGTGCTTCGCGACCGGCAGCGTTGCGGGCGTCACCAGCGTGACGCGCAGCAGGTCAACCGCTCGTCTGCCTTTGCTGGCGGCCGTCAGATTGCGGAAGGCGACGTAGGCGGCCGCGGCCGCGGCAGCGCAGTGGTGCGCCCGGATGGGGGTCGGCATCGCGCAGCCGATCGTCACTATGTTGGCCGTGCCCGTCACGTTGGCTGACAGATGCGGCGCCAGTGTCCGGGCCGTCATATGGAGGGTGTGGGCCGTGCCCGCCAAGACGACGCCGGATGTGGCAACCTGCTGCTCCGTCGCCATGTTCGGCGTGACCGCCGCCGTGTGGAGGGCGCCATTGGCCTCGACGTCCACCTGGGCGGTCGAGAGGTAGAGCGCCGGCCGGCTTGTATAGACGATCCAGGCCCCAGCGATGCCAGCCAGCGTGGCGATTATCAGCCACAGGGCATGTTTACGCAGCACTGTCATGACTGCCGAACCACCAATCCGTTGACACTATGTGCTGTCCGGGCCCCGCGCATCGTGGCCCAGGCAGCTCCCGGAGCCCGGGTCGGGTTGCCGGGGCTTGCGGTGAAACCCGTGACACATTCATGCGGGCACTCCCTCAAGCTGGCCGCGGGAACTCTGCACGGCGGCGGGTTGCTTCCCGGTTCCGCCCGTCGTCCGCTGCGCGGGCAGGGCGCGGACGAGAGCGAGAACGAAGAAGAACGCGTCGCCCGAACCGCGGTACGTCAAATGAGGGTCGAAAAGCATGAGCACCAGCTGTGAGCAAATCGCTGCCGTTATCGCGGTAGCCGCAACCCCTGCCACGTCGGCGCGCCGGGCGTAGGCCAAGCCCTTCCTCAGTACCGACACCGCGAACGCGATGTAACTGGCCAGCAGTGGGATCCCGCCGCCCCAGAGCAACCAGGTGTACCCGCTCTCGATCCAGACGTCGCCGATCTTCCTAAGCGGTGTGGCGATGCGGGCCGCAGGGCGTACCCCGAGGATCCAGTTGTGATCAGAGAACAAGACCGGCCAGAAGAACGTATGAAGGTTGATAAGCCGGTAGGTCCAGCTCAGCGGGAGGCCGGACGGGGAGTGAAAGCCCTTGAGCCGAGTTTCGATCACCCGCCAGAGGAGCACGCCGCCGAGGAGGGCTACCGGAACGGCATACGCGATGATCCGGCCCGATTTCGTGAGCAGCGTGAGCGCGGCGAGCGCCACGACCAGGCCGATGATCGTGGCGAATTCCGACGCAGCAACGACACCCAGCGCGTAAAGTGCCGCGAGGCCGCCCAGCAACCAGCGGCGGGGGTAACCGCGCACGATCATCGCAACCGCGATCGCCAGGCTCAGTATCGCCAGATCTGCTGTCGCGGCAGGAAGCCCCAGCAAGGAACTGCCCCGGGTGCTCGTCAGCACGGGGCCGGCCAGGCCACCTGATGACGTGTACCTCGCCAGCAGGCCACGGACGCCGGGCAGGCCGAGTGCCTGCGCGATGCCGACGAGGCAGACGATGGCCGTCGATGACATCAGCAGCACCAGGCAGCGCATAGCCTGCTCGCGCGTTGTAATAGCCAGCCGCACGATGACGTACTCCGCGAGCAGTTTCCACAGCACGATGGAGTAAAGAAGATCGTCCTGGCTGATCGGGCGCTGACGAACCACCATCATCCCAAGAGGCAGCGCTGAACTCGTGATGCAGAGGGCGACGATGCTGGCATCGACGAGATCCGGCCGCGGCCATCGGGCTTCGCCGGTGCGGACTCCCGCCAGCCGCCGGAGGCCGACGCCCACGCCGACCAGGATCATGAGGACCTCGTTCGGCCGCAGGAGCGGAACAAACTTGCCCGCATTGACCCCCACGACCAGCGGCGTGAGGAAAATCAGCAGGTATGCCCCGATGGCAGGCCTGAACATGACCCAGCCGATGAGGCCGATCGCGATGACCGCGGCCACCGCGTACTTGACCTTGACGGCCCCGAGCGCCCCGACGGCGAGGCAGCCGAGCAGGAGAACCACGTCGATTTGCCGCCGTCTCAGCATCGGCCCAAGAGCCTGCCTCGCTTTGGCCGCCGCCGGCCCGCCGGGGAGCCAGCGCGGCCAGTGCGAGCCACCGGGGAGCGGAAACCGCTGCAGGAGGCCCGCCATCTGGCGCCACCGGGACTGCAGAGCTTCGGTCAGCCACTCAATCTGTGGCGCACGCATCACCGCTTGCGCGGTGAAGTAAATGGCGGCACCGCCCAGGGTGACCAGGAGCATCGCGGCGACCCTGCCCGGCGCGCTGGTCAGGTACCGGGCCAGGAAGCTCGCAGCAGCCCAGGCGGGCAGGGCCATGATGGCCGAACAGGCGAAGGTCCGCAGGAGCGGGAGCAGGGCAGGCTCGCCGCCGCGCGGCAGCCGTCGCCGCAGGTGCCGCACCAGATAGCCCGCCGCCACGAAGGTGCCGGCGGAATAGGCGAGGCCAAGGCCCGTGAGCAGGGCCGGGCCGTGCAGGTGCACGGCGGCGGCTATCCCGGCCGCACACACGATCGCCTGCAGGACCATCGCGCGCAGCGGATTGATGGTGTCCTTGCGCGCGTAGCACGCGTAGGTCGTCACGAGGAACAGCGTCAGCCCGATGATGGCTGGGGCCAGGCCGAGGAGCGCCGCCGCGATCAGTTCCCGACGGTCCGCCGCACTAAAGGCGCCGAACCCGACCGCGCCGGAGAGCGGCCGTACGAGGACGGCGTAGGCCGTCGCCGCGGGCACCACGAGAAAGGCTGCGAACAGCACCCCGCGTATATAGGTGTCGCGGAACAGCCCGGCCTGACCCGGGTCAGTCAGCCGTGACAGCCTCGGTATCAGCGAGAGCGCGACTGGCGTGGCGCCCAGGGCGAGCGGCAGGAAAAAGAAGTTCGTGGCCAGCTGGAAGGCCACGACACCGCCGGCCACCCGGTCGGCGAAGAGGAGCAATACGGCCAGCTGTAGAGCTGACAGCCCGGCCTGAACCACAGCGGGCAGCGCGCGGTGGATGGTCGCCCGTATCTCGGGGTCACGCCACCCGGCATTGGGCACCAGAACGACGCCCACCCGCCGAGCACCCCACCATTGGACGCTCGCATGCAGCATCACCGCCCCGGTGGTGCCGATGCCAAGCAGGAGCAGCAACGGGGTGGGGACGTCGTGCTCCGTTGGCACCCGTGAGTAAAGAAAGGCCACCACCCCGAGCACGAGGATGGTGCCGAGGTTCTCCAGGGCCGGCGCGGCAGCGGGCCACGCGAAGCGGCGATGAGCGTTCATGACCGCCGTCGCCGTGCCCACGACGGCGTACAGCGGCACCTGTGGCAGGAGGAGCAGTATCAGCACTGCGCCGGTGTGGACCTGGAGGTGCGCAGCCGCGGCGTTGGCAGCCCCGGCCGAGCCCACCCGGAGGAGCCGGGGGGTCAGCAGCGCAGCGGCCGGGACGATGATCAGCATGCCCAGCATGGCGGTCCCGAGCAGGCCTCCCGCGGTGCGCGCGGCGGCCCGCTGGTCGCCGCTGTCGATGTGACGGACGAGGGCCGGGACCAGGAGCGAGGAGAACAACGACCCGGCCAGCAGGCCATAGAAGACGAGGTTCGGCAGTTGGTTGGTGAACTGGTAGGTATTCGCGAAGTAGGTCGCGCCCAGCACCGCGGCGACCGTGATGCCGCGCAGGACCCCGGTGAACCGGCTGACCGCGGTCCAGATGGCGACCGACATGGAGTCGCCAACGGCGCCCTCCGGCGTGGCCAATTCCGACCCGCCGTCGAAGGGCTCGGGGGCAACGCCCGTGGCGTCGGCCGTGGTCAAGTGGCTCCCCCCCGGAAGACCGCCGGGACCGTGCGGGCCAGGATGATGAGGTCAAGTAGGAGACTGCGGCGGGCCACGTACTCGACGTCGAGTTCGAGTGCTTTCCGCATCGGCAGCCGGCTGCGGCCGCTGACCTGCCACAGGCCGGTCATACCGGGCTTCACCGCAAAACGCCGCTGGTATGACTCACCGAACATCGGCGCTTCCCAGAGCAGTACGGGACGCGGCCCGACCAGGGACATCTCCCCGCGCAGCACGTTGACCAGTTGCGGAAGCTCGTCCAGGCTCGTCCGGCGCAGCCACGCCCCGAGCCGGGTGATCCGCGGATCGGCATCCAGCTTGAACAGCCGGGCATCCCCGGCCGGAGCTGGCCCGTCGGTGGACAACAGGCTCGTGACGTAATCGCGGTGTATTTGGTCATCATTATCGACGTGCATGGTGCGCAGTTTCAGCAAGATGAAAGGCTGTTTGTTACGTCCCAGCCGCTCCTGCCGGAACAGAGCGGGCCCGGCTGACGTCGCCCGCACCAGCAAGCACAGGATCAGGAGTAATGGCGCCACAATAGTGACCAGTGCCAGCGAGAGCACAATGTCCATCACCCTTTTTACCGCTGCCTGCGACCGGCCAGGCGCAGCTGTTTCCTTCCTTTCTTCGAGCTGGGTCACCGCGAGGCTCCCTTCACAGCGTGACCACCATTGAGCCAGTACGGTCTAGCCGACACAGGTTTACCGGACATTGATGAGCTCCGAGCCGACCGTCATTTCCTCGAGCACTTCACGGAGCGCCGAACACACGAACTCGACCTGGCTATCTGCCAAATGCGGGTACATGGGAAGCGACAGGAGCCCGCCGGCCGCCTGCTCCGCCACAGGCAGGGGGCCAGCTGCGAACCGCTGCAACGGGGGCTGCAAATGGCAGGGCACGGGATAGTGCACTCCCGTCTCGATGCCCCGCATCGCCAGCTCGGCCCGGACATCGTCACGTCTGGCTACGCGCACGGTGAAAAGGTGGTAGACATTGCGCGCTGCTGGCGCAACCCCCGTTAGGCTCAGTCCCGTGTCACTGAGCAGGTCGCGATACTGTGTGGCTAGTTCGATCCGCCGCTGAGTCCACGCGTCGAGATGGGCGAGCTTGCCGGAGAGCAAAATTGCCTGGAGAGCGTCCAGGCGGCTATTCGTGCCAATGTATTCGTGCTCGTAGTGTGAGGTGCCCTGGGCCCGGCCGTGGTTGGCCAGCGCTCTCACCCGCGCCGCCACCTCAGGCCGCGACGTGACCACGGCGCCAGCGTCGCCGCAAGCGCCCAGGTTCTTCCCGGGATAGAAGCTAAAACAAGCTGCTTCACCAAACGACCCCGCCCGGCGGCCGTCCCATTCCGCGCCGTGTGCCTGCGCGGCATCCTCGATCACCAGGATTCCCGCGTCGCGGGCTGTGGCGAGGATGCCCGGCATATCCGGCATCTGACCGAAGAGATGTACCACGATGACGGCCGATGTGCGTGGGGTGATGGCTGCCCGCAGAGTGTGCTCTGTCATGAGCAGCGTGTCGTCGCTGACGTCTGCGAAGCGGGGTACAGCACCTGCCCGTACCACTGCGGCGGCCGTTGCAATGAAGGTGTTCGCCGGGATGATGACCTCGTCGCCTGCGCCTATTCCGAGCCCGGTCAGGGCAAGCTGCAGCGCATCCGTTCCATTCGCCACGCCGACGGCATGATCGGCGCCGCAGTAGGCGGCCCACCGTCGTTCAAAGGACCTGACCGCCGGACCGCCCACATACCCACCGCCGAGCAGACAGGCCAGATAGTCCCTCTTGATCGAGGGCCAGACATCACTCGTCATGGCGGCCAGATCACTGAAAGGAACGCGAGTCATATCGGTGCCCACCCCGCTTCTCGAGCACTCTGCCTTAATGTCACGACTGCCTTAATGCGGATGGGGCTAGCCCTCGGATGTCCCCGCGAATCTGCCGCCAGCGAGGGCCGGGAGCGATGGGCCGCCGCATCACCTCGGCCAGCGCTACGGGCCGCTGCTCCCGGAGCGAGATCTGAGCGCATTCCAGGACCTGGACCACGGCCAAACCGCTGCTGCCATCTACAGAAGGGCGCGAGCCGTTGGCGATGCAATCGACGAAATGCTGATCCTGGACTGCGAGCGGCTCGGCGAAGGTGACGAACGGCGATACGATGTCACCCATATGGTAGGCGACCTGGGACATCGGCCCCTCGTCCGCATCAGGTGGGACCGCCGACTTGTCATAGATGCGGATCCGCTCGTCGTCCGCCATGTCGTTGTAGACGACCATTCTCTTCGAGCCCACCGCCGTGATCCGGCGCACTTTGACCGGATCGAGCCAGCTCACGTGAATGTTTGACCGCACGCCGAGGTCAGCGTAGTCAAGGCGCAGGTAGGCGACATCCTCATGCTCCGGGCGAACGTGACGCGATCCCCACGCCGTGACGCTCGTCGGCCGCGAGCCGAGCACGAAATTGGAGATCGATATATCGTGCGGAGCCAGATCGAGGATAACATTCACGTCCGTCTGGTAGAGCCCTAGATTCAGGCGTGCGCAATCAAGATAGAAGAGCCGTCCGAGGTGTCCCCCACGGACAAGGTCACGCAGCTTGCTGACCGCAGCGTTGTGCTCGAACGTGTGGCCCGGCATGAGCACCACGCCGACAGCGTCCGCCGCATCGATGAGGGATTGCGCGGCATCCGCTGTGGTCGCCATTGGCTTTTCTATAAGCACATGTTTGCCAGCTGTGATGGCTTTAAGGCCAAGAAGCGCATGACTGGCCGGTGGGGTGGCGATGATTACCGCGTCGACATGCGGCAAAGCTTCCTCGATATCGGCGTATACAGCAGCGCCGTGGTCGAACTGCTGATCATCATCATCGATTCGGGTGAACCGCTGATCCACGCCGACGACCGCCGCCACCCCGGTCGTCGATCTCAGTACACGTGCATGCCTTGATCCCCAATAGCCCAGACCGATGACGCCGACACGAAGCCCCTGCGATCGTATCCGCACAGTGCCCCCTTTGTCCTGTGGCTGGCGCTTTGCCTTTGCAATACAGTTTCGCCGGTCTGGGTGGGGCATCGCGGACCGGCGAATGGCGGCGGATCTCCGCGCCCCCGGTTCCTGGACCGGGCTAGGGGACTTGCGCCATAGCTGGGAGCCTGACCTATTTCCCCCTGGAACGACACCCCCGCGTGAGGGGGCGCGTCTACGTCAGATGGGGCAATTGCCCTCTCCGTCTTGATGGCGATAGCCTCATCGGCCGGATAGTTCGGAAAGGCATCCGGGCTTGCGGCCGGTTGCGCTACCTGCCATCACCGGGACGTGAGGGACTGTTACCCGGACTGGGACCTGATCTGGACGAGGCCAGCTGATTCCGCGTCAGCGCCACAGCCTCCAGTGTGGAATGAACGCCGAGCTTGGCCATGAGGTTCTGCATGTGAGTCCGTACGGTGTTACTGGATAGATGGAGCTGCTCCGCCACGTCGGACCGGCCCGCGCCTTCAGCCAGGAAGGACAGTACCTCCCGCTCGCGTGGAGTCAGGCAGGCGAGCAGCCGGTCACTCTCACGTTGCTGCTCACGCTCCTGCAGCAGTAGCTGGATAACAGCCCCGATCTCCGCCCTGGGCAGACACGTCTCTCCCGCGGCCACGCCCCGGATTACGCGCCGGAGGTAGGCAAACGATTCGCTCTTGCATACCCAGGCTGCCGCACCGACGCGGACCGCGTCCGCAATCCTGGCTGCCTCCGAGCGGTGGCTGAGCATGACGACACGCGGTGCCTCGGGTCGCCCGGACAATTCTTCACACAGGTGGATTGCCGCGTTCTCAGGCAAATCGGCGTCGAGCAGGACAACGTCCGCGTGCCTGCCCACGATCAGAGACGGTGCTGGGGCCTGCTTGTAAACAGCCAGCACAACCTCTATGTCCTCCTCAGCCTCCAGACAGGCCGCCACCGCATCGGCGAACGTCCGTTCCTGATCGATCACGAAAACGCTGATCCCCATGCCCGGGAGCCTTACCCAGCAGAAGGCGGGAACGGTAGCCCAGCCAGGATGGCCATTCCTACGCCAGATGGGGGAATCATCGGCGCTGCAAGTGCCACCACCTGGCGCCGCGCCAGATGCGGGCTACCTGCGGCGCTTCAGGCGATGATCTCACTGAGCAGGTCCTCTCGGGTAGCGAGGGCGGCAGCCTGCAGACGGCTGTGAGCCCCCAGCTTGACGAGGACGTTCTTCACATAGCTGCGCAGAGTGTTAGTTGCTATGTTCATCTCGCCGGCCATCTGTCCAGTGCTCTGGCCGGCAACGATGCGGCGCAGCACCTCTTTCTCCCGGCGGGTGAGCGCGGGCAGGGGCGAGCCACGCCGCCGGCAGGAGGAACGGAAACTGGCCTTCCTAAGAACCGTCGGGTCGAATACCACCCCGCCAGCGGCGACCACGTCCATGGCGGCGGCGATCTCGCCAACGGTCTGGTCCTTGCAGAGGAAGCCCGCGACGCCGATCTTCATGGCCGCTGACCAGGTCGGCCGGTCGGCGAGGCTGGAGAGCACCAGCACGGCCGTATCAGGGTAGTGCTGCCGTATGGTCCTCGCAGCGCTGAGCCCATTTGCAGCCTGGTCGCCGGCTACCTCCGTCCCGGCCGAGAAACGAAGATCAAGCAGCACGGCGTCAGGTCGGTGCGCACGGACGGCGGCCAGGCCGTCATCGACGGTGGAGGTGATCGTCACCACCTCGTGTCCCGACGCTTGCATGGCGGCGGCCAGCGCGTCGCACAGAATCCGGTTGTCGTCGCAGAAAACAAGGCGCATCAGACCGCTCCTTTGCGGGTCCTTGTGCACCTGCGCCACACTGGCCGGTCCAGTGCTCAGCCCTGAACGGCAATCCTCCCAGTCGGCAGAAAGCTCCGGGCTGGGCGTAGCGGGGTCACTCTGGCTTGGGTCACATGTTGTTGCTGCACAGACGCGCTCCCCATGCTTACGCGGCTGCCGCTGGCGCGTAAGAGGGCGGCTGCGGATTGAGCGCTCAGGTTCCTGAGCGCTGCTGGAAGAGCTGGGCAGCAGCTGTGCGGTCGGTGACCTCGAGCTTGTGCACGATAGAGGCGATGTGCACCCGAACCGCGCTGGCCGACAGCAAGAGCTGGTGGGCGATCTGGGAGGTGGACCCTCCCTCTGCCAGCAGTTCGAGCACTTCCCACTCGCGGCTCGTCAGCCGCTGCTCTGGCCCAGTACTGGCAACGAGCTGCCGCCAGCGTGGCTCCCGCGTGCGAAAGGTTTCGAGGACATGCGCGACCAGCGTCCGCGGCATAGCCGCTTGACCGGAGCAGGCGCCGCAGAGCGCGTCGGGCAGCCGTTTGAAGTCCATCGTCTTCAGCAGATATCCGGCGGCGCCAGCCCGAAGCGCGGCGAAGATATCGAAGTCCTCCTCCGAAACGGTCAGCATGACGATCTTGGTCTGGGGCAGCCTTCCGGCTATCTCCCACGCCGCCGCGAGGCCACTACCAGGCATTCTGACATCCAGCAGGCAGACATCAGGCTGCTCCCGAACTGAAGCCTGGACAGCCGCGGCCGCATTTCCGACTGCTGCGCAGACCACGAAGCGGCCGTCAGCCTCCAGGGCGCGGCGCAAGTCCTCACGAGTCGGTGCGTGGTCGTCGGCGAGCAGGATGCGCCGCGGCTTTGGTTTGACGGTCACAACACGGCCTCCACCTCGCTACCACGGCCGGGGGTGGAGGAGATCCGCAAGTCGGCACCGACGGACTCGGCACGCTCACGCATTGAGATGAGCCCGAAACCTTCACAGCGGACGTCGGGGTTGAACCCGCATCCCGCGTCGCTGACGCGAAGCCGGACATGCCCCTTATCGTGCCTCAGGCTGAGACGGACCAAGCTGGTGCCGCTGTGGCGAGCCGCGTTAGTGATCGCCTCGCAGGCGATCCGGACCATGGCCTCCGTCCGGGTCTCCGACAGCCGGACGTCGCGCACGGTGTCTAGTAGCACCTCGATGTGAAACCGTTCCGCGACCTCACCAGCCGCTTCGGCCAGCACGGTCGCGAAGGTCTGCCCGCTGGGGGCCGCGAGTGCCCGGATCGCCCGCCGGGACTCGAGCTGGGCCCGTCCGACAGCCCTGCGTAGGCGTCCTACAGTCTCGCCGGTGGCCCTTTCATCCAGCAGGTCCAGGTTACGGGCAAGGTACGCCAGTTCCTGGGCCAGTCCGTCGTGCAGGTCCCGGGCGACCCGCCGCCGTTCCTCAAGCACTGCCCCAACTGACAGGGCACGCCAATACGACGAGATCTCCCGCATCGAGCCCGCCAACAGAGCAGCGTAGAAGAGCACGCGGAAGGCCTCGCCAGTGTAGGTCGAATTCGAGCCGAGGGTGGGATACAAGAGGTAGTTCACGTGGGAAGCGGCAGCCAGGACAGACGCAATCGCTAGCCAGCCGAGGAACTCATCGCCAAGCTGCCTGCAGCGGCTAAGGAAACCGATCGCTGCCAGGCCGCACAGCACTGCCATCACCAGATTCAGGGCAGGGGTAATGGGAAGTGCGCGAAGCCCGAACACCGTCTGTTGTGCGGCTCCAAAATGCTGCGCCGCATGGTGGGTGAAGCCGCCGATCAGGGCTATTCCGAATACCAGCACCGCAGCCGCGGCGGCCGTCCGACCAGCCAGCACGAGCACTTCCTTGGGCAGCCTGCGTCGCGGGACGAAGGCGGCCAGGGCGAACAGCAGGGTGCCGAGCACGCCACCGGCAAGAAACATCCAGAGTATCGGCTCGGATGGTGCCGGCGCCTCCAGGAATGGCAGCATCCCGAAGAGCAGGTTCGACACAGCGAGCACACTGAGAGCAGCCGCCAGCGTCAATTCATTCAGGAGGGTGCTCCGTCGAACCCGACCGAAGACCAGGAATGCCGCGAGCGTGGCGATGAGTGACGCCGCGGTCTCAAGCACAATATGCAGGGCAGACCGGCTGTAGCTGGAGTGTAATGACGGAAGCAGCGCAACAAGGGCGGTGATGCTACCCGAGAACACCACCGTCGCAAGTACTGCACCACGTATCCTCTGCACCACCACGGGCTAGCTTAACACCGGGTCTGGCGGTGCTCTAGAGCCGAGCCTGCTGGCCGTGAAGTTGTCCCGGCGGAAAATCACGCCCCATGGTGAATTCAGGAACTAGAGATTAGTGTTACTTTACCTCCACTTTTACTAGCCACGCATTGAAGCGGTATCGTCGCGATCCGCAGTCAAATGCAGCGCATTTGACGTAGCTGGAACTCATCCATGTGAAAGTGCCGCTCTGTGTGCTGCCCTTCTAACCTGATGATGCCGTGCGAAGATCCTTTGCCGGGAATTTCGGGTGGGTGAGGAGATGACCACCGGACGAGGCGTGCCTGACGGCATGACGGCGTCGGCCTGGATGGTGCGGCTCGCCGCGGAGGCCGGGAAAGATCTGGCCGACGCGCCTGCGCGCGATGTTATCGAGTGGGCGGCGGAGACCTTCGGCAACCGGGTCTGCGTTACCTCGTCGATGAACGACGCCGTCGTCGTTCACCTCGCGGCCTCAGTCAAGCCCGGGATAGACGTCATCTTCCTGGACACCGGTTACCACTTCCCCGAGACGATCGGGACCAGGGACGCGGTCCGCGCCGGCTATCGCGTCAACCTCATCAATGTGACGCCCGCCCGCACCGTGGCGGAACAGGATGCGGAACTCGGCCCGCGGCTGTATGGGCGCAACCCCGACCTGTGCTGTTATCTCCGCAAGATCGTCCCGCTGGAGCGGGCGCTCGGCCCCTACGACGCGTGGATCACCGGCATCCGCCGCGAGGAAACCAGCGCCCGCAGTGACACCCAGGTGGTGGCGTGGGATGCCAGGCGTGGCGTGGTCAAGGTCAATCCGCTCGCGTCCTGGACACAGGAGCAGATCAAGGCATACATCGCGGACAACGATGTGCTGGTGAACCCGCTGGTAAACGACGGTTACGCGTCGATCGGCTGTGCCCCCTGCACCATGCGGACCGAGCCGGGGGCAGATCCGCGCAGCGGGCGCTGGCCTGGCCTGGACAAGACCGAATGCGGGCTGCATCAATGACCGCTCCACGGCCGATGCGCCAGAATCTCCCGGCATCTCGCCGACCCGGTGGGGCAACTGTGGCGGGCCGTAGTAGGTTACCCAGCGCGGGCTCTGACCGGCGGAGCGGCAGCACACAGGGCCGGAATCCTCCGCGTGAAAGGCTTACATGTCACACCTGACTTATCTTGAGGCTGCGGTTGTCGGCTTGGTCCAGGGCGTCACCGAGCTGTTCCCGATCTCCAGCCTCGGGCACAACGTCCTGCTCCCCGCCCTCATCGGCGGCAGCTGGGCCAGCGACCTTAACGTCGCCCAGCCCGAATCGCCCTACCTCGCCTACATCGTCGGGCTGCACGTCGCGACCGCGATAGCGCTGCTGATCTACTTCTGGCGGGACTGGGTCCGGATCATCAAGGGGTTCTTCGCCTCGATCGGCCACGTCATCCGGCCCGAGGAGGGGACCAGCCGGTGGCAGCTGCAAACGGCCGACCAGCGGCTCGCCTGGCTGATCATCGTGGCGACGATCCCGGTGGGGCTGGTCGGGCTCAAGTTCGAGCACGAGTTCCGGGTCCTGTTCGGCAAGCCCATCCGGGCCGCCATCTTCCTCGTCATCAACGGCCTGATCCTGCTGGCCGGTGAGCTCTTCCGCCGGAAGGCGTCGGTGCAGGCGGACCGGCAGATCGCGCACGAGCGCGAGCTGGTGGCGGTCGGCGGGGCGCGGCCCCCCGGTGCCGCCAAGCACGCGACCGGCCATCAGGCCGAACGGGCGGCCGAGTACTCGCTGGCGATCGTGTCGGACCAGCGGCTGTCGATGCAGGGCTACCTGTCCGCCTTCCTCATCGGCACGGCGCAGATCCTGGCGCTGCTGGCCGGCATCAGCCGGGACGGGGTGGCGATGGTGGCGGGCATGTTCCGCGGGCTTTCCCGC
>Ga0126371_10002385_pt1 | contig 16168 bp, 17 predicted proteins | sample PanSoiMetaPlot_4_FD_110145 | JGI IMG/M metagenome (GOLD analysis project Ga0126371, IMG submission 110145) | Tropical forest soil microbial communities from Panama - MetaG Plot_4 | ecosystem: Environmental > Terrestrial > Soil > Tropical forest > Bulk soil | place: Panama | collected 2016-02-17 | reverse complement strand
CAAGTATTCACGGGCCGCGAAGGCAAGCAGGTTCAGGTGGCAGACACAGTTCGGGGCTTCAAGGAAATTCTCGAAGGGAAACATGACGATGTACCGGAAGCGAATTTCTATATGAAGGGCGGAATTGAAGAGGTCAGGCAAGAGGCCTGATCGTTCCGACAACCTGTTACTAAAGGAAGGAATCCATGGCCAGCACCTTAAAATTGGAAATCGTCACTCCGACCGGTAATGCGTTCTCTGACAACGTGGAAATGGTGACAATGCCGGGAGTTGAAGGCCAATTTGGAGTCCTCCCGAATCACGTCCGATTGATAACACGGTTGGTACCAGGTGAGCTCATTGTGCACAAGGACGGTAATGTCAGTTATCTGGCGGTGGGTGAGGGACTAGTGGAGGTTACGGGCAAACAAGTGCTGATCGCCACCGACATGGCGGTTCTTGCAGAAGGTATCGACGAAGCGAAAGCTGAAGAGGCGCGCCAGCGTGCAATCGCACGTCGCAACGAAAAACTCTCAGCGGCAGAAGTCGCGTCAGTCAACGCGTACCTAGCTCACTCGCTCGCACAATTGAAGGTTAAGAGACGCCACCGGTGACAACTACGACTGCAGCTGCAAACCACGCTTAGAAAGTAAGTGTGGAGGTTCCTGCACTGACCTCTTTATGCCTCTGAGTTGGGGTCACAAGGTGTGAGGATGGCGATCACATCCTCATTTGTTGAATCAGTGAGCGAGAATCAAACTGCCTGGGCTCCTTCCATATTCGGACGACCGCATGGATCCAGAGTCGTTTGCTCACCTGAGCGCAGAATCTTGCGGGCGCAGTTCAACGCAAGGCCTATCAAAATCCCAGTCTTTTCAGGACGCGTGCTTGGTTGATGTCTCGTCGAGAAGATCGACAAGCTGTTTAGCGGCCTCGGGTGTCTGCACCTTACCCTCGCGTACGATTTCCTTCGCGCTGAGTTCTTTGCCATAAAGATGCTTGTTGGCGTCATCGTCGGATCGCATGGTAGAACCTTCCAGGGAGACCCCGCCGAAAACACCTCGCGCGCGCGACCATGAAAGAATCTCAGCTTTCATGGCAACGTCGGTCTCAGCGGAAGTTGTGCGGCCGACTGGCCCCGCAGCAGCCGAGGCATCGGCCCCGAGTTTCACTTTGCTCGACATGACCGAATCCGCTCCTTTCTGGTTCATCACGAGCAGCACGAAGTCGGTCGCCTGGCCACCGATCTGAAAGCCGACACTACCACCCTCTAAGGCAAACATCGCCGGAGCGCTCCAGGGTCCACGAAAATCCTCACCCGAGCGACAGGTGATTGCGCCACGACCGTAACTGCCAGCAACTATGAAGCCGGCTTTTTTCACTGACGGGTAGACCACCACACATTCAGCTTTGTCGAGAAGGTCGCGGGGGATACCCTTGTCGGGCGTGGCAAGGATCTCTTTCAGCACGGTATAGGATTCTTTCAGACGTTCATCCTCTTTATCTTCACCCAGGGCTTGGAGGACGAGAAGAGCGCAAACGGCGAAGAACGAGCAAATGGGCAATAGTGATCGCGTCGGCGGTTGCCGAGATGTAAGCGTGCGCCGTCATGTTCGTGGTGGCAGTCGTGGCCGCTAGACCACCCAGGAGGGCGAGCACGTCGCCTACCCAGGCCAAGAGCGGCAGCGTGATCGCCAGAGCCAAACAGCGAGGCACGACCAACCACCTCACCGGATCGAACCCCATGGAAACCAAGGCGTCGATTTCCTCCGACACCTTCATCGTGGCGATTTCCGAGGCGAGGCCAGCCCCGGATCGTCCAGCCATGACAATCGCCTGGAGCCGAAGGCTGCGATGCGCTGGTCTCCAAACTCTGAAGTGCGCTGTTCGGTCGGTTTCAGGCCCTTGCCCCAGCTCCACTGCCCAAACAGCGCGTTTCCCTGTCTGGCAAACCGCGATGTTCCCCAACCGCTCTCGTCGGCCGCCTGCGCCATCGCCAAAGAGGGGGGAATAACGTCGACACGCATTAGCAACTCAGCGAAGACTTCGCTATTGAGCCGCTCGTTCGTTGATGCAAGCACCTTGTACTTCACGGAAAGTTCCGTCAGCCAAGCTTGATCCCCCGGTGTCACGCTCTGGGCCGTGGGCGAGTCGCTCGGTCAGTTCGTTCGCTCGGACCCGATCCTCGAGGATCAGCTCGTTGATGCGAAGCACGATCGGCGCCATGACCCGGAAGAAGAGCCTCTTCTTGTCTTGGACCGAAAGATCACTCCGATCGAGCCGTGTATCGGGGATATCCGCGAGGTAAACACGCGGGATCTCGCGGATGCCCGCCTGCCATGCCTTCGGTGTGTAGCCTAAGCGGTCGAACAGGGCGAACACGTCCTTAGAGTTGCGGCATGGTACTTTCTCATCTGTCGGTTTAACCTGCGCGAACATCGGCAGGGCGAGCAGAGCCGCCATGAGCGTTTGCACAAGCAGGATCGTGGCGCCGTGGATAGCAGTCCGACGACTACGGAGCAATACGGGTTCCAAGATGACGGCCACTGGCGCGGCCCCACAAGTACAAATGAAAACGCCACTTTCGAATGTTTTCTATGCGCTTCTAGCCCGATGCACTTCTTTCCTCTCCATTGCAACCACCAGATCCTTTGACCCTGATCCCCACTGCGAAATGGTTTTGATCGCCTGCGCGAAGGGCACGTCCAGCGGATGCACCCGATCTTCCGTCAGGATGTACACCGCGCCCGCGAACGGAGTCGGAATCGAAGGCACAAACACCGTGAAGCGCCCGTCCCCCAGTTCTTCAATGATGAACGCCGGAACCAGCGCCTCCTCCACCTCCGCCAGGGCTGGCTTCCACGCCGCCTCCCGATCATGTCCCGCCAGTCGCTGCGTCAGACTGCGAATCAGCGAATACCCGGGCATCCGCTCTAAGAATGATCTCTCGACTCGGTGCCATACTCCCAACCCGCTCCTGGTGCGTACCGCCACCGCCCCGCCAGAAAACAGAACACCAACACCAACAACAGCGACAGCACCTCATCCGCGGGAAGCCACTTCGGCAGCAGGTGCGCGACCGGCTGTAGCAATCCTGCCAATGATTTCATTGCTTTCAATAGGAGCAAGACAGCCAGGTAAATCGGTGCCACTACCAGGACTCCCGCAATCAGCCGTCCCAGCACATAATCAATATGCTTTTTCATGGATCGGTCCTTCCTCTAGCGGGACATGTTTCCCTCCACGCTCGCGACGACACAACCGTTGGGCAAGTTGTCAGCCGCGAAAGGAAGAAGCTTTTCATGCTTCGACGACCATCTACGATTTCTGGTTGAGATCGTCGTCTTTCGAGTATTTGGTGCCTTTGCCCGTAAGTTCCAGCGCCAATCCCTTGTCTGTCATTTGATACATCCAGACACCCTCGGAAACAGACGCCGCGCCCTCCATCGATCCGCCCTTTTCCGGACTGGTTTTGGCGGCAGCCGAAGCCTGCCCTCCGAATTCCCAGCCGGAATTCACAAAGCTGTCGAACGCCTTCTCGTTGTCAAATACAAATACGACGTGGAACTTCTTAACTCCCATGCCAAGGCCAGCCTGGATCTCCAACATCTTCATAAAGGTTTCAGTTTTGGTCTGGTTATTGATGGCCACGCCTTTGCCTTTGCCAGAGCCACCCAAGAGAATCTTGACTCCCGTGTTGCTGAAAACCGCGTACCCGAAGGCTTTTTCGACCGCCGCCTTGGCCGAGGGCTGTGCCTGGTAAAGGCGCGCGAGTGTGTCTTGAGACATCTGGCGAATTTCCGCTCTCTCCTTCTCCTTGTCTTTTTCGTCGTCCGCGACGGCGGCTACGCCAAGGAGACAAATCAGTACTATCAAGAACCGTCTAACTTTCATTGGGTACCTCCTCGATTTTCGATATGGATGGGTTGAGACGAGGTCGCCACTCGTCTACTCCTCGAACCCCGCGATATATTCAGGACACGCCAGATTTCAGCGCCGAGTTGATCACACTTGTCGGGGTCTTTTTCTGAAGCGATCTGCTGCAGAAGTCGTTCCAGTGGCGCGGAGTCGTCAGAATCGCTTGGCATCTATTCTCGCCCCCAGAACAATGCCGATAATCTATCTGGTATGTCGTCCCGCTAGTGGCATTGCATTTTGCCCGCTTCAGCAGTTCCACGTGCGGAATAGGCCGGCTCTTGGACGACGGAGAACTAGCCCCTGTTGTTGCAGTATGAAACACTTAGCATATGACTCATCGTCCGTAAGCTGGCAAGACTTACAGCTAGAGAGCCATTGGTCACTAGCCGATTGCTGAATATGCGCCATTTCGTCATCGATCAATCCCCACGCTTTCGAGTGCCGACTGATGAGGTCCGCGAAGTTGCGGAGGCGTAGCCGTACCTCCATGCTGTTCAAGATACTGGACAGTGGTGACAGCCAGTGACCCACATCTTTTGCAGAACATTGCTTCCGAGATGAGGTACGCAAGACCGGGCAATGCAACCACCATCCAACCACTGAAAAATGTAACCGCCTCGGCTCAAGTGTTTGCACTGAACCAGACCATAACGAATATCAGAGAAAATGCGATGGCGGTGAAGGTCGGTAACCGACGTCTTAGGTCACCGCTACCGGTGATCACAATCACGGGCAAAAGTTCGGCGAGCGGCTATGCTGATGCTGACTGGGGGTTTGATATGGCGGTCTCCGGCGCGCAACTCAATCGCTTCGAGCAGTTTCTGTTTAGGGCTGCGGTTGTGCTTGCCGGGCTTCTCATTGTCGCCCGCATTGTTGCAATGGTCCTTCTTGCTTTTGCCCATCACACGCGTTAACACCACCGCAAAGAGAAGATTGCCAAACTCGTCTGCACTGAGTCTAAAATGATTCCCTCCCGGGGAATCCAAGAGATAGTGCAATGTCGCATGGAGGTCTGGCATGTCTTTTCGCTCTGTTTTTATTGCCGTCGCGATTGCATTCGCGCTGATCTTGGCCGCACTTCTGCTAAATCGCGCCAGACCAAAGGTTGAGACCGAGCAACCCACCGCAGATTTGGTAAGGGCAACCGGAAAATGTGCGGAGTGTCACATAAGAACCCAGTATTCGGTGGTTCACGAATACGAGATGAGCATGCACGCGAGCAAGGGCGTGAATTGCCTGGATTGCCACCAGCCCGCCACGGGGCAGGAAAAGAAGGATCACCACGGATTCGTCATTTCCGCCAAGTTAACGGCAGGAAATTGCCGCGGCTGCCACGAGAACATTTATCAGCAGTTCCTGCATAGCCGCCACGCCGCACCCGCCTGGGCTGCTGTATACGGCGAGAAGGGCCTGAGCCCCGAACAGGTAAATTTCTCGGAAACATATCAGCCCGGCGGAACCCGCCGGCCGCCTAATGCACTCGCACAACTGGAAGGCGGATCTGCCATGAGGAGCGGATGTGAACAGTGCCACAGTGTCGGACGGCCCAATGCTGATGGCACGATCGGTTCTTGCACTAACTGTCACACGCGTCACACCGCCTCGGTTCGAATCGCTCGTCTGCCCAGCACCTGCGCCCAGTGCCACATGGGTCCGGATCACTCACAGATTGAAATTTATGAGGAGTCCCGCCACGGAATACTCTTTGAGGCTCAGGAGCATCAACTAAACCTGGGCGCGCCACCAAAGACTTTGACGACGCGTGACATGTTTGTTCCCACATGCTCAATCTGCCACATGAGCGGAATCAATGGGCTAGGCGTTACGCACGACCCTTCCGAACGGCTGTCCTACTATCTGGCAAACGCTATTACGGACAAGCGTCCGAACTATGCAGCGGCTCAGGCCAAAATGAAGCAGGTGTGCTCGCAATGTCATACGCCCGAGCTAATTGACCACGTTTACAGTCAGGCGGAGCAGGTTGTGCAATCGACCAACCAACGCGTCCAGTCAGCGCAAGAAATTGTCAACGCACTTCGCAAAGACGGTGTGCTCACTGGCCCTCCTTTCTCGCACCCGATCGATTTTGTGTACTTCGATCTGTGGCATTACGACGGGCGCACCATCAAGCACGGTGCATTCATGGGCGGAGCCGATTTTGTGCAATGGCATGGGAATTATCCGATGCTGCAGAAGACAGTCCACCTGAATGCAATGGCAGCTGAGTTGAGGAGAGAACATGGTCACTCGAAGTGATAGCTGGTGGAATCAACCCGAGTTGTGGGTAGAGGTCTTCGCCATCCTGAATGTCGGATTTCTGACCTTCGACATTTTTCTGGCTCACTCGGTCAACCAGTTCCGAAACCGCGCAGAGTACATACCGTTAGTGTTTTCGGCGACCGCGCCGGTGGTCCTCATTGTTGCCCTGACTCAACGAAAACGACGACGGAGTCTTTGGAAGTTCCTGGGGTATGTTGTCGGTTGGGTGGCCGTGCTGATCGGACTAACGGGCATGATCCTGCATCTGGAAAGCGGTTTTTTCTACGAACGTACTATACGCAGCCTGACTTACTCGGCCCCGTTTGCCGCGCCCTTGGCTTATACGGGTCTCGGATTTCTGCTCGTCATGAACCGCATGGTCGACTCAGAATCCGTCGAATGGGCGCAATGGATATTACTGTTCACAGCGGGTGGGTTCATCGGTAACTTCATCTTCAGTCTGGCTGATCATGCTGGAAACGGATTTTTCTTCACTGTTGAATGGGTACCTGTAGCTGCAAGCGCTATCGCGATTGGTTTTCTTTCTGTTCCTCTGCTGGTTCGAGTTTCACGAGCTTTTATCGATATCGCCGCAGCGGTTTTGGTGGTCGAAGCCGGAGTTGGACTTTGGGGATTAGTATTGCATACGATGGGCAACCTTCAGGGACCGTCGGTTCACGCGTTCGACAATTTCATTTACGGCGCTCCGCCAATGGCCCCGCTCCTTTTCCCCAATCTGATGGTGCTTGGAATCATCGGGCTGTGGCAATTGAGGAACAATGTTGGCTCAGGAATACTAGTCGCTGCGACACAGCAAAGATAACATTCCCCATTTCAAACAGTGGCCGATTGGTTATGCGCAACGGCTTCGATTCAGTAGCTGGCAGAATCCCCCAGCCCCGCAACATCATTCCTGGAAAAGTTCCGCATAGTCGACGATAATTCCGGGGTTTCACTCATAACCACACGGTCACAAGTGCGATTGTCGTGGGGGCGGTGGAATATTCAGGCCAGGTATTCTCGCACGGCGTACCTTTTGGTAGACGGTAAACAAGAGATGGAAAAGTAAATTCGCCGGCACCATCAGCGATATATAGACAATCGGGATCATAAATACATTGCTCTCTGGGAAGCAGTATCTTGCTATATAAAGGACGACAATCACGTTGCGCATGCCGGTGGAGGTAGCCAAAATTCGCCGCATCTCCCGGTCGCGACCACCGATCCACCACCCGATCAACATGGAGAGAAGAAGCAACAAGAGCATCGCCAGCACAGTCCCCCCGCCACGGATTGCATCGAAGGCTTGACGACGAAGCAAGCGGGTCTCCAGCATAAGAAACAGGAAAGCAATCGTGGCGAGAACGCTCAGTGGCATGACTAGCCTGGGCGCAACGTTCGGTATACGTTTCGCCGCCCATAGGCCGGCGCATAATGGCAGGGCGATATACAGAGCAATGGTCGCAATCAGGATAAACATTGGTCGCTCATTGCGCTGTGATATCTGCGGCATTGTTTCAATGACAATCGGGATCATCGCAATGCTGACCAGAGAAAGCACAAAGGTCATGGCGGCGGCGAAGGCTAACCGAGTTTTGGCCATGCGCGTAAATTGCAGGGCGATTGGCGTTCCTGGGATCGCAGCTAGTAGCAGTATCCCGATTCTTGCATCTGGATTAAGCGGGAAAATATGGACAAGCACGAAGCCTAGTGCGGGTATGACGATACAGTTCGCCACCAGCGTTCGTACCAACAGGGCGCGATCGCGCACGACATTCAGAAACTCCCTGCCACTGGTACGAAGCCCGATCGAGAACATCACGACCAGGACGAAAAAGTTCAGCAACGGCAAAGGTCTAATCAGCAAATCGTCCTCCGCTACACGCAAAGTTTGACGGTTAGCGGCAGATCAGTGTGTCGCGGCGGAATAGAAATCGAGGCAAGAGCAAGACCAATTGGCGTATGCCATCTCTCACTTGAGTATCTGACTGGTTTGTTATGTCCACTACTCTGCACTTACCGCTGGCAAAGATGAAAACACCTGCACCGGTTCGTGGGCGAACTCTAACCCGGTGCAGGGCAATGTGCGATCCAACTCCTCTCAGGCTGCCTGCTCTACGGCTTTTCGCTCCGCGACTCTAGCCTCGACAGCGTTGCGTATCAGGCGGCGTGTGCGTTCCACAAATGCAAGTTTGTCTGCGAGGCAGCTTTCCAACAGGACACCGACGCCGTAGCGGCCCGTGACATCCGCTGCTGCAATGAGCGCGACATACTCGCCGATACGAAGATGCGTGAGGTGTACAAGTTTCGCCAGAACGAACAATCGCTTGGCAGCAGGAGATTGAATCTCATTCAACTCTTTGCGAAAGTCCTCCAGGAAGATTTCCTGAATGCGTCCACTGAGTTGGACGGGTTTCTCTCCGATGAGCTTAAAGCACTGATCGATTTTGGCTAGGACACTTTGAGAAACGAAAGCTCGCGCCTCAAGAGCCTCCTTCACCTGTGGATCCTCGGCCGCGTTGCCGAGTTCGTTGTAGATTGCGGCTCCTCTTTCAGTGCCCTGTCGTACGTGGCTAAGGAGCATCAAAAACGCTTCTTTGGGAGTCTTGGCTGGCATGAGTTCCTCCTTCTGGGAAATTGAGATTCAGTTTGCACACCCCAAGTGCGAAGGGGCGCAAGAACGGAGGTTGTTTGGGGTGATCTCTTGCGAATTGTATTTAGCAGCCCGACCTCTTCTCGATAACTGGCAGAACTGTCAGTTTCCAGTATCGATCTTACTCACCATCCGAGGATTACAAAAACTGGCGTGGGTTGGGCAACCCACCCCCCTGCGGTGCACTCGTTGATTTGCATTGAATTGAAATCACCGCCTCGGAACGGTAAGGACCGGCTGATTCTCTCGCGGACCAGTGTCTGCCATGGTGAACAGCCGCATGAACTGGGCAAACGCTCGCTTGGAAAGAAGATCACTGTCATCGATCCAGAACCAGGTGTTGCGATAGCAGACGCTCACGAAAGAGCCTTCCGGCTTCTTCTTTGCGCTGTGGATCCGAATCATGGGGATGACGCCCTGCACATCGCGCCCCGACTCGAATCCGGGAATCGCCCTGTGATGATCAACATCCTCGGGCGGCACTTCGACTTCCGCCGCCAGATTCAGAAGCAGTTCTTCGATCGAGCGCGTCTGTACAGCGAGTTCCGTATCACTTGAGGGCAGAGGCGCTTCGACTAGTTTCCGTTCAGTAGCTTCGGGGTTGAGGTGGCAGATGCCTCAACGCGAGAATATCGGCCTGAATCTCAGGAGGAATGTTATTCGTTCGAAGTGTGATGACGTCCGTTTCGTGATTCTTTGCATCCACCCTTGGAAATATTCGAACCGCTCCTGATTCCTGGATGTCCCGTAGGAGCTCGCGTACGCGAAGAAAATCCGGGTCGGGGGGGCCTGATACCGTTCAGCCCTACGCTCTGATTTCTTAGGCCATTGAGTGATGTTACAGAAGAGAGCAGGATCATATCGGCCGGGAGGCCGTTCTGTATTGCCTCAAACACCGAGATCGGGGGCAGTGGCGTTAGCAGGCTCTTGATCTACGCGCTCCCCGTGAGCGGAGTGTAGGTAATCGTAGGATTGCTCGAGAATCCCACGGATCCGCCGATGGTGGCACTGTTGGTACTGCTGGGCTGAATCGTTCCTCCTAGTGACGCGGTTTGCGCGAGGGTATAGCTGGAAATAATACTGCCTACATCGACAAATATTGGCGGGTCGACATATCGAAACTTGACGATGTTCAGCAGGGTTTGTTCCTTCCACGAATCCGAGAGAGACAGGCTGTAATCAGCCCGGTCGCGGGTAGCGAATGCGGGCCGATTTTGGGGTGCAGGCATCCCGTCGCAAGCAAACTAGCGCTGCAGATTGCCAAGATCAGGGCTCTTTTCATTGGTCAATCAAATTCCGATTGGGGTTCCATTGTGCTGACGAAGAAAATAGGCGCGAGCGAATATCGCTTGGAAGTTGCTTTCTGACTCACTCTTTCCAGCTTTCAGCAGATACCATTTCGCCACAGGACGACCCGCGATGCACTCGGCGCGTCTCGGCAGAGGAGATGCCACTATGCGGCGCACTTGCTCGTTGCGCGTTCATGCGCTGCAGTTTCCACGCGTACCGCGACAACGCGTATCTGCTCGCGCAAGTCCGCAAATGAATGAATAAACTCTGGGTCGTCCTTCACATGGGAGCATTTAGCAACGAACGTTCTAATGACTTAATCGAATAAAGTCCTTCTACGGCGTTGCTGCAACTGCAAGTCTTGACAGTTCCCTCAAATTGAGCCGCCCGACTTCTGGATTTAAGCTCGCGGCCCAAGCCGAGATAAAGTATCCCCAGCCTCACGAGCCAATTGCGACCAGCACTGCCGATGCCACAGGAATCGCCAGCTTCTATGCGGTTGGGTGTAATGAAGGTGCTGGCACGAGTCGTCGCGGAACACAGGGTGCGTGAAACCATCATTTGAATCGAAGCAATGATCGCCGTGCAAGCGCCTGATTGCCTCTCTCTCAATACAGCAAGAACTTTCGCAGGCACTTCTTACGCATCTGCACGCATTCGGAGCGCGTGATGAGACCGTCAAGGAATCGCTCGCGCGCGCTAATGAGACAGGCGGTAACTCCCACACCTGGTGACAGCGTGTAGACTGCAGCGCCAACAATAAAGCCTAGGCCAGCTCCCTCACCCCGCAAGAGTGCTGTGGACCCGTGGCCCCAGACTCCCGCAACAACGTATCTGGCGGTGGCACACAGTAAGCCAATCGCAACAGCGTTGTTGGTTTTTGCAAGTCTCTCTGCCATCCTGAAGAGTTTGGCCAGGACTGGTTGACCTCCTCCCTTATTATTAGGCATGGGACTCTCCGGTCGGAGCATTCTCCAGGGCTCGTTGGTGTTCCGTCGATCGCCGCGAGTACTCCTGGAATTCCGGAGCATCGCTGGCCTCAGCCCATACACCTAGCACTGCGTTGAAAGCCCTCTCCTGCGCCCACGTCGCTAATGCCGAAAGCAAGCCAATGGCTAACAGCGCCAAGGCAACAAACACTGTCAATGAACTGTTGAAATGCGAGGGACGGAAACACATCACTACAACGGCCGGGACCAATCCTCCGACCAGCTGGCAAAACGCCTTCCACCGGGCAAGAATGTATGGCGGCGGTTCCTTCGGCGGCTCGGATGGAACCGACTTCGCGAGTTCGTCACGGTGTCGCTTGTAGTGGGTTACTAGCCCATCCCGGTACAGCTTGCGGAACCCTTGACGCAACAGCCAGAAAAATGTGATCTCGCCAAGAACCCAATACCACAGCTCCCCTGGTGGCCGCGTGAGCAGAGTGGCAACCAATGTAAACAACGCTGCGAAGATAGGGAATCGGGGCCACATATCGGGAGGGGACAGCAGCAGGGGGTTAGCGTCGAGCTTGAAGTCCAGGATTGCCTGCACTCTCCCCACCGCGTCCAGATTGTCGAAGCGGTGCTGATCGGTTTGCAAGCTTGCAAGTTGCCCATCTGGCGTCTTGATGTAGCCGGGCGCGTCGGGAAATAGCGGCGCGTATTCTTCTCGTGGATAGTCTGTTCCAACCAGGTTCTTCGGAGAATATTCCGGGACGTACTGTCTCCGGTCGAAGACGCTCTCATGCAGCACGGCGAGGTTCTGACGAGTCTCCGGATCGACTGGCAAATGGCGGTGTTCGCCTAATGGCGGCCATATCCAGTGGGGCCTGCCCTTCCTTTTGTCGTACTTGTAGTGAGGCAAAAACTCCAACGCCCACCACGCTCCTTTAAGCGACTCATGCTGTCCATCGGTAGGATCGGGTCGAACGAACGGGGCTGGGGGCGCGACGCCGAGGACACTCTTTGCCTCATTGTCGTTGATCCGCAATCCCGCAAGTTTGGCTTCCCGTAGCATCCACTCCAGCGTGATCTTCGATAATCCGCTTTCGCCCTCAGGATAGCTGCCGCCAACATCGGAGTGAACCCCACAGAACCACACCTGTTTGATGTCCTGAGGCACTCGAAAGCCCGGCTCTCCGGGCTGAAACGGCTTGCCCCAAAGATTGTCGCGGAAGAAGCAGCGCCGTTCGTCGATCGATACCGCGTGCCGCCCAATCTCCATGATCGGATTGACCGCAGTAAATGGAATCACTATTGGATCGGAAATCCACCCGACCGAGCTCACTGTGTCCCATACGCCGACGAAGTGAAGCAAGACATCCTGGCAGAAGGTTTGTTTAAACCCTTCCGCGACCTCCAAAGTGTGGGCCATGCCTTGGGTTTCTTTCGTGCGAGTTGCGAACTTCTCAGTGATGTAAGGAATCAGCCCCTCATTGCCTTTGTGGAGCAGCCCATACATGTGCAGAAGTCCGCCGAGAGCGCGGACTGTATAAGCGCCACGGCTAAAACCGAAGAGGTAAATCTGATCACCCGGTTCATAAGCCTGCATCAGGTAGTGGTAAGCGTCGGAGATGCAGGAGGTAATGCCAAACCCGAACGCCAGGCCGCATGCCATGTCCCATTTCTTCTGCAGCCAATTTCGCGCAGTCGGAGACCCCATGGTCCCGACGTCAGGGTGATAGTAAGAGACCTGATGCTGGTCGATGACTAATGTGCTAGCCAACTTGACCACGTTGGAATTGCTGTCGCCAAACTCATTTCCTGTTCCATCGCAGCAGACAACGATGTTCTTAGGCATAGGTAATCCACCCATACTCGAGATGGCTCTTCACTTGGACGAGACTAAGTGATACTCCACCGCTTCTTTAGGGGAACCTGTGCTGGGTATCTTCGCAGATTCTGCGACGGGCTGCGATCAAATTATGAAGATCGGTATCGTGATCCAGGCGTGAGGGGAAGTACAACGATCACGGTATCAGAGTATGTGCGATCTTTAGCCATACCTCGAATCGACACCACGCCGAGACCAGTGAACTCGAACTGCCCATTCTTAACCGCAAGGTCAAAGATAACGCGATTGAGTTCGAGACCCACGACAATGTCGACACGTCTTATTAGTGTCTGGCAATACCAAAGACACGAACGAGCACTACTGCACGTAATTTGCAGGGAGATGCGAATCGACGAGCGCTTGCAAGACAGCACTGATGTAAATGAGTGAAATGGCGATACTGCATCAGTTACGAGCCTGTCTAACTGGTGCACTCTTGCTAGATGCGTGTGAGTGTTGCTCAAACCACAACTCAGTGGCGGGTGCGTATTTGGAGGACAAGAAAAGCAAAACCCATGCACCGATCAACATGGGCCGGCCAGTCAGAAGCGTGGCTTTGACAGGGCATGGTTCGCGATGTTACGGATGACGATCCGAAGCATGCACTTATGTGCTCGCGGAGGATTACAACCTTCAGCCCCCCTTCCACATCTCCTGTCGATGTATATCTTAAAGAAATCTCGTTATTCCGCTAGTTGCCGTTACGGCTGAGTGGAGTAATTTGTACAGCCGCTTCTGTTTTAAATCCGCGCCGCATTGAAGAGCAAAATCCGCCACTTGGATGTCAGGACTAACGCGAAAAACCTAGGCAACAGTCCGTTTGGTGGGACTAGACCATTGACTCAGAGCACGCTCTGACGATCATTGGCGCACCTTCGGGCTAAGCTCTCGAACTCGACACTCGAGTTGGACTGCGAATTACGGAAGCCGACATTCACTCTGTCTTCGGCTACGTTTTTCTAAATTCTTGAGTTAGAGAACGCAGCAAGGGGCAAGGCATGCGCGGTCGGGTCAGGGCCAGACTCAAAATAGTTTTCCTTTTGGTATTTGTGCTCTCCGAACTCATGGGCGTTGTGCGTGCTCAGGTCGCCGGAGGGAGCCACAGCCCGCACGGCAGCCTGGCTATCCCCTGCCAGAACTGCCACACCGCGAATGGCTGGAGGCCGATCCGCGCGGTTCCCGAGTTCGATCATAACCAGACGCGCTATCCTCTGCGCGGCATGCACACGACCGTCGCCTGCACCCAGTGTCACGTCAAAATGGTCTTCTCAAACGTCGGTCAGCAATGCCAAGACTGCCATGCTGATATTCACAAGCGCCAACTGGGCGCGAATTGCGCGCAGTGCCACACGGTTCGCGGATGGCAGGTTTCGATCAAGGATATAGAACAACACAACAACCGCTTCCCCCTGACGGGCGCCCACGCCGCCGTGGACTGCAGTGCCTGCCACAAAAACGGCGCGAACAGCAAATTTCAGATCATGTCGACGGCGTGCGACTCGTGTCACCTGAAGGACTTCACCTCGACGACCAACCCGAGCCATGTGAAAGCGCAGTTCTCGACCACCTGTGAGAATTGTCATACGACCGATAACTGGCTGAACGCCAAAATTACGGGCTTCGACCACAGCTCGACCGGCTTTGTTCTGTCTGGAGGACACGCAGTCCCTCCGCGGCAATGCGCCGACTGTCACATCAACAACAACTACACTTTGGGCGCTTTGCCGTGCGTTGGATGTCACCAGCAAGATTTTGCCAGCGCGACCGCGCCAGTGCCGCATGGTGGCTTCCCGACGACGTGCGAAAACTGCCACGATACGGTGAAGTGGAGTGATGCCAAGTTCGATCATTCGATGACCGGATTCACTCTAACCGGACTCCACACCGTTCCGCCGCGCCAGTGCTCGGATTGCCACGTCAACAATAATTACACGCTGAATAGCACTGCGTGTGTCACCTGCCACCTGAAGGATTTCCAGGGCACGACCAACCCGAATCACGTCACGTCCAATTTCCCGCAGACCTGCAACCAGTGCCACAACACCGGCACTTGGGCGAATGCGACCTTCGACCACAACACGACAGGTTTCCCACTAACGGGATTGCACACAGTGCCGCCCCGGCAGTGTACCGATTGCCACGTCAACAACAACTACACGATCAACACCACGGCATGCGTCAGCTGCCACCTGAAGGATTTCCAAGGAACCACGAATCCCAACCACGTCACCTCGAGCTTCCCCCAGACTTGCGAGCAGTGCCATAGCACCAGCAACTGGACCGACGCGACGTTTAACCACGACAGCACCGGGTTTTCGCTCACCGGCCTACACACCGTGCCACCACGCGCCTGCACCGATTGTCATGTCAACAACAACTACACTCTAAGCAGCGCCGCCTGCGTCACCTGTCACCTGAAGGATTTCCAGGGAGCCACGAATCCCAACCATGCGACTTCAAACTTCCCGCAGACCTGCGAGCAGTGTCATAACACCAGCAACTGGACGGACGCGAAGTTCAACCACGACAGTACAGGGTTTTCGCTCACCGGAATGCACACTGTGCCACCACGGCAGTGCACTGATTGCCACGTCAACAGCAACTACACTCTAAGCAACGCCTCCTGCGTCACCTGTCACCTGAAGGATTTCCAGGGAACTACTAATCCAAACCACGTCACGGCGAACTTCCCGCAGACCTGCGAGCAGTGCCATGGCACCAGCAACTGGACGGACGCGAAGTTCAACCACGACAGCACGGGGTTTTCGCTCACCGGAATGCACACTGTGCCGCCACGCGCCTGCACTGATTGCCACGTCAACAACAACTACACGTTAAGCAGCACCGCTTGCGTCACCTGTCACCTGAAGGATTTCCAAGGCACTACCAATCCTAACCACGTGACTTCGAACTTCCCGCAGACTTGCGAGCAATGCCATAGCACCGGCAACTGGACAGACGCGAAGTTCAACCACGACAGCACCGGGTTTTCGCTCACCGGAATGCACACTGTTCCGCCGCGGCAGTGCACCGATTGCCACGTCAACAACAACTACACCTTAAGCAGCGCCGCCTGCGTCACCTGTCACTTGAAGGATTTCCAGGGAACCACCAATCCCAACCACGTGACTTCGAACTTCCCGCAGACCTGCGAGCAATGCCATAGCACCAGCAACTGGACAGACGCGAAGTTCAACCACGACAGCACCGGGTTTTCGCTCACCGGAATGCACACTGTTCCGCCGCGGCAGT
>Ga0126371_10002384_pt1 | contig 16184 bp, 13 predicted proteins | sample PanSoiMetaPlot_4_FD_110145 | JGI IMG/M metagenome (GOLD analysis project Ga0126371, IMG submission 110145) | Tropical forest soil microbial communities from Panama - MetaG Plot_4 | ecosystem: Environmental > Terrestrial > Soil > Tropical forest > Bulk soil | place: Panama | collected 2016-02-17 | reverse complement strand
TTTCAACGGCGCCGTGCAGGAAGGCGCCGGCTATTACCAGACCACCATGCGGAACGGCGTGCGCGCCTCGACGGCGGCCGGCTACCTCAAGCAGGCGCGGCGGCGTCCCAACCTGAAGGTCGTGTCGGACGCGCTGGCGACGCGGGTTCCCTTCGACGGCCGGCGCGCGACCGGCGTCGAGTATCTGGTCGGCGCCGGCAACGACAAGCGCAGCGCCGGCGCGAGCCTCGAGGTGATCGTCGCGTCGGGCGCGTTCAACTCGCCGCAGCTTCTTCAGCTCTCCGGCGTCGGCCCGGCGGCGCTGCTCCAGCAGCACGGCATCGACGTCATCGCCGACATGCCGAGCGTCGGCGACGACCTCAACGATCACCTCTCCGGCCGCATCATGCTGCGGGTCAAGGAACCGATCACGCTCAATGACGCCGTGCGCACCTGGGCCGGCAAGCTCTGGCACGGCTCGCACTACCTGCTCACCCGGCGCGGCTACCTCGCGATCCCGGCGGTCTCCTCCGCGGTGTTCATCCGCGCGCTGCCGACCTCGGCGACGCCCGACTCGCAATGCTCGATCTCGCTGTTCTCCGCCGGCCAGATCGGCGGCGAGTTGCATCCGTTCCCGGGCGTCACCGGCAACTGCGTGCTGCTGCGGCCGGAGAGCCGCGGATGGGTGCGCATCAAGTCGGCCGATCCGCGCGCCGCCCCGGCGATCAATCCGAACTACCTCGCGACGCAGAAGGACCGGGACACCATCACGGCCGGCACCAAGGCGATGCGGCAAATCTTCAAGGCGCCCGCGATGGCGCGCTACATCGCCGAGGAGATCGAGCCGGGCGACGCCTGCGTGAGCGACGACGAGCTTCTCGACTTCATTCGCCGCCGCGGCTCGACCACCTATCATCCGGTCGGCACCTGCCGCATGGGGCAGGACCCGAAGGCGGTGGTCGACGAGCGCCTGCGCGTGCGCGGATTCACCGGCCTGCGCGTGGTCGATGCCTCGATCATGCCGGCCGTGGTCTCGGGCAACACCAACGCGGCGACGATCATGATCGGCGAGAAGGGCGCCGATATGATCCTGGAAGACGCGAAGATCCAACCGCGCCCGGAACTCGTAGGCGCCGCCTGACCTTCATGATCGCACAGGATTTTTGACGGCGCGATGATCCGGTCGCGCGTGCTGATCGTATTCATTTTTTCGTCTCATCGCGTGCATCGCCGCTGACGCGCGTCAATCACTTCGACTTTTTCGTGGCACGACATCGCGCGGCGCGATCACTTTGTGCAACTCTACATCTCGGATGCTGGCATGTTTTGCGAAACTCACCCACCGCTTTACCGCACTGTGGAAGAAAAACCCCAGGTCAATACCTTTCTCAATGGTTTTGGAAAAACTTTGGCCGTGTGCCCGATTCACAACATAATTGTCTTCAACCATTCGTGAGAACTCGGAAAAAGGGGTGGATGTAATGCGTACCCTTTTACTTTTTGCACTGGGACTTTGTCTGTCGCTCATCGACCTGCGTGTCGGTAGCGGCGTCCTGCCGGGAGCCCAGCTCGGGTCGCCCGCAAGCGCTCAGGCGATACCGAAATCGCTGCAGCCGAACGGCAGCGAGAGCGCGACGCGGGACCGCAAGAACGCCGGGACCGTGGGGGTCGCCGGCGGCCTGCTCACCGGTACCTACATGCGGTTCGCCGACGAGCTCGCGCAGGTGCTCGACGACGGTGACAATCTGCGCATCCTGCCGATCGTCACCTATGGCGCCGCCTCCAATCTCGACGACCTGCTCTACCTGCGCGGCGTCGACGTGGCGATCACCCAGTCCGACGTCTTCGAGTACTTCCGCACCACGCGGAAAATCCGCAATCTCGAAAGCCGGGTCCAGTACGTGATCCGGCTGCCGGTGTCGGAGATGCACGTGCTGGCGCGCAACGAGGTTCGCAGCCTCGAGGATCTGCGCGGCAAGAAGGTCAATTTCGGACCGCCCGGAAGCGCCTCGAGCCTCACCGGGTCGATCGTCTTCCAGCGCATGGGGGTGCAGGTCGAGCCCGTCAACATGGACAATCCGACCGCGCTGCAGAAGCTCAAGTCGGGCGAGATCGCCGCGCTGGTGCGCGTGATCGGCAAGCCGGTCGACTTCTTCGAGAAGCTGCCGCCCAATTCCGGGCTGCACTTCGTGTCGATCCCGTTCTCGCAGAAGTTCGCCGACTACTACACGATCGGAGAGTTCAACAAGAAGGACTATCCCAACCTGATCGGCGACAGTGAACGCGTTGACACCATCGCGGTGCCGGCGGTGCTTGCGGCGTTCAACTGGCAGAAGAACACGGAGCGCTACGAGCGGGTGCGCCGTTTCACCGAGGCGCTGTTCACCCACTGGGACAAGTTCCGCCAGCCGCCGCGTCATCCCAAGTGGCGCGACGTCAACCTCGCCGCGACCGTACCCGGGTGGCAGCGCTTGAACATCGCGAGCGAGATGCTGGCGCGGCTCGCCGCACAGCACCCGCCGGCCGCGGCAGCCGCGAATCCGCCGGCGGGGGCGCAGGACTTCGCCGCGTTCCTGTCCGCCAACGGGGGCGCCAACATGAACGCCCAGCAGCGCGATGCCTTGTTTCATCAGTTCGTCGACTGGCAGTCGCAGCGGCATCCGCCGCCGCACTGACCGGAGCATGATCCGGCAGGGCGCAGGCCGCCTTTCGGATCATGCTCGAAAAGAGACTGGGGCGTGATGACGACCGGAAAACAGGTCGTCATCACGCCCGAGGGGCCCGGGGTGGGGGGCCGTCATCTGCCGGATCGATCACGACAAGAACAATAACAAGCTTCCCGCACGCGAATGCGCGCGGACAGGGAGCGCGAACAGGGGAGGTTTGTGATGAGTACTCCGGTCGGAAAGCCTGCGACAAAATCCAACGTGCTCGATTACGCGCCGCGACACCTGCGCGAGGCCGGCGGCCCGCGCCGCGCCGACGAGGATGCGCCCCAGCCGCGCCGGCCCGCCGACGACGAGCCGCTCGACGACAACCACCCGGAGAACGAGCCCTACGACATTCCGCTCGCGCCCGAGGCGCCGCGTGACGAGATCCGCGCCGAAGCCGACCGCGATCGCGATGCCGCGAGTGACGATCTGGATCGCGACAATGCGGGCGACGAGGCGAGCGACGATTGGGACCGCGACGAGGCGAGCGAGGACGGGCGGGCCTACCGCATCCACGCGCATGGATTGGGCGAGCCGCAGGACGGGCGTGACGAGCGCAGCTTCGACGACGACATAGAGCAGCTCGCCGCGCTTCTGGTATCGATCCGCCGCGGCGAGCCCGGCGAGCCGCCGGCCTCCTCCCCCCGCCGCGCCGCCGCCCGCCCACCGCAGGGTCCGGAGCGCAGTTCCGAGGTCTACATCGACGGCCTGCGCGTGCCGCGCTCGCTGCAGCCCGCCTACATGCCGCCGCCGCCGGAGCCCGAACGCCGGGGCGGCTACGGCAAGATCATCGGCGGCGTCACCGGGGCGTGCCTGCTGGCGGCAGCGCTCGCTTTCGCCATGGTCGGCAACTGGCACTCGCCGATGCGCGGGATGGCCGTGCCGTTGGGGGCTGCGCCGGCGCACACGAACGCGGCGGCCGTCGCCGAGCGTCCGGCCGCACCGGCAGCCGAACGCGACGCACGGCTCGCCGGCGCGCCCGCACCCTATACCGTCGCCTCCGCGGCGGCGACCGCCGCCGCGCCGCCTGCCGCAGCAACGCAGGAGGCAAAGCTGACCGCCCAGCCGCCGCCGGCGCGCGCCGTGCCGGTGGTGCGCATTGCGCCAACCCAGGCGCCAATTCAGGCGACAACTCAGCCGACTTGGCCGGCCGACACGCCGCCGAGCGCCCCACCGAAAGCCGCGCCGCCCGCGTGGCCGGCCGCGCCGCAGGCCACCGCACCGGCCGCGCCGCGGGCCGCCGCACCGGCTGCGGCGCCGGCGACACCGCCGCAAACGCCGCCCGTTCCCCGCCCGCATCTCACGATGGACGCGGAGCAGATCAAGCTGCTGCTCGAGCAGGGCAAGCAGTTCGTCGCGGTCGGCGATCTCGTGACCGCCCGCACCGTGCTGCAGCGCGTCGCCGACGCCGACGTCCCGGCGGGCGCGCTGGCGCTCGCCGAGACCTACGACCCCGCGGTGCTCGCCAGGCAGGGCGTGCGCGGCTTGCAGGGCGATCTCGATCAGGCGCGCCGGTGGTACGCGCGTGCGCGCGAGCTCGGGTCGGACGAGGCGGGACGGCGTCTCGCGCAGCTCGCGAGCCCGAACTGACTCGCACGGTGAGGAAGCGCGCCATGGCAAAGCGTAACGGCCGCCGGCCGCCGCCCCATCGCGGCCGGCGCATGATGGCCCGCCGCAAGCACGCCCGGCGATTGCGTCACGCGCATCGCCGGCGCGACCAGGCGGTGTCCTCGCAATAGCTCAGGCACCAAAGCCCAGACGGATGGAGCAACGATGAGAACAACAATGAGAACAACAATGACCTGGATGAGAACGCTTTTCGCTGCTGCGGCCGCCGCGACGCTTGCGACGCCGGCACTCGCCGACAGCTTTCCGGGCAGCCGTCCGATCGAGATGACCGTGCTGTTTCCGGCGGGCTCCTCGGCGGACGTCAGCGCGCGGCTGCTCGCCGACGGCATGTCGAAGCGGCTCGGCGTCAAGGTGTTCGTGGTCAATCGTCCCGGCGCCGGCGGCGCCATCGGTTACAAGTACGCCGCGGAACAGAAGCCGGACGGCCATGCGCTGGTGTGGAATTCGAACTCGATCTCGACCACCTACTACGCGGGTACGCTGCCGTTCACCTATTCGCGGTTCGAGCCGGTCGCGCAGGTGCTGGTCGAATCCCCGGTGCTGGCGGTGAGCAAGGACTCGCCGTGGAAGACGCTCGCTGACGTGATCGCGGCGGCGAAAGCCAAGCCCGCGACCCTGACGATCGCGAATTCGGGCGCCGGCAGCCATACGCACATCTCCTCGGTCGCGCTGTTCAAGACCGCGAAGACCGATGTCGTCAACGTGCCGTTCGGCGCCGCACAGCTCGTGCCAGCCCTGCTCGGCCACCAGATCGATGCCGCCCTGCAGCTGCCCGCCGCCCTGACCGGCTACGTGCGCACCGGCGACCTGCGCCTGCTCGCGACGCTGACGGACAAGCGCGATCCCGCTTTTCCCGACGTGCCGACCGCACGTGAGCAGGGTGTCGACGTATCGCTGGAAGCCTGGCGCGGAATTGCGGTGCCCAAGGGCACGCCCAAGAAGGTCGTTGCGCAGCTCGAGGCCGCGATCAAGGAGACCGTCGCGAGCCCCGAGTTCCAGCAGGGCTGCGAAAAGCTCGGCGCCCGCCCGGCGTTTGCGTCGTCTGTCGTGTTCGGGCGGACCATTGCCCGCCAGGATGTCCAGCTGGCGCGGCTGATGGAGACGATCGGGCTCAACATCCGCGGCAAGCACGCGGAGCTCGAGCCCAGCCAGCCAGCCCACCATGCGGAGGCGGAGAAGCCCGAGCATCTCGTCCACCACGTGCGCCGGCCGGGCTTCATGGGTCGCATCTGGCACACGCCCGATTTTCAAACGTCTCAAGCGAGCCAATAACCGCGCGACCGTGCCGGCGAGAGGTCCGCTTCTCGCCGGCGCCTGGCACGTCAAGTCAGACGATCCCGTCGAGCCGATAGAACCGCGCGGCCGTGCCGGCGAAAAGGTCCGCCTTTTCGTCGGCGCTCGCGTTTTTGGCGAGGAGCTTGCAAGCGTTCCAGAACACCGGATAGCCGTACGAGCCCTTGTCGACCGGGAAATTGCTCTCGAACATGGCGCGCTTCGTGCCGAACGCCGCAATGCAGGTCTCGACATAGGGCCGCCACGTGTCGGCGAGCGTCTGCGACGACGGCGGCTCCGCCTGCTCGTGCAGGCCGAAACCGCCGAGCCGCATGCCGAGCCCGCCGAGCTTGACGTGGGCATTCTCGCAACTCGCGAGCGCCTTGATCGACGCGGCCCAGCGCGGAAAGATCTCCTTGTGCCTTCCCGCGTAAGGCCCGATGCCGATCGGCCCGCCCACATGGTTGAGCACGACCTTGGTATCCGGACAGGCGCGCGCGAGCGCCGTGAGCTCGTCGATCTGCGGATGATAGAGCCAGGCGTCGAATGAGTACCCGAGCCGGCCGAGCGTCTTGAAGCCGTCGCGGAAATTCTGCTCGGCCATCTGGCCGGGCGGCGGGTTGTAGGCGGGATTGCGGATCGAGGCGTCGGCGTCCCACGCCGTGATGTGGCGGATGCCGCGGAAGCGGCCGCCGCCGGCGCGCTCGTGCGCGGCGAGCACCGGCTCGACACGGCTGCCGAGCGTGAGATCCGCATGCGCCACGATGCCGGCCGCGACCCTGATCTTGCCGTAGATGCCGCTCGCGCACATGGCGGCGACGCCGTTGACGAACTCGGTCTCGCCGACCGGCTTCATCTCCTCGGGCCCCGCCGCGCGATGCATCGCGCGCGCCTGCACGTAGACGGTCGCGAGGATGTTGTGGCCCGTCTCGGTGTCGGCGAGCAGCTCGTCGAGCAGATAGCGCCACCCGGTGCGATCCCACAGGTGATGGTGCGGATCGATGATCGGCAGCGCCGGCTCGAGGATCGGCTCCTGCCTGCGATCGAGCCAGTCCTGGCGCACCGGGATGTAGGTGGGGCCCGGCGTCGGAGGTGGTGTGGTGGCCGGCATGGTGTGGGCTCCTTCTGCGTCATTGCGAGCCCTCGGGTCTCGCCTTTGGCGAGCCCAAGGATAAACTCCACGAAGCAATCTCGCTCGACTACCGCATGAATCCGTGGCGCGAGATTGCTTCGTCGGGCTTCGCCCTCCTCGCAATGACGATCAAGGCCCGCGGCGAGCCGCATTGCGGACCATCAGGCCGCAGCTATAATGCCGCGCACAAGTCAAAAAAAACAACCGCGATACGCCAAGCACGTCGGGAGTGAATTCGAAACGCCTCGGGAGGAAATCCAAAATGTCGCTGACTCGTCGTCAAGCGCTGGCATCGGCCGGCGCGGCCGCCCTCACGGCCGGCCTTGCCAAGCCTGCGATCGCCGCCAATGAGCCGATCCGCGTCGGCTATCTGCCGGCGCTCACCGGCCCCTCCTCCTCCACCGGCATCGGCATCAATCGCGGCCTCCAGCTCGCGGTGCAGGAGATCAACGCGGCGGGCGGCATCAAGGGCCGCAAGCTCGAGCTCATCACCCGCGACACCCAGAGCGAGCCGACCAAGGCGGTGAACGGCGCCGCCGAGCTCGCGCAGCGCGAGAAGGTGAGCGTCGTGTTCGGCCCGGTGAATTCCGGCGAGTCGCTCGCGGTCGTGCCGCTGCTCGCGCGCTCGAAAATCCCGCAGGTGCATCCCTGCTGGGTCGACACGCTGACCGATCCGAACAAGTACCCGATGTGCTTCCGCAACGCGCCGACCAATCAGCAGATCGGCGGCGCCGCCAACCGCTACGTGACGGAGGTGCTCAAGAAGAAGAAGGTCGCGGTGATCAGCGACACCACCGGCTACGGCACCGCCTCGGTCAACGCCTATGTGCCGATGCTCAAGGGCAAGGGCGCCGACGTGGTCTACCAGGGCAATGTCGACGCGGCCAATCCGGACGTGCGGCCGGAGCTCCTGCGCATGCAGGCCGCCGGCGCCGAGGCGATCATGCCGTGGAGCGTCAATGCCGGCTTCCTGTCGCGCATCATCAACACGCGCGGGCAGATGAACTGGGACGTGCCGATCGTCGGCCAGACCACGCTCGGCTCGGGACAGACCAAGGCCCTGCTGGAGAAGCCCGAATACTGGGCAAAGGTCTATCCGAACAACTTCCGCACCGTCTGCTACGCGGCGGGCGGCAAGCTGCCCGAGCGAACCACCGATTTCCTCGCCCGCCTGAAGAAGGCGAACATCGACATGGGCGATACGCTCCTGTGGTGGATCGCGCTCGGCTACGACTCGCCGCGGATGATCGCCGACGCGATGAAGGAGGCCGGCCCCGAGCCGGATCAGATCGTCGCCTATCTCAACAAGCTCAAGGGATTCCCCGGCGTCTACGGCGACATCTCGTTCACGCCCAAGGAGCACAACGGCTATCCCGACGACGAAGTCGTGATGGTCGAGGCCAACTCGCTCAAGGACGGCGCATTCAACCTGGCTCCGGGGTACGGAGCTGGGTGATTTTGGCGATGATTTGGGCACGGCGCGTGCGCTCCCTCTCCCCGCGTGCGGGGAGAGGATCGGGGTGAGGGGGCGCCTCCGCGAGCCGTTGCTACCGATGCATTTCGCTGCAACTCAGCGCCCCTCACCCCAACCCTCTCCCCGTAAGAACGGGGAGAGGGAGCGCAGCCGCAGCGGATTCACCCGATGATCCAATCGATCATTCTCTCCGGCGTGGCGATCGGCTGCATCTATGCGCTGATCGGGATCACCTACAACGTGATGTTCTCCGCCTCGCGCGTGTTCAGCTTCACCGCCGGCACGCTCGGGATGATGGGCGGCGTGCTCGGCTCGCTGTTCATCATCCAGTACGGGCTGCCGGTGGTGGTCGGCTTCGTCCTGGTGCTCGTCGCCGGCGCGGTCTTCGGCATCGTCACCGAGATCGTCGCCGTGCGGCCGGTGCTGCGCAGCATCGAGCAGCATCTCTACGTGCTCTCGACGCTCGCCGTGGCGCTGATGGTGCAGCAGTTCACCGCGATCGAGTGGGGCACCGACGCGCGTCCGTTCCCGCGGCTTCTCGACCTCGCCCGCGGCGACTTCGATCAGCAATACTGGCTGCCGATGCTCGCCTGCGTCGTCGCGATCGTCGGGCTCGAGCTGCTCTATCGCCGCACCCTGATCGGCCACGCCTTCCTCGCCATCGCGGAGGATGCCTACGCGGCGCGCGCGCTCGGCCTGCCCGAGCGCCGCCTGCGCATGGCGAGCTTTGCGCTGGCCGGCGCGGTCGGCGCGCTCGCGGGCTTTGCGGGGGGCGAACTGCTGCTCGCCTTCTTCGGCACGGCGCCGATGCTGACCTTCTACGGCTTCATTCCGGTCGCGCTCGGCGGGATGGGCAACAACCGCGGCGCCGTCGCGGCCGGGCTCCTGCTCGGGATCTTCCAGCAGGCCGCGAATTTCCTGGTCGGAGGCATCTTCGCATCGGTCGCGGTGTTCGCCGTGTTCATCATCGTCCTGCTGGTGCGCCCCGAGGGGCTCGCCGGCGCAGCCCTGCAGCGCCGCGTCTGATGGCAAGCCCGGCCGCACAGCTCGCCCCGACCCGCGCCAGCGTGCTGGGCAGCACGAGCGCGTGGGGCGCCGCGCTGCCGTTCCTCGCGCTGCTGGCCGTCGGCCTCGCCTTCCCGCTGTTCGGCGGCGGCTACTGGGGCACGATCGCGACGCGCGCCTGCGTCTACTGGGTGCTGGTGGCCGGCCTCAATCTCGTGGTCGGCTTCGCGGGACAGATCGCCATAGGATGGGTCGCGCTGCTCACCCTCGGCGCCTACACGACGAGCGTGCTGGTCGCCGGCAACGTCACGCCCGCCTTTCCGCCCTATCTCGCGCTCGCGATCGCGGCTGCCGCCGGCGCCCTGTTCGGCCTGATCATCGGACTGCCGGCGCTGCGGCTGCGCACCTTCTACTTCGCCATCACGACGCTCGGGTTCGCCACCATCGTGACGCAGATCGCGCTCGCCTGGGGAAGCGTCACCGGCGGCGGCGTCGGCGTGGCCGGCCCGGTCTTCCCGCCGCCCTTCGACTCGCAATGGGGCTTCTACTACTTCTGCTTCGGCCTCGCCGCCATCTGCACCTGGATGACCGCGAACATCGCGTCGAGCCGCTTCGGCCGCGCACTCACCGCCATCCGCGACGCCGAGGTGGCGGCGGAAGCCTGCGGCATCGCCAAGCCCGGCCTGCTGGTCGCGGTCTTCCTGTTCAGCGGCGCGGTCGCGGGCGTCGCCGGCGGGCTCTTCGCCACGCTGCAAACCTACATCACGCCCGACGCATTCACGCTCGACCTCTCGGTCCTGTTCTTCATCGCCATCCTGATCGGCGGGCGCGGCTCGATCCTCGGCCCGCTGCTCGGCACCATGCTGCTCACCGTGCTGCCCGAGTTCGCCGCCCCCCTCGTCGCCTGGTCGACGTTCCTTTACGCGGTGCTGCTGCTCGTCATCGTGCTGGCGATCCCGGGCGGCATCGCCGAGATCCTCGACTTCAAGAACCGCCGGCCGCTCGAGACCCATCGCGCCATCGTCCCGCGACCCGAATTGCTCGAGCAGCTGACCGGCGCGAAGCCGCGAACCGGCGCGCTCACCCTGAAAGAGGTGGCGCTGAGCTTCGGCGGCGTGCGCGCGATCGACGGCCTCGACCTCGCGATCCATCCCGGCCAGGTGCACGGGCTGATCGGTCCCAACGGCAGCGGCAAGACCACGACGCTCAACGTCATCTCCGGCTACTACGCGCAGCAGCGCGGCACGGTGCGCGTGAACGATTCGCCGCTGCCCTTGCATGCGCACCACCGCCGCGCGCACATGCGCATCGCCCGCACGTTCCAGACCCCGCGCATCGTCGGCGCCGCCTCGGTGCTGGAGAACGTGATGATCGGCGGCACGATCGACGGCACCGGCACCTTCGCGGAGTCACTCTTGTCACTGCCGCGCCACCGCCGCGACGAGGCCAAGCTGCGCGAGACCGCGATGCTGGCGCTCGCGACCGTCGGGCTGGAGCGGCTCGCCGCCGTGCGCGCCGACCGGCTGCAGCACAGCGAGCTGCGCTTCACCGAGATCGCACGCGCCCTGATGCTGCGCCCCGCCTTCCTGCTGCTCGACGAGCCCGCGGCCGGGCTTTCGGCCGACGAGATCACCCGGCTCGGCGCGCTGATCGTCGCGATCGCCCGGACCGGCACCGGCGTGCTGCTGGTCGAGCATCACGCCGATCTCATCTTCGACATCTGCCACCACGTCACCGTGCTCAACCTCGGCAAGATGCTGGCGGCCGGAACGCCCGCCGAAATCCGCTCGCACCGGGAGGTGGTCAATGCCTATCTCGGCGGCTGACCCGCCGCTTTCGGCGGCTGACCCGCTCCTCGACATCGCCGGGCTCGCGACCGGCTACGGCAAGATCGGCGTGCTGCATGGCGTCGACCTCGCGATCGCGCCGGGCGAGGTGGTGGCCCTGCTCGGTCCCAACGGCGCCGGCAAGACCACGCTGCTGCGCGCCGTATCGGGGCTGCTGCCCTGGACCGGGCGGATCACGTTCGCGGGCCGCGATCTCGCCGGCTTGAGTCCGCGCGAGACCGTGCAGGCGGGGCTCGCGCACGTCATCGAAGGCCATCGCGTGTTCACCCAGCTCGCCGTGGTCGACAACCTGCTGCTCGCCGCCTACGACCTGCCGCGCGGCGAGCGGTCCGCCCGCGTCGAGGAGGCGCTCGCGCTCTTCCCCGAGATCGCCGAAAAGCGAAACGAGCGCGCCGCCGCCCTGTCCGGCGGGCAGCAGCAGATGCTCGCGGTCGCGCAGGGCCTCGTCCGGCGCCCGCGCCTCTTGATGCTCGACGAGCCGTCCGCCGGCCTGTCGCCGGTGCTGGTCGACCGCGTGTTCGTGGTGGTGCGGCGGCTGCGCGAAGCCGGCACCGCGGTGCTGCTGGTCGAACAACTGATCGAGAAGGCGCTGGCGCTCGCCGACCGCGTCTATGCGCTCGCCCGCGGCGCGATCGTGCTGGAGGCAAAGACCGGCGAGGCCGACCTGCCGTCGCGGCTCGAGCACGCCTATCTCGCGACCGCGCGCGTCTGAGGTCGAACAAGCGGCACGTCCGCGACGACGCTTACCATTGACCCCAAAAGAGGCCCATGCTCGAAACCGTCTGCGGTGCGAAGGCACCATCACGCGAGACAACCTGGGGCAATCATGAAATTCCTGTCACTGCTCGGCGGCGCCGTTCTCGGCGCCGGAATCCTGCACACATCGGCTGCGTTCGCGGCCGGAGGCCTCGCTGACGGCGCCTATGATTGCGGCGGCGGCTACACCTACCGGCACATGGGGACGGTCGACATCCGCGGCGGCCAGTTCCGCTATCGCCCGTTCGACGAGAACACCGGCGGCTTTGCGTCGTACTCGGTCGACGGGAGCGGCATCATTCATTGGGGCGGGCATTTCGGCGGCCTCGACGATCCGCCTGCCCGGATCGTCGACTCCAAGGTGGAGAAGTTCGGCTTCAACGTCAGGTACCAGGGGACACCGACCGGCCTCATCAATACGATGAGCTGCCACGCACCCGGCAAGTGAGATCCTCGGGGATAACTGCGCTTTTGCTTGCCTTCGCTCCTCAAATCGGCGATGGCATAAATCCTCGTCTGGGGTTTGCGCGCCCGCGCCCGCCGCTGCATGCGGCGGGTTTTTTGTGGCCGCGAGGGAGCGCAGCCTATGCGACCCGTAGGGGCAGTCAGACAATCGTCCCTGTATTTTTCCTGTTCTTTACAGGGAATCTCACCTGGCCGGGGGTCGCCGGCCGGCGGGAGACGGACCGCGACGGATCGCACACGAGGACATTGACCCGCCAGCCCAATATCATGAGCGCTGTGCGCCCAGGCATTCGAGATGCTGACGCAGATCTATGAAATCGCCACCCCCGAGGAGGCGTCCGCCGTTTCGGCCATCGGCATCGACCACGTCGGCGTGCTCGTCGGCGACGGGCGGTTTCCGCGCGAGCTCCCGCTCGCGGCGGCCGCGAAGGTCGCCGCGGCGATCGCGTCCCCGTCGAAGTTCTCGGCCCTGTTCCTGACCGCCGACATCGCCCGGATCGCGGCATGGACGCGCGAGCTCGAGCCGGCGATCGTGCATCTCGGCGCCAGCGCCGAGCTGCTCTCTCCCGGCGACGTCGCGTCGCTCAAACGGATTTTGCCCGACATCCCGATCATGCGCAGCGTACCCGTCTCCGGCGAGGAAAGCGTGGCGATTGCCCGCAACTACATCGAGGTCGCGGACTTCCTGCTGCTCGACAGCCATCGCCCTTCGGACGAACAGATCGGCGCGCTGGGCGTGACGCATGATTGGCGCATCAGCCGCCGCATCGTGGAAATCTCGCCCATCCCCGTGATCCTTGCCGGCGGCCTCGGGCCCGACAATGTCGCCGAGGCGATCCGCATCGTCCGGCCGGCCGGCGTGGATTCCAAGACGAAGACCGATCGCGATGGATCGCACGCGAAGGACCTCGATCGCGTGCGCCGCTTTCACCAGGCGGCGCGCGCGGCGGCCATGGTATCGTAGACCATGGATCTCGGCCTGAAAGACTGCACCGCCTTCGTTGCCGGCGCGAGCCGCGGGCTCGGCAAGGCCTGCGCCAAGGCGCTCGCCGATGAGGGCGCCCGCGTCTTCATCTGCGCCCGCAACGCCGACGCCCTTGCGCGCGCCGCAGCGGAGATCGGCGCCGCCGGCTGGTGCGCCGCCGATGTTTCGCAAGCAGCCGAGGTGAAGCGCGTCGTGGCCGACGCCAGCGCGCGCCTCGGCGGTCTCGATTGCCTCGTCACCAATGCGGGCGGCCCGCCGACTGCGCCCTTCGACAGGGCCGGCGACGGCGACTGGGACATCGCGTACCAGCTCAATCTGATGAGCGCCGTGCGCCTCATCCGCGCGGCCTTGCCGGCGCTCAAGGCGTCGCGGCGCGGCCGCATCGTCAATCTCACCGGCTACGGCGTGAAGGAGCCGATCAGCGACCTCGTCGTATCCGATTCGATCCGCGCCGGCGTGACCGTGATGGCCAAAACCATCGCGTCCGATCTCGCGCCCTACGGCATCACGGTCAATAACATCGCGCCGGGCCCGATCATGACCGACCGCATCACCGAAATCTTTTCGGCGCGGGCGAAAACCTCCGGGGGCACGCGCGACGAGCAGCTCGAGCGCTTCGCCGCGACCATTCCGGTGCGCCGTCTCGGACAGCCGAACGAGGTCGGCGATCTCTGCGCCTACCTGTGCTCGCCGCAGGCCGGCTACATCACGGGCCAGACGATCGTCGTCGACGGCGGCATCAACCGGTCGATCTGAAGCAGGTGATCAGGCGATGGCCTTTCTGCATTCCTTCGCGGCCGGCGACTTTCTCGACTCGATGGTCAGCCTGTTCGCCGCCTTCGTGCTCGGCGCGCTGATCGGCGCCGAGCGGCAATATCGCCAGCGCGGCGGCGGGTTGCGCACCCACGTTCTGGTCGCGGTGGGCGCCGCCACCTTCGTCGACATCGGCCAGCATCTCAACGGCAATGCCGGCGCCACCCAGGTCATCGCCTACGTCGTCTCCGGCGTCGGCTTCCTCGGCGCCGGCGTCATCATGAAGCAGGGCAGCAATGTCTGGGGCCTCAATACCGCGGCGACGCTGTGGTGCTCGGCCGCCGTCGGCGCCTGCGCGGGCGCCGATCTCGCCTTCGAGGCGATCGCCCTGACGGTCTTCGTGCTCGCCGGCAACACCCTGCTGCGTCCGCTGGTCAACGCGATCAACCGCGTGCCGATCGACCAGGGCACGACCGAGGCGATCTACGAGGTGCGGGTGACGACGCGCGCCGGCCATCTCGACGAGGGCCGCGAGCTGCTGCGCGAGGCGCTGGAGGCCGCCAGCTATCCGGTGCGCGGGATCGAGGTGATGGAGCGCGACGGCGGCGACACCGAGATCGTGGCAACCCTGCTGGGAACGGCGGCCGATCCCGGCGAGCTCGACACGATCGTCGCGAGCCTCGACCGCAACCCCGTGATCGACAGCGCGAGCTGGAGCATCCGCACGACGGAGTGAGCGGAACGCGGTCGCGCTCGAGAAGGTCTCGGCTCACTCCGCCTTGATGCCGGCCGCGCGGATGATCTTGCCCCACTTCTCGGTGTGCTCGGCAATGACCTTGCCGAACTCGGCCGGGGTGCCCGCAAACGGCTCCAGTCCCAGCTTGGCAAGCTTCGCCCTGAACGCCGTATCCGCCAGCGCCGCATTCACATGGCTGTTGAGCAGCGCGACGATCTCCGGCGGCGTCCCGGTCGGGGCGCCGATGCCGGTCCAGCTGACCGCTTCGTAGCCCGGCACGGTTTCGCCGATGGTCGGCACGTCGGGCAGCACGCTCAGGCGCTTGCCTGACGTCACGCCGAGCGGCCGCAGCTTGCCGGCGCCGATCTGGCCGACCGCGGAGGCGACCGGTATGAAGATCACATCGACCCGCCCGCTGATCAGATCGGGCAGCGCCAGACCGATGCCGCGATATTGCACCGCGACCATGTCGATTCCGGTCATCGTCCGAAACAGCTCGCCGAAAAGGCCCGAGCTGCTGCCCGGCCCGGAGGATGCCATGTTGATCTTGCCGGCGTGGGCTTTGGCGTAGGCGATGAACTCGGGGACCGTCTTCGCCGGCGACGAGGGACCGACCACCATCACGAAGGGCGCCCGGTCGATGCTCGCGACCGGAATGATGTCGCGCAAAAAGTCGAAATTGAGCTTGTCGTAGAGCGTCACGTTATGCGCGTTGGTGTCGGCGAGCTCGAGCAGCGTGTAGCCGTCCGGCGCCGCGTGCGCCACCGCCGCGGCCGCGATGTTGCTGCTGGCACCCGGCCGGTTCTCGACCAGGAATTGCTGACCGAGCCGGTCCGAGAGCCACGGGCCGATGAGCCGCGCCGTGATGTCGGTGAAGCCGCCCGGCGCGAATCCGACGAGCAGATGAACCGGCCGGGTCGGATAGCCCTCGGCCGCCGCCAGGCGCGAGGTCGCGGGCAGTGCCGAAAAGGCGGTCGCGCCGGCCGCGAGATGAACGAATTTGCGACGGTGCAGCATCATGGATCTATCCTCCCGCCGCCCCCACACGCTTCCCCTTCAGCGCCCCGCCGATCTCGTCGAGGATCGCCGGATCGTCGATCGTCGCCGGCATGGTCCATTGATCGCCGTCGGCGAGCTTCTTCATGGTGCCGCGCAGGATCTTGCCCGAGCGCGTCTTCGGCAGGCGCGCGACCGTGATGGCGAGCCGGAACGACGCGACCGGGCCGATCTTCTCGCGCACCAGCGCCACGACTTCCTTCTCGATCTCGGTGGGCGGACGGTTGACGCCGGCCTTGAGCACGATGAAGCCGCACGGCACCTCGCCCTTGAGTTCGTCCTTGATGCCGAGCACGGCGCATTCGGCGACGTCGGGATGCGCGGCCAGCACTTCCTCCATGCCGCCTGTCGAGAGCCGATGGCCCGCAACATTGATGATGTCGT
>Ga0126371_10002383_pt1 | contig 16188 bp, 13 predicted proteins | sample PanSoiMetaPlot_4_FD_110145 | JGI IMG/M metagenome (GOLD analysis project Ga0126371, IMG submission 110145) | Tropical forest soil microbial communities from Panama - MetaG Plot_4 | ecosystem: Environmental > Terrestrial > Soil > Tropical forest > Bulk soil | place: Panama | collected 2016-02-17 | reverse complement strand
TATTTCCTCACCCATCTGCTCGGCAGCGCCAAAGCGCGCGAGCTCTATTTGCTGTCGCCGGTGCTGACGGCGAAAGAAGCGCTTGGCCTCGGCATGGTGACCAAGGTGGTGCCCGACGACGAGGTTGCCGCCGCGGCGCATGAGCTTGCGCTATCGCTGGCGCAGGGCCCGTCGATCACGCTCGGCTATATCAAGCGCAACATCAACAACGCCGAGCACATGTCGCTGGAAGCGTGCTTCGAAGGCGAGGCCATCCATCACACCCGCGCCGGCGAGACCGCCGACCACAAGGAGGCGGCCAAGGCCTTCATGGAGAAGCGCAAGCCGGTTTTCCAGGGGCATTAGCACCATCGCGTGAAGAAAACGCGTTAAAATGAAAGACGAGAAAGAAAGAGGCTCTAGCGTGAGTGCCTATGTGAGGCTGCGGCAGATCTGCCTGGTCGCGCCGCATCTGGAGCCCGTCATCCCCGACATCGCCGGGATCATGGGGCTCGATGTCTGCTATCGCGACAGCAATGTCGCCAAATACGGCCTGGTGAACGCGCTTCTGCCGGTGGACACGATCCTTCTGGAAGTGGTGGCGCCGTTCCGCGACGGCACCGCGGCCGGGCGCTTCCTTGACAAGTCCGAAGGGCGCGGCGGCTACATGGCGATCTTCTGCTGCGAGGACCCGGACGCATACGGCAGGCGGGCCAACGCAATGGGTGTGCGTACCGCCAATGTGATCACGCATGCGCCTTATCATGGCGTGCAATTGCATCCGCGCGATTGCCGCGCCGCCTTTATCGAGTTCAATCACACCGAAGGCAGTGACGACATCCTCGGTTCCTATCCGCCGGCCGGACCCGATTGGCAAAAATTCATTCGCAAGGATGTGACGCAGGCGTTGACCGGCGTTGAAATGCAGAGCCCCGATCCGCCGGGGCTTGCCGCGCACTGGGGCAGGATCATCGGCGTCGCCGTCTCCAAGCGCGATGACGGGACGGCGGAGCTGAAGCTGCCCAATGCCTGCTTCCGCTTCGTTAGGGGTGAGACCGAAATCATGAGCGGGCTCGATTTCCGGGTCACCAGCGTCGTGGCTGTGTGCGATGCCGCAAAGGCAAGAGGATATGAGGTGTCGGGGGATGAGTTTTTGCTGGGCGGCGTGACCTTCAAGCTAGCTGCTTAAATTCAGGACGTTCGCGCGCATCGAGCGGACAATAACAACAAGGACCGCCGCGAATGCCGCATCCGCTCGACAGTTTCTTCGCACCCGAAAGCATTGCCCTGATCGGCGCCTCGCGCGATCACGAAAAAATTCCGGGGCGGCTGCTGTCGATGCTGCGCAAGAACGGCTATCCGGGCAGGCTCTATCCAGTCAATCCGAACTATGACGAGATCGACGGGCTCACATGCCACAAGTCGATCGCCGGGATCGGCGCGCCGATCGATCTCGCCATCATCGTGATTCCGGCGCGCACGGTGCTCGGCGCGCTGGAACAATGCGCCGCGGCGGGCGTGAAGAACGCGGTGATCATCTCCTCGGGCTTTGCGGAGGAGGGCGGCGACAGTGCCGCGATGCAGGATGCGATCGTTGCGCTGGCGAGAAAGACCGGCATGCGCATTTCCGGTCCCAATGCCGAAGGCTTCTACAGCCAGGCGCAGCACGTCGCCGCGACGTTCAGCCCGACCGTCGATGTCAAGCCCGGCGTCGCGCCGCTGGTTGCGACCACGCGGCGGATCGGCATTGTCGCGCAGAGCGGCGGCATCGGCTTTGCGATCTCCCACCGCGCCAAGGCGCTCGGTGTTGCGCTGAGCTATGTCATCAGCACCGGCAATGAGAGCGATCTCGGGGCCGGCGAGTTTCTCGATTACATGGTGCAGGATTCTTCCACCGACGTGATCCTGCTGTTCATCGAAGGCATCCGCGACGTCGACAAGTTCATGCTGGCTGCGAAGCGCGCGGCGGAGATCGGCAAGCCTGTCGTCGTGACCAAGGTCGGCCGATCGGGCGCGGGCGAGCGCGCCGCCGCCTCGCATACCGCGAGCATGGCCGGCTGGTCGGCTGCCTATGACGCGGTGTTCTCCAGATATGGCTTCATCGTTTCGAACGATCTCGACGAGGCCGTCACGATCGCAGCCGTGCTTGCCGGCAATCCGCTGCCGAAAGGCGACCGCGTCGCGGTGCTGACAGTATCCGGCGGCGCCGGCATTTGGGGCGCCGACACCGTGTCGATGCAGGGGCTGCGGGTGCCGGAGCTGTCGGAAGGGATTCAATCCGAGATCAAGAAGCTGCTGCCCTCTTATGGCGCGGCGCGCAACCCGATCGATGTCACGGCGCAGGGCGTCAACACCGGCGGCTTGCAGAAGAGCATCGAACTGCTGGATGTTTCGGACGAGGTCGATGCCATTCTTGTCGTACTGTCGCTGTCGAGCGAGACGCGGATGCCATTCAAGGAAGCGGAGCTGAAGCCGGTCATCGCAGCGCAGAACAAGCCGGTCGTGTTCTATTCCTACACGCTGCCGTCGGATTTCGCGCGCAGGGCGCTTGCCGCCTCTCATGTCGTGGTGCTGTCGGGCTTGACGCATGTCGGCGTCGCGATGCGCCGGCTGGTCGATTATGCGCGGTTCCGGCTGGCGCCAGCAGCGGATCGCGCGATCCTGCCGACCTCCGAACTCTCGGCGCATTTGAAACTGACCGCCTTCTCGGAAGCCGACAGCAAGGCGCTGTTGCGTGACGCCGGCATCGCATTGCCTGAAGAAGTGCTGGTGAAGGAGCGTGACGGGCTCGATGCGGCGATTGCCCGCGTCGGCTTTCCGTTGGTCATGAAAATCCAGTCGCCGGATATTCCGCACAAGAGCGAGGTCGGCGGCGTCCGCGTCAATATCGGCACCAAGGGCGAGGGGTTCACGGCCTATCGCGATCTCTTGGAAAGCGCGCAGCGGCATCGGCCGGATGTAGCGATCCAGGGCGTGCTGGTTAGCCCGATGGCAAAAAAGGGCGTCGAGATCATCATCGGCACGCTGCAGGATGCGACCTTCGGGGCGATGGTGATGGTCGGTCTCGGCGGCATCACCACCGAGCTGTTCCGCGACGTGATCTACCGGCCGGCGCCGGTGAGCGTGGCCGAGGCGGCTGCGATGCTGGACGAGCTGAAAGCCGCGCCGCTCCTGAAAGGTTTTCGTAGGTCGGCGAAAGCCGATATCCCTGCTGTGTCGCAACTGATCGCGCGGGTCTCGCTATTGGCCGAGCGGCTCTCAGCCTACATCGGCGAGATCGAGCTCAACCCAGTGTTGGTACACCCGGAAGGGCAGGGCGTGACCATCGTCGATGCGCTGGTGGTTAAGCGCAAATAGTCTCGACTGTCGTCCCTGCGAAAAGCAGGGACCCATACCGCGTGATGTATCTATTCGGCATTCGGCTCGTCGCTCTTCGCAAAACCGCGGCCGCCTTGCTTTTTACGCGGTAGAGTTGCCATCTCGCGCAACAACGACGGCCTGTGGTTATGGATCCCTGCTTTCGCATAAAAACTATCTTCCCTTGAAATTTGCGGCGCGGCGTTCGGCGGTGGCCTTGACGCCTTCCTTGAAGTCTTCGGTCGCGCGAAGTCGTGTCTGCTCGACCAGCTCGTGATTGGTGGCGGCGAGCACGCGATCCGCGAGACCGGCGCGCATGGTGGCGCGGGTCGAGACCAGGCCGAGCGGCGAGCATTCGGCGATTTCGGCCGCGAGCTTCATGGCCTCGCTGCGCACCTGATCCTGCGGCACCAGCACATTGGCAAGGCCCCAGCGATAGGCTTCCTCTCCGGTGACGCGGCGGCTGGTATAGAACATCAGTTCCGCGTTGTTCTTGCCGATCAGCTCGGGGAGCGTCGCGGTCAGCCCAAAGCCCGGATGGAAGCCGAGCTTGGTGAAGTTGGCCGAGAAGCGCGCCTCGGGACAGGCAACGCGGAAATCCGCCGAGACGGCCAGCCCCAATCCGCCGCCGATCGCGGCGCCGTGGACCGCGGCCACGAACGGCTTCTTGTTGCGGAAGATGCGCACGGCCTGGACGTAGAGGTGATTGATCGGCAGGTTCGAGGCCGGATCGCTCTTGGCGCGCTCTTCCTGCTCCTGCCGCGCCGGGTCGCTGAAATTGGCGCCGGCGCAGAACGCCTTGCCCTGGGCGGCGAGAACGGAAGCGCGGATTTCGATGTCGCGGTCGAATTCCTCCAGCGCATCCGCGATCTGATTGATCAGCGAGACGTCGAAGAAGTTCAGCGGGGGCTTTCGGATTTCGATCAGGCCGACATGGCCGTGTGTCTCGACGCCAATATCCGTGTAGTTGCTCATGTGATCCTCGTTTGAAATCAGCGCGAACCAAGCCGCGCGCTCAACGCAGATTAAGCCCCCGCGCTTAGCGCAAACCAAGCCCGCGCGCGATGATGCCGCGCAGCACCTCGGTGGTGCCGCCCTGGATCGTCAGTTTCGGCGCGGTCTTGATCGCGAACGCCAATTGCTTCTCCAATGTCTCGCGGTTGGTCGCGTCCTCCTCGACAAAGGCGGCGAGATCGCGCACCCGGTGCGGCAATTGCTGCTCCCACACCGTGCCGATGTCCTTGACGATGGAGGCTTCGACCACAGGCTCCTTGCCGGCCTGCAGCATGCCGGCAACCGACACCGACATGCGCCGCATCGTGTGAAGCTGCGCGACCAGGCGTCCGATCCCCTCGGCGCTGCGCGCGTCGGGCTTGCTGCCGACCGCGCGCACGAGCTCGGTCAGCACATAATAGGTTTCGAGAAACCGCTCCGGGCCCGAGCGCTCATAGGCCAGCTCGCTGGTCGCCTGCTTCCACGCGCCGTCGATTTCGCCTAGCACATGGTCGTCGGGGACGAAATAGTCGGTGAACACGACCTCGTTGAACTCGAATTGGCCGGTGATCTGGCCGATCGGGTTCACCTTGATGCCCGGCTGCTTCATCTTGACCAGGAACTGGGTCAGGCCGTGGCGGCGGTTCTCCTTGGTCGGCGGCGAGGTGCGGAAGATCGCGATCATGTAGTCGGCGATATGCGCCGACGAGGTCCAGATCTTGGTGCCGTTGACCAGATAACCGCCGTCTGTCTTGGTCGCGCGCGTCTTCGCCGCGAACAGGTCGGAGCCGGAGTTCGGCTCGCTCATGCCGATCGCGAAGCACAATTCGCCGCGGCAGATGCGCGGCAGTATGTCCATCTTGATGTGCTCGGGCGCGTATTTCAAAAGGACTGGCCCGCTCTGCCGATCGGCGACGAAAAAGCGGCGGGTCGGCGCATTCGCGACCCGCATTTCCTCGGTGACGACATAACGTTCGAGGAAAGAACGTTCATGGCCGCCATATTTCTTCGGCCAGGTCATGCCGAGCCAGCCGCGCGCGCCGACCCGGCGGGAAAATTCCGGCGCGTCGGTGTCCTCGCGATTGGGCTTGAACGGGGTGAAGGTGCCGGCGGCGATTTCGTCGGCGAGAAAGGCGCGCACTTCCTTGCGCAATTGCTCGCATTCGGGCGGCAAGCGGATCGGATCGAAACGGAGGGCTGCGGTCATGATGATGTCCCGACTTTCTTATTCAGCTCAGCGCGAGGCGACCAGGGGCCATAGCTCATCGGCACCGCGCACGGCGACGCGCTTGCCGAGCTCGACCGCCCAATAGCTTTCCGAGCCGAAATCGTCGCGCCACGACAATGCCCGCAACGAGTAGCGGTGCAATATGTGCTCGATGGTGAAGCCGATCGCGCCATGCACCTGATGGGCGATGCCGCCGCCTTTTTCGGCGGCTTCCGAGCAGCGGATTTTCGCCGCGACCGCTTCCAGAAACACCGCGTCGTTGTCGAGCGACGGGCTGTTGACGATGGCATCCGCGGCCGACGTGGCGGCCGCGAGCGCGGCGGCGGATTCGCCGGCGAGCTTGGCGAGATTGTGCTGGACGGACTGGAACTTCGAAATCTTCTTTTCGAACGCAACGCGTTCGTTGGAATAACGCACGCTGATGTCCAGCATCGTCTCCAGGCTACCGGCGATCTGCAGGCTGCGCACCACGCCGCCCATCAGCATCAAGGCGGTCTGGTCGAAACCCTTCGGCGCCGGCGCGATGACATCAGGTTCGACCTTGTCGAAGGTGAGGGTGTCGCTGTTGTCGTTGGCGAGGTTGAGGCCGGCTTCGGTGCGGACCTTGGCGGCATCGACCAGCGCGATGGAGTGGCCGCCATTGCCGCTTGCCAGCACCGCGATGTGCCCGGCTTGCTTGGCGAAGGGCACGCCGCGGGCGCGGCCAGACAGCATGCCGTCAGCGTCGAGCGCGATGCGATCTTTCGGGCTTGCGGGGGCGACCGTCATCTCGCCCGCAGGGGAGGTGATCTTCGCCTGCGCCAACAGCCAGCCCGCCAGCATGGTTTCGGCCAGCGGCACCGCGATCGCGAAACGCCCGGCCGCGCCGAGGACGGCGAACCCGTCGGCGAGGCTTGCGCCAGAGCCGCCGCAATCTTCCGGCACCCAGGACAGCGGCAGGCCGGCCTCGCTCAACGCCTTCCAGAGAGGTGCTTTCCAGTCGCCCTTCTTGTCATGATTGATGGTCTGTGCGTCCGCGAGGTCGGCGAAAATCTTCTCCGCGGTCTCGACGACAATATTTTCGCTCTCCTTGCTCTCCGCCACAGCGTTCCTCATGTTGAATTGGCGCGGTCTCAATCCGGCGAACCCGCCGGACCCGGCGCTGCCTTTGTCTTGCGCTCTATGATCGGAAAAAGCCATAGCAATGACAAGCTCTGCCCGCAGGGCAGCCTGTGACGGAGGCATAAGGCAGACGATTGTTCGAGCATGGTCTCGTCGGAAAACCGGTGCCCCAGCCATCGGTTTAATTCCGCATAGCGGAGTTTCGCATTTCGCCACGTGGTATGCTAGATCGCGTAAGGATTGATCAGCTCTGAGCGAGACGAGGAAAACGGATGTCGAAGGATGGTTTGTGCGCGATCGTAACGGGTTCGGCATCAGGATTAGGCGCCGCGACCGCCGCCATTCTGGCGAAGGCCGGCGCGCGCATTGTGGTCAACTATTCCAACAGCAAGGCCGAAGCCGAAGCCACCGCCGATCGCTGCCGCGATGCCGGCGCCGAAGTGGTCGTGATTCAGGGCGACGTGGCGCGCGATGAGGACTGCAAGAAGATCGTCGCCGGCGCCGCTCCCTGGGGACGGCTCGACGCGCTGATCAACAATGCCGGCACCACCAAGCATGTGGCGCATGACAAGCTTGAGGAGCTTTCGGCCGAGGATTTTCAGCGCATCTTCGCCGTGAATACGATCGGGCCGTACCAGATGGTGCGTGCCGCGCGCGGGCTTTTGGAAGCCGGTGCAAAAGCGTCGGGCCGGCCGGCGGCGGTGGTCAACGTCTCGTCGGTTGCCGGCATCAGCGGCGGCGGTTCTTCGGTTGCCTATGCCGCCAGCAAGGGCGCGCTGAACACGATGACACTTTCCCTGGCACGCGCGCTGGCGCCGTTGATCCGCGTCAACACGGTGTGCCCCGGCTATATCGATACGCCATGGTTCACCAAGGGCCGCGGCGAGGCGGGCGCCAAGGCGGTGCGCGATTCCGTCGTCGCCAGGGTGCCGCTCAAGGTCGCCTCAACCGCCGACGATATCGCGCAGCTCGTCTGCTTCCTGGCGTCGCCCTTGTCCAGCAACATGACGGGCGAGGTCGTGCGCATGGACGCCGGCATGCATCTCATCTTGTAGAGCTCGTTACCGTCATTCAAACCGTCATCGTCGGGCCGCGCTCTTGCGCGGACCGATTGGCTCGCAATGATGGGCTACGGCCTCAGCGGTCGTGGAGCATTCCGCTTGCGACCAGCCGGTTCCAGATGAACAGCACCACGAGGGCGCCGATCGTGGCCGTGATGAAGCCCGCGCCCTGGTCCACGTTGTAATGACCGATCGCCTGGCCAATCCAGGTCGCCAGGAACGCCCCGGCGATGCCGAGGATCGTCGTCAGGATGAAGCCGCTCGGATTATTCGGTCCCGGCGACAGAATCCGCGCAATGATGCCGGCAACGAAACCGACGATGATGATCCAGATGATGCCGCTCATGTTTCCTCCCCTCAACGAAAACTTGAAAAATCAGTAGAGCATGATTCGGAAAAGCATGCCCACGGGCTCGACCCGACGGGTGTGTAGCGGTTTTCCGAAAAGATCATGCTCAAAACTCAAAACAAAGAGCTGGCGCGATGCGGTTCAACCTGAACTCATCGCGCTCCTCTCCGTCAAATCCGGCCGGACAATTCGTTCTCGGTCGGCAGCCGTCCATCCGGCGTCAGGTGATCGACCACCTTCGGCAGATATTGACTGAGGCCGCTGAGCAGGTCGTCGCGCGACATTCCGCTCTCCTTTGAGAGCTGATCGATCTGATCGGCGCCGAGGGCGCCGGCAAGATCACCGGGCGAGATCGGCTTGTTCGGCCCCTTTCCAACCCAGGAATTGGCCGCGTCGCTCTGGCCGCCCTGCTGCAACTGGTTGAGCAGGTCGCCGAGACCTCCGCTGAGCGCGCCGCCGGCTGCGCCGCCCGCCAGCAATCCGCCCAGTCCGCCGGTCAGCAGACTGCCGAGACCACCGCCGGAGCCTGAGGGCGCCGGTGGAGTTCCAGGTGCAGATTGCGGTATCTGGGTGGGCGCCGCGCCCGGCTGACGGCTTGGCTGGCTGCTGCTTGGCTGGCCGCCCGGCTGAGTAAGGTGCCTGACCGCCTTCCAGGCGAGCAACCCGAGGATGGCCATCGTCATCGGCGACATCCCGCCGCTCGATTGCGTGGAGGGGTGACTCGGACCGTGCGGACCGTGCTGCATTCCATTGAGTACGTCGAGTAAGCCCATGGTGAACCTCCTTACATCGCGTCCGTAAAAATACGTACGTACGATGACGGATACAAGGCACGCAGCGTGAGTGTGTGCGATCGACTTAACTTCAAATCAATCCACGGCCTGGAATCGTGCTCGATCTCTCTTGCGTCATTTGAGAGCAGAGGAACGTTCGACATGTCAGGGCCTCGAATTTCAAGCCGCATCGCCGCGCTGATCTCTCGCTTCCGCCGCGACAGCGGGGCCAACATCGCCGTCATCTTCGCAATCGCGCTGGTCCCGATCATCACCATGATCGGATGCGCCACCGACTATTCGCTCGCCGTCCGCATGAAGGCCAAGATGCAGTCCGCGGCCGATGGCGCGAGCGTCGCGTCGATCTCGCAGAACTCGGCCGGCTATCTCGCCGCGACTCAAATGACAACGGACGGCTCGGTGCCCGCGGGCGTCGCCGAGGCCAACAACATCTTCACCGGCAATGTCAACGGCACCGGCGGCTACCAGAGCCTTTCGGTCACCAGCACGGTCACCAAGACCAGAGCCGCGCTGAGGTCCAATGTCCAGTTCAGCGCCCAGGTGCCCACCATCTTCCTGAACATCATCGGCTACCAGTACCTGACCATCAGCGGCAGCTCGTCGGCGAGCGCCTCACTGCCGCTCTATCTCGATTTCTATCTGATGCTGGACGTGTCGGGCTCGATGGGCCTGCCGTCGACCGACGCCGAGCAAACGCGGCTGTCCGCGATCAATCCGGACAACTTTACGAACTATCCGGGCGGCTGCACGCTGGCCTGCCACTTTTCTCCGGCAAACTCGTGCGGCAACAGCAGCCAGAAATATCCCACCAACAACGCATGCATGGGCTATACGATATCGCGCGTCAGCCCGACCGCGTATGCGAACCTCGTCAACCAGGCGTCAACGCCGAGCGTGCCCAAGGCGAAGCCCGGCTTGCCGAATTCGATGCTTTCCGGTCTTCCGAACTCGCTGCTTTCCGGTGATCCGAGCAGCCTGGCGTCGGTCTCGTCCTGTCCGACCGACGGCACCGCCAACTGCATCCAGTTGCGCGCCGACGCGGTCGGCTACGCCGTGAACCAATTGTTCGTGACCGCCAACGCCACCGCGAAGATCCAGAATCAGTTCCGGATCGGGCTCTATCCGTTCATCCGTTATCTCTACGCCTACTTCCCGCTAACCTCAGCGATCAACGGTTCTCCCACCAATTCGAGCACGATCAACTATGCGGCCGCGAACCTAGCCTCGCAGCTCGATACCAATGCGAATGCGAGCCTCGGCTCGGGCGGCACGCATTTCGAGAACGCGTTCCCATCAATGAGCACCCTCATCACCACCGTCGGCGACGGCAGCGCGACGAACAGCACGCTGCCTTACGTCTTCCTCGTGACCGACGGCGCGCAAGACCCTCAGGTCAAGGGTGTTCCCGGCGGCAGCTGGTCCGGCAGCAACCACGCCACCACTTTGAGTGCCTCGACGCTGTGCACGCCGCTGAAGAACCGCGGTATCATCATATCGGTGCTGTACATTCCCTATCAGCCGATTCAGAATCCGAACCACTCCTTTGCGAATGATGAAGACGGCTATGCCAACAGCAACATCGCGAATATTCCGCCAAGCCTGCAGGCCTGCGCTTCGCCCGGCTTCTTCTACACGGCGAACACGCCGGCGGACATCACGACCGCGCTGAACGCGATGTTCAATCACGCGGTCATCAGCGCCCACATCACGAACTAGGACGCAGCCTTTATTCGCACTCCGGTGGTTATCGTGTGAGCGTTACGCTTCCGGAAAACCGGCAGCCACCCCGCAACCGCGCGCGGGGTGAGCTTTTGAGGTCATGCTCCGAAAGCTGCCGTCGCCAAGGCCACGCTTTCGCCGCCGGCCTTGAAATGGCTGTGGGCCGGCGCGATCTTGCTTGTCGGCGGCACTTTTCGAGGCCGCGCTGGGAGGAACCGGATGAAGCGATTTTGCGGAGCGTTCGCCGCGGCGGCGTTGGTGCTGGCCGGTGTCCCGGTTGCGCAAGTCCGGGCGGCGCCACCGACCGTGACGCCATCACCGGGATACGATGCGCGCCTCCAGGAGCAGCGCACGACCGCGCCGCTTGCCGCGCCCGTCGATCCCTTTGCCAATTCCTTGGCCCGGCCGGCAGATCGACGCCGGCATGCGAGGCGTAGCCACCACGCGCCAGCCACCCTGCTGTCGAGAAAGTCGGACGGACGGTAGCCAGAGGGCCGCTCTGAAACGCTCAAGCCTCAGCCCCGCTTGGGCTTGGTAGCCGGCGGCGAATTGTTGTTGGGACCGCTGAATAGCTTCTTCAGCTCGTTGAGGCTTTCCGAAAGTTTGGGCCAGTTGCAGGAAAAGGTGTCCTGCTTGCAACTGGCGTTTTTGCCCCGGACCCGGGGGTCGACCGGCACGCTCTGTTGCGGTTGCGGCTTGTTCGGCCGTCCGGTCGGCAGAGGGATCTTTTCCGACTCGCCCTTTAGCGACGCCTGCTGCACAGGTTGGACTTGTTGGACTGGCTGTGGCGGCTGCAACTGCTGTTGCTGTTGGGCCGTGAGCGCGGCGGCCATGTTATTGCGCCGCTGATTCTCAAGATAGATCGTATATTGCTGGTCGATATAGCGTTGCTCTTCGGGCGTCGGGTTGGGGCCGGCGATGTCGAAGGTGCGGTCCTGCATGAAGTCATAATAGGAGTAGCCGCCGCCGGGCTTGCGCCGGCCGGCGAATTTGGCATTGCACTCGGCAAGCGCCGCAGACTTCTCTTCCTTGGTCGCGGCCTTCTCGGCCACATCAGCGCAGTCCTCGAAGTCGGCCGGCGCGCGGCTCCACCATTGCGCCGAAACACGAACGGGCTGCAGCACGATCAGACCAACGGTCCCGGCGACGAGAAGCGCGGAGGTACGCATTGCGATCACAGACGATATTCCCCAGCGAATTGCGCGCGACGATTAGCACGAATTGTTGCCAATTTGCGGCGGCGCACGACCCCGCCGAAGGTACGTTATTCCCGCGCGGACTGCGCGGTATTTTTTCAGCGAAGCGGTCTGGACATACAACTTCCACAGGGATTCGTCAGGCTCGCCGATCATCAAATCGCCGAACCGAAGTCGACGGTCGGAGCATTATGTTACCTCTGTGCGGCGCGTCGCGAATTCCGAAGGTGCGGTCATTCGGCGCACCATATTTTCGGCGCAAGCTTGAATTTGCTGTGCCGCGGCACTGCGGAGAGGCGCATCTTTCGTCGGCAAGACTGATGCATCCGCGGCGAAGGCCTGCATCGGAATCCTGCGCGCCGTGAGGCCTGCTCGGTTCACCCCGCGGTGCTCCGGGCTCTGCTCGGCTCGTGATCACGATTAAGCGATCCAGTCGGGATTCGGCTTCGCCGGCCGCGCGAACGCGACGCTGGGGCGTAACGTCACTGGGGTCACGACCTTCGATCGAAATCAGTGCGGCTTTCCGGCAACGATCGTCGGCGGCCAAGTGGCCGGCAGAGTTTTGTTTACCTGGATCAGGCATCGTCGGGCGGTTCCCATCAAATCAAGTGCCGTCGTCTCGTGATCCCCGCCTCCGTACCTTCCACACCTCCCGCCGCCAGCGCGCTGGAAAAACTCATTCTCCTCGGACGTGACCATTACCGCGGAGGCAGGATCGGCGAGGCCATCGCCGCTTATCAGGCCGGGCTCGACGTAGCCGCGGCTGCGCCCGACCAGGTGACGACCGAGACCATCGCCAAACTTCATGCCGATCTCGGCAACGCCTACATGGTTCGTGGCGATCTCAATTCGGCCGCCGCAAGCTACAAGGCTGCGCTGCGGCTTGCGCCGCATCTGACTTCCTGCTGGTGCAATTTCGGCAATGTGCAGCTGCAGAGCGGACACGCCCAGGAAGCGATCGCGCTTTACGTTCAGGCGCTAAAGCTCACGCCGGCGCATTGGCCATCGCGCACCAATCTCGCGGAGGCCTTGATGGCCACGCGGCAATACCTGATTGCGAAAGGGCTGCTGCTCGAACTCCGCGAGGAGCGGCCGCAGGACGGAAAGGTGCGGCACCAGCTTGGCAAGGTCTGCCACGAGCTGAACGAGGCCGAAGCGGCCCTCTCCCATTTTCAAGCCGCCATTGCGCTCAATCCGGCGGATGCCGACAGCCTCTACTGGATCGGTGCGCTCAGGCAGAAACTGGGCGATCTCGACGGCGCGCAAGCGTCTTATGTGCAGGCCGCGCAAATCCAGCCTTTGATCAGGCGGCGGGCGGTCAAATCTCCGCCGGATTTTCGCGTCCTCGCGCTTTACGCGCCGTTTGCCGGCAATACGCCGGCCGAATTTCTGTTCAAGAATGCAGCCTACGACGCCGACACGATGACGCTGTTCGGTGCGGATGAGCCGGACCCCGGCTTGCTCGGCGATGTTCAACTCATCGTGAATCTGATTTCGGATGCCGATCAGGGCGGCGCGGTGCTGTCCAAGGCGGCGCGGCTTGCCGAAAGGCTCGGCAAGCCTGTTATCAACCATCCCTCAAGGATCGAGTGCACGACACGCAATGCGATCGCGGGCCTGCTGTCAGATGTGGCAGGCTGCCGCATCCCGCGCATCCTGCGGATTGCAGCAGGCAGCGAGGTTTCGGCGGCGACGCTTGCGGCGCAAATGCCATTCGCGTTTCCGGTGCTGGCGCGGCCGGCCGGAACCCATGGCGGCGATAGCTTCGAAAAAATAACGAGCCTCGCCGCGCTCGCGGACTTTCTGCATGAGTGGCCGGACAGGGATCACTATGTGATCGAATATGTCGATTACGTCTCAGCCGACGGCCATTTCCGCAAATATCGTTTCATCTTCGTCGGCGAGCAGGTCTTGCCCTACCATCTTGCCATCGGTAACGGCTGGAAGGTGCATCATGCCTCGACAGACATGGCCAACCAGCCCTGGATGCAGCAGGAAGAGGCAGCATTCCTGGCCGATCCGCACGCCGTCTTTACCCCGTCGCACTATCACGCGCTGGATGCGATCCGAGAACGTGTCGGGCTTGATTATTTCGGCATCGATTGCGCGCTGGACGGAGTTGGAAACCTGATCGTCTTCGAGGTCAATGCCTCGATGCTGGTCCATGAGGACAATGCGGAATTTCCCTACAAGGACGCTTATGTCCACGCCATCAAGGCGGCCTTCGACGCAATGCTGCGCAGGCGCGCCGGCTTGCACCACGCGGCTTAAGTCTCCCGGCTCGCAACGTCGCTGAGGTATTTTTCATATTCTGCTCGCGAGAGCAGATTGCCTTCCCGTTCGACGCGGGCACGGTCCTTCGCGGATAAAGAGGCCTGTATATCGTCGACACGCTTCCAGGGCGCCAAAGGCGTTTCGCATGTCGAACGCGGCACAAATTCCGACGGTTGCATCTTTCGATATCGGTGTACGTAGCGCGGGCAGTTGCGAAAAACTTCAGTCACGCTCACCCGGACGATCAGCTGCGCCTCGGCGTACTCCGACAACAGAGGATCGTTATCGTCAACACTGGCGATCCCTTGCAGGCGCACACGATGCGGCTTCTCAAAGTTGATAAAGAGCATGCCGACCTGCTGATGCCCGAGCAGGTTACCCATCGAATAGAACATCCCGTTCCCATCGTAACAGGGAAAGGCGACGGCCTTGCTATCGATGACGCGAACGAATCCGGGGTCGCCGCCCTTGTAGGACACGGTCGGCCGGCCCTCATGATCGATGGTCGACAGAAAGAACATGTCGCGGCTTTCGATGAAAGCCTTATGTTCGGGCGAGATTTCGGTGAGCACCACGCGCGCTTCGACATTGTCGGCAAGCCGCCGCGTATCGAAGCGGTCCTGCAATGAACGGTGGATAGGTCCATACAATCGGCTCATCTGGTACCTCTCTTTGCGAGTGAGCGATGCCCCCGAAAGATGGCCTGGGGCCGATGATCGCACTCTACCACAGCTTCGAGCTAAGATTTGCGCCCGCACCGCAAAAACAGACCGTGGATGTCGGGCGCGGGTCACGGAGCGTCATGCGCGCGATCAGCAAATCAAACTGGTTCTGTCGGCCAGGAAGACGTGAGCGAACCAGGCTCATCCGTTGTGATGGGCCGCTGCCCTGGCGCCCGGGGCTTGGCCCGCTTGCCGCCGCTGGGACCGGGCGTATATTACGTTGATGGCTGTCAGCTCGCCCGAACTGAAAACGTTCCTGCTCGCCACGCCTTTTTTTGGCGGCCTCTCGGATGCAAGCCTGGATCTCCTGGCCTCAATGCTGGTTGAACGCCGCTTCGACGCGGGTGCCACTGTCGTGGCGGAAGGCGAACAGGGGCGCTCAATGTTCATCGTTCACTCCGGCGAGCTCGTGGTGAACAAGCTTTGGGAGTCGGGGCGCGTCATTCGCATGGCGTCTCTCGGGCCTGGCGATTTTTTCGGCGAAATGACGCTCATCGAAAATGCAGAATCGATCGGCTACCGTCGTCGCGGAGAGTCCAACCGAGCTGTACGAACTCACGGCCCGAAATCTCTACACGTACTACAAGACGGACATTTACGCGTATGTGATCGTGATGCAGAACATCAATCGCGAGCTTTGCCGGCGGCTCCGCCGCGCCGACAGTCGCATTGCCGAGCTGCAGATGCTCCATGCGAGTCAGTGACCAGGATTTGCCCGCGTTATTGGGTTGAGAAGAAGCTACAACCAGCGGAACGGGTTTAACGGCTCGGTTTTGCAGTGCAGGTCTGCCGCTCAGGGCAGGTAAAGATATTGCAGAAGCGTGCGGCCGACCGCTTCCAGGCTCTTCGGTGAGCATTTGTCGAGCGTGTCCTGGGTCGTGTTGTAGAACGGCTCGTACTCAAAATCGATCACCAGAAAGGCGGGAATGCCGGCGTCGGCCAGCGCGGAGTGATCATCGCTCATGGCATAAGGGAGGGGTCTTGCCTCGAAGGCGTGCGGCGCGGTCGCCCTGCCGATATCCCAGAACTTCTTCACTTCGGCGGGCGCCGAGGCGATCGACGAGGGATCGGGCCTCAGATGCAGGTCCCGGTCGCAGACCATATCGAACACGGCCGCCTTCTCCGGCTTGCCAGCCGGATAGAACTCCCGCAGATGCTCGGCAAAATAAGGCGAGCCGATTGGCGCGAACTCCGGATCGCCCGCGCCGAGCGATTTCGAGCCCTCCTCGCCGTCGAAGAAAATGAAATCGATGCCGACGGGCGGCGGCGGCAGCAGCGACAGCACCCGCGCGGTCTCCAGGAGGACGGCGACGCCGGATGACGAGTTGTTGGCGCCCGGCATCGGTGCATTTGGGGTCTTGGCGTCGCGATAGGCCTTGATGATGCTGTCGTAATGCGTGGCCACGATCACGCGG
>Ga0126371_10002382_pt1 | contig 16189 bp, 14 predicted proteins | sample PanSoiMetaPlot_4_FD_110145 | JGI IMG/M metagenome (GOLD analysis project Ga0126371, IMG submission 110145) | Tropical forest soil microbial communities from Panama - MetaG Plot_4 | ecosystem: Environmental > Terrestrial > Soil > Tropical forest > Bulk soil | place: Panama | collected 2016-02-17 | reverse complement strand
GTCGCCTATACGTTCGGGCGCGAGCGGATCAAGCCGGGCGACGAGATCGTGCTCTCGATCATGGAGCACCACTCGAACATCGTGCCGTGGCATTTCCTGCGCGAGCGCCACGGCGCGGTGATCAAGTGGGCGCCGATCGACGACGAAGGCAATTTTCTGCTCGACGAGTTCGAGAAGCTGCTGACCGACCGCACCAAGCTGGTGGCGATCACCCACATGTCCAACGTGCTCGGCACCGTGGTGCCGCTCAAGGAGGTGGTGCGGCTCGCGCATGCTCGCGGCATTCCGGTGCTGGTCGACGGCGCGCAGGCGGCGGTGCATCTCGAGGTCGACGTGCGCGACCTCGATTGCGATTTCTACGCCATCACCGGCCACAAGCTCTATGGGCCGACCGGCATCGGCGCGCTCTACGGCAAATACGCGCACCTCGCCGCCATGCCGCCGTTCAACGGCGGCGGCGAGATGATCCGCGAAGTCTTCGAGGACCGCGTCACCTACGGCGAGCCGCCGCACCGGTTCGAGGCCGGCACGCCGTCGATCGTGCAGGCGATCGGGTTCGGTGCCGCGCTCGACTACATCGGCTCGATCGGCAAGCCGCGCATCCAGACCCACGAGCATGGGCTCGTCGCCTACGCGCACGAGCGCCTCGGCGAGATCAACTCGCTGCGCATCTTCGGCAACGCACCCGACAAGGGCGCGATCGTCTCCTTCGAGCTCAAGGGCGCGCATCCCCACGACGTTGCCACCATCATCGACCGGGCGGGCGTCGCGGTACGCGCCGGCACCCATTGTGTGATGCCGCTGCTCGCGCGCTACGGCGTCACGGCGACCTGCCGGGCCTCGTTTGCGCTGTATAATACGCGCGACGAGATCGATATTCTGGCGCAGGCGCTGCGCAAGGCGCAGGAATTCCTCTCATGACCGACGACGCGACCAAGGAAGAGATCAAGCCGGCGGCGTCCGACGCAACCGCATCGGCGTTGCCGCAGGACGAGATCGCGCGCCTGACCGACGAGATCGTCGGCGCGATCAAGACGGTCTACGATCCGGAGATCCCCGCCGACATCTACGAGCTCGGCCTGATCTACAAGATCGACATCGGCGACGACCGCAACGTCGCGATCGACATGACGCTCACGACGCCGAACTGCCCGTCGGCGCAGGAGCTGCCGACCATGGTGGAGAACGCGGTCGCGAGCGTGCCGGGCGTCGGTCCGGTCACGGTCAACATCGTGTGGGACCCGCCCTGGGAGCCGAGCCGCATGTCGGACGAGGCGCGGGTCGTGCTCAACATGTGGTGACGCGGTGAGTGCGGCCGCGCCCAGGCTCGACCGCGTCATCGAGACGTGCCTCTACGTCGACGACCTCGACCGCGCCGGCGCGTTCTACGAGACCGTGCTCGGCCTCTCCGCGATGACGGGCGATCAGCGCTTCCGCGCCTACGACATCGGCGGCAAGAGCGTGCTCCTGCTGTTTCGCCGCGGCGCGACGCTCAAGACCGTGCACATGCCCGGCGGCACCATTCCGCCGCACGACGGTCATGGGCCGCTGCATCTCGCCTTCGCGGTCTCGGCGGATGATCTTGCGCGGTGGGAGACGCGCCTTGCCGAGCACGGCGTCGCGATCGAGGGCCGCACCGACTGGTCGGCGGGCGGGCGCAGCGTCTACTTCCGCGATCCCGACCAGCATCTGATCGAGCTGGCGACGCCCGGCCTGTGGGCGATCTACTGAGGCTTCGGCGAGGTCTTCACAGGCGGGAAATGATTGTTATGTTAAGGACATCCTGTTTCGCCGGGCCTTGAACCCGGAAGGAGAACGGACATGGCGACTCCTCGGCCGCGCCCCCAGGTCATGCGGCTGACCGACGCTGCGGCGTCCCGCATCAAGGAAATCCTCGGCAAGGCCGAGCGTCCGATCGCCGGCGTGCGCGTCGGCGTGAAGAACGGCGGCTGCGCCGGCATGTCCTATACGATGGAATATGCCGAAAACGCCCAGCCGCTCGACGAGGTGGTGGAGGACAAGGGCGTCAAGCTCCTGATCGATCCCAAGGCGGTGCTGTTTCTGCTCGGCACCGAGATGGACTTCCGGGTCGACAAGCTCACCGCCGGCTTCGTGTTCAACAATCCGAACCAGACCTCGGCCTGCGGCTGCGGCGAATCGGTCGCGCTCACGCCGGCCGCGGAGGACGCCGCCGACGCGCATTGACCGCCGGCGGCGCGATGAGTCCCGACCATATCGTCGAGCTGTTCGCGGGTTTTGGCCCGGTCACCGTGCGCCGGATGTTCAGCGGGTTCGGCATCTATGCGGACGGCACGATGTTCGCGCTCGCCGCCCGCGGCGCCATCTATCTCAAGGCGGACGCGGAGACGGCCGCGGCATTCGAACGCGAAGGCCGGGGCCCCTTCAGCTACGCGGCCAAGGGCGGCAAGCGGACCATCATGTCGTACTGGCAGCTGCCGGATCGGCTCTACGACGACGCCGACGAGCTCGCCGACTGGGCGCGCACCGCCCTGGCGGCGGCGCGGCGCGCCAAGGCGCCGAAACCGCGACGCAAGCGCGCGGTTCGACGCGCAGAGCGCGTCGGGTGAGGGGCGCTCACGCCTGGGTGATCTCCTGCTTCGACGACTTGAGCCGCGCCTCGAGCGCCCGGTTGTCGCGCTTGATGTCGGAGGCGGTCTGCACCGCGGCGGGAGGCGCTCTGCAACTATGTGGCGCAGTCGTAACGCGGTGGTCGCTGTTTGCGGATGCGCCGCGACTCAGGCTTTGAGCCGCGTCGGCCGCAGCAGAAACGCCGGCAGGTGCGAGGCGTCGCCCGCCTCGTCGCGCTGCTCGCGCGGCGGACGCGGACGTGGGCGCGCCGTATCCAACGCGGCGACGGCGGCCGGCGGCTGCCGCTCGCGGTCGCGCTGCCGCTCGCGCGGATGGTCGCGGTGCCGCTCGCCCTGCGGCCGGTCGGAGCGCGGCTTGCCGCCGCCACGGCCACCGCGCCGGCCACGGTGGCGGGCCGGTTCGTGGTCCTCGGCGTCGGCGGCGGCCGGCGGGTCGCCGGCCCAGGGGATCGACTGTCCGATCAGCCGCTCGATCGCGCCGACCGACTTCTGATCGGCCGGCGCCACGATGGTGATGGCGGCGCCGCTGCGGCCCGCCCGGCCGGTGCGGCCGATGCGGTGGACGTAGTCATCGGGGTGGTGTGGGACGTCGAAATTGAACACGTGGCTCACGTCGGGAATGTCGAGCCCGCGCGCCGCCACGTCGGAGGCGACCAGCAGCGTGACGTCGCCGCGGCGGAACTGGTCGAGCGCCGCCATGCGGGCGAGCTGGTCCATGTCGCCGTGCAGCGCGACCGCCGAGAATCCATGCTTGACCAGCGAGCGGTGCAGCAGCGCGACCTCGCGCTTGCGGTTGCAGAAGATGATCGCGTTCTTGAGGTTGTCGGCGGCGCGGATCAGCCGGCGCAGCGTATCGCGCTTGTCGTGCGGCTCGCGCCCGGTCTTGACCAGGCTCTGCGTGGTGGTCGCGACGGTGGTCGCAGGACGCGACACCTCGACCTTGACCGGATTGTGCAGGAACTGCTCGGTGATGCGCCGGATCTCCGGCGGCATGGTGGCGGTGAAGAACAGCGTCTGGCGGGTGAAGGGAACGAGCTTGCAGATGCGCTCGATGTCCGGAATGAAGCCCATGTCGAGCATGCGGTCGGCCTCGTCGATGACGAGGAGCTCGACGCCGGTGAGCAGCAGGCGTCCGCGCTCGAAGTGGTCGAGCAGGCGGCCGGGCGTCGCGATCAGCACGTCGACGCCGCGGGTGAGCTTCAAATCCTGGTCGTCGAACGAGACGCCGCCGATCAGCAGCGCGACGTTGAGTTTCTGCTTGGCGCCGTACTTGTTGAAGCTCTCCTCGACCTGCGCGGCGAGCTCGCGCGTCGGCTCGAGAATGAGCGTGCGCGGCATGCGGGCGCGGGCGCGGCCCTGCTCGAGCTTGGTGAGCATCGGCAGCACGAAGGCGGCGGTCTTGCCGGTGCCGGTCTGCGCGATGCCGAGCACGTCGCGCCGTGCGAGCACGTGCGGGATGGCCTGGTCTTGGATCGGGGTCGGGGTCGTGTAGCCGGCCGCGGCGACGGCGGCGAGAACTTTTTCGGACAAGCCGAGATGGGCGAAAGACATGTAGCCTCGAATAGTGACCGCCCGGATCCAGGCCGCGCCCGGATGCTTGAACGACGTCGGTTGTGCGCGGGGATGGCGGCCGAATACATCGTGCCGTTCGCCCGCGAACATAGTGGTGCGGCGCCGAAAGTCAATGCTGGCCGCCGCCTTTAAGTTAATCGGGCGTCACGCGTTTTTTGCAATCTCGGGTATCGCGGGCGAGGCGATTGCGAGTCGCCGCCGGCCCGGTGGCGCCGGCCCCGACCCCTTCCGGCACCACGCCAGGGCGCATAACCCACGGGTTCTGCCTCGGATTTGTCGCACAGTTGCGCTCCTCCTGGACCGACATTCGCGCGGTCGTATGCTCGGGGCGAGAGGTAAGCAGCGGGGGAGGGATGCGGATGCATCCGGCCATGCATGCGCTTGCAGCCCTGGGGTGGCTGTCGCTCGCGGCGTTGGGCGGCTGCGACGCCCTTGCGCAAGCGAATCAGTCCGCGGGCGCGCCGCAACGCGCCGGGCCGACCGCCGTGTCGGTCTTCACGCTCGCCCGGCAGCTGGTCGAGACCGCCGAGGTCGACAGCAGTCGCACGCCCGATGAGATCAAGAACGAGGCGCTGCGGCTCCCGCTGCGCAACCAGCTCGCGTCGTCGATCCGCAAGGCCGGGCTCGAGTCGGCCTTCGGCGACTATGTCGCCACGGCGGTCAGCGCCTGGGACTTTTGGGATCCGCAGCGCGACACGGCGGCGCGACAGGCCGCCCGGCTGATCCAGGCGATCGAGCGGCTGGCGAAGGCGATGTTCGTTGCGGGCGACGCGGAGGGCGCCGGGACGCTGCTCGCCCGCCGTTACTGCTTCGGGAGCGGGCGCCTGACCGGCTCGTTTCTTTTCGTTGCCTTTTGCGCACCGGCGGACGAGCTGATGCTCGGTTGGGAGCTCGACGCGGGCCGGCTGGCCGCAGCCGCGCGGCGGCTCAGCGACACGAACTGGAAATATGCAAACGAGGTTCTTCTCGCCGAGCGCGTCGCGCGATCGTTCATCGCCGCCGGGCGCGCGGACGAGGGTTACGCCGTCCTTGCGGCCTTGCGGTCCAAGCGGAGCATCACTCCGGTGTCGATCGCCGAGGCCTATTGGCGGCTCGGCGCCATCGAGGAAGGGCGCAGATCGATGCGCGAGGCCGCAGCCGCGGCGCTCGACGACGCCAGAAGCGATCCCGGCAGGGGCCTTCCGGTCATGCTGCCGGGCGTTCAGATCGCCATGGGCGATCGCGACGGCGCGTTGCGGACCTTGGCGCAGATTCGCGGATTCGACTCCCGGCGGCTCAATCCGCTGCGCGCGCCGCTCGCGGGGCAGCTCGCCTTCGCGGGTCTCGATGCGGACGCATTCGTCCTCGCGAGCGCAGCGCCGGCCGACCGCGAGGTGTTGTCGAACATCGCGGTCGGGCAGGCGCGCCGCGGCGATTTCGCGGCGGCGTTCGCCACCGTGCGCAAGCTGCAGGCAACGGAGGGCCCCGAGGACAGGCTGCAGAATTCCGCATTGAGAATGGCCGTCACGTCGATCGTCAGAAACGCGGCGCGGGCCGGCGATACGGCGGCCTTCACGCAAGCGAATGCCATGCGGCGCACGCCCGATGGCGTGGTGCACGTCGTCACCGCGACGGCTTTCGGCGAGGCCGCGCAGTTTCCGCGCGACACCGCCGACACGCGTTCGCTCGGCGACCTCGCGCGCGCCGGCCAGGGGCGATTTGCGGTCGACCATGCGCTGGCGCTGCCGACGCTGGCGACCCAACTGTCAGGCCTGGAGAGCGTCGGCGAGGCGCTGTCCGGGCTGCCCAATCCGTTCTACAACCCGCTGGCCTTCTACGATCCGATCTGAGCCGAGGGTGGGGCCGCGTCCTTGCGGCAGGGGAGGTAAGCCGTGGTGCGAATACGAATGCGGGTGCGTTCGGCCGTGCATCTCGCGGCGGTCGCACTGGCATGCCTGTCGCTCACGACGTGGAACGGTTCGGATGGGTTCGCCCAATCGAATCAGCCCGCGGCGTTGCAGCAGCGCGCCGAGCCTGGACCGAGCGCCTACGCGGTGCTCGCGCTCGCGAAAGACCTCGTGGAAAGCCTGCACACGGAATACAGCCGCGCGCCGGGCGAGACGCGCAACGAAGCGCTGCGACTCCCGTTGCGCAACGCCGTCGCCCTGTCGATCAGGAAGGCCGGTCTCGAATCGGAATTCGGCGACTACGCTGCCAAAGCCGTCGGCGCGTGGGAGTTCTGGGATCCCGCGCGGGACAGGCCCGAGCGACGGGCGATCCGCGAGTCGCGAGCGATCGAAGCCGAGGCCAAACGCGCGTTCCTCAAGGGCGATGTCGCGGGGGCAAGGCGCATGCTCTCCGCGCGCGATTGCTTGAAAATCCCGTTCATCGGTCCCTGCCCATCGACCGATGCGACCGTTGCGGCATGGGAGGTCGAGATCGGCGGACCGTCGGTTGCGGTGCGTCAGCTCGAACAAACGGACTGGACGGGCCGTGGAGGTCAGCAGATTCAGTTCGCCCAGTCGGTCGCTCGCTCGCTCATCGATGCCGGACGGGCGAATGAAGCATTCGCGATTCTATCCAAACTGCGGCTCGACCGTGACTTGGATCGTTCGCGCATCGCGAAGGTCTACTGGGAACTCGGAGCCGTCGAAGACAGCCGCATGCTGATGCGCGAGGCGGCCGCCGCGGCATTGGACCAAGCCACGCGCGATCCGATGAAACGCCTGCTGGTGGCGATTGCCGGATGGCAACGGGTCATGGGCGATCGGGACGGCGCGATCGCGACGCTCGACCGCATTCCTGCATTCGGTGCCGATCGTCTCGGTGCGTATCGAGGGGCGCTCGCAGGCCGGCTTGCATGGCTCGGGCGCGATGCGCAGGCCATGTCCAACCTCGACGGGACCGACGCTGATCACGTGGTGCTGGGCAACATCGCGATCGGGCAGGCGCGACGCGGCGATTTCGCTGCCGCATTCGATAGCGTGCGGAAACTTCGGGCCATCCCGCCGCCGCGAACGCAAATATCGAGCACGACCACCAGCTATACCGACTACGCGCCGGTCGCGCTCGCCTCGATCGCCCGGATTGCGGCGCGGGCGGGCGACGCGGAGACATTCGCCCGGGCGGTCGCACTCCGTCGCGAGATGGCGCCGGGCCCCTGCGTGCTCGTCGTGAGGTTGACCGAGGTGCCGAGGGTGCTGCACGAGGATTCCGACACGCGCTCGCTCGCCGAACTGGCGCGCGCCGGGAAGGCGCAATTTGCGGTGAACTACGCGCTGTCACTGCCGGACGTGTCGAAACGTATCGAGGGCCTGGGCCTCATTGCCGAGGCGTTGGCCGGCGTTCCCGACCCGGACAACGACCCATTTGATTTTTCGGCCATCAATACCCCGATGTGAGCGGCCCCGAAACGTCCAAGCGTTTCCGGCTTCCGTCCCTTCCTCGCCCCAACCCCGGCGATAGGGTGCCCCGAGAAGACGCCGCCAGGGAGGACCGATGCGTACCCAGGTCGGGATCGTGGGCGCGGGGCCGTCCGGCCTCGTGCTGGCGCTGCTGTTGCGCCGCGCCGGCATCGATGCGGTCATCATCGAGAACCGCAGCCGCGACTATATCGAGCACCGCATCCGCGCCGGGCTGCTCGAGCAATGGGTGCACGACCTGCTGGTCGAGCTCGGCGTCGGCGCGCGCATGCTGCGCGAAGGCATGTTCCACAACGGCATCTTCCTCAATTTCGACGGCGCGCTGCACCACATTCCGTTCCGCCAGCTGATCGGCAAGGGCGTGACCATCTACGGCCAGCAGGAGGTGGTCAAAGACGTGGTGACGCGGCTCCTCGCCGACGGCGTGCCGATCCTGTTCGAGGTCGACGACGTCTCGATCCACGATTTCGAGCGCGGCCGGCCGAAAATCCGCTTCCGCCATGAGGGCGCCGCCAAGGAGGTCGACTGCGATTTCATCGGCGGCTGCGACGGCTTTCACGGCATCTGCCGGCCGAGCTTTCCGGTCGGCCTGCTGCAGACGTTCGAGCGCGAATACCCCTTCGGCTGGCTCGGCATCCTGGCCGAATCGCCGCCGCCCGAGGACGAGCTCATCTACACCTACCACGATCGCGGCTTTGCGCTCTTCACCATGCGCTCGCCGACGCTCGCGCGGCTCTACCTGCAATGCGCGCCCGACGAGGACATCGCCAACTGGCCGGACGCGCGCATCTGGGAGGAGCTGCATGTCCGGCTCAACGGCGTGCGGGAGCTCGCTGAGGGACGCATGCTGCAAAAGGGCATCACGCCGATGCGCAGCTTCGTGGTCGAGCCGATGCAGGTCGGAAAGCTGTTTCTTGCCGGCGATTCGGCCCACATCGTGCCGCCGACCGGCGCCAAGGGCATGAACCTCGCGGTCGCCGACGTGCTCGTGCTCTCGCGCGCGCTCGCCGCCTATTACAAGTCCGGGCGCACCGATCTGCTCGAGGCCTATTCGAAGACATGCCTGGCGCGGATCTGGAAGGCGCAGCGCTTCTCCTGGTGGATGACGCAAATGCTGCATTGTTTCCCGGACGAGAGCCCGTTCGACCGGCGCCGCCAGCTTGCCGAGCTTGCCTATCTGGCGAGCTCGACCGCCGCCGCGACCGCGCTCGCCGAGAATTATGCGGGCCTGCCCATGGATCAGCCGGTGGTTGGCGAAAGGTAAACGGGCCGGCGGAAAACGGCGACGTTTTGCCGGCGATTCGCCGGCGATTTGCCGCCCGGCATGCAGCGACTTCATCACACATGGCGCCTATGATCCGCTACGTCAGCGTGTGGACGGATTGGAATTGCAATGACTCGTCGAGCGTTGGGACGGTGGACCGGGGTCGCGCTCGTCGGCGCGCTCGCCCTCGCGCAGCCGGCCTGCGGACAGGAGAGCCGGGCGGATCGTACCCTCACGGTCGCCACGCAGGAGGTCGACGTCGAGCTGCAGCAGACCTTCGGGCGCGCGCTCGTCGACCGCAGCCTCAAGATCGATCTCGCCGGGAGCGCAACGCAGGCGCGGCAGACGCTGCTGCGGCGCGCCACGCTGTTCGAGTCGGTCAACGAATATGGGCTCGCCGAGTCGGATCTGAGCACGGCGCTGCAGCTCAAGCCGCAACAGGTCTCGCTCTACGGCGATCGCGGCTATTTCTACATGCGGCGCGGACGCTATGGCGACGCGCTCGCCGATTTCGTCATCGGCATGCAGCTCGATGCGGGCAATCCGCTGTTTCACTTCGCGGCCGGCCGCGCCGCGGCGGCGCTCGGCGACTATGCGGCGGCGGTGACCTATTACGACGAGGCGATCCGCCTCGCGGCGCACGATCCGACCTACTACCTGGCGCGCGCCGAAGCGCAGATTCATCTCGAGCAGCCGCGCGACGCGGTCGCCGACTATGGTCGCGCGCTCGACATCAAGCTGCCGCGCGCCGGCGACCGCTATTTCGCCTATGCGGGCCGCGGCTATGCGTCGATGATGCTGGGCGATTACCCGGGCGCGATCGCCGATTTCAACCGCGCGCTCGAGATCGACCCGCGCGCGGTCAGCGCGCTGGTGTGGCGCGGCTATGCACGCGAACGCGGCGGCCAGGTCGACCTCGCGCTGGACGATTACGAGCGCGCCGCAACGGTCGATCCGACCGACCGCCGGGCGCGCGAGAGCGTGCGGCGCCTGCGCGCGAACTGACGGCTGACGAGCGCCGCCATCCGGGGCCCCCCGGATTTCGCTCCGCTCCATCCGGGCTACGGATTGCGCAACTGTTAGTCCAGCGGCTCGAGCTTGACGATCGAGCCGCCGTGGTTGCTGCCGACCCAGAAGGTGACCGGCGTCGTCGAATTGTCGACGAACACACGGCGGATGTTGGTGTCGCGCGGCAGCAGGTAGTTGACGAAGGTTCCGCTCTTCGGATCGAGCCGGGTCACGCGGTCGTTCATCATCGAGCCGGTCCACGCCTCGCCGTTCTTGTCGACAGTCACGTCGTAGGGGGCCGACCATTTGAGCGGCAGCTCCCACTCGGTGAATTTTTCCGATTTGCTGTCGAACATGGCGATCCGGTTGCCGCGGTACTCGCCGAACCACATCCGGTCCTGCGCATCCATCATGCCGCGGCGCGGCGCCGATTTCTTCGTCGGCAGCTCGTAGAGCGTGATGGCGAGCGTCTTGGCGTCGATCCGGCCGACGTGCTCGCGCGCGAAGTCGGTGAAGTAGAGGTTATTCTGCGAGTCGGGAACGACGTCGTAGATGTTGTGGTTCTCGCCCGCCGCCGCATTCTTGAACGGCGCGATGGTCTCGATGTTGCCGCTCGCGAGGTCGAGGCGGTGGATCGCCGCAAAACCATTGTTCTGCGACCACACCTTGCCGTCGACCGCGGAGGACTCGGCGCGCACCATGTTCACCTGCGCCATCGCCTTGTTCATCTCGGGCGGCAGCGAATAGGTGGCGACCTTGCCGGTCTGGATGTCGATGCGGCCAATGGCGCCCTGGTACATCATGCCGATCCACAGGTTGCCGTCCTTGTCGGGACGCAGGCCGAGGCTCCCTTGCGGCCAGCCCTGCTTGAGCTCGGGCAGGGGGAATTCGCTGACCTGGCCGGTCTTCGGATCGAGCCTGCCGACGTTCTGCTCGCCGAAGTTCGAGTACCAGACATTCCCGTCGGCGCCGACGATCACGTCGTGCGGCTCGATCAGCGGGCGCGGCAGGTCGTACTCGGTGATGATCACCCGGGTGTCGCGGCCCTTCGGGCGCGGCAGGGTCTTGAACGGATATTCCCAGCTGTCGCCCTCGCTCAGGTTGATGGTCGCGAGCCATTCGGCGCGTTTGCGAAACAGCGCCTCGCGCTCGTCGCCGCGCTCCTCGAGCAGGCGCTCGGCCACGCGCTTCTGCGGGCGCACCGGCAGGCTCTGGTTGGCATAGCCGTTCATGCGCTTCATCGTCTGCACGAACTCGTCGGCATCGTGGGTCGATTTGACGATGCGCTCGACCGTGTGACAGCCGACGCAGTTGAACAGCGCATCCTTCTGCGCCGGCGTGCCGGGCACGCTGTCGATCCACTCCGCATTGGTGAGCTGGTCGGCGATGTGCCGCGTCTTCTTGAGCCGGAGGTCCGCCGTCGCGGCGGCCCCGGCAGCGACGTCTGCCGCCGGGCTGCCGTCGAGGTCGTAGCCGACCGCGCGGATGCGCAGCGTGTAGTGGCCAGGCTCGAGCTTCGCGGACGGGAAGGCGTAGCGGCCTTGCGCGTCGCTCACCACCGTGATCGCCATGGTGGCGCCGTCGCGGCGCGCGGTGACGAGCACGCCTTCCATCGGCCCTTCGTCGGCCGAGCTGACGAGGCCCGTGAGGGCGCCTTGCGCATGGGAGGGCCCCGCCGCCGCGAACAAGCCGAGCGCGACGCCGGCGAGCAGGGTCAATGTGGTCTTGCGCATCAATTCCTCCCTTGCACTTCCTTCGCGCGCGGGGTTGCGATTCCCGCTTATCGGCGAAAGCATAGGGCAGGGGCTGCGGCGCGGCCAGGGGCGTGCGGCCCACTGTTCACTTGATGATTCCGCGCAACGGACGGTTGAACGCCGCGATCGTTGCGGCGGCGAGGCCCGAGACGGCGGCGATCATGAGAAAGAACTGAACCTTGTCCATCCGGCTCCAGTAGCTGCCGAGCCAGCCGGCCAGAAAGCCGCCCGTGAAGCTTGTCGCGAGCCACACGCCCATCATCATCGACAGGATCTGCACCGGCATGAGCTTGGAGACGAGCGAGAGGCCGATCGGCGAGATGTAGAGCTCGCCGATCGTGAGCACGACGAAATAGCCGAGCAGCCACAGCCAGCTCGCCTTGCCGTCGCCGGCATGCCAGGCCGCGAGCGCCAGGATCAGGTTGGCGAGCGTGACGCCGAAGGCGCCGAGCGCCATCTTGGTGAGCGTCGCCGGCTCGGTGCCGCGCTTCGCCTGCCACGACCACAGCCCGACGACGAGCGGCGTGAAGGCGAAGATCATGAACGGGTTGAAGGATTGGAACCAGGTGACCGGGATCTCGGCGGACCAGCCGAAGACATTGATCGTCCGGTCCGTAAAGGCATCGGCCCACAGGGCGATCGTGTTGCCCTGCTGATCGTAGGTCCCGTAGTAGAGCGTCATCGGCGCGAACAGAACGAGGAGCGCAATGACCGCAAGCCGGTCATCGCGCGTCAGCGGCGGGGACGCGGCGGCAGCCGTGATCCGTTCGCGCGGCAGCAGTGGCGAGGCCGTGAGATAGATCGAGAGCCCGATCAGCATGCCGATCCCCGCGGCCGCGAAACCATAGTGCCATCCGACATTCTCGCCGAGCGTGCCGCAGACCAGCGGCGCGAAAAACGCTCCGATATTGATGCCCACGTAGAAGATCGAATAGGCGCGGTCGCGCCGCGGGTCGCCCGCCGCATAGAGATCGCCGACCTGCGCCGACATGTTGGGCTTGAACGCGCCATTGCCGAGAATGAGGAAGGCGAGTGCGAACAAGAGCAGCGGCTCGAACGCCATCATGAAATGGCCGATCGCCATCAGGCTCGCGCCGATGATCACGGTGCGGCGATGCCCGAGCACGCGGTCGGCGAGCAGACCGCCGAAGATCGGCGTGAAATAGACGAGACCGGTGTAGAGCCCGTAGATCTGCGAGGCGAGCGGCTGGGGGTCGAGCGGCCCAAAGGGAATCTCGAGCAGGTGCTTGAGCTCGGCGAGCCCGATGACGGTGCCGACATGCTCGGGGCCGAACAGGTACTTGACCATGTAGAGCACGAGCAGCGCCCGCATGCCGTAATAGGAGAAGCGCTCCCACATCTCGGTCCCGAACAGGAACGCAAGAGCGCGCGGATGGCCGAGGAACTCGGTGCGGGCGGTGGATGACGGCGCGGCGAGGGTCATCCGAGCAGCGTAGCAGGTTCGCGGGACCGGATTGGCAGGATTGTGCGGGCCCGCGCCCGCCCGGCCGACGGCGCTTGCCGGGGGCGCCGATTTCCTTCAATCTGCGCGGGTACCATCGTGGCGTACGCGGCTCGGGCGATCCGGAATACCGTGATGCGATCGAGACACCTGCTGCCGGCCCTGCTTGGGGCGTTGCTCGCGCTCGCGCCGGTCCGCTCCGCGCATCCGCAAGACTGGCCGCAGCGACCCGTCAGGATCATCGTGCCTTTTGCGCCCGGCGGCGTGACCGACGCGGCCGCGCATTTCGTGGCGCAGCCGCTCGGTGAGGCTTTTGGCCAGCCATTCGTGATCGAGCATCGGCCGGGCGCCACGGGCGCGATCGCGGCAGAGGCGGTCGCGCGCGCTCCGCCCGACGGATACACGCTGTTTCTCGCCGGCCTGTCGCAGATCGGAATCATGCCGGCGGCGATCAAGACGTCGTTCGATCCGCTCAGGGACGTGGTGCCGATCAGCGCCATTGCGACCAACCCGCTGGTCCTCGCCGTACACCCGCGGCTGCCGGTCGCATCGGTGGCGGATTTCGTCGCCCATGCCCGCACGCAGGAAGGGCGGCTCAATTATGCGGCCCTCGGCGTCGGCAGCATCACGCATCTCGCCATGGCCCTGTTCGCGCGCCAGGCGCGGATCGACATGACGCCGGTGATGTACAAAGGCGGCGCGGCCGCGGTGACCGACCTCATTGCGGGGCACGTCGACGCGTATTTCGCGGCCGCCTTTGCGGTGGTGCCGTACGCGGGCGGCGATCTGTTGCGGCTGCTCGCCGTTTCGAGCGCCCAGCGCATCCGGCAACTCCCCGGCGTTCCGACGATGATCGAGGCCGGCTATCCGGGCTTCAAGGTGCTCAACTGGACCGGCCTGATGGCGCCGGTCGGAACGCCGAAGCCGATCATCGATCGCATCGCGCGGGAAGTGTCGCGTGCCGCCAAGGATCCGAAGGCGACGGCGCCGTTGATCGCGAGCGGGTTCGATCCCTGGGGCAGCACGCCGGAGGAATTCGCCGCGACGATCGCCGCCGACATTCCGTTCTGGGCAGAGGCGGTCAGGATCGCCGGTGTTCAGGAGAAGTGAGCGGGTCGTCTTGGCGCGGCAGGATCGGCCGAATGGAGAGGAGCTTCGCGAGATGCGCGTGGTGATCGGGCTTGCGTTCCTTGCCGCACTGGTCACGGCGAGCGGCGCAGCCGCGCAAGAATGGCCGCAACGGCCGGTCAAGGTCGTCGTGCCCTATGCGGCGGGCGGCAACTCGGATGAAATCGGGCACTTGCTCGCGCAGCGTCTCGGCAAGACGTTCGGCCAGCCGTTCGTGATGGAGAATCGCGCGGGCGCATCCGGCGCGATCGCGGCCGAGGCGGTCGCTCGCTCGCCGGCCGACGGCTACACGCTCTTTCTGGCGAACCTGCCGCAGATCGCGATCATGCCGGTCGCAATGCGAACCTCATTCGATCCGAAGGACGTTGTTCCGATCAGCGTCATAGCCACAACGCCCTTGGTCCTCGTGGTGCACCCGAGCCTGCCGGTGAAATCGTTGCCCGAGCTGGTGAGCTATGCCCGCGATCAGCACGGCCAGTTGACCTATGCGGCGGTCGGGTCCGGCAGCATCACCCACCTTGCGATGGCCTTGTTCCTCAAACGGGCCGGCGTCGAGATGACGCCCGTCATGTACAAAGGCGGCGCACCGGCGGTGACCGACGTCATCGCGGGCCACGTGAAGGCGCATTTCGCGATCGCTTCCAATGTCGTCCCTTTCGCGGCGGGCGACATGCTCCGGCTGCTCGCCGTATCGAGCGCGCAACGCTTGCCGCAGATTCCCAATGTTCCGACCATGATCGAAGCGGGATATCCGGGATTCAAGATGCTCAATTGGACGGGCCTGATGGCGCCCGCGGGGACGCCGAAGGAGATCGTCAAGCGGCTTGCGCAGGAGGTGTCACGGTTCGTGAAGGACCCGGATATCGCGGCTCGCTTGCGGGCCGGCGGCCTCGATCCGCTGGGCAATACACCGGACGAGTTCGCCGCCATGATCGCGGCGGACATTCCATTGTGGGCCGAGGCCGTCAAGATTGCCGGCCTCCATCCGAACTGATGCGACGGGGCCGCACAGACAGGGCCACGCAGATGCGAGTGATGATTGCGTTTGCGTTCGCCGTCCTGTTCGCCAGCGGGGATCGCGCCTGCTCGCAAGAATGGCCGCAGCGGCCGGTCAGGATCATCGTTCCTTATGCGGCGGGCGGCCTATCCGACGAAATCGGCCACTTGCTGACGCAGCCGCTCGCAGAGGCGTTCGGCCAACCGTTCGTGATCGAGAACCGGTCGGGCGCGTCCGGCGCCATCGCGGCCGAGGCCGTCGCGCGCTCGCCCGCCGACGGCTACACGCTCTTTCTCGCCAGCCTGCCGCAGATCGCCATCATGCCGACGGTGATGAAAACGTCGTTCGATCCGAAGGACGTTGTCCCGATCAGCGCGATCGTGGGAAGCCCGCTGGTCCTGGTGGTGCATGCGGGCGTACCGGCGAGATCGCTGGCGGAATTCGTCGCTTATGCGCGTGCGCAGCATGGACAGCTCACCTACGCGGCAGGAGGCGTCGGCACCATCAGCCATCTGACCATGCGGCTGTTCCTGCAGCGGGCGGGCATCGAGATGACGCCTGTCATGTACAAGGGCGGGGCGCCGGCCGTGACCGACGTCATTGCGGGGCACGTCAAGGCGCACTTCGCGGTGCCGATCAACGTGATGCCCTATGCGACCGGCGACATGCTGCGGTTTCTGGCCGTGACGAGCGCGCAGCGAATGCCGCAGATTCCCTCTGTCCCGACCATGATCGAGTCCGGATATCCGGGATTCAAAATGCTCAATTGGACCGGGCTGATGGCGCCGGCCGGAACGCCGCAGGGAATCGTCGAGCGCCTTGCGCGCGAGGTGTCGCGCATCGTCAGAGACCCGAGAGTTGTCGCGATATTCACCGGGAGCGGCATCGATCCTCTGGGCAGCGGCCCGGAAGAATTCGCTGCCATGATCGCGGCGGACATTCCGCTGTGGGCTGACGCGGTCAAGATTGCCGGCATTCGGCCAAATTAACCGGC
>Ga0126371_10002381_pt1 | contig 16190 bp, 17 predicted proteins | sample PanSoiMetaPlot_4_FD_110145 | JGI IMG/M metagenome (GOLD analysis project Ga0126371, IMG submission 110145) | Tropical forest soil microbial communities from Panama - MetaG Plot_4 | ecosystem: Environmental > Terrestrial > Soil > Tropical forest > Bulk soil | place: Panama | collected 2016-02-17 | reverse complement strand
GCCGCTGGAGCAGAACAAGATGGAGTGGCTCCTGGCCGAACTGGCCAAAACCGAATGCCCCATGACCTGTCCACACGGAAGGCCGGTAGTGCTGCGCTATTCACTTAAAGAGATTCAGCGGGCTTTTAAGCGGATATAGTGCGAAAATATTATGCAGGAGTTGTCCTTATGGCGCTTATTCTGCAACTTGACCATGAATTAGAAGAAAAACTTTCCGCGGAAGCGCGCGCCAGAGGCTTATCTTTGGACGAGTACGTGCGGACTCTCTTGGAACAAAGGATTAAGCCTGAAGTTCATCGTGAGCTAACGCTCCAGGAATTTGAAAACATACTGGATAGTCTGGCCGAATTTTCGGATAGGATCCCCGATCTCCCACCAGAAGCTCTTACGCGAGAAGGCATCTATCAAGATCATGACTAGTGCAGCACTGCATTATTTGCTGGACACCAACATTTTGCTTCGTCTTTCAAAGCGCAACAGGCCAGAGGTTCCGGAGATTCGCAACGCGCTTAGATCCTTATTTGTGATGCGTGCTCGGCTCTACTATACCTCTCAAAATCTAAGAGAATTCTGGAACGTGCTGACCCGCCCTGCCGATCGCAATGGGTTTGGCTTGTCTACGGCTCAGGCCGACCAAGAAGCTCGTCGCATTGAGAGGGCATTCTTATTTCTCTCAGATAACGACGCTATTCACAAAGAATGGCGCAGCTTGGTGGTGGCGCATTCAGTATCAGGAGTCCAAGTGCACGATGCCCATCTAGTGGCGGCTATGAAAGTCCACGGGATTACACATTTGCTGACACTCAATATCCAGGACTTCAGTCGTTATACGGAAATCACGGCCGTACATCCAGCACGAATCGTCGCACAAAAATGACTGAATCTGACCTCCGCCACCGTCGCGCAGAACTCTGGCGCATTAACGGCAACCCTGTCCGCACGCCGGAAGCCGCCAGGAGTTTCCTGATTGACGTAGGCTTCTGCCTCATGTATCCCGTCCGCTCTCTGCCCGAAGTGCCAACGTTCCTCGGTGCTTACGCCGGCACTACCGCCGATCTGCCGGACGCAAAGCATGCTTTCGCCGACTCCCGCACCCAGCCGGCAACCGACCTGCTGGTAAAGTTGCTGCGCGAGCGCCACGCCTACGAGATCAATCTGCTTCCGGAGAGCACGCTGATCTTTGCCGCATCGCTGTTTCCTTTTTTTTACGCGCTGGTAGGCGATCGTAAACCTAAAGGTGTTCCCCGGATCAACGCCAAAGGAGAAAAGCTTTCGCCGCTGGCCATCAAAGTGTATGAGGCGATTGAGAAACACGGGCCCATCAGCAAGCCGCAGCTTCAGGAGCTGATCAGCCGCGAACTCACTCCTGCGGCGCTGGATCGCGCACTCAATGATCTGTGGTCGATCCTCAAGATCACCCGCGTAGACTATCGTCCAAAGGAAGGCGCGTACTGGGACCTGCTGTTTCGCTGGTCGCAGCAAGGCGTGATCGACGGCGCTCAGCTTTCTCTGCCCGAAGCGCTTTCGGCCCTGCTGGGAAAATATCTTGAAGGCGTAGTTGCGGCCACTCAGGAAGATATCGAGCAGCTTTTTTCCTGTCTGGTTCCTCGCTCCAGGGTGCGCGAAGCCATTCACGCCCTGCTGGCGGCGCACGAGCTAACTATGGTTGTCGTGGGAACCAAGACGCTGATCCAGTTGGCCTCCAGTGCTGTAGCACCACAAACAAGCAGCCAACCGGCGCGCCCGCCCCGGAGACGCCTGCATGGATAGAAAGAGGATCATCATTGCCATTGATGGTCCCGCTGGCTCCGGCAAAAGCAGCCTGGCTGCGCTTCTTGCGCGACGTTACAACTACACCAACATTGAAACCGGCGCCATGTATCGCGCTCTGGCGCGCAAGGCCATGCAATCGGGCGTTTCTCTCGATGATGGCCCCTCGCTCGCTCAACTCGCGGCCAATTCCAGAATTGAACTCGAACCGCGCGGAGAAGGGAATCGCGTGCTGCTGGATGGCGTGGATATTTCCGACCGCGTTCGCCAGCAGGACGTAACCGATGCTGCGTCTAAGGTGTCTGTACATCCCCCCGTGCGCCAATGGATGGTCGAGCAGCAGCGTAAGATGGGTGCCGCTGGCGGCGTTGTGATGGAAGGCCGCGACATCGGCACAAAGGTTTTTCCAGATGCCGAGGTCAAGATTTTTCTCGATGCCGCGCCAGAAGTGCGCGGCGCTCGCCGCTTTCGTCAGCAGCCGGCTGCGGTGACCCAGGAGGCATCTGTTCTGGCCGAATTGCGTGAACGCGACCGCCGCGATCGCAACCGCGCCACCTCACCTCTAGTCCCCGCCCCTGATGCACTAGTGATCGATTCCACCAACTTGAGTCTGGATGAAGTGGTTCAGAAGGTGGTAGACATCATCGAGCGAAAGACCACGCTGTGATCGTACCCGTAGAGACGTAGCATGGCTAGGTCTCCGAGCGCGCTCACAATTACGGAATAAAATCCTGGCAGCTTTGGCAGTGCTGGCAATTCTGGCAATTCAGCATTTGCCTTTGCTGTGGCCTGTTCCCTAATCCTTCCGAATGTGTATCGTTCCCCGGCTGGTCTTCAACCTAACCTGCGGGCCACCCTTGCCCACGGTAGCGTTGGCAACGGCGTTATTGTTCATATTGTTGACGTTCAAGCCGAAATCGTTCTGAATCTCGCCGCCGTCGCTCTCGGCATCCAGTTGGAAACCGGCGCTGCCCGGCAGGCGGACGCTGATCTCACCGCCTGTAGTCGCAATATCCAGATCGCCCAAAGGCGCTTTAGCTTCCACGTTAATGTCTCCGGTACGGTCCTGAACGCGGATGCTGCCAGTCACGTTCTCCAAATGAATGTCCTTGGCGTCAGTACGCACAGAGAAAGGACCGGCGAGCGAATTCGCTTTCAGGTCGCTGCCATCCATGCTCAGATCGCCGTCCAGTTTGGCAAACTGCAGATCGGTTCGGCTGGAGGTGAAGTGCACCGGACCGCCGATGTGTGTAAGTTGAATATCGCCCGAATAGCTGCCATTGAGGGTAACGCTTCCGGTCACGTCGGAAACCGTGCTGTCGTCTACGCTGCCATCCACGTTGAGGTTGCCGGTGATTCCTTTAGCGCTCATATCGCCGTGGTGTACGTGCAGGGTAGTATTTCCCTTGATCTGCTCCGCCATGATGTCGCCACGGTCCGTCTCCAGGTCAACGTCGGCCTGTAGCTGGGAAACGCGAATGTCTCCCCGGCGGTCCATGAGAGAGACGGCGTATTTCGCTGGCAGCTTCAGTTCCAGATTGAAACGCCCGCGGGAATAGCTGCCGCTCGTCAGATCCAGCAGCCACACGCTGCCCTGTTGCTCAAATTTCGGGTGAGTATTGCTGTTGAACTGGTTGGCCTCATCCTGCGAATCTCCACGAATGTACTTATGGACGAAAACATGGGCTTGATCATCCGGGCTGGGCGTAATGCTGATGTCGCCTAGGGCAGAGAGCACTCTAACCTGGGCTCCTGTGGGCATGGCGGTGGCAAAGTTCTCAGTAAACTCGTAGCGGTTGCCAAAGAATCCCCAATCACCCCAGTCGTTACCCGGATCCCAGTCAATGCCCCACCTTGAGATTCCGGTTGCCGATAGGCCAATCAGAATCAGGAAAACCAGCAGCACCACATTACCGCCAGAGATGCCCGCGTAAGGTTCGTTGCGGCTGCGCGCCCAGAGATATTCCAGAAAATGGGCCACGCCCCAAATGATCAGCAGCAGCGGCCAGTAACGGGCAAACCACCAACCCAGGTTCTCCCGGTGGATATATCCCAGATTGGCTAGAAGGAAAACCACGCCAATGGCCACAATCAACAGCGGGCCAAAAAGAGATCGGCGGCGGTAACCAGGACGAACACCATTCATGATTTCACCTCCGGCCCGGCATTACCTTGGGCAGAATTTGTGCCCCCAGGATTCTGTTGTCCTGGATCTGGCGGTGGCGATCCGCCCATCCAGAAAGGCTGAATATGCCCTTCGCTTGGAGCGCTGCGCGCGGCAAATGAGAGCAGCCCGATCACGATCAGCAGCACCGGCCAGGTTTGGTCAAAAGAGTAGATATTGTTTTCGTTGAGCAGGAAGAGAATGCCGAGCGTAATCAGGATGGCGCCTCCCATCAGCCCTCTGGTACGGCATCGCGTACATCTGCAGCGACGGTTTCTCACGTAGATCGCCATGCCCTAGTACCTCTCCGTGGTGCGTTTGTAGGCGATCCACAAACCGAGGATTATCAAAAACAACGGCCACATCCTGTGGACTCGGTACATATTGAAGTTCCCTAGAAGGAAAAATACGCCCAGCACCACTAGAACCACTGCGCCTGTGGGCGCCCGATCCAGGGGGCCGGGCTGAGCAGTGTTTTGTCCTGCTGCAGTGTCGGTACCCACAGGAGGTGCGGCCGCCACGGGCGGCTGATCGTCATGAATGCCAAATAGCTTGTCCAGCCCCAGAGGGTCAGGCGATGGCTGGCCCAGTTGTCTGGCTTTGGCCGTCTTGTAGGCCTCAAAAACCATGTAGAACCAGAAGAACGCGATCATCAATCCGAAGAAAGGTTCCACGACGCCGGAGACCTGGCTTACGAGCACGATCAGCATGGCAAAGATGACCACATGAATAAACGCCTTCACAAACTGGCCGTTGTACATGGCGCCAACGCCTGGGATCATGCCCAGAACAGCCGCCAGTCCGGGGCTGGGCGCTCCCTGCACCACGGAGACCGGTATCACCGGTTGGGGGTTGGGAACAGTTCCTTGCAGGCGGGCGGCGATGCAGGGCTCGCAATAGATCACGCCCATCACATCGCGTTTACAGTTTTCACACAGCGCCTTCCCACATGTGCGGCAATAGGCCACTGCGGGTGTTTCGGTATGTATGGCGCAGTTCATGGTTTCAGGCTCCTTTGTTGCTCGTTTTCAGGCACGAGATAACCGCATTCTCGAGTTCCCGGCTGTAGCGCTCCTGGCGCTCTTCCGGATGGCCGCTCGTGTCGTTGTTTTTCTTCTTGTTATCTTTGGGCTGCTCTGCCGGCGCCTTTTGCTGATCGTTCTGGTCGCTGCTGGAGTTCTTCTTCATCTCCTGCACGCGCGACTCGATCTCATACACCAGGCGCATGTTGCGGTAGAAACGCACAACCTTGCTTTCCACCTGCGTGTACTCCATCACAATGGCCTTGCCCAGGGCGCTTGGATGCCAGTTGATCTGGGCCAGGTCCTTGAACCTCACTCCAGCCAGAGTCAGCGTCAGGCTGAGAGAAAAGAACGCCATGGAGAACGAGGTGGCAAACCGCGGTTGGATCATCCCCTTCAGCACGCCCTTAACAGGCTTCCACATGCGGGCTATCCGGCCGGGCTGAGCAGATTTGGCTTTGGCTTCCGTCTGGGCAGCCTCGGCCGCAGTAGTCGCCGCCAGGATGTTGTGCACCAGGTTCTTAGGTGGCTCCAAACCTTCCAGCCCTTGCAGCCACAGCATTCCCTGCCGGGCCTCCAAAAACATGGGGCCGCAGGTGGGGCAGGTTCCGGCATGCGACTCAAACGCCCGGTTGTCGCCCTCAGTGAGGGTGCCATCCAGGGCGTCGGCCAGCATGCTTTCAAACTGGCTGCACTCCATTCCGATATTGTCCTTTTCAGTCATTGCCTGCCTGCTTCTTATTACGAGAAAGTAATCGCCCAAGTTCCGTTCTTCCCCGGTTGATTCGCGACTTTACGGTACCCTCCGGGACCCTCAAAACGGCCGCAATTTCTTTGTAATCCATATCTTGCAGGTCGCGCAGGATCACCGCTTCCCGCAGCTCCGGCGAGAGCCGCGCAAGCGCCTGTTGCACCAGTTTTTGTGTCTCTTTGCTGGCCAGATGGTCGTCCGGCGTGGGCCCGGAGTCCTCCAGCCGGTCGCTCAAAGACAGAGAATCTTCTTCCTCCCGCAGCCCGGCGTCAATGGAATCTGTAATTCGGTCCTGCTTGCTGCGGCGGAAGTGGTCAACCAGCAGGTTGCGGGTAACCGTGGTGACCCAGGTGGTGAAGGCGCCTTTGCCAAGGTCAAAAGTGTTCAGGGTGCGGTACACGCGGATAAAGACGTCCTGGGTCAGGTCCTGCGCGTCTTCAGGAGAATTGGTGAAGCGGTAACAGAGGTTATAAATCCGGCGGTTATGCAGGCGGACGATCTCCTCCCATGCCGAACCGTCGCCAGCCAGGCACCGGCGCACCAATTGGCCTGTCTGCTGATCCTCCAAGCAGTCTCCCCGCCTCTAACTTACGTCAATTGAGTATGAACAGTTCAAGGGTAACAGCAGAGGCAAATAATCGGGTCATGGGTCACCGGTCATCGTCCTCGGAACGAATGACCCGTAGAGACGTAGCACGCTATAGCACGCTACGTCTCCGAGAGGCTAAAACACTAACTATTCTGACGTGAAATAATCCACCGCCACGGGGTTCTCGAAGAGGGAATAATCGCGGGTGACGATGGTGATGCCGGTCTCCGTGACCACATAATTCTTGGCATCCTGCTCACGATCAAAGCCAATCACGGTTCCTTCGGGTATCTGTACGTCGCGGTCAATGATGGCGCGACGAATCCGGCAGTGGCGTCCAATATTTACATGGGAAAACACGATGCTGGCATCCACTTCAGTGTAGGAATTCACGCGCACATCCGGTGCCAGCACTGAATTGCGCACCGCGCCGCCGGAAAGAATACATCCCGGGCAGACGATGGAATCAATCGCCGTGCCGGTTCGGCCCGGCTCGCCAAAGACAAACTTAGCCGGCGGATACTGGCGCTGGTGCGTGCGTATTGGCCAGTCCTTGTCGTAAAGATTGAAGACCGGCGAAACCGATACCAGGTCCATATTGGCCTCGTAGTAGGCTTCAATCGTTCCCACATCCCGCCAGTAAAGCGCTTCCTTCTTGTTCTCATCAATAAAGTTGAAGGAATAAACCTTGTATTGATCCAAAATTCGCGGCAGGATGTCCCGGCCAAAGTCGTGTGTGGACCCCGGCTCTTCCGCGTCCTTCAGCAGCACCGGCAGCAGTACATCTGTGTTGAACAGGTACACGCCCATGGATCCGGAAACCATCTCCGGATGGTAGGGAGAGCGCAGCCGCGTGACCTCCGGTTTTTCCTCGAACCCAATAATGCGCCCGTTGCGGTCAATTTCCACAACTCCGAAGCGGGAGCTCTCGCTCGGATCAACCAGGATCGTGGCCAGCGTCACGTCCGCCCCGGCCTCCTCATGCTGGTCCAGCATGAGCTGGTAGTTCATCTTGTAGATGTGGTCGCCGGAAAGCACCAGCACGTGCTTGGGCTGCTCGCTCCCGATGGAATAAATGTTCTGGTAGACAGCGTCGGCGGTCCCAAGGTACCAGTTCTCGCTCACCCGTTTCATGGGCGGCAGAATCTCAATGAACTCGCCCAGTTCATGCGCCACCACCGTCCCCCAGCCTTCGCGAATGTGGCGGTTCAGTGAGAGCGCCTTGTATTGGGTGAGGATGTAAACGCGCCGCAGCTCTGAATTGGTGCAATTGGAGAGAGTGACGTCAATAATGCGGTAGTTGCCGCCGAAGGTTACCGCCGGCTTGGCCCGGTCACGAGTGAGGGGATAGAGGCGTTCGCCTGCCCCTCCTGCTAACAGCACTCCCAATGTATCTTTCATCTGAAGCGCTCTGCGAATTTAGATGCTAGCAGAAAACAATACTTGCCAGAATTAACTGATGTGAATCTGGAGTTGTGAATCTGAGTTCCTGCGGCTTTTGCGGGCTTGGCCTGTGATGATGAAAAACATTCAGCCGGTACGAACAGCTTCTACTCTTCCACCTTGATTCTCAGTGACCGCAGGAAGCGAACGTCGTTGGCGTTGATGTCAAACTCGGGGTCGGCTGCTCTCTTGCTGCGCATGCCCACCAGCTCTGGCGAGGCGGGCACGGCTTCCTCATCGTGATGATGAAAGCCGATGGTGGCTTCCAGCACCAGGAAAATGTCGAACCCTTCTTCCTTGATCCTGGAAATCACCTGCGCAATCCGTTCGGACTCTGAGAGTGAGCCGTTGATGGCGTCCCCGAGCTCCTTCATGAGTTTTTTCAGCCGCGGGTTCATGGGTGCTGACTTCCTTTCTATCAATCGAAAGCAGGTCTCGGTATGCGGCCAGGGCCACACCCTTGAACATTTTGTATGGAGCAATCCCCACCTTGGGAATCATCTGGCGTCTACCCAGCGGGAGGAGCGCCGATATCTCTTTCGATCGATTATGGTTTAAAAAATTAGATGCCCGCGCCTGGATGCCCGTTGACCCTTTTCCAGCGCTGCTCTCCGATTAACCTGTTGCCCTGAATCCGTTCTCCTGATTGCGAATGGAATTCAATCGGAATCAGAGACACCGGGTAGAGACATAGCACTGCTACCTCTCATTGGATGTGAGACAAAGGCTACGCGAGGAGGTTGCTTTCATTGAATTTATGTAAAATTGATGTCCAATGCTCGATATCACCAGCCACGTGAAGAGCCGGGTGGGCTATGCCGTGCTCAGCGGGTTAAAGGCAATGGTTTCGTCCTTTGCCCGTACCCTGTACGTGCTCTGGCTGCAGACCACAGGGCTGGTGTTCGGTGCTTTTACCGCCGTTGGAGTCTCACAGTTGGTCAAGCTTTCCCATCAGCATGCCTGGCACAGCGATCCACGCCGGTTCTGGACCATCGTGGGCTTTACTACGGTGTGCTTTGGCTTCACCGTGATGTCATTTTGGAAAGCCAAAAGGCGTCAAAATCACGCTGTCCCCGCTAATGGACGCAGGTAAGTCTTGCCATGTCCGATGACGTCAAAACCCAAGCCGAAACGGGCAAGCTGAAAGCTGTAGATCCGGCGCCCTTGTATACCCCAGCCAGCCTCGAAGGCTGGAATTACGACCACGACGTCGGCTACCCCGGGGAGTTCCCGTTTACCCGAGGCGTGCAAGCCACCATGTACCGCGGACGCCCCTGGACCATGCGCCAGTACGCCGGTATGGGCGATGCCGAGGAATCCAACAAGCGTTACAAGTACCTGCTGGCTCACGGCACCACCGGCCTTTCCGTCGCCTTCGACCTGCCCACCCAGATTGGAATGGATTCTGACCATGCTATGGCGGCGGGCGAAGTCGGCAAAGTGGGCGTGGCCATTGATTCCATCGAGGACATGCAGCGCCTGTTTGATGGCATCAATCTGGAGAAGATTTCCACCTCCATGACCATCAACGCTACGGCCAGCATTCTGCTGGCGCTGTATGTGGCGGTGGCCAGGCGCTCCGGCGCGGACGTGCGCAAGCTGAGCGGCACGGTGCAGAACGATATCCTCAAGGAATACATCTCCCGCGGAACCTACATCTATCCTCCGGCTCACGCCCTGCGCATCATCACCGACATGTTTGCCTACTGCAATCAGCATGTGCCTGAGTGGAATCCCATCTCTATCTCCGGTTACCACATGCGCGAGGCCGGTTCCACGGCCATTCAGGAAGTCGCATTTACCCTGGGCAACGCCATCGCCTATGTGGAGGCGGCGATTCATGCCGGGCTGGATGTTGATGCCTTTGCGCCGCGCCTGTCTTTCTTCTTCAACGCGCACAATAACTTTCTGGAAGAAGTGGCCAAGTTCCGCGCCGCCCGGCGAATGTGGGCGCGGATTATGAAAGAGCATTTCCAGGCGCGCAATCCGCGATCTATGATGCTGCGCTTCCACACCCAGACCGCCGGCTCGACGTTGACGGCGCAGCAGCCGGAAAACAACATCGTCCGCACGGCCATTCAGGCCATGGCAGCAGTGTTGGGAGGCACCCAGTCCCTGCATACCAACTCCTTCGACGAGGCGCTGGGATTGCCCACCGAAGAAGCAGCGCGAATCGCCCTGCGCACCCAGCAGATCATCGCCTATGAAACCGGAACGCCGAACACGGTTGATCCACTGGCCGGCTCTTATTACATCGAGTCGCTGACTAATGAGATTGAGCAGCGCGCCAATCTTTACCTGGAAAAGATCGAAGCCCAGGGAGGCACGCTGCGGGCCATCGAAAAAGGCTACATCCAGCAGGAGATCCAGAATGCTGCCTACGATTTTCAGCAGGGAGTTGACCGGCTGGAGAGCGTAGTCGTGGGTGTGAACCGTTTCCAGGCTGCCGACGACGAAGAAAGGTCCATCAATATCCAGCGCATCGATCCCGAACTAGAGCGCCGCCAGGTGGATCGCGTGCGCGCGCTACGCGCGCGCCGCGACCAGGCGATCTGGGAGGCGGCCCTTCGCAAGGTCGAAGAGGCCGCCCGCTCCGGCGACAACCTGATGCCGAACATCATCGCCGCCGTGGAGAACAATGCCACGGTAGGCGAAATCTCAGACGTCCTGCGCCGCGTCTTCGGCGAGTACCAGGAAACCGTAGTGATCTGAACAACAGCAATCAGCACTTGGCAATCAGCAGTCAGCCAAACCAACCGCAAAGACAAAAGCAAACCCTTACTGCTGATTAACGCTGATCAAATCAGTTAAATCAATTGCTTTTGCTTTTCTCCGTATTACCAATGCCTAATATCTCATTTTTTTTGGCGACGATTTTTTCTGTTGCGCTTGCGCCCCCAATATTTACAGCTATTTCTCGACCATTAGCGCAGGCCCGCTTTTTCTTGCTATCCTCCCTAAACAAATCAGCGTTGATCCGTTCATCAGCGTCATCAGCGGTCGGGTTTTGGGGTTTGTGGCTCGCCATTCTGTGTCACGGTCCAACCGTGATCATTCCAAACATCCCATTGGCATAGTTGTCCGGCCCGGCAGTAAAGAAGAGCTGATTAGGCCTGCCGTTATTGCCGGTGTTGCCGAATTCAATCGCCCAGAGCTGGTCAATTTCGATTGGCTGGCCGGTCATATCCCGGAGTGCGCCCAAATACGTGCCGGTATCGGGATCGAAGGCATCGATTCTTCCCTTGGGAATGTTGTTGGCCACCAGCAGCGCCCCACTGAACGGGCCAAAATCCGCGGGCGCTATGGCCAGTCCCCACGGTGAATGCAGCGGACCATTGACTGCCACGTGTTTGAGCAGGTTGCCGTCGGTATCGAATTCATCGACAAAGCCGCTGGCCGATTTGTTTCCGCCGAACGTCACCCAGATGTTTCCTTCCAGGTTCTGAATGCCGTAGGGAGCGAAGCCGCCGTTGATGTCGGGATCAGTAAAACTTTTCACCAGTTTGAAATGCGAATCGAAGACATCAACCCGGCTATTGGGACCATTGTCGGCTGCATAAAGGAAAGCGCCGGAACTGGTGTTGGCTATGGCCAGTCCGGTATAAACCGCACCCGCTCCTGAACGGTCGACGGCAATTTGTGCGTGGGTGGGATCCACGCCAGGGTTCCAGCCGCTGATAGTTCCATCCAGGGTGGCAAAAATAAACAATGCCGGCGCCGAAGCTGTGCCTTTCGAAACCGCAAATCCCGGAGTCGCAGTCAACACGGTGATGTTGAACACGTCGCCAGTGGGCGTGCCCTTAGCGCTGGGGGAGACTGCAGGGATTGTCACAGTGAGAGCCACTTTCGTGCCATTTCCGGTGTAAAGCGTGGATACTCCGGTAACGTTATCGCTGACCCAGAACGGGCTGGCGGGCGCTCGCGTGAGTCCCCACCCGTTGCGCAGGTTCGTGTCCTGATGGGGCGCAACTCCTGCTTGATTGGAATCCAGAACGGTCACTTTGTATTGGGCTAGCGCGCTGGTTGAGAACAATGCGACCATGGCGATCGCAAGGATGAAGACAAATACGGCAGGTATCGCTTTGGTTCTCATCATGAACATGGTTCTTTTCCTTTTCGGCCAGTGGTTCCGAATGGCTGGGTGGCCGCGAGCGAGTCAAGTAGCTCGCAGGCTGGAAAGATATCGATTCAGAAAAAAGGGTGGCAGGGCCCTAACGGTTTCGAAATTATATCCCAGCCCGCTCAGACGTTCCAAAGCTGCTGCACGCAGCTAAATGCCGTTCAGTCCTGGCACTTTTTTCGGGCACTTCCGGCGATTCTGGCAATTCTTAAGATTCGTGTTCATTCGCGCAAAACTTGTCCCGGCCTGCCGTGGATTCGCGGCCAAAAAAGGTTTTTGCTTTTCCTGTCCCCTGTAACCTGTTACCTTTCCAGTAACCCGTCATTTACACCCTTTTAATTTTCCTTGCACAGCCCCTCAATCTTGGTTTGCTACAAGAATGGTATGGAGAAGTGTTTTGACACGGTCATCATTTCCGACCTGCATCTGGGCGCGGAAATCAGCCGCGCGCCGGATGCCCTGGAATTTCTGCAGTCTGCGGTCTTCCGTCGGCTCATCCTTCTCGGTGACATGTTTGCCGATCTGAACTTCAGCCGGCTTACCAAAGACCACTGGAAATTTCTGGGCTTTATCCGCAAGCTCTCCAATCCCAAGCGCGGCGTTGAAGTGGTTTGGGTGGAAGGCAACCACGATCACGGCCTGGCGCAGATCATGTCGCATCTGGTCGGGGTTCGCGTCTACCAGGAATATGCCTGGACCTACCGGGGCAAGCGCCACCTCGCCATCCACGGCCACCAATTTGACAGCTTCTCCATCCGGAACTTCAAGGTGACGCGGCTGGGGCAGCTCGTCTTCCTGTGGCTGCAGAAGATTGATTCCAAGAGCAAGAGGTTTGCCCGATACCTCGATCGCCTCAACACCAGGTGGTTGCAGCTTTCCCAGCAGGTTGCGCAAGGCGCTCTCCGGCACGCAAAGCAAAGCAAGGTTCATCGCATCTTCTGCGGGCACACGCATGTCCCGATGGCTCTCGAGCGGGACGGAGTGGAGTACTACAACTCCGGCGCATGGGTAGACTCCCGTTGTACCTACATCACCATCGGGCGCGACGGTGTAGCCATAGACGAATACATTCCGCGGCGCCCTGAGCGCCGTGATTCCAACGAACCCCCGGCGGTGCCCGCATCCGAGCCTGAAGAACTCCTTTTGCCCGCAGTCTAACCAAAGTATGTCAGGAGCAGTGCGCCTGCCAATCCTGCTCGGCTTGTAGTGACAGCTCCAGCGGTTCTTCCTATTGCTTTATTCCCGATTAACGTCGACTCGCGTAAATAGCGGCTAAAGGTTTTGATTTTCAATCTTGGCAATTCCGGCGATTCTGGCAATTTTCAAGATTCGCTTGAGACCTGTCCCTGCCTGCCGTGGATTCGTGGCTAAGAAGTTGCCTTTGAGCGCGACCGGTCGCTTCCCGGATTCGCAACCAGCGCGCCCAAGGCAAGTGCGCCTTACCGCTGATCAACGTGATAACGGCTGATGTGATCAGTGCCATCAGTTAAATCAGTGGTCAGGTTTTGTTTCTCGTACGCTCCCAGGTCCTTTGACTCCTAATTCGCGTTCGTTCGCGCAGATTCGCGGCTAAAAGATTTTCCTTTTTGCCTTTGCTCTTGCTGATTGCTACGGCTTCGGCGTGCAATCGTTTACCGGCGGAGCTGCCTGGGTTACGGGCGTATTCAGTGACGGCGAATGGTCGAAGTCGAACATGTCTTCGAGCGTGTTGGCGTGCTGATCGCGCTGGGTCAGATGCTGGCGCGCATCGCTGCTATCGCTGTCTCCGTCTCCATCCTCATCCACGCTCATGAAGCGCTTTTCAATCAGCGCCAGCAGTGAGGTGTGATCGCCTACGGTGTGGGAAACGTAGTGGGGTTTGGAGAAGGGTGAGATTGCCAGGAAGGGAACGCGGAACCCAAGCTGGTCAAAGCTGGCGCACTGATCGGGGAAGGGGCCTGTGGGATTGGCGGCGAAAGCGGCGCAGAACGCTTTCTCGAGTCCCAGGCTGATGGCGCAATTCGCTCCTCCGCCCGGCTGCTCGCTGCCCGGAGGATTGGAAAGATCGGCGCAACGTCCTGGATCGATGCCGTCCGGAGTGCGCTGGCCGCCCTGTCGCGCGCGCGGAGGAGCAACGTGATCGTAGGAGCCGCCGTGTTCGTCGTAGGTGATGAAGATGATTGAATCTTTCCAGAACGGCCCATTGCGAACCGCGTTTACCACCTGAGAAACAAAGGCCTGTCCGCGTTGGATATCGGTGGGCGGATGCTCATCTGTTTCCGTCTGTATTCCAAAGAAGCCGAAGCTGGGATCAACAAAAGAGACTGATGGAAGCGTGCCCACGCCCGGAATTCCGGCTGCCTGGGCAAGGAACAGCTTCACCGGCAGAAAATGCGGATCGCCGGGAAATGGCCGGAAGTCGCCGCCCTGCGGCACATCCGAAAAGTAGTCCGCCCAGGTGATCTTGTTCTTATCCAGCAGATCGAAGATGCTGCCGGTAATCGGCTTGTACCCTCCAGCCGGCGGAAGAATTTCCGAGGTAGTCAGGTGGCCGAACGACGTCGCCGCCATCAGGTAAGAGCGATTGGGAAAAGTCGGGCCAAGGACGGAGCAGAAATAACGGTCGCTGATGGCGAAGTTCTGCGCCAGGTTGTAGTAGAAGGGAATTTCGTTCTGGTTGTAGAAGTTCATCGTCTGGTCTTCAGTCGCGTTTTCCACTCCATTGTCATGCTGTTCCGTGGCGTCATTCTGGCGCACAAAGCCATCGCTCAGAGTCTGGTGCAGCGTGTCATTGGGATGATTGAAGTTGGCCTCATTGTGCGTGCCGGCCCAGCCGTGATCCAGGTCGGGCGCCACGCAGCGGCGGGAATCGTGGAAAGCCAACACGGTGTGGCCGTCGTCATCAATATTGGAATTGAAGCAGGTCAGGTTGCCGGAATGGTCCTTGATGCAGGAGAGGCCATCCACGCAGCGATGGTCGTCCCTGCGGCAGCCGCGGTCGTCGCGGTCACGGTCGCCATCGCGCTCAGCGTTGTGATAAGGGCTGCCGGGCGCATAAGCCAGCGCGCCAAAATAATTGTCGAATGAATGATTTTCCTGCATCACGATGATGATGTGCTTCACCTGCTGCAGATTGCCTTCAGCCATGACTATCGTTGATCCAAAAAGACACAGCGCCAGTGTGACAGCCGCTCCGAGCATCCTGCGTCCATACGATTGCATAAGCACTCTCCTGTGGTAGGCCTGAATTTCAACAGTTTGGAATTACACAAGAGCAATGCGAATGGTCTGTGAATGCAGGATGAAAATTGGGTTAGGAAACAAGCAATTAGCACTTAGCATTTAGCGATTAAGGATGCCCCAAAAATCTTGGGGCCGCGAATCAAATCGAGTACGCGCGAATCAAAGGCGAGTCACCGATCAATTCCTGCTACGGGTTCCTTTGAGTGCGCCAGACGAACGGCGCGGGATTGGGGTTGATTTTCAATTACCCAATTACCCAATGATCCAATTCGTGTTCATTCGCGCAAATTCGCGGCTAACAGATTTTGCTTTTTTCACACTCGCTTCACATAGGTTTCACGTCCCGCTAATCCAGCAACTCTAAAGTCTTTACGTTTCAAACAATTGTCCAATCATGGAGGAGCCCAGAATTATGTTTTCACGCAGGTTTTTCTATTTATTTGTGGTTGCAGGCTTGTTGTCTTTGTCCGTGAAGACGCAGGCGGCGCCACGCGATGACCGTGACGACGATCATCGGGTAAAACATGTTCTCTTAATCAGTGTGGACGGCATGCACGCGCTCGATCTTAACAACTATGTTGCCGCGCATCCGCATTCCACGCTCGCCGCGCTCAGCGCGCACGGCAAGACGTATACCAACGCATCCACTTCGCAGCCATCGGACTCCTTTCCCGGTCTGGCCTCGCTCGTGACTGGCGGCTCTCCGGTAACCACCGGCTTCTGGTATGACGTGAGCTTCAACCGGAAACTCTCGCCGCCTGCGGCCTCGAATCCCGTGGCCGGAATTGCTGCGGGACCGTGCCCCAGTAGCGGTGGAACGATAGTTCAATTGGATGAAGGAGTCGACTTCGATCTCACCCAGCTTAATGGCGCCGGAGGCATCAATCCTGGCTTTCTGCCCCGCGATCCGGACAACGGCTGCAAGCCGGTCTTTCCTCATCAATACCTGAGGGTCAACACCATCTTTGAGGTAGTGAAGGCCCACGGTGGACGCACTGCCTGGACAGACAAGCATCCATCCTACGAATGGACCAACGGTCCCAGCGGCCACGGCGTAGATGATTTTTTTGGCCCTGAGATCAATTCCATTCCCGTGGCACTGCCCCAGT
>Ga0126371_10002380_pt1 | contig 16191 bp, 13 predicted proteins | sample PanSoiMetaPlot_4_FD_110145 | JGI IMG/M metagenome (GOLD analysis project Ga0126371, IMG submission 110145) | Tropical forest soil microbial communities from Panama - MetaG Plot_4 | ecosystem: Environmental > Terrestrial > Soil > Tropical forest > Bulk soil | place: Panama | collected 2016-02-17 | reverse complement strand
GAAGCGCAGGTTCGTCTTACCCCCGAACTCATCCGCCAGCCCGAAGTCCAGACAGATGGCTTTGGCGTGACCGATGTGCAGGTAACCGTTCGGCTCGGGTGGAAACCGCGTTTGCACCACCGCCTCGCCAAACTTCTTCGTGCGCACATCCTCCGCGATCCTGTCGCGAAGAAAGTTCGGTGTACTGGGGATTTCGAGCGATTCCACATTCGGGTCTGGATTGTCTGCCATGCTCCTATTCTTCCACGTCATCCTGACCTGCCCCGTTTTTCTCATCCATGAGGCGGGCGGAAGAATGCCACAAGCCGAGTGTGTCTTGTCGGATCCACTCGGCATCGCTGCGCCAGACCGCCCTGCAAAGCCACGTCGCAACTAACCACAACCTGCTGCGCAGTCGCATTGATGTGACGGGATCTCTAACAACCCCACTTTAACCCCACACCAAGAATTCTGAACTGTGATTTGACAGGACTTGGCAGCGCCAACCGCTCCCGATAAGTCTTTGAAATTACACGTTTGATAGAATTTGGGAGCCGAGGGTCGCAGCGGGTTCGAAGAAGACGCGACGCTTTCGCGCCAATGCGTTTAGCCACTCCGTCGCAAAAAGCATAAGAACTACCCGCCGTCCCGTCGAAATCGCTTGTGGTCTTGAAGGGTTCGTATTTTCCGGTCAATGCCGCGGTCTGTGTCTTCGCCAACAAAGCGGCAGTCTGTTCAGCGGTCATAGGCCTGAATGTTCGCGCAGCTTCCAGGGCCTGGTTTACGCGCTCGATGCTGTCGCACCCGTTGATTACCACGGAGGTGGGAAGATTGAGAGCGTAATGCAGAGCCTCGATTGGCGTCACTACTCCGGTACGAAGCACGTAGCCCTCGGCCAGTGGTTTCATGCCCAGCACTGCAATGCCTTGCTCCACGAGCCTCGGCACCACCTGGTGCGTGAAGCTGCGAAAGTGTGCGTCCATCACGTTGAGCGGCATCTGGCGGGCGTCGAAATGAAAATCGTGCGCGGCAGCCTCATCCAACATGCGCAGGTGGACCATCGGATCCTTATGACCCGTGAACCCTATGTGCGGATCTTCCCCGCCCGCTTTGCAGCCAATACGGCTTCGTGTGCGCCGCCTTCCGCGAAGTAGCGGTCCGGGTCTTCAAGCCGTATATTTTCGTGATACTGGATCAGATCGATGTGGTCGGTCTGGAGGCGCTGCAGGGATTCATCAATTTGCTTCGCCGCCGCCGCTTTTGTGCGGCCGTCATACTTCGTCATCAAAAAAACCTTTTGACGGTATCCCTCCCGCAGCCCCTGACCCATCCGCCGCTCGCTTTCGCCGTTGTTGTAATCCCAGCAGTTGTCCATGAACGTGATGCCATGATCGATGGCGAAGCGGATGATGTGAACGCTCTCTTGCAGGTCCGATTGGATCCCGATGTGAAATCCGCCCAGGCCGATCACCGAGACTTTCTCGCCGGTTTTTCCGAAATTCCGGTAGATCATCCCGCTGTCGCTCGTATCATCGGCGAAAGCCCTGGGCTCGCCGAACGATCCAGTCTCCGCCGGAATCCTACCGGCCACCGCCAGCCCCGCTATTGCTCCGAGAACCTCTCTTCGATTCATGGTCGGATCTCCTTTCCTTATTCGAATGTGCTCCTAGACTACGCTTGAAAACTGCCCTGCGAATTCTTTGAATTGGAATAGAACGCCCAGAGGAAATCCACTTTTAGGGAAGCATGGTTTGACTTGGTGGTATGCGAATCACGCACTTCGGTACCGTCTTTCGAGAGGTACATAAGAGAGTGCGGAGGATCGGAGCCTCAAACGTAAAGTGCAGGCGCAGCGCACCTCACCACCGCACAGGAATGGCCCTCTCGAAACTTAGTTACAACACCATCCGCAATCACCGCATGTTTGCTAACTCCTACCATTCTGGACGTATCACCGGCTATCCGTCGGTTACTACTTAATTGATAGATGAATCGGACTTTCGTCTGCTAAATGTCAACTGGTGCGTACAAGGCTTACCGTAAATCCACGGACGCTATTGGGTACAAAGGGCCGAAGCGATCATTTACAGGCTCCTCAAGATTCTGTTTGCAGCCCAGATATCGTTCCGCCGTAAGGACGGAGACATGACCAAGTAGGAACTGAATCTGTTCCAATTCTCCGCCATTCACATGACAGGGCTGCGCAGGTTCGCCGGAGATCGTGTGGGGCGAGATGGTCCAATTGCATCCGCTCAGCGCACCTTCTGACGACGTACCAGATGAGATTCTCGGAAATTCCCTTTCCCCAAGTCGTCCCATGTCGGCTTACGGCTCGAAAGATTCGGCCAGCGGTCACCCTCGCGGAGTCTCTCCATCGATCGACTGCTTGCTTGACCCAAGCAGGCACAGGAAAGGTGCGGACATGGCCACCCTTGCCAACAAGATCCACGATGGCCCAATGTCCTTGCCTGATCTGCAGATCCTCAACCGTAAGCGCAGAGAGCTCGGCCCGGCGCAATCCGCAGCCGACAAGCACGGAAATCATGGCAAGATCACGGCGACTGCGCAGATCGTCACCATCTGATTTCTCCAGTAGAAGTCCAGCTTGTTCCCGCGTCAGCCAATTTCCGGTGCGAGCGCCGAGCTGCTTGGCGCCTTTGACACGGCGGATCCCCGCGGCGAGTTCCGGACTGAGCAAGCCGGAATCCGCAGCTTCGTATGCCAGCCGCCTGAGAGCCGCAAGACGCTGATTAGCGGTTCCGGCTGCCAAGCCGAGAGATTCCAGGTGAAGGCGAAATCGCAGAACCACGGCCCGATTCAAGGCAAGTCGCGGCTCGGAACAATACCAGGTGATGAACTGCTCCATCGCAAACTTCTAATTTCTCCTCGAATGAGGAGAGCTGAGGCTGTTGAGTACCGCGGATTTCGCGTGATCCAGATCTGGGAGCTTCAGGACCATCTTGCGGAAGGGTGGCCTTCTGTTTCTTTTGCGCATATGAGCGGCCTCCACGCTGCTGGGATGCACAAAATAGACCTGCCGGTAGAACTCTGCGTCCAAGAGTGCGTTTAGCCGGTCATTGAGCACACAACCGCAAAACGGCTCGATCACCAGTCTGAAAGGCAACTGTTTTCCGAGTAGATGAATGTGTATGTGCACGTTTCAGGAGTCAAACGTTAGGCCGCTCCATAAGCGTTCGGCCTTGATGAACGCTTTATATCCAATGAGCCGCCCGATTTCACGTCCAATGAGGTCTGCAGCTTTGAAATGAATGCCGCCATCGCGCCTGGAGATACGGGCCTGATTTGCAGCGTCCGTTAACGTCGCCCACGTCAGCGCGACCGGCTGCGACGGAGTGATTCCCGGCTCTATCTTTGACGATCCGGCGGAAAGAGTCACCGAATCTCCAAAGGCATCGTTGCCTGTAAAGAGCTTCAAAACAGCAGCTCCAGCAGCGCTGAAAGTACTGTGTCCGGAGATGTACTCCGGAAAGGAGGGGTTGGAAAGTGCTTAGTTGATAAGGCACCCAAGAGCTGCCATCCATTGTTACCGTTCCCCTCCCAGGCCCACCCCATGCCTCAATTTGGTGGCCCTGGAAAACATAGGGGATGGACGAACGGAGTCGAAAACGCGCTTGGCGTCCCACGCCACGATCCCGGCGTCGAAGACAGCATTCGTGAGGGCGAAGAAAGCTTCACATCTTCATCGACGCCGTGATTGTCTCTGGCCGAAACAAACTAAGCAAATAGATCCCAATGTCCGGGCGGCAGTTCCGAATGTGGCCCATCAGCGAAGTATTCCGCAATCATCTTTTGCCGGTCATTGAGGTTGGCGCTCATCTTCACCAGTTCCTCAGCCTGTTCCACAAATTCTGCTGAACCATAAGTGACAGGGCCGTATTGGGCGAGTATGTCTCGAAATTCGGCTCCCGACTTCAACGCAAACGGAATGACCCTATACCACTGAGCCCCAGAAAGGTCTGGGTGACTAGGGTTGCGGTGCCGTCAACATATTGAAGCGGCTGCCAGTGGTTAGGATCCACCACAAGCGAGGGGTCGACCGGCAAAGCGGATGGAGGATTTTTCGCCTTGTACTCGGTGTAGTCCGAATAGGGAACACCGCTCGCGCTCTCATCACCCAGTTGATTGGAACCGTCATGATGTCGGAACTGAAGAACAGCTTCGCACGCGACATTTCCTATTCCCGCGGGTGTAAGTGTGTCGCGGGACAAGTCGTCCGGATTGTATCCGAGCTGCGCCATGAGCGGTCGGAAGACTTTGTTTTCATCGATTGGAAATAGATCGACGGCGGCTCGGTAGGCGGCGAAGCTTATCGTTTCATTCTTGTTTTTTAGCGTCCATTCACCTCTAGGCCGCCTCAGAGAATTCCCCAATTGTGTTCCCAGTGCTCGCTTGTCGTATGCCGCCCAGGCGTCGTAAATGCAAGTGCGCACAATTGCCAGCGCGCGAGCCAGCATCGGGGGGCCCAGTTTGGAGTCCCGAACCCCCTGCAGTGCCACCTGGTTCCACTGGATTACTACGTTGGAAGCAGGATCTTGCGCACGAACATTCCATTGGGTAAAAGGCACAGCACGCGATTCCCGCAAGCACCAAGATGCGGTTCACGGAAGACGGATGGAAGATACGGAAGCGGTCCGTCCTGTTCATGTGCATTTCTCCTTCAAGGTGGCTCCTTTGCTGCAGTGGTTACGCTACGGAAGAGGAACCGGCGGAATGGTTGCCTTGCCGAACGCAAACTTCCACTGTCCATCGACTTTCAGTGCAAGGCCATTGAAAGTTAAGTGGCTGGCTGCGGTCCACAACGGTTTGCCCGTGTTCGCATCGACTGCAACGTTGAAAAAGTGGCACTCAAAGTAAACGGCGGCTTTGTTGCCTTGAATGTCGAAAGATGTCTTGTAGGCTGGCGCCAGCGAGATGAGCTTATTCGCTGCCTGAAACGACCCCGCGACATATTTGAAGAAGGTGCAGAGAGTCCCGCGATGATTTGGATCGCTGGAAGGCTCGGGGCAGGTCGAGGGATCATCAGGATCGCCGCGACCAATGTAGTTGCCGTCTAAAGCGCCTCCAACTGCGAGGATCACGACGCCATCCCTCGTCCAGAGCGACAGCATATCGCGTATGCGTTGTGTGACTACATCGACTGAATCGCCGTTTATGTTGTCGTGGACCGAGCCAGCTCTGTGAAACGCTGCTTGGAGTCGGTACAACTCCGCGGTTTGTGTGTTGTCTTCTTGTGCTGTCGCGATCGTCGGGATCGCAGCGATTCGCCATGAACAGCCCGAATGCGATAGTAAGTCTCGTGACAGACTTCACGCGATTTCGATTCACTTGGGACCTCCTTGGGCTACCTATCGTCTTCCCGACACGAACAAGGCGGGTACGACGTTCAGTAGCCCGCATTCTGGCGAGAAGAGGCGTGGTGGTCCATAACCAGGCGCGTGTTGCGGCGTTATGCTTTGTGTCGCGCTAAGTAGAACCGCTCTTTGTATTTATGACTGTGTTTCCGAGTGTGCTGTAGAATTCTTCCCACTTCCATTGGCGGTGCGCCATGGTCTTCAACACTGTCCCGGTGCAGGAATCGATACGGATCGGCGATGGGTATGAGCTTGACCTTCGTCTTCGGAGGTTGCGTCGCGGCAACCATACCATAAAGCTGGAGCACATATCACTGGAGATACTTGTCCTGCTCGTTGAGCACCCAGGCGAGGTTGTCAATCGGGACGCGATCGTTGTGAGGATTTGGGGTAAAGGTGTCTTCCTCGACACCGACAACTGCATCCGAGGCGCGATCCGGAAGCTTCGTCAGGCCCTGAAAGATGACGCCGAGAGTCCCGCTTCATACAAACTGTCACCGGGCAGGGTATCGCTTCATTGCTCTGATAGAAGGCCAGGTTTCTGTTCCGACTCAGCAACCGGTCGAAATGCCCCGGCCGGCAAAGTCGTTGACAGGGGGGAGGCCGTGGCGCTATCTGGCGGCAGTTCTCTGTGCGGTGCTTTTCGCCTTGACTGTGCTGGTAATTTGGACGGCGGTTTCCCGAACTCCTCCCGCGCCCAAGGTCGTGCGCTTTACAAAATTGACCAGCGATGGTCAGAGAAAAGTCAGCACACTGGTTACCGATGGAGTGCGCATTTACTTCAATGAATCATTACCTAACGGGCGAGATATCATTGCCCAGGTGTCCGTAAAAGGTGGAGATGTTGTTCCTCTCTCTGTACCGATCAAGGCGCCAAGCGTCCGCGATTTGTCGAAGGATGGAACCGAACTTCTGATCGCAAGCCCGGAAGGCACGATGAAAACTCAATCTGGGTGCAGCCTGTCGCGGGTGGATCGCCGCTTCGAGTCGGGACCATTGTTGCTTCGGATGCGGCCTTCGGCGCGGATGGAACGAGCATCATCTATAGCCAGGGAAACAATGCGTATTCCGTGAATCGCGATGCCTCTTCCTTTCGCAGGCTTTTGACCGTCCAGCGCTCTCTGGACGGCCTCAGCCATTTCCGCTTTTCCCGGACGCAAAGACCCTCAGATTTTCGCAGCTTGACGCCAGCTCGGGCACTCATATCGTAACGAGCGCAGCTACGGATGGAACGGGGGCTCGCGAGATGTTCCATGGAGTTTCCGGCGATTGGACTCCGGACGGACGTTTTTTCATTTTCCCGAGAAGGAGAGAAGGCTACTTCGGGGGCTACTTCGGGGGCTACTTCGGGGGCTACTTCGGGGGCTACTTCGGGGGCTACTTCGGGGGCTACTTCGACATCTGGACCACTCGGGAAGAGAACGGGTTCCCGTGGCGGAAACAGACAAGCGAGCCGATGCAGTTGACCTCAGGCCCTTTCGAGTTTTGGAGTCCCCAGCCCAGCAAAGACGGGAAGCAAATCTTCGCCATTGCACGGAACAAACGCGCTGAAGTCATTCGCTACGATTTACGCAATCACGATTTCGCTCCGTACCTCGCCGGCATATCGGCAGAAGGTCTGGCGTTTTCTCAGGATGGGCAATGGGTAGCCTACACATCTTATCCGGATGGCATTCTGTGGCGGAGCCGGGTTGATGGAAGCGAGCGGCGGCAGCTTACCGCACCGCCCATGACGGTCTTCATGCTCCAGTGGTCGCCGGATGGCAGACAGATCGCCTTCACTGCCATTCTTCCCGCTGTCCCCTGGAATGTCTATGTAATCTCAAGCGAGGTAGGTAATGCCGAGCGCGTTCTGCCGAGTGAAAAGAGGCGGATTGATATTGATGTGGACTGGTCTCCGGACGGAAAATCTCTGGTGTTCGGTGCGTTTTTAGAGCCGACCCGTACGATCTACATCCTCAACTTGACTACCAGGCACCTATCAACACTGCCTGGGTCGGAAGGATTCGTCTCTCCCCGATGGTCTCCGGATGGCAGATAAGGCTCAAGTTCTAACAGCTCTTGGTGTATACGTAGATTCACCCTTTTGCCACTAAGGAGATCCAGTGCAACACCTTGCCACGCTCCTTTCTGCCTTGTGCATTGTAGCTACGCTTCAGGCTCAGCAGCCCGAACAGCAAGCCCTGCTCGGATTCACGCCAGCGAGTGCGAAGATTGAACTCGATCTTGAGAAGCGCTTTCAGGCGATCCCAGATCCACAGCGCATGCGCCAGAACATGGAACTGCTCGCCGCGCGGCCGCACCATGTTGGCTCTCCCTATGACAAGCAGAATGCGGAATGGATTCTAGCTCAGTACAAGCAGTGGGGCTGGGATGCGCACATCGAAACCTTCAATGTGCTCTTTCCTACTCCGAAGACTCGCCTGCTTGAAATGGGCAGCTTCCATGCCAAGCTCGAAGAACCCGCCCTGTCTGTCGACCCTACGAGCGGCCAGAAAGACGAGCAGCTGCCCACCTACAATGCCTATGCACCGGACGGAGATGTTACAGCCCCGCTGATCTATGTCAATTACGGTGTGGTTGAGGACTATGAGCAGCTCGCACGCTATAGCATCTCGGTCAAGGGCGCCATTGTGCTGGAGCGTTATGGTCATTCGTGGCGCGGCATCAAGCCCAAGCTCGCAGCTGAGCACGGCGCCATTGGCTGCATTGTCTACTCAGACCCGGCTGACGATGGCTATATGCAGGATGCGGTCTTCCCCGATGGCCCTATGCGCCCGCCTGATGGCGTCCAGCGCGGCAGCGTGCTGGATGCGCCGCTCTATCCTGGCGATCCTCTTACGCCTGGTATCGGCGCAACAACTGATGCGAAACGCCTCAAGATTGAGGAGGCCGGATCGTTGGCCAAGGTCCCGGTCCTGCCCATCTCCTATGCTGATGCCCAACCATTGCTGGCTGCGCTGCAAGGACCCGTTGCCCCGGAAAGCTGGCGCGGGGCTCTTCCGCTTACATATCACATCGGTCCATCCAAAGAGAAGGTTCACCTTAAGCTCGCCTTCAACTGGGATCTCAAACCAGTGCGCGATGTGATCGCCACAATGCGCGGTACTCAGGAGCCTGACGTGTGGGTGCTGCGCGCCAACCATTATGATGGTTGGGTCAATGGAGCCGAAGACCCCATCTCCGGCCAGGTGGCGCTGCTTGAGGAAGCCCGCGCCATCGGCCAACTCGCGCAGGCGGGCTGGAAGCCGAATAGAACCATCATGTACATGTCATGGGACGGTGAAGAGCCCATGCTGCTGGGATCAACCGAGTGGGCGGAACAGCATGCCGACGAGCTACGACGGCACGTGGCCATTTATATCAACAGTGACAGCAACGATCGTGGATACCTGGGGGCGGCAGGTTCCCATTCGCTCGAACCGCTGGTGAACCAGGTTGCACGCGCCATCACAGATCCCGAAACCAAAGCCTCAAGTTGGCAGCGGTGGCAGGCGGGAGTAATGCTCTTCGGCGATCAGCGGGCGCGCAAGGACGCCACGACTCGAAGCGATCTGCGCATTGGGGCACTTGGTTCCGGATCAGATTACTCCGCGTTTCTGGACCACCTCGGAATCCCCTCACTTGACGTGAGCTATGGCGGCGAAGATCAGGGCGGCATCTATCACTCCATCTACGACGACTTCTACTGGTACTCACACTTTGCCGATACCAGCTTTGTTTATGGCAGAGCCTTGGCGCAGACTGACGGCACGTTGGTCCTGCGCATGGCTCAGGCGGATCTGTTGCCCTATGACTTTGCTTCGCTTGCCGATACGCTGCATGTGTACACTAACGAACTGAAGGTGCTTCTCGAAACGCGACGTAACGAGGCAGCCGACCGAAAATCCGCCCTAGCCCTGAATGCCTATGCGCTCACCAGCGATCCCCGGCACCCTTTGATTGCGCCGCCTGCACTGGAGTCGCCACCATATTTGAATTTCGCTCCTCTCGACAACGCGCTTACTAAACTCGATAAGGCCGCGGCGGATTACAGCAAAGCCCGCACCTCGGCCACAACTAAGGATATTTCCGCTGCAAGCCTTAAGGCCATCAATGAGGAACTCATACAGGCTGAACGCAAACTCACCAGCCCCGATGGCCTTCCGCGGAGGCCATGGATGGAGCACCTGATTTACGCACCCGGCTGGTACACAGGCTACGGCGCTAAGACCATGCCCGGACCTCGAGAAGCGATTGAAGAACGCCGCTACGAAGATGCTGACGTACAGATCGCTAGGGTGGCCCATGCCGTTGAAGACGAGGCCGCGCTGGTGGAGCATGTTGCTGCGGAGCTTGAAGCAACTTTCGGCACAGCTCTGTCTTCTTCGAGTGGAGTGGCGCAGCTGCAGTGACGGAGATGATCTTTGTGCAAATATGCACAGAAACGAGTTTCCCTGAAAAGTCCAGCCACGTTTGCGTTGTGATTCGATAAAGATGGAGGGCTGATGGGCGCGTGGTGCGGAGTCAGGCATCTGATCATTCTCTGCTCTCTCGGGCTTTGCGCCTCGTCGAGCATTCGCGCATCAGCGCAGGTCAGGCTCCTCTCGGAACACTCGGCAGCACGCCCTGCAGGGCTCGATCGCGGCTGGCCGGCGGTCGTCACCCACACGCATCACTGGAGATTTCAAGAAGGAGAGACGGCAGGCAGCTTTCCTGCTGCCGAAGAGCAACTCGTCCGCTGGTGCCGGCACCTTGGCATCCGGGCCGTCGGCGTAGGCAGCGCCTGGAGCCCGGCAAATGAAGCCAACTTCGAAAGATTCGAGGGACCAGATCGCGATCTGTACTACTCCGGTCGGTTCGATCAGAAATCGGTCATGGATGTTGCAGGTATAAACGCGGTTCTTGCCAACCTGAACGCGCAGTCGCATGGCGCGACCCTTTTCTATCTGGATAATGAAACGCCCAAGAACCGGATGGGGCATATGTGGTGGTTTGGATATCTGTATGACTACCCAGCCTGGCACGATTACTCCCAGGACCGACCGGTCAAGTACTACGAGAAAGATCCTTCGGTTGAGATCAATGCGCTGACAGGTGAGCCGCATACGCGACGCAGCCTGTTTGAGATTATGGCCATACAGCGAAAAGCCGGTGCAATCGGAGTCTTCGCCCATCCGACTCGCTGGTGGGTAAGCAACGGGACGTTTACGTCAAATATCGCCGCGATGTCGGGGTTGTTCCTGATAGTGGATGGGTACCTCGATGGCATGGCCGTGATGGGTGATCGTGTGTACAACAAGTCTTACCAGGACCTGTGGTTTTCGTATCTGGACACAGGTGGGCAGGTGCCGGGCTTTGCCGAGACGGATTTCTTTCTGAACAAGGCCAGCGAACACAACGAACTCGACACATTCAGAAACTATCCGCACATCGGGAAGCGTCCGCTGACAGCACAAACCATCCGTGATGTTGCCCGATCTGGAGAGGTCTTCTTCAGCAATGGAGGGTTCCTGAACGTCTCTGTGGATGGCGTACCGATGGGCTCGGTTGTTCGAACCCGCCAGGGAATGCGTCACAAGCTGCGCATTGAGGTGTATCCCGCGCCGAACAGCCGGCTTGGGCGAATCGAGATCATCGGAAAACACGGTACGCTGCTCGCCGTGACAAAGAATTTCGCTGGCGGCGTGCTCGAATATGAGGTTCCGGGGCGCGACGAGCCCAGCTATGTTGTTGTGCGCGCATTTGGCTCAGGCGACGATCCTGATCGCGATGCCAGCCACGTGCGGCATCTCGCCGTTTCCAATCCAGTCTACCTGTGGCCGCAGAACTTTCATCGGGAACAGGCCCGCACGGCTTGCACGCTACACGTTGCCTCAGACAGCAAATGGGTAGGCGGGTGGCTTGAGTTTCAGACGGCGGACGGACAACTTATCAGGCGGGAGCAAATCCATGCTGGAATCATTTCCGGTTCAGTTCCGGCAGATTCACGTATCGTGCTATCCAAGGAAGGGCTACGGTCCCGGATGTTCTATATTGCGATGGAGAATGCGGAGGTGGAAAAAGACATCTCCTACCTGACCAGCGGAGAATTCCGCAAAGACTATCCGGACCTCCCTCAGAGTGTTGTCCCGCCGCAGGCGTTTCGTCTGGAGTCGCTGCGTGAGGCCCTGAAGCGGTTTGTATACGAGATCCGGTAGAGAGAAAGGGGGCGAAGATGCAGAGGAAGAATTGGAGCAGGCTGGCCGTCTGCATGGCGCTCCTCGCCTTCTTGGCCCGGGCCCGAGACCTTTCGGCACAGGATGCAGTGAGCAGCATGTCTGCAGTATCTCCTGCTGCGGCAGGAGATGCCACACTCTGGCGCTTTGCGGTTTCCGGCGATTCGCGCAACTGCGGGGACGTGGTAATGCCTGCGATCGCGGCCGGAACTGTGAAGGATGGCGCGGTATTTTATTGGCACCTCGGGGACTTTCGGGCAATGTACGCAATCGATGAGGACATCGCTCAGGCAAACGGCACAAAGGACCTGAAGGCATATCAGCAGATGGCGTGGGATGACTTCATCGAGCGGCAGATTGTTCCCTTCGGGAGTCTTCCGGTCTACCTTGGCAGGGGGAACCACGATGAAGCCGGAGTCAAAACCATAGTTGACTACATTAACAAGTTTGCGGACTGGCTTGAGGAACCTGAGGTCCGCGCCCAGCGGCTGAAGGATGATCCGGCCGACCACACGCTGAAGACCTACTACCACTGGATCGAGCGCGGAGTGGACTTCGTCAACATGGACAACGCCGGGGAAGACCAGTTTGAGCCTGAACAAATGAATTGGTTTGAGGCTGTCCTTGAGCGCGATGCTTCGGATTCTTCCGTTACAACGGTGGTTGTAGGCATGCACCGCGCCCTTCCGGACAGCATCACAACCGGACATAGCATGAACGACACCCCTGTTGGGACAACCAGCGGCCGACGCGCCTATGCCGATCTTGTCGAGTTCCGCAGAAAGACCGGGAAGAAGGTCTACGTACTCGCGAGCCACTCACACTTCTATATGACGGATGTTTACAACACAGCCTGCAGGCAGCTGCATCCGGATACTATCCTGCCTGGTTGGATTGTTGGAACCGCAGGCGCAGTGCGATACCGGTTACCTGCGGACCACAGCGGCGCCAAGGAAGCTGCAACGGATTTGTACGGATATCTGCTGGGAAATGTCTTGCGGGATGGGACAATCCGACTCGAGTTCAAGCAGATCAAGCGGGAAGATCTGCCACCGGGCACGCGTCAGCACTATCCGGAAACGTTGATCGATCAGTGTTTCAAAGACAACTCGGCAAATTACATCCCCGAAGGTCCACCACAACCACCGAATTGTCCCGAATAGGTTATTCGGTATGCCCTTCATTCCAGGGTTAGCCCAATTTTCCGCGTAGGGCGATGCGAACGTACTAGTGATCTGCCCTGATCAAAGAATGGCCGAATTCAACAACCGCGTTTTGGACGTCATAAACGAGCCCTTGCATCACTAATAGACGGAAGCCAACGTCAATACCGAGCAAAGCGCCTCCTCCCCTTCAGCTGCAATCGCAGAGATCTGCTCGTCAGCCAGATTAAGCCGACGCTTATATGTTTCCTCAAAAGTGCATAATTGAACCCATGGAGACGATTAACCACAAATCCTTGCCTTTGCATCATGTGGGGGGGGCCAGGATGGATCGTCGCACGATCCTGGAGGCAATTGGGGCTTCTGTTTTGTCTATGGTTTCTCTGCCGACTTTGGCTGACATCAAGCCGAATTCGATGTCCATTAGCCATGTTCAAGTAGAACAGCTCTTGAAACCGCTACTGACAGCTCAGAACCCCGCAATGTTCCAGTTTGCAGTCAATGTGTACGAACACTGTGTTTTTGACCGAATTCAGGCTGCCGAACCACCCCTGAGGCATCCGTGGCTCATCCCTGGAGGAATATTCGTCGGACAGTGGCTCTGGGACACGACGTTTCTTACTGATCTTCTTGCGATTGTTCCAGATCAAGAGAAATTTATCCGTGGTATCTATACGAACTTTTGGGATTTTCAAGATCGATGGACGAAGGCAAAACCCCCGTACGCTCGTGGAATGATCGCAAACTTCATCGCGCCAGATAGTGGGCCGAAGGGTTTCAGTGGCAAGGATTGGCTCAGCTTCCCGGCGTACTCGCAGATTCCTGTGCTGGCATGGGGAGTGAAACGCGTCTACCAGCGAAATCGCGATCTGGAGCTTGTTCGAGAAGCGCTACCGCATCTGGAAGCATTTCACGAATGGTATTGGCGCGAGAGGGATTTGGATGGAATTGGGCTCGTCACCGTGGGTTCCTACGATGGGGTCGTACGGGACGCCCGCTATGAGACTTACGATCAAGAAGTCGATCTGGATTCGCTCACTTTAATCCCACACCCCAAACGTCCGCCAGGACCAGACAACGGTCCGTGGTACGGCGATATCTATATCCCTTCAAATACTGCCTATCTGCTGCTTTCTGAACAGAGCCTTATTTGGCTGGCCAATATTGTGGGCGACCATGCGCTTGCAACGCGACGTCAACCCATATTGAAGAAAGGCATCGAGGCAATGCAAAAACACATGTGGGACGAGCACCAAGGATGTTACCTCGCAGTGAGGCGTGAAGGTCTGACAAAGCTCCGAACTGCGACGATCGGCGGCATGGTTCCTTTACAGGCCGGAATTCCCTCGAAGGCTCAAGCTGCCCGTATGGCGGAAGCCCTTTCAACAGATCACTGGAATACTCCCATTCCATTGCCGTCCGTCGACCGAGACGACCCGGAATACAGGAGCACCAGTTACTGGCGCGGAGATGTTTGGCCGGCGACGGTATTCCAGACATTGAGCGGCCTCGCACAGTACGGTCACACGAAACTGGTTGCTGATATGGCGGGACGCCTGATCGATAATGCCATCCAAAAGGGTATCAGCGAACATTATGATTCACAGTCTGGCGCACCACTCGGTGTCCCCAACTTAGGCATGTCAGCGGTTCTGTTGACCATGGCCATCGAAGGTTTAAGTCCAAGACATGCAATTTGTGTGACTGGATCAGTCTAACCAAGGGCCGCTGGCATTAAGGAAAAATCGGGTGGCACACTTTCCGGATCCGACCATTTTAGATGCTCTCGATCCATTCATGCAGTCTTTTGAAAGTAGCTGCAGGAAAATCGACGCGCGAGATACTTCTCTCTGCAGTCGAAGCTGCGGAACGAGGCGCGGAAGCAACTGCTCAGATGAAACGGCGTCTGGGTCGATCAAGTTATCTTGGAGACCGTGTGTTCGGCATCCGGATCCAGGAGCGAAAGCAGTTACCATCTGGCTTCGCGCGACTGTCGCAGCGCTTTTTCCGCTCTAACTGTCGTGGGCGAGGGCATTGTCATACAAAAAAAGCGGGCTACTATGAATCCTCTCGTTACACCTGGTTGGCTGGTCCAGCGCCTCGGTGATCCCAGCGTTGTTATCCTCGATGCCACTCTTCCTCCGGTCGGAGTGACTCCGCCGATTGATACTCACGCTCGATACCTCGCAAAGCACATTCCTGGCGCCCTGTTTTTTGATATAGAGGAGTTATCCGATCTCTCCACACCGTTGCCTCACATGTTATCTACGCCCGAAGCTTTTTCTCAGAGCATGTCTACTCTCGGTGTTAGCGATCAAATTTCGATTGTCATTTATGAGCAGGAAAGTGTTTTTTCCGCGCCTCGGGCATGGTGGATGCTTCGTACGTTCGGAGCCCGTAATGTCTGCATACTTGACGGAGGGTTGCACGCCTGGATTGAAGCTGGTTTCGCCACGGAAGCGGGCCGGACCAGCCGAGCACCAGCCACGTTCTGCGCCAGACTCGACCATGATGCCGTAAAAGACTTCGCCGAGATCCAGCATATGATCGCAAAACATGGGCAGATTTTAGACGCCCGCTCCTCGGGTCGCTTTACGGGTGCCTTGCCGGAGCCACGACCTGGCATCAGTTCCGGTCACATGCCCGGAGCACTCAATACTCCGTTCACCGAATTGGTCGAAGATCGCTGCCTGAAATCTGTTGACAGACTACGCGAAGATTTCACTGCCAAAGGTGTGAACCTCAAACAGCCCATCACGACTACGTGCGGCTCTGGTGTTACCGCTGCCGTCGTTGCCCTATGCCTCGAAATCGCGGGAGCGACGCACGTCAGCCTGTATGACGGCTCTTGGGCCGAATATGCGCAACAGCCGGAGGCAATCATCGAGAAGAGCAATTAGGGCAGTCTTCTCCCTTAATTGTGAGGCTGTCGCATGGTGAAGTTTCAAGGCCGCTCCGGCCATGCGTGTTTCGGATAGCGCCGCATCAACTCGCGCCGGAACTGTGGATACAGCCTCTCCCAAAACCCTGCGAGATCAGTTTGTAAGGCGAACAAATAAGCTGCGAAATTAAAGAATTCAAGCGGGAGGAATTCACGACACTCGCAAATACGACAAAATAACTATTGTTCCACTCTTGCTATCTCAGCTCATTTGGGCGACAGCTCCTCTGATCGCCTAATTTTGTTTGCTCTGGGTAGATACATCAAGGGGACGTACTGTTGCGATGTGGCCGATGGTCACACACCGCACGCTTCACCAGCCACTGCAAGGAAATTGAAAATGACGAATTCGCGCTGCAATGCTGCAAGTCTTCTTCAAACCGCTTTCCTGCTGGCCATCCCGACATTTCTTGCGTTGGCGCATGCGCAGACGCCGACCGGCACCTCTCACGAAGTAAGCGAAGCGGACCGCCTGCGTGGAGCCTATGGTCCCTACCGTGCCAACAACGACCTGCTCTACTACCACCTCGACGTGCGTG
>Ga0126371_10002379_pt1 | contig 16192 bp, 20 predicted proteins | sample PanSoiMetaPlot_4_FD_110145 | JGI IMG/M metagenome (GOLD analysis project Ga0126371, IMG submission 110145) | Tropical forest soil microbial communities from Panama - MetaG Plot_4 | ecosystem: Environmental > Terrestrial > Soil > Tropical forest > Bulk soil | place: Panama | collected 2016-02-17 | reverse complement strand
CGGTCTTCGATCTTTACGATGTGCCTGTGTTCGGACGCGAAGAGGATGCCGCCGACCAGTTCGCCGCATATGTCATGCTGCAATTCCGCAACAACCAGGCGCGAAGGCTGATCGGCGGCGCCGCCTATTCGTACGTCGAATTCATGAAGGGTTACCAGGACAAGCCCAACGTGACCGTTCCGCTGTTGGCGTTCTCGAGCAACCACGGCTCTCCCCAGGAGCGTTTCTACAATCTTCTCTGCATAGCGTACGGCTTTGACGACAAATTGTTCGCGGATGCGGTGGACAAGCAATACCTCCCGAGGTCGCGTGCCGCGGGCTGCAAATACGAATATCAGGTCCTCCGGTATGCGTTCCGCAGCCAGATCAGCCCGCACATCGACCAGCAGATGGCGCAACAAGTCTTGGGTACGACGTGGTTCGCTCAGCCGATCAAGCGCCCCAGGGCAGAAAGGTGAAAGCCATACCGGCGCCGGAAAAATGATCGGCATCACGTCGCGCATCGTTTCGATGCACGGATCGCATTTTTGTTTCGATGGGAAACAGCGCAATCTAAGCAGATGACCGCACACACCGGGTGAATGATCATGCGGGCCGTCCGGAGCGACGTCATGGCGTGGCCTCCCTCGCCCAAGCTGTCCTCCTCACCGACAGCGTTGCTGGCAGCGCCCACCGCACTGCTGCTCCTCGTCCTCGGCGCCTGCAAAGAGGAGCGCCCCGCGGCGCAAACGCCTGTTCCGGTGCGCATCCAGCGCATAACGGTCGAGAGCACGACCGAATCGCGGGCTTACACCGGAGTCGTCCGCGCACGCTACGAAACCGATCTCGGCTTCCGGGTCGCCGGGAAGATCATCCAGCGCCTGGTCGATATCGGCGACCGCATCGAGAAGGATCAGGTTCTGGCGCGGCTCGACCCGACGGACTTCCGCCTTGCGGTGCAGTCGAGCGAGGCAGAACTCGGGGCGGCCAGATCGAGCCTGGCGCAGGCGGTGGCGGACGAGCGGCGATACGCGAAGCTTTTGGCGGGCGGCTGGGTCTCGCAAGCCGCCTTCGACCAGAAGAGAGCGGCGGCCGATGAGGCGCGCGGTCGCATGGAACGGGCCGAGCGCGCCTTGGGTGTCGCACGCAACCAGCTCGACTACACCGAGTTGCGCGCCAACGAGGCCGGTGTGATCACCGCATTGCTGGTCGAGGTGGGGCAGGTCATTGCCGCGGGCCAGCTCGCGATGCAGCTTGCCCGGCCTTCGGAGCGAGAGGTCGTCGTCGCCATTCCCGAGTCGCGGTTGGACGACGCGCATGCGGTCGCGACGGTCGACCTGTGGGCCGATGGCTCGCGACGCTACCAGGCCAAGCTGCGCGAACTGTCTCCACAGGCGGATCCGGTCACCCGGACATTCCAGGCTCGCTTCACCATCGAGGCCGCGGACGACGCCGTCGCGCTCGGCATGTCCGCGACCGTCCGCCTGGTGCGCGAAGACGGCCGCACCGTCATGCGGCTTCCCCTCGGCGCCGTCTTCAGCGACGGCCGCGGCCCGGCCGTGTGGGTGGTGAGCGCCGACGGCCGTGGATTGCGCCGCACCCCGGTCGACGTCATCGAATTCCATCAGAACGAGGTGCTGATCGCGGGCGGATTGAACGACGGCGACCGGGTCGTGTCGCTCGGCGCGCAGCTGCTCGACGAGCACGCATCCGTGCGCGTGGTCGCGGAGCAGGCCGCGCGGAAATGAGCCGAAGGGGCCGACGGCATGCCAACGGTCAACCTTTCGGCATGGGCCGTGAAGCACCAGGCGCTGGTGCTCTTCCTCATCATCGCGATCTCGATCGCCGGGGTGAACTCCTATTCGCATCTGGGCCGCGCCGAAGATCCCTCGTTCACGATCAAGGTGATGGTCATCCGGGCGTTCTGGCCGGGCGCGACGGCCGCGGAGATGCAGTCGCAGGTGGCCGACCGCATCGAGAAGCGCCTGCAGGAGCTTCCCTACTTCGACTACGTCAAGACGTATTCGCGGCCGGGAGCGACGGTCCTCCAGCCGGTGTTGAAGGACAGCGTGCCGGCCCGACGCGTCGCAGACATCTGGTACCAGACGCGCAAGAAGAGCACCGACATCAAGCAGGAACTCCCCGAAGGCGTGATCGGGCCGGTATTCAACGATGAATACGGAGACGTATTCTCCGCCGTCTACATGATATCGGGAGACGGGCTCAGCTACGCCGAGCTCAAGGACTATGCCGAAATCGTGCGTCAGCGACTCCTTTCGGTTCGCGACGTATCCAAGGTCGACATCGTCGGGACGGTCGATCAGCGCATCTACATCGAATACAGCTACAAGAAGCTGTCGACGCTCAAAGTGTCGCCGCAGGCGATCATCGACAGCATCCGCAAGCAGAACCTGGTGGCGCCATCCGGGTTCGACGACACCAATGCGGATCGCGTCTACATGCGGGTCTCCGGCGCGTTCACCGGCGCGGAGGCGGTCGCCGCCGTGCCGATCGAGGCGAACGGCCGCGTCTTCCGACTTGGCGACATCGTGGATGTGAAACGCGGCTATGAGGATCCGCCGACCTTCCTCGTTCGGCATGGCGGCCGGCCGGCGGTCGGCGTCGCTGTCGCGATGGCGGACGGCGGCAATGTGCTCGAGCTCGGGGAAAACCTTGCGGCTGCAATCCAGGAGTTGAAGACGGAGATCCCGATCGGCGTCGCGATCGAGCAGATCGCGGACCAGCCCAAGGTGGTCGAGGAATCGGTCGGCGAATTTCTCCGCTCGTTCCTCGAGGCGCTCGTGATCGTACTGGCGGTGAGCTTCGTGTCACTGGGCTGGCGCACCGGGATCGTCGTCGCAATTGCGGTCCCGCTGGTCCTCGCCATCGTGTTCGTCGTCATGGATGTCGCCGCCATGAATCTCGACCGGATCACGCTCGGGGCCCTCATCATCGCGCTCGGGTTGCTGGTCGACGACGCGATCATCGCCATCGAAATGATGATGGTGAAGATCGAGCAGGGATTGGACCGGTTCCAGGCCGCGGCTTTCGCATGGACGTCGACCGCCTTTCCGATGCTGACCGGAACCCTGGTCACCGCGGCCGGCTTCCTGCCGGTCGGCCTCGCCAAGTCCAGTGCCGGCGAATATGCCGGCGGCATTTTCTGGGTGGTCGGGCTTGCGCTGATCGTCTCCTGGTTCGTGGCGGTGATCTTCACGCCCTATCTCGGCGTGAGGCTGCTCCCGGCGCCCGCGCACGGCCGGAACGATGGCGAGCAAGCCCATTCATCGCGCATCTATCGGCTGCTCCGCTTCGCGGTGAATCAATCGGTGGCATACCGCAAGACCGTGATCGCCGCGGTCCTTGGCGCATTCGCGCTGGCCATCCTGGGGTTCACGTTCGTCCAGCAGCAATTCTTTCCGACCTCGTCCCGGCCCGAGCTATTCATAGAGGTCCGCATGCCCGAGGGCAGCGCCATCGGCGCCACCGAAACAGCCGCCCGCCGGGCCGAGCAACTGTTGGTCGGAGACCCGGACGTGAAGACCTATACGACCTATATCGGCGCAGGTTCGCCCCGGTTCTTTCTCGCCCTCAATCCGGTTCTGCCCGACGAGAGCTTCGCGCTCGTCGTGATCATGACCACCGGCGCGGATGGCCGTGAGCGCCTCAAGGCCAAGCTCGAGGCGGCGATCGCGAATGGCGCCGTGCCGGCCGGCCGGGTGCGCGTCGACCGCCTAAACTTCGGCCCGCCGGTCGGCTTTCCGGTCCAGTTCCGCGTGATGGGCCCCGATCCGCATCGGCTCCGCGAAATCGCCGGCGAGGTTCGCGAGATCATGCGCCTCGATCCGGATACGCGCGACGTGCAGTTCGACTGGAACGAGCAGGCGAAATCCATCCGGCTGGAGGTCGATCAGGAGCGGGCCCGGGCGCTCGGTCTCACGCCGCAGGAGGTCTCGTACACGCTCCAGGGTCTGCTGTCGGGCCTGAAGATCGCCGAATACCGCGAAGGGATCGACCTGATCCAGGTGACGGCGCGGGCGATTCCGTCCGAGCGTCTCAGTCTCGACAATCTGGCCGATGTGACCATTCGGACCAGCCACGGCGTCAGGGTGCCGCTCTCCCAGGTCGCGCGTATTCAATACAATTTCGAAGATCCGATTCTGTGGCGCCGAAGCAGGGATTACGTTCTGACCGTCCGCAGCGACGTGGCCGCCGGTATTCAGCCGCCGACCGTCAGCAAGGCGATCCTCGCGAAGCTCCGGGACGTCATCGACCGTCTGCCGTCGGGTTACCGGATCGAGGCCGGCGGTTCGATCGAGGAAAGCGACAAGGCGAATGCCGCCCTCTTCCGCATCTTTCCGCTCATGTTCCTCGTCATGCTCACCATCCTGATGATCCAGTTGCAGAGCTTTTCGCGGCTGTTTCTGGTCCTCTCGACCGCGCCGCTCGCGTTGATCGGCGCCTCGGGATTCCTTCTCGCCTTCGATGCTCCCTTCGGGTTCACGGCCCTGCTGGGTCTCATCGCGCTCGGCGGGATGATCATGCGCAATACCGTGATCCTGGTCGAGCAGATCGATGAAGACATGAGCGGCGGGCTTTCACGTTGGGATGCGATCGTCGAATCGACGATACGGCGATCGCGACCGGTGGTACTGACCGCGCTCGCGGCGATCCTTGCGATGATCCCGCTGTCGCGCAGCGTCTTCTGGAGCCCGATGGCCATCACAATGATGGGCGGTCTCCTCGTCGCGAGCATCCTGACGCTGCTGTTTCTCCCGGCTCTTTACGCGTTCTGGTTCCGCGTGAAACAGCCAGGCGCCGGGGATGCAGTCCTGCCTGCTCAGCAAATGGAGCTCGTTCGCGCCGCCGAGTGAGTGCACGCGGCGCTCGCGGCGTGCCAGAATGTCCGCATTCGATCGCGTCGAGGCCGCGCGGGCCTTCTCGTCGACCGGCAACAGAGGAACCAGGAGATGGCACAGTTCCCAGCGCCCAAAGAGGGGATCGCGATCACCCACTTCATCGTCTCCGCAAACGTCGAGCGCTCGCGGCGCTTCTACACCGAGGTGCTCGGCGGCGAGGCTGTGCTCGAGGGCGAGCTCTCGATTGTCGCCCTGGCCAATGGCTGGATCACCATCAGCGGCGGCGGCGAACCGACCGACGACAATCCGAACGTGACGCTGGTGCCGCCCTCAGACCTCGGCCGCGTGTCGAGCTTCCTGAACATCCGTGTGGCGGACATCCATGCCGTTTATAAGCAGTGGAAGGCGCGCGGAGCGGAATTTCTCACGCCGCCGATCGACCGCGGCGGCGAGATCCGCTGCTACATGCGGTTAGGCTTGTTAGGGGCTGTCGGCGGCTTCCGGGCCAAATGACCTACCCGTCGCCGTAGCGGCGGATCAGGCGGCACTGCTCTCGCAGAAAGATGTGCTTGCCGGGAAACGTGCTAATGGCGGACCGAAACGCCGCGTGCGTCTCGCCTCGACAGCAGACATTTGCGGCGACACGCCCCCACTTCGGCTAAGTGCTAGAAGCGGTCGTAAATTCAGGGGTGCTGCACAGCAGGAACCGTCCTGATGCGCCAGCGGACTCGATCACCTCATCGGCGCGGCAGAGCAGGGGTGGCGGAACGGCGCGCGGTACCTGCGTCATGATGGCCACGTCACGAGGCTCGCCATTGGGTCAGCCGTGGAATCCAGCGCGGGACATTAGCCCGAAAATCCTCGTACTCCGCCCCAAATCTTCGCTCGAGCGTTGGTTCTTCGTACACGACGACGAAGATGTGGCAAGCGAGCCAGAACAGCGCCGCGTACCAGAGGAGACGCCAATCGCTGAATAAAAGCGCCTGACCAAGAATGACAGCAACGACCGCGACGTATATCGGATTTCGCACGTAGCGATAGAGACCCGTTGTCACCAGTTTCTGCGTCGGTGTGATCGGCGCTGGTGTGCCTAGCCCCTGAAGTGCAAAACGCGCAAATGAATCCACTAGCCCTGGGACTCCGGCAATTATCAACATTAGACCAATGGCGCGCGTTAACCCGTAGCCGAAAAAGACTGGCCGAAACTCCCAATGCGTAATCCACCACGGGACGAACCCCGCCAGCACCAGGGGCGCGGCGACGAAGAATAGAGCAGAGCCTAAGATGGCAGTCGCCTTCGACACGGCCTCACGTGGATGGGGCGAACCTGAATTGTTTTGAATCGAGCGGGTGCTGCCAGTCCGCCCCTGCACTTCCTGAAGCATAGCACATGATGGTCCGGCAGAAAGATCGCTGCACTGCAGGGATTTCGCAATCGGCCGATATCCGTGTCGGGTCAAGAGCGTCGCTAGTGACCACGACCGACCTTGGACCAATTTCCGCTTAGCACCCAACCAAATTGCTGCACCACGACGGACCGCCGCTAAGCGCCAATTCCCGACTTCTGACCGCTCTCTGGTGTGGCGCTATCTTAGGGGCCGAACATTGAGGATGTCCAAGACAGGGCAATCGGGGGCGCTGGTCCCCGTGCATTGGGCGACGGTCCTTGCCAGCAACCGTTCCAGCTTGCGCAGGTCGCCGACCTTGACGCGGATGTCGTCGAGGTGATGGGCCGCAATCCGCCGCACTTCCCGACACGCGGCTTTCTCCGGGCCGCCAAGCCGCAGCAACGCGCGGATGTCGTCTAGCGAGAATCCGAGTTCCCGAGCGCGACGCAGGAAGGCAAGGAGCCGCACGTCGCTCGATCGGTAGATGCGGCGTCCGCTCTCGGTGCGGGGCGGGGCGGGCAGCACCCCGCTCCGCTCGTAGTAGCGGATGGTCTCGATATTCACGCCCGTCAGCGCCGACACCCTGCCGATCGTGAGTTCCTCCGCTCGCGAAGCCGTGATTAGCCGCATCCATGAGGTCCTTGATCCTGTAGTCGCCACAGGATGTAGGCTGAAGACCATGATGATCAAGGACCAAAATCGGGCTATCGAGTCCGCGCGTGGCTCCGCGTGGCTGGCCGCGGGTGGATTGCTCGGCGCGCTCGCCGCCTCGTCCTGCTGCATTCTGCCGCTTGTTCTTTTCGGCCTCGGCGTGAGCGGCGCGTGGATCGGCAATTTCACGCGGCTTGCGCCTTACCAGCCGATCTTCATCGCATTTACGTTGGGCTGCCTCGGCGCCGGGGCATGGATGGTGCGCCGCGCCTCCCGGCAGGCCTGTGCGGAGGACACGGCCTGCGCGCGTCCGTTACCGAACCGGATCGTCAAAGCCGCGCTCGTGCTGGCGACCGTCCTCGTCTTGGCCGCGATCGGCCTCGATCTCGTTGCGCCTCTTGTTCTCAACACGTGACCGGAGCAACCATCATGAAGAGACTTCTCGCCACCACCGCCCTCGCGATCACCTTGTCGGCCGCATCGGCGGCTTTCGCCGCCGAAAGGACCGTCACGCTGGCCGTGCAAAACATGTACTGCGCGGATTGTCCGTTCATCGTCAAAAAGAGCCTCGAAGCTGTGCCCGGCGTCGCCAAGGTTGCCGTGTCCTTCAAGGACAAGACCGCAATCGTTACCTACGACGACGACAAGGCCGATGTGAAGGCGCTCACGGCGGCAACGACCAACGCGGGCTATCCGTCGGAGCCACGGAGCTGAGATCATGCAGGACCGCGCCCTGATCACAACGGGTATCGTCGGCGGGGCAATCGCGGCCCTGTGTTGCGCCACGCCCTTGCTTACCGTCCTGTTTGGCGCCGTCGGGCTGACGGCCTGGCTCGGTAAGGCGGATCTCGTCGTGATCCCGGCCTTTCTGCTCTGCGTCGGATTGGTCGCCTTCGGCCTCTACCGTAGGCAACGCCATCGATCTCGCGCATGAAGGCGTACGACCTCATCGTCATCGGCACCGGGACTGCGGCCCAGGTCGCGGCGAGCCGTGTCCGCCGCGCTGGCCGTTCGGTCGCGGTGATCGATCATCGGCCGTTCGGCGGCACCTGCGCGCTGCGCGGCTGCGATCCGAAAAAGATGCTGGTGAGCGGAGCGGAGGCAATCGATTGGGCGCGGCGGATGCACGGGCGCGGCGTCGCGGGCGAGCTGCGCATCGACTGGCACGAACTGAGCGCCTTCAAGCGCAGCTTCACCGATCCCATCCCAAAGAAGCGCGAAGAGAGCTTCGCCCGGCAAGGCATCGACGCCTTTCACGGCAAGGCATACTTCGCCAGCCCCGATCGGATCAGGGTCGCGGAGCAGACGCTCGCAGGCCGCCATATCCTGATTGCGAGCGGGGCACGTCCCGTTCCGCTTGGTCTTCCGGGCGCGGAGCACGCCATCACCAGCGACGCATTTCTCGAGCTTGCAGAGCTGCCGGCACGCATCGTTATGATCGGCGGCGGCTATATCGCGGCCGAGTTCGCCCATATCGCTGCGCGTGCGGGCGCCAAGGTCACCATCCTCCAGCGTGGCGCCCGGATGCTGGCGCATTTCGATGCGGACGTGGTTGGATGGCTGATGGAGTCGTTTCACGCACTCGGCATCGAAGTGCGCACGCATACCACCGTCACCGCCATGGTGCGGACCGGTAATGCCATCCGCGTGCAAGCGCAGACGCCGGAAGGCACTGTCGAGGTTTCGGGTGACTTGGTCGTGCACGCCGCGGGGCGCGCGCCCGATATCGCAGAACTCGACCTCGAGGCGGGCGGGGTCGCGGCGGAAGACGGGCGCCTCCGGCTGAACGAATATCTGCAAAGCGTCTCGAACCCGATCGTCTATGCGGCCGGCGATGCCGCGGCGCAAGGCCTGCCGCTCACGCCGGTCTCGAGCCATGACGCCAAGGTGGTGGCCGCGAATATCCTCGATGGCACCCGTCACAAGCCCGATTATCGTGGCGTTCCCAGCGTCGCCTTCACCGTGCCGCCGATTGCCGCCGTCGGCCTGTCCGAAGAAGCGGCGCGCCGGCAGACGCGCAAGCTCCGTGTCAACGCGGCCAAGGTGCCGGATTGGTTTACCGCGCGCCGCGAAGGCGAGCCCGTCTACGGCTACAAGACGCTCATCGAAGAGGAGAGCGGGCGGATTCTCGGCGCGCATCTCGTTGGTCCCCACGCCGAGGACGTCATCAGCCTGTTCGGGCTTGCGATCCGCCATGACCTCACGGCCGACGACCTCAAGAGCACGATCTTCGCCTACCCAACGGGGGCCTCGGACATCGGCTATATGCTGTAGCGAAAACCATGATCCTTGAATCGGTTATCACCTGCCCGCACTGCAAGACCGCGAGGACGGAAACCATGCCGACCGATGCGTGCCAGTTCTTCTATACCTGCACTGGCTGCGGTGCGACCTTGCGCCCAAAGCCGGGCGACTGCTGCGTTTTCTGCTCCTACGGTTCGCTCCCGTGCCCGCCCATCCAGGCCGAGCGCGTCGGCGACGCGAGCACCGACTCCTGTTGTGAAAGGTAGGGGCGATGGCAAGCGAAGCCGTGAAGACCTCCCGCGATTGGCTCCGGACACCGCGCACGAGCGCGCTCGCGTGGTGGATACCGCATGCCGCTCTTGCGGCCGGTCTCGTCGCTCCGGTCCCGCTGCGCGCGGCGATCTGGACTATCTCCCTGATCTGGATGGGAACAGCGTGCTTGCTCAATGCCAAGCGCTGCGGACGCACGCACTGCCGCTACACCGGGCCTTACTACCTCATCATGGTTGGGCCCGTCCTCGCCCTCGGGTTCGGCATCGTGTCGCTGAATATGCTCGGATGGATCGTGCTGGGCCTGCTGATCGTCGGCGGAAGCAAGGCGATCTGGTGGGGCACCGAACGGGCCTGGGGGAGATTTTCCTAAAGTTATGGCGCAGCTCGAGCGTAGTGATATTTGTCGCAAGTGACCTGTCGAGCACTGCGCTGCGGCAACTGTTCGCCCTGGCAGAAGCCTATCCGGACCTCAAGGCCAACAGCAATTTCCAAGCGCTCCAGGCCCAACTGACCGGCATCGAGAACAGGCTCGCCGCGACGCGCCGGGCATTCAACGCCATGGTGCAGCAATACAACAGCATGATCCAGCAGCCCCCGACCGCGCTGCTCGCACCCGCTCTCGGCTTCGTGCCGCACCAATTCTTCAACCTCGGTTGACGAGCGCGAAGCGGCCGAGCCGGTGCCGCAGGTGAAGTTCTGACGCGAATCTCGAGCTCCGGTCTTACCTCAAGGGGGTCGAAGCCGTGCGTGCGGTCGCGAGCAGCGCGACCGCGCCGGGCAGGACACGGCTTGCCGTTTCAAACGGCATCAATGCTGTCCGGGTGTCGGCAGAAATCGCATATGGGGCCGGGCGATCGAGACTGTCCACGATGTCGCCCAGCGGGCCAACTGTAGCCACCCGAGCTCCAGCGTCGTCTCGCCCTATCCGCAGCCCACGTCGAGGACTCGCTGCCCAGGCAGAACGGCCGCGCGATCCACCGCCGATGACCAAACGGTGCGATCTGCTGGTCGACGTGCTCATGGCGATCGAGTCGCGCCCCCGTCGCGTTGTTCCAACTCCTCGCGCTGCCTCGCGTTCGGATTCCGGCGGTGCGTTTCGATTTTCTGCGCTCCGTCAAGCTTGCCGCTCGGGGGCTCTCTGGCGCGTGGTTGAGATAACAACTGCCGCCCAATCGCCTCCAGACTGGCGTGACCCGATCCTGCCCATCATACTGCGGCTGAGCACGCAGTTTGGAATTGATGTAATTCGATACTGGATTGTGATGGGCAGGCAGCTTTACAACTCCGCCGGCCTGCTCCATCCGTCCGCTATCGGAGCAGCACCTTGGGCACGCCTTCCACGTTGAGGCAGGCGCAGATGGTGACGCCGGTCCACAACGCAAGCGAGGCGGCGCCAACGAGACGCGGATGGGCCGTCATCGGCGTATCTGCGTTCAAGGAGGCGAGATAGCCGGTGCGGCGAAACAGCGTCGCATTGCCGACGCCGAGTGCGATGAGGATCAGCTTCAAGGTGAAATAGGCGTGGCTTCCGACATGAACGGGATCGTAGAAGAACAGCGCGAGCCCGGTCACGATCGCAATTCCGAACGTGGCATAGAGCCACGGCAGCACCTGCTCAGCAAACGCGCGCAGCGGCAAACTGCTGCGCCAACCGATCAGGCGCAGGTCGAGGAGCGCGATTCCGCCGAAGAACGCAGCCATGGAGAGCAGATGCGCAGCCCGGATCAGATAATGGAACGGCTGCACTGCGAAATGATAGGGACGCCAGTCGAGTGCCGCGAGCGCCTGCGGCGGGATGCGGATGAGATCGAACGCACTAGGATCTGCCATGCGCTGACTCCAGATCCGGTGATCACTCTGGTGCGGACTGAGCGGCGGCGCGCCAGCCGCACGCGAGGTCCTTATTCGCGAAGGCAGGGCGTTTCGCAAGTACTGAGGTCGCAACTGCGATGAAGGGCGCTGTACGCTACTCAATCCGGGCTACCTGGATGGCGGGCTTTGCTTGCTTGCTCTTGATCACAGCGGCGACGACGAGGGCTGCCGAGCCCATCACGTTGAGCATAAAGGACCATCGATTCACGCCGACCGAGGTGACCGTCCCGGCCGGCGAGCGCTTCCGCATCGAGGTACAGAACCAGGACACGACACCGGCGGAGTTCGAGAGCAGTGACCTGCGCGTCGAAAAGATCATCGTGCCAGGCGGCAAGATTACTGTGATGGCCGGGCCGCTGAAGCCCGGAACCTACAAATTCTTCGATGATTATCACCCCGACACGGCGACGGGCGCCATCACCGCGGTCGAACAGAAGACGGAGAAATAAGTCCGTGCTGGCGAGCCTGATCATCGTCTTTCGCGAGGTGTTCGAAGCCGGCCTCATCGTCGGCATCGTGCTGGCCGCGACCCGCGGGATCGCCCGTCGGGGCGGCTTCGTCACGGGCGGCATTGCTGCGGGCGTGATCGGCTCCGGCATTCTGGCCGCTTTTGCCGGGGCTCTGTCAGAGGCGCTCGCGGGCCGGGGCCAGGAAGTGTTCACCGCGGGCATCCTGATCCTGGCTGTCGTGATGCTGGGCTGGCACAATTTGTGGATGGCGAGTCACGGTCGCGAGATCGCCCGGGAGATGAAGGCGATGGGCCACGCCGTCGCGGCCGGCGACAAGCCCTTATTTGCAATGGCGGTCGTCGTCGCGGTCGCCGTGCTGCGCGAGGGTGCCGAGGTCGTCCTGTTTCTCTACGGCATCGCGATTTCGAGCAACGCGGGATGGCCCATACTGCTCGCCGGAGGGCTCGCGGGCGTGGCGCTCGGCACCCTCATCTCGTTCCTACTCTATCGCGGCTTGGTCGCCATTCCGGTGGCGCGCATGTTCTCGGTCACGAGTTGGCTGATCGCACTCGTAGCGGCCGGCATGGCCGGACAGGCCGCGGCCACGCTCGCGAGCGCCGATCTCATACCAAGCTGGGGATATGAGATCTGGGACAGCTCCTGGCTACTGCGAGAGGACAGCATCATGGGTCGGGCGCTGCATGCGCTGGTCGGATACGCCGATCGCCCCATGGGGGTCCAGCTCGCCGCCTTCTTGGCCGTACTGGGCGCCCTCATCATCGGCGGACACCTGATCAGCGGGAGCCAGCCGCATCGGTCATCATCGCAGACCGCCAGCTGAACCGTGCGAGGAGGCGATCAATGCGAATATTGTTGCGCTGTACGATCGCGGTGCTGGCCCTCGCGTCGTCCGCCCAAGCCCGCGAGTACTTCATCGGCGGGCCGGTACAGAAGAACGACATGGAGATCGTCGCCAATTACCTGGTCGGCGTCGAGATGGCACCGATGACCCCCGACATGGCACACGGACCGGATGTCGTTCATCTCGAAGCCGATGTGCACGCCACGGCCGACAATGTGCTCGGCTACCCCGATGGTGCCTGGATTGCATATCTCACGGTCGCCTACACGCTCGAGAAGCAGGGCTCGAACTGGAAGGCTTCGGGCGTGCTCAAGCCGATGACCGCAAAGGACGGCCCGCATTATGCGGACAACGTGAAGATGAATGGGCCGGGCATCTACCGATTGACCTACAGCTTCACGCCGCCTGACGCGAACGGCTTCTACCGTCACGTCGACAAGGAGACCGGCGTTCCGGGATGGTGGCAGCCGTTCTCGGAGACGTTCACATTCACGTACCCACAGAAGTAGGAGCGAGAAGCCGGGCGCACGCTGGCCGCATTCACGGACTGAGGCTGCTCACGATTTCCACGGCATCGGCGGATGACACGAGTGTAAACCGAAGCATCGCGCCTTCTGAGCGCGCGCCCGAGGGCATACCGTCCAGATCGAACGCGAATCGATGCACGTTTGGTGCGCCGCCAGGCACCGGCGCAATTGGCCTGGGCAACGGCAGCGCCCAATCGGGCGTCGGTCCTTCGACGAGGAGGTCGATCGGCATCCCCTCAGGCGCGGCGACGTCGACGACGACATGCGGGCGTCCATGATCTGCTTCACGATGCACCGAGCGGATGCCGAATGCGGCGCTCTCGTCGAGCGCGACGGGCCGAGGCACGCGTGCCTCGGCGGCGGCGAGCACGGCTTCACTCGCGCTCGGATCTACGACGGCCGACAACACGAGTGTGAGAGTGGCTTCAGCCGGCTGGCATAGCTCGCGGCAGATCGCGTATCTGAGGTCGACGTGTAGCAAGGCCGGTTTGCTTGCGTCCCGCGCCACGACCCGCAGCGGAAACACGACATGTTCGACATAGCCGATCGAGCGACTCCCGGCGCCATCGGCAAATACGACCGGCGCGGGCCACAGCACCGTGACCGATTTGACGTTCTCCGATCCGGCAAACTCAAAGCTCGGCGGAACACCGGAGGCACCCGGATAACGCCAGTAGGTATGCCAGCCGGGCGCGAGGCTAATCTCGACACCGGCGCGCAGCCACACGCCGTCGGCCGCCTCATGCGCCGCGCCCGCGATAAGCCGCGCCGCGCCATGCGGAACGGTCTCCCAAGCCGTGGCAGATTGAGCGTATGCCGGTGGCGCAGCAGCTACACAGCAGAGCGCTATCACCGCTATAGTGAGCGAACCGGGCGCTGGATGAAGCATCATTGCCGCGCCATAGCATCAAGGCATGTCCGCGACTACTGAAATGATCGTGACCCTGGCCCACCCACTCGCGCAGGATGCCCTCCGAACTTTTCCAAGGCACCGGGTTTAACGAGGTTGTCGGCAGACCCCTGCCGCCGGACCGCATGGATCACGCTATGCCCGACATGCCTAGAGGGATGATGTGGGGGATGGGTAATATTCTTCCGGCAGGCGGGCACGCCGCATCTTCGCGGCCGCGCGCGCAAAGTCATATTCGAGCGCGCGATGCTCGATCGATAGACCATCTTTCGCGGGGGTCAGAAGGCTGTACCAGACCCGAGGCATGCCGTCATTCGCCGGCATTCCGATCACGCCGGCGTTGTGCCAGATGCCGGGGCCGATCCCCTGGGAGAACCCACAATGGCCGGCGACAATCCCGTCAACATCAGCGCGCGACCGCTCGCGTTCCTTTATTATTGTCGCCGTCGACGCGAATATGAATCGATTGATCTTCTCAATCCCGCCATGGATCACGGCGAGGCGCAGACCGACAAATTCGAGAGCAATTCGCCGAGGCAGGCTTGCCATCCAGGTTCGCGCATCGGACCCGAGCTGCGCCAGCGCGTGCGCGAACCAGGCCGCAGAGAGGCGCTCACACGTGCCGCCTGCCGGAACCCCGGAGCCGCAATTATCGGCGCCGCTTGCCAGGCTCTCTTCGCAATTGCCCATGACGACGCGACACCCGCGCGATCGAATCAGGTCCACGGTGGCGGCTGCGTCGGCGCCATAGGCCACGATATCGTCGGTGCAGATCATGTGCTCGGCGTCTATTCCGAGGCGTGCGGCCTCTTCGAGGAGAGCCTGCGTCGCCTCGAGGTTGCTGTAGGGGCCGCCGAAAACCATCAGCGGGCCCTCGGCGCTGGTGCTGAAGAGATGCTCCGGCGTGATCATTTCTGATTTCTTGTGCCTTTCGTGCAAGTCGGATCCCCCTCCGCCTCATGAACTACTGCTCTGATAACGTACCGGTTCACGGACCCGTTGCTCGATCAGCCGGTCGAGAGAAAGCGGGCCAGGTCCGATTGCGATGATCGCGACCGCGAGCGCCGCCCACGGGAGATGAAAATTCGCCCAGCCTTCCGGAACCACCAGTTGAATAACCGCGGTCATCACCAGCAATCCCAGCGCACTGAAACGGGTCGCCAGTCCGATCACGAGAAGGATCGGCAGCACGATCTCGGCAACACCATCGATCCAGGCAATGAACTCTGGCGCAGGGAAGTCGTAGGCCTGCCCGAAGATATGCAGCTTGAACTCGTCCTCGAACAGGAACTCCGCCGCAGGCGAAAGCGACAGTAAGCCATCCCACTTCGTCAGCCCAGATTTGAAGAACGGTACGGCGAGCGCAATGCGAAGAAGCGGTGGCGCGAGCGCGTACGCGATCCGCGCGAGCCGATCGACTACGACCCGCACCGCGCTCACAAAGCTCACCGCCCTGGTCGCCGCCGCGTTCATGATTCGTCGCCCGCGGCATGTATCGCCTTGGAGCTCTCGCCGAGACTGAAGCCAACAAAAGCACCGGCACTGACAAGTGCCTCGAGACTGGTCGCCAAATCGAAGGAACCCGAATTGCGCAGGGCGGTCCTCGCGGCATCCTCCAGCGAGAGCCCTCGAGCGAGGCGAGCTATGAATTCTGCGCCGCCGGCTGGCAACGAGCGCACCTCGACATCCGCCGCAGGCCGAAGGACGAATGCGTCCTCTCCGCCGGCTTCGAGATCGACGGGCGCCGGCACGCCGTCAGCGACGTTCATGCGCCAGATCGTCAGCGCCGGGAACCGCGAGCGAACGAGGCGAAGTGACGGATGCAATTCGAAGCGAAGGCCAGGCGTGCGCTCACCGGGCAAGCCGGCGAAAGCACTTGCATCGAGCGCGAGTGCTTCAGGCGCATTGTAGGCTTCGGTCCACGCCCGCTCGATGCGGGCCACGTCGCCCAGGTAAGGCAGTGGTCCGGCTGGTTCAAAGCGCCCGATGAACTCAGGGAAGCCGGCGCCGTAGTCGAGCAGAATGGGAGACGTCGGCGGCTCCTGCATGACAAACTCGCGGGCCATGGCGCGGAAGAATTCTTCGCCAACGATGCAACAGATGGCGTGGAAATTGGCCAGGAGCGCCTCGATCAGACCAACCACGACGTTGTTGCGGTAGACGGCAAACCGCCGGCTG
>Ga0126371_10002377_pt1 | contig 16197 bp, 13 predicted proteins | sample PanSoiMetaPlot_4_FD_110145 | JGI IMG/M metagenome (GOLD analysis project Ga0126371, IMG submission 110145) | Tropical forest soil microbial communities from Panama - MetaG Plot_4 | ecosystem: Environmental > Terrestrial > Soil > Tropical forest > Bulk soil | place: Panama | collected 2016-02-17 | reverse complement strand
GATCTCGTTGGAATAGAGCCACGGATGGCCTTGCTCGGCGCGCTTGTGCCGGCCGGGCAACAGACTGACGACCGGATAGTCGGTGGCACTCACCGCTTGGCGCCGCGTGCGCTGGCGATCGGCGGCGCGAACTGCGGCTCGATATCCCAGGGAAACAAGATCCAGGTGTCCTGGCTTACTTCGGTGATGAAGGTGTCGACCAACGGCCGACCCTTGGGTTTGGCGTAGATCGTCGCGAAATGCGCCTTGGGCAGCAGCCGGCGGACGACTTCGGCGGTGCGGCCGGTATCGACCAGATCGTCGATGATCAGATGATCGGCGCCGTCGCCGGCGGCGCTTTTCAAAACCTGGACCGGTCCCTGCTCGCGATCGTCATAGCTGGCGATGCAGACGGTATCGACCAGCCTCACGTCGAGCTCGCGTGCGACGATCGCCGCGGGGACCAAGCCGCCACGCGTCACCGCGATAACGCTGTGCCACGGACCGAGATCGAGCAGTCGCCAGGCGAGCGCCCGTGCGTTGCGATGCAGCTCTTCCCACGAAACCGGAAATGTCTTGGTGTAAGACTGCGGCACGGTCATGCCGCACGATAGCGCGCCGGACCTGCGCCGCCTAGCCGCGCCGATCAGCGGACGTAGATGCGGACCTCGTTGCTGCGGGCGTCGGCGCTGGTCGTCGCCGACAGCGTCACGCGGTCAGCCGGCAGACCCATATTGGTGAGCGAGCGCATAACGCCTTCGGCGTTGTGCTTGGAGGCGTTCGAATTGACCGCGACCTGCGCCGCCGTGCCGGCGGTCGGCGCGACCGCGACGAGTTCGAACGTGGCCGACGGCTTGCGTTCGAGCGCGCGGCTGATCGCGGTGTAAAGCGCTTCCTCGTAGGAGACGTTGGGCCGGTCGAACCGGATCACCACCAGCGGCCGATTACCGCCGGTCGCGGCCGGTTGAGTCGTAGCTTCGGCATGCCGCGCGGGCAAGTTGCTGTGTGTCACCGGCGCCTGGGCAAAGGCGCGGCTTGCCACGCTCGGCCCGAAGAGCCGGCCGTTCGTGATCGCCCGCGACAACGTCACCAGGTTGTCACGCTCGTGGTCAACGTAGTTGCTCTGCCGGGCGATCTCGCCGCTGACACTGTTCAAGAAGGTGTCGAGCTTGACGGTGGTCGCGTTGACGTCGGTCTGGATGGCGGTGAGCTGGCGATGATCCTCTTCGACCGCGCCCTGCAGCGAGAACGCCGCTTGGGTCGCATTCGTCAGATAAGACGCGAACGACGCATCCCCTGCCGCCTGGGTCGAAACTCGGTTGAGCTGCCCGATATCGCCGTTAATGCGATCAAGCGAAGTCTGCGCCTGATTCCACGCAGCGACGAGGTTCGGATTGCCCGGCGTCGTCCCGGTCTGTAAGCGCGAATTGATCCGCGCCACAGTGTCGAAATAGGCTTGCGAGTCGCGCTGAACCGAGGTGCGGGCGCTGGCCAGGTCCTGTTCGCGCTGGGCAACGTTTCCCTTGAGCCGCTGGAGGTCGCTGCGCAGGCTTTGCACCTTCTGGCTGACGACCGTGTTCGTCACCGCCCCCGAGTTCTCATACGTCGAGCTAGGGCTGTTCGTCGGCTGCGAGTTGATCTCAGCTTGCGATGGCGGGATGGAATCGGTCGTGGCCTGGTGTTGTGGCGGCGCAGCGGCTACGGTCGAATGTTCGCCGGACCAGTTCGTTCCGAACAGATCGTCGGCATAAGCGCAGCCGCCAAGCAGCAACGCCGTCGCAAGAACAGCGCAATGGCCCGCACGAATCGACATGTCGGAACTGCCCCCATTCGTTTCGCCAGTTTACGCAACGCGGCAAACCCCGACAAGCGGTTAACAGTCGCCAAGTGTCACGCGAGATGGTGCGGCAGGGCGGCTTGCCATCGCCCCTTGATGCCGCTAGCTTGCGCCCCGATTTAAGCGGCACTCACGTCGTCGCTGCGCCCGTAGCTCAACTGGATAGAGCACCAGACTACGAATCTGGGGGTTGGGAGTTCGAATCTCTCCGGGCGCGCCATAATTTCAGTAGGTTAGCAAAAGTCGCCCGCTCACTGCGGCGTCGTGTCCGCAATTTGTCCGCATCCCGACTGTGATCCTGTCTCGATGCGAGGGCCGTGCCCCGTGACTGAACCGCGTCGGACACTGGCATAAAACCGCGTGCACGGCCGTCAAAACGTTCGGGTTGTCACCTGAAGCCGCGTTGATCGAACCGGCCCTATACGCGTGGTGCGGCGGCTGACTAGGGCCTCGATACCCACCTTTAGCTCGCCGAACTGGTATCATTAAATACAGCACAAACCCACGGCGCGAGCCGTCCGATGTCCGAATTCAAGCAATGGATCATCTGGGGAATTCTTGCCTTGGGCGTCCTGTACGCGGTCAGCAAATTTGGTTTTGCGTTCGTGGAAGGCATCTCGCACTTGATACAGGACATATTCGGGGGCTAGGTCGGGAGCTCATCGAGAAGTTTGTAAAGCTCGCCGATCTGCGTCGGCTTCGCCAAGACACCGTCAATGCGAAGGCCGCCGGCAACGCCAATGTTTTGCGCGGCCGAAAGTAAAGTACCTTCCGCGCCACTCAGCAGGATGATACGTGCGCGACAATGATGCTTACCCAGATAGGTAAGCAGCTCAATCCCATCAAGCTCCGGCATCAACAGGTCGAGCGTGATTACATCGGGGGAAAACTCAGAATAGGCGGCGTCGAAATCGCGGGGCTGTGTCACGATGCGGACAGCGAAGCCTTGACCTGTCGCGATTTCGCGGATCACCTCGGTAATCGCCAAATCATCGTCTACGATCAGCAGCCGACGCGCAAATTTGTTGCGGGATGGAGTTACGTCATCAGTGTTGTCCACCATTTCGTGTTGAACCATCGCGTCCTCCGTCGGCATTTCAGAAAAACGCAGCCATGTGAAACGTTGGAATGAAACCAGCCTGAGTATTAATTTTATATTGGGCTTAGCCGTGGCAATTGTGTGACCACACATGAAATGTAGCGGTGGAGTCGTGTCTCAAGCAGGGCAACAGCAGCTCCGTTTATCAAACGTGGGATTCGAGCGCGGCGAATCCGCGGCCTAAAATACTGAGGCATGGGCTACCCGTAACTTCGGCACGACAGTAATCTGCCGAGTCGGGCCCCGTCCAAATTTGTCGCAAGTTTTACACAGTGCACGGCGCGTAATGTTGTCGTTGCTCCGTGGTGGGAGGCAGAAGCCTGACACGGAGAAACTCAACGGCAGTTGCATGTCTGTTTGGTAAGCCCCGTCTCGCCCCCCGAGCGGGGCTTATCTTTAGATAGGTTCAACCAAGCTCAGTTCGTCGTACTTCACATTCCCGATCCTCGGCCCGATCTGGATTGCCTTCATCTCTTTTGCGGGATAGGGCCTCAGCGCCTTGCACAATTCGTTGCCGGTGACGGCCACTAAGCGCCTGCCCTTGCCGCCCGTGGCGGGAAGGCGGTAAGAGAGCCGCAGCTTCTTCCCGCGAAAGGTTAAGTCCGTGGCGCGTGGCCCCTCGGTTACCATCGTCACCGCCGGCGACGCGGGCTATTTCGGTCTACTGACGGACCTTTTGGTTTCGTTGCGCCGCAGCCTCGGCGACCGGCTCCCGCCGCTATCGATCCTCGATATTGGCTTCACCGACGCCCAGCGCGACAGCCTGAAACGCGAGTACGGCGCGACCGTCGCGTCGCTTGGCTGGGATCTCGCCTATCCCGCGCGCTCGCATCCGCCCAATTCGTTCAAGGTGCTCGCCGGTCGACCGCACCTGCCGCGGCATTTCCCCGGCCACGACATCTATCTGTGGATCGACGCCGATTGCTGGGTCCAGGACGCTGACGTGCTCGAACTTTTCATCCGCGGCGCGGACCGCGGCGCGCTCGCGATCGTTCCCGAGATCGACCGCGGCTATTGGACCATCCATAAGCGGCCGAAATTCTGGGGCCAGAACCAGAAGGCATTCGCGTGGGCGTTCGGTCTGCGCGAGGGCTATCGTTACGGCCGAAATGCCATCCTCAATGCCGGCGTGTTTGCCCTGCGGGGCGACGCGCCGCATTGGCGTTTGTGGTCGGAGAACTATGCCCGCGCCCTCGAGCGCTTCCACATCGGTCCGCGCGCCTATCAGGGCAATATCAGCTTTTTCCTGGCAGATCAGACGTCGCTCAACCGCGCGGTGTTCGTCCAAGGCGCGCCGGCGACACTGTTGCCGGCCTATTGCAACTGGTTTTGCGGCAAGGGCACGCCAATGTTCGACAGCGAGCGCAATTTGGTGGTGGAGCCATATGAGCCGCACCGGCCGCTCGGCATCATTCATCTGGCCGGCGCCAGCATGAAAGAACGGGTTTGGTCGCTGAAGACGCTGCAAGACGGTACGATCGAAACCCGCCTCACCTATGCCGCGGTGCAGACGCTGCCGACCGCGACGCCCGCGCGTGCGGCGATGGCGCGCGGCTAGGACGCGAAGAACGCGCGTAGTGCCGCCGCCGTTTCTGTCGGACATTCCTCAGGAACGTAATGGCCGGAGGGCAAGGCTTCGGCGCCAACGATATTGCTGGCGTAATCGCGCCAGACCGCGAGCGGCTGGTGGTTGCGGCCGACGCCACCGGTCGCGCCCCACAGCAACAAGACCGGACAGTTGATCCGACGCCGGGCCGCGACGTCGGCGGTATCCATCGCCAGATCGACGCCGAACGTGGCGCGATAATCTTCGCACATGCCGCGGACCGTCGCCGGATTCCTGAAGCAGCGCAGATATTCGGCAAATGCCTCGGGCGCGAAAAACGTCATGCCGCCGAGACCTTTGCTCAGTTTCCGGCGCAGATAGAACTCGGGATCGGCCAACATCAGCCGCTCCGGCAGGTCGGAAGGCTGCGCCATGAAGAACCAGTGCCACGAGAACAGTCCCCAGGCGCGCGAGACGTGATTAAGCAAGTGATGGGTCGGAATGATGTCGATGATAGCCGCGCGCGTAACTTTGTCCGGATGGTCGAGGCACATGCGATGCAGGACACGCGCGCCGCGGTCATGGCCGGCGGCGGCGAAGCGCGTGAAGCCGAGCTTGGCCATCACGTCGACATTGTCCTGCGCCATGGCGCGGAACGAATAGTTGGCATGGTCGGCGACCGGCTCGGGCTTCGACGAATCACCGTAGCCGCGGAGATCGGTGCAGACGACCGTAAAATCCTTGGCCAGGACGGGCGCGACCCGATGCCACGACACATGCGTGAACGGGTTGCCGTGCAGCAGCAGCACCGGCGGGCCCTTGCCGCCATGGACCGTGACAATGCGCGCGCCGCCGGTCTCGATCACCGTCCGGGTAAAGCCTTCGAACACGCAGGCCCCCTCGCGCCGGAAGCCTGCAAGATAGTGTGCCGCGACGGCACCAGCGAGTCAGCGTCGCGACTCGCTTGGACCGAACCACTAGCGGTTCGGCGTCAGAAACCTACTAGCTATGGTTGAGTATATACTTAAAGAGTAGTTAAAAACCCCTTGATTTGCTTGAGAAATTAATCTTAGCTTAACCACGCTCCTTCGGCGCCGCCGGAGGGCCGCTTTTCCCGAGAATCGGGGGACGACATGACGACGGTAACGCAACTCGCCACTCTCGTGCAGGACCGCTTGGCGGCCGCGCGCGCCGCCGACGTTACCTATCTGCCCGATCCGGTCGAAGCCGCGATCGCCGGTCAGCATTTCCACGAATTCGAACTCGAATACGATTCCGCGAAGAAGATCCTGTTTTGCTACTTCAAGTACGCGGGCCGGCCGTGCTTCACGCCGGCGTTGTTGCGCGAGGCGCAGGCGATCCAGCGCCTGGTGCGCGGCCTGTTCGGTGATCGCGTCGTCGGCGAACCACCGCTGCGCTATATGGTGCTCGGCTCGCGCACACCGCAGATCTGGAACCTGGGCGGCGACCTCGAGTTGTTCTCCACCCTGATCCGCAACCGCGATCGCGCCGCGCTGCGCCGCTATGCGCACGCCTGCTGCGAGATCGGCTTCACCAACGCCACCGGGCTCGGTTTCGATCTGCCGGTGATTTCGGTCGCCCTCGTGCAGGGCGATGCGCTGGGCGGCGGCTTCGAGGCGGCGCTGAGCTCGAACCTCATCGTCGCCGAGCGCGGCGCGAAGTTCGGCCTGCCGGAAATCCTGTTTAACCTGTTCCCCGGCATGGGCGCCTACAGCTTCCTCACACGGCGCATCGCGCCGGGCATCGCCGAGCGTCTGATCATGAGCGGTGAAATCTATACCGCCGAGCAGCTGCATGTGCTCGGCGTCGTCGACGTGCTGGCGGCCGACGGCCAAGGCGCGCAGGCGTTCTATGATTTCATCGGCCGGCGTGAACGCCGTTACGCCGCGCAACGCGCGATGTACCGCGCCCGGCGGCTGGTCAATCCGGTGACGTTCGAGGAGATGACGCGCATCGCCGATCTATGGGTCGAAGCGGCATTCAAGCTCGAAGAGGCCGATCTCAAGCGGATGGAACGGCTGGTCACCGCGCAGGAACGGCGCGGCGTGCGCGCTTAGCGCCGCGGCCGGCGAGCAAATCCCTCAGCACGACGGCTTGATTGCGGCGCGCATCGTGCGCGCCGAAGACGAGCGTGACGCGCCCTTGCCGCGCCAGTGCGCGCAGCCGTGCCAACGGCTCCGGCTGGCGCTTCAGCTCGGCGCGATATCGTCGGCGGAATTCGCTCCACCGTGCCGGATCGTGGCCAAACCATTGCCGCAGCGCCGCGCTCGGCGCGACGTCCTTGAGCCAGAGACCGATGCGCGCTTTGGCCTTCCTCACGCCGCGCGGCCACAGCCGGTCGACCAGGATCCGGGTTCCGTCGCGCGGCGACGGCGGCTCGTAAGCCCGCTTCAGGTTGACGTCGGGTTGCGCCGCCATCAAGGCGCCCGCACGGTGACAGCAGCGACACGCGGCGTCAGCAACGGCGGGCCATAGAGGACGACAAACAACCCGAAGGCGCCGGTCCACGCGCCGCCAGCGAGGCTCAGCGCCAGCAAATACTGCGCACCCGCGAAAGGCGCCAACAGGCGCAGCACGGCGGCGACGGTGACGAGGGCGTAGATCGTCGTGGTGCCACGCCCGGCGGTCAGCTTCCGGCCGGTGTGGCCGAGTGACGCGCGCGTCATCACCGCGAGCGTCATGGTGCCAATGGCGCCGACCGTGAAGGCGTGCAGAGCCGAGGTCGCCGGCAACAAAGGTTCGAAGCCGTTTACTGCCAACAACAGAAATCCGAGCGCCAGCCAGCCATAACCGAGATGCAGCACCCACAGCAGCGGCTCGCGCCAGGTGCCGGTGCCGCCCCAACGCGCCAGCCGCACGCCCTGTGCCACTGCGGCAACGAGCGCGAGCCACGCGGTCGCCATCGCGTCGGGCGCTGCGACCCAGGCGATTACCGCAACGGCCGTCGCGCCGAGCGCGCTACGATCCGCCCAGCCGAACGACGCCGGCGCGGCGTGATCCGGGCGTTGCCGGGTCAACCAGTTGCGCGTGAAGCTCGGCACGATGCGGCCGCCGATCAGGCTGATCAGCATCAGCAACGTCGCAATACCGATGCGGTTGCCGAGTTCGCCGCTCGCCAACCAACCGAGCGCCTCGGCGTGAACCAATGCGTTACCAACGAGCAGCAGCGTCAGCGCGCCGACCATCGGCAAATTGTGCCAATTGCGACCGGCGACGATCTCGCGCGCGATCGCCGCAACGAAGGCGACGGGAAAAGCGAGATCGAGCACAGTTGCGCCAGCAGCGCCGATATTCGCCGACAGCAATACGCCGATGCGGCCAGCGATCCACAGCATGGCGAGGCTCGCTAGCGATGCGCCTTGTAGCGGCATACGCCCAGTCCAGTTTGGGATCGCGGTCAGCATGAACCCCGCGACGGTCGCCGCAGCATAGCCGTAGATCATCTCGTGCGCGTGCCAGATCGGCGGTGGCAGCAGCGTCGGCACGGCGCCCGCGCCGGCGAAAAACGCCAGCCACAGCGGCACTGCCAGCGCCGCCCACGCCGCCGCCAGCAGGAAGAACGGGCGGAAGCCGGCGGACAAAAACGCCGGCGCGGTTTGGGAACGATAGCGCGGAATGGCAACCACGGCGTTAGGACTCCAGCGATGAGACAATGCTCATACCGGGAGCTTAGGAGCGTGCCCCGACGCAAGACAACCGTAAGGATCGTGGTGTTTTTGACTCAGCCGCGCCGTTCGGCGCGCGTCATCTGCTCAAGGCTGGCATCGAGCCGCGAGAATTCGTTGACGATCTTGTCGAAATAGGCCGGGCCGGTGCGCGACAGGTCGTTGGCCGTCACCTCGCGCATCGCCGTCAGCGCCTCGCACAGCCGCACGCCGCCGACATTGGCGGCGCCGCTGCGCAACGAGTGTGTGACGTCGCGGAAATCGCGCAAGTTGCCGCGCCCGACCGCCTCGCGCAGATTCTCGATCAGGCGGCGCGCGTCCTTGCGGAACGTGTCCACCACTTCGACGACGAACTCGCTGCCGCCCAGGTTCTTGAGCGCGACGAAGGTCTGCTCGTCGACCACGGCGCCGGCATCGGGCACGAAGCGCGGATGGGCGGAGATCGGCGTCACCACCTGCGGCACGAAGATCGGGCGGCGGTCGCTGGCAGCGGCCTTGGCGTGGATATCGGTCAGGGCCGCAAGCAGCTGCGCCGGCTCCATCGGCTTGGTCAGCACCGCGTCCATGCCGGCCTCGCGGCAAAGCCTTTCGGTCTCGCTGGTCACGTCGGCGGTGAGCGCGACGATCGGCAGCCGCCATTCACCGACATGGTTCATGCGGTAAAGCTTCGCGACTTCGTAGCCGGTGACATCGGGCATATTGATGTCCAGCAATGCCAGATCGAAGTGGTCGCATTCGAGCGCGGCGAGGGCCTGCTCGCCATCGGCGACGACCACCGCCTGATGGCCGGCCATCTCCAGCACCTTTTTGAGGATCTTGCAGTTCGCGGTGTTGTCATCCGCGACCAGCACTTTGACTGGTTGGGCTGGGTGCGCCGCGGGTACACCGGCGGCGAGCGGCGGTGCCGTCGGCACAACGGGTACAGCAACCGGCTCGGCTTCGACCTGGCGCTGGCGCGGGTTGCTCGCGAGTGCGCTCATCAGCGCGCTGGCCAGTGCCTCGGGTCGCACCGGCGCCTCGATCACCGCGGCAAGCTCGGCGGCACCGATGCCGGCAATCGCATCGCCGCCGCCTTCGGGCGCGATGACGACGATGACCGGCGGCGCGGTGTACTCGGTTGTCAGGCGATGCGCGAATGCCAGCGCCGCCAACGGATTGGCCCGGCCGTCGAGCATGGCGAGCACCGGCCGGCTGTCGGCGGAGATCAGATCGGCGAGCGCCGCCGGCTCGTCGTGGTGCCAGTGCAGCTCACCGTGCCAGGTGCGCACACGGTCCTGGATCAGCGCAGCTAGGTCGCCGTCGGGCGACACCAGCGCCAGACGGCGGCCGCCAAGCTCAGGCGCCGTGGCTGGCGCCGAAGCATCGGGTTCAAGCGCCAAGGTCACGGTAAAGGTCGAACCCTTGCCCGGTTCGCTCGTCGCCGTAATCGACCCGCCCATCAACTCGACGAGTTGCTTCGAGATCGCCAGGCCGAGACCGGTGCCACCGAAACGGCGGGCGACCGTTTCGTCCGCTTGGGTGAAAACCTCGAAGATACGGTCAATCGCCTCGGGCGGAATGCCGACGCCTTCGTCCTTAACGGCGAGGCGCAGCCGCACCCATTCCGCGTCGTGCTCGACGAACGACGCCGTCACGGCGATGCGGCCGCGCGCCGTGAACTTGATCGCGTTGGCCAACAGATTGAGCAGCACCTGGCGCAGTTGCAGCGGCGCGCCGCGGTAGCTTACCGGCAGGCGCGGATCGATGCTGAGCGTGAGTGCAAGGTGCTTGGACTCGGCCTGCGGCTTGACCAGCGCGATGACGCCACCCAGCAGTTCGGGCAAGGCGAAGCTTTCGACGGCCGGCCGCAGCTTGCCGGCTTCGAGCTTCGACAGGTCGAGCAGATCATTGATCAGGCCCAGCAACGTCTGCGCCGACAGCCGCATGGTGGCAAGCATGTCGCGCTGCTCGGCGTCGAGGCTGGTGCGCGCGAACAGCGCGCCCATACCAATGAAGCTGTTGAGCGGCGTCCGCAGCTCGTGGCTCATCACGGCGAGGAACCGGCTTTTGGCTGCGGCGGCTTCTTCGGCTGCAGCGCGTGCGGCATGCAGCCGGCGCACCAGCGTCGCGGCATAGCTCGGCAGCAGCGCCAACGCAACGTAGACGCCGGCCGATTCTGCCGGCCGCGCCTGCCAATAGGGTGTCGTCACCACCACGCCGCCAAAGGCGATGGCCGACAGCACGGCACTGATCGCCAGCTCGCGCAACCCGTAGCGGAAGCCGAAACCGAAGATGATCCAGAGGTAGATTGCAAACCAGGGTGCGGCATAACCGGCGCCGACATGCAGGAACACCGAGACAAAGACGACGTCGCTGAGCATGGCCGCGAGACGCCGCGCCGGCGCCGCCGGCGGATTGGCGATTAAATGGACGAAGAGCAGCCACGCAACGAGGACGCCCGGAATGTCGACCGCGAGCAGCGGCAGCAGCGTCGCGGTATCGACGCCGACGCCGGCGAGCACCGTCAGATAGGCCAGCACCACACCGGTGAAAAAGATCCGCACGATCGCTTGTTGCGGCTCGGATTCGCGCATCGCGGCGAGCGCGGCGCCGACAGTCGCCATGCCTTTGATCGTGACGACGATCGCCGCCAAACCGGGCCCGAGCAGCACCAGCGCCAGCGCCAGCAACGCGATCGCCGGATCAACAGTATTGCCGAGCCGAAAGACCGCGACCGTTGCCAGCAACATTGGCACCGCCACGGCGAATGCGGCCAGCGCGATGGTGACGCCGCGTTCCTTGTTTCCGTCGCGCCCGGCGAAAGCGCTTGTTGGCTCCGGCCGTTCGCTCATGCCGCCTGTTCCGACCCTATCCCCCGAATCTCGCGTGGGGTCGACTCGTGATTCTGCCGTGCAAGCGGCGAAAAATCTACCGCTAGGTGGTCAGCCGGCCAAAGATAACGATAACTTGGGGCTTTAGGCTCCGGCTGACGCAACATCCGCAAGCGCGCGGTCGGCCGGCAGACGGACACGCACTGTCGTCCCGACCTCTTTGCGGCTTTCGATCGTCAACCGGCCGCCGTGCAGCTCGACCAGGCCGATGGCCAGCGGAAGGCCCAGGCCGGTGCCGGCATGGCGGCGACTCCAGGTGCTGGCGACTTGGCCGAATCGGGTGACCGCAGTTTGGATCTCCGCTGCGTCCATGCCGATACCGTGATCCGTGATCGCGATTTCGAAGCCGGCCGTGTCGAAGCGCGCGACCAGTTCGATTCGGCCGCCTTCGTGGCTGAATTTGATCGCGTTGGTGACGAGGTTGAGCAAAACTTGCTTCAGCTTGAGTCCGTCGGCGCGCAGCGCCGGCAGGTCGACCGGCAGATCGGTGACGATGGTGATGTTGGTGGCGCGCGCCCGTTCGGCAACGAGCTGGAGCACGTCGTGGAAGGTCTGCGGCAACTCGACCGTTTCCTCGTCGAGTTCGACCTTGCCGGCCTCGAGCTTGGACACGTCGAGAATGTCGCTGATGATGCCGAGAAGATGCTGTGCCGAGGCGCAGATGTCTCGCGCGTAGCCCGTATAACGTGAGCTGCCGAGTGGACCCATCACTTCGTCGGCCATCACCTGCGAAAAGCCGATGATAGCGTTGAGCGGCGTGCGCAGTTCGTGGCTCATGTTCGCGAGGAATTCGGACTTGCTGCGACTGGCGAGTTCGGCTTCCTCCTTGGCGGCGATCAGCGCGAGTTCGGCTTCCTTGCGCGACGTGATGTCGAGCGCCGCGCTGACGACGAGCATCGGCCGGCCCGCAGCATCGCGCAGCAGCGCCTTGCTGCTGAGCACGACGCGCTCCTCGCCGCCGGGCATGGTCACGTTGTGCTCGAACGAGCCGTCGGCCTCGAGCCCGCCCATGATGCGGCGGTCGCGTTCCACCGATTCACGCGCGTAGGGATCGGCGCTCACCGCCGTCGGCGTCTGGCCGATGATCGCCGCCGGCGGCTTGCCGATGCTGCGTGCGAACCAGTCGTTGACGAAGACGTAGCGGCCGTCGCGATCGGTCGCAACCAAGGCGAGCGGCACCGCGTCGATCACCCGCAGAAGCAGCTCGTGGCTTTCGCGCAGCGCGTCGCGATGGCGGCGGGCATCGGCGACGATTTTCTGCTCGAGCGACGAGGCGCGCGCGCGCAGCATGAATTGCTGCCGGCGCAAGGTCAGCAGATTGCGCGATCGGACGCGAAATTCGTGGTGATCTACCGGGCTCAAGAGGTAGTCGGTCGCGCCGGCTTCGAGCGCCTTGTAACGCAGATCGCGGTCCTCGTAGGCGGTGACGACGATCACCGGCACGTCGGCGCAACCGGCGACCTCGCGGAACCGGCGAATGAAGGTCGCGCCGTCGAGATCCGGCATGTTGAAGTCGGTCAGAACCAGATCGGGCGGCGACCGCGCTGCATCGTCGAGGGCACGTTGCGGATGATCGAACAGGCGGACGTCGACTTGGTCGAGGGATTGGGCGAGGCGTTCGAGAATTTTGAGATTGGTGGCCCGATCGTCAACGATAACCACCGTCTGGCGCATCGGGATCGACGTCTCGTTCACGGAGAAATCCCGCACAATTCTTCCCGCTGCTCAAGTATCTGCGCCGCCCGAGCCTGCTGCAAGCGCAATAGAAGCTCGTAAATCAATGTTAACACCTCGTAAATGACGTGTCCTGATGAAATACGCCATGTATTAAGCGCCGACCAGCGTCAATTGCGCCTCGCCCAATCCAGTAAAACGCGCGATCACTGGCGCTCTGAGCGGCGCGATGCACAGGCCCGTATGACTTCCGGTGGTGATGAAGGTGCCCGCCAGCAGCGGCCTGCCGCGCTGCGCCAAATGATTGGCGAGCCACGTGACGAGACGCTTGGGATGGCCGGCAGTGTTGCCGCCGACCGCCTTGGCCGCAACCGTGCCGTCGACGACCAGTTGCGCTGCCGGCTTGGCCAGATCGGCAGCGCGCCAATTCTCTACGGACGCGCCCCAGCAGAACCCGCCGTTCGAGATATTGTCGGCCAGCACGGCAAGTTCGGGCGCAGCCAGCCGGTCGCGAAAACGCGAATCGAGATATTCGATCGCGACGTGCAGGCTGTCGAGCGCCTGCCAGACTTCGTCCTCGGTATAGGGCGCGACGCGCGCCGGCAGATCGCGACCGACGCGGAAGGCGAGCTCGGCCTCGACGCCGTTGAGGCCGTCGCGCGGCGCCAGCAGATGCGCCGGGCTTTTCACCACATGACCGGCGAAGATCGGCGCGCAGGTCGGACGCGACACCGGACTGGCGGCGCCGACCTTCCACGCGGCGACGCGCACGCGCAACTTGTCGACGACCAGATCCTGCAAGACATAAGCCGCCGCCTCGTCGGGCGGCGCCAGCTCGGCCGGGATGTCGCCGACGCGTTTGCCGGAAATCCGCGCTTGGATCAGGAGAGCGGCGAGCCGCTCGTGCGTTACGTCAACGATGCGCCGCTACCCTTGCCGGCGCCGCCGCGGCCAGCATGTTGCCGGCGAGATAATCCATCGCCGCGTCGACGCCGCCGCGCTGGATCGGTACGCCGGACGCCGCCAAGCCAAGCTCGACGCCGGCAAGCGTTCCGACCAGCTGCGTCTCGTTGATGTAGGCGAGATGACCAATGCGGAAGACCTTGCCCGTCACCTTGCCAAGGCCCGCGCCGAGCGCGACGTCGAAGCGCTCGAGGATGGTCTTGCGCACGTCGTCGGCATTGACGCCGTTGGGCACGCGCACCGCCGTCAGGCTCGGCGTGTAGGCCTTCGGATCGGCGCACTGGATGTCCAGGCCCCAGGTGCGCACCGTGCGACGCGTTGCCTCGGCGAGGCGATCGTGCCGGGCATAGACGTTATCGAGCCCTTCCTCATCGAGCATCGCGATCGCTTCCTGGAGCCCGAAGAACATCAGTGTTGCCGGCGTATAGGGGAAATAGCCGCTATCGTTGGCATCGACCATCGGCTGCCAGTCGAAATAGGATTTGGATAGTTTCGCCGACTTGCTCGCCGCCAGCGCCTTTCTCGAAATGGCGTTGAAGCTCAAGCCCGGCGGCATCATCAAGCCCTTCTGCGAGCCGCCAACCGCCACATCGACGCCCCATTCGTCGTGCCGGTAATCCTGAATCGCCAACGATGAAATCGTATCCACCAGCAATAACGCCGGATGACGCACGCGATCGATCGCACGGCGTACAGCGGCGATGTCGCTGGCGACACCGGTGGACGTCTCGCTTTGCAAGACCAGCACCGCCTTGATGGCGTGGTTCTTATCAGCGGCAAGCTTGGCCTCGAACTGCGCCGGGTCAGCTGGGTGACGCCAGTCGCCGGGAATCAGATCGACGTCAATGCCGTGGCGTTGCGCCAAGTTGCGCCACAGCGTCGCGAATTGTCCGGTCTCGAAGGCGAGCACCTTGTCGCCAGGCGACAGGGTGTTGAGGATCGCCGCCTCCCAAGCGCCCGTGCCCGACGACGGAAAGATCGCGATCGGCCCGGTGCATTTGAAAACGCGCTTCAAGCCGGCGACGATTGCCTTGCTGATGGCGGGAAATTCCGGGCCGCGGTGGTCGATGAGCGGCTGGTCCATCGCGCGCAAGACACGATCCGGCAGGTTGGTCGGGCCGGGAATTTGCAACAGATGCCGGCCGCTCCGAAACGCCATGATCGCTCCCCCGTCGAAAGACGCGTGGAATGTGCCCGGATTCGCCCGCCAGTCGCAAGGTCCGGTTGTGGCGCGTCTGCCATGCACGTCCGCGCGGCGGCGCCGGATTTACCGCGCCGCCGACGGCTTCTCGAGCACCGAGACCTCTGGATCGAGCCAGAACGCCCACACCGCTGCGCCGAAAACGAGCAGGCAAGCCGCGACGACGAACGGCGCCACCCACGAGCCGAGCTGAACCAAGAAGCCGAAGACCAGCGGCGACAATGCGCCGCCGATATTTCCGGCCATGTTCATCACGCCCGATACCGTGCCGGAATATTTGCCACCGACATGCATCGGCACCGCCCATGAAGGGCCGATCGTGCATTCGAGGAAGAACATCGCGCCGGTCAGGCAGCCGATCGCCGCATAGGCGTTGGTCGTCAACGCGGCCGGCACGATGCACACCGCGCAGCCGAGCATGCCGATGATGGCGACGGTGCGATGCGCGAGCTTGGTGTTGCCTGTCTTGATCAACAGTTGATCGACCGCTACGCCGCCCACCGTGTCGCCGATCACGCCCGCCCACAGCGGCAGCGACGCAAAGATGCCGACCTTGATCAGCGTGAGATGACGGGCCTCGAACAGATAGGATGGCAGCCAGCTCAGGAAGATCCACAGGCAATAGACGTAAGTGAAGTAGGCGCACATGATCGCCCACATGTTGGGCGAGCGGAACAGTGTTCCCCACGGCACGCTCGCGGTCTTTTCGATCTGCGGCGGCATGATGTTGCCCCTCGCGTCGACACCGCGGATATAGGCGAGCTCTTCCTTGCTCACTGATTCCTGCTCTTCCGGCAGGTTGCGATAGCAGCCGTACCACAACGCGGCCCAGAGAATGCCGACCGCACCGCAGATATAGAATACCCAGTGCCAGCCGAGCGTCGTGATGATCGCGACGACGATCGGCGGCGCGATGGCGGCGCCGAGGCGGCTGGCGCTGTGCGAGACGCCTTGCACCAGGCCGCGTTCCTGGCGCGGGAACCATAGCTGCATCGAGCGTGTGGCGACCGGGAACGCACCGCCCTCGCCGACGCCGAACAGGAAGCGGAGGGCGATGAACGACGCGGCGCCGGTGGCGGCGGCGGTCAGCGCCGTCATCACCGACCAATAGCCGACGATTACAGTCAACACGCGGCGTGGTCCGAACCGATCACCGAGCCAGCCGCCCGGGATCTGGCAGAGCGCGTAGCTCCAGACGAACGCGCTGAAGATGGCGCCCATCGTCGCCTTGTCGAACCCGAATTCCTTGCTGATGACCGGCGCCACCGTCGAGATGTTGACCCGGTCGAGATAGGTGATGAGGTACATCAGGCTGATCAGGAAAAGCACAAACCACCGGCTT
>Ga0126371_10002375_pt1 | contig 16199 bp, 11 predicted proteins | sample PanSoiMetaPlot_4_FD_110145 | JGI IMG/M metagenome (GOLD analysis project Ga0126371, IMG submission 110145) | Tropical forest soil microbial communities from Panama - MetaG Plot_4 | ecosystem: Environmental > Terrestrial > Soil > Tropical forest > Bulk soil | place: Panama | collected 2016-02-17 | reverse complement strand
GGCCAATTGGCTTAGATGCGTCCCTCCGGAGGTGTATACATTCCCGAATTTACTCCCGGAGGTTCAAAATCGATTCTCTGGACGTGGCGTTCAATTCCAGATGAGGTGACTCGAATGACCACCAGCGCCCCAGGGTCGTTATCAGGTTCCTCGACCGCCCACGAGGCCCTTCGCAAAAAACCATGGAAAACGAAGACAAATTGACGTCGTGCCCAATGTGGCGGATGCCGATAAAGCAACGCGCATCGTTAGCATGCCACAGCATATCTCCGCCGGCACCATCGAAGACCGTATAGACTCTACAGCGTGTCGCCGTCGCCGCAGTGATAGGGGCGAAACACAGCACGATTGCTGTTTCCCAACGACCGTTAGAAAATGATCTGTTGCAGATTGTCGATTGCCGCGCATGGTTCAAACTCTGATCGGCGTAATCGCAACCAACATGTAGAGCATTTCGCGACGCCTGACCCGTGCCAATTCCTCAACAGTTCTCTCTGATCGTTCTCGATCCCAAGCCCAAGCCCACTCACAACACCGGCGAATCGTTCCCCAACAACGCCCGCCGCACAATCTTGATCGGCGCCGTTCCTTGCCCCATGAACGCGTCGTGAAACTCTTGCAAGCTATATTTCGCGCCCTTCTGCGCCGTGTAGTCCTCGCGCAGCTTCATGATCTCCATCTTCCCGAGCGTGTACACCAAATACGTCGGGTCCGACGTCCCGCGCTTCGACTCCTTCTCCGCCACCGGCCGCACCTGGTAGCCTTCTTTCACGAAAAACTCTAGCGCCTGCTCCCGCGTCATCTTTCCCATGTGCATCTCGATCCCCGCGATGAACCGCGCATCGCGCAACAACGCATCCTGCAATTGCCCCAGCCTCAACCTCAGATCGCCGTTCCCGTACCCCTCGTCCAACATCATCTGCTCGGAATAGTGTGCCCATCCTTCAGCGTTCGACGAACACCCCAGCAGCTTCCGAACCTTGGTCGGCACTCGCTTCAACCACAAAAACTGCGAATAGTGTCCCGGATACACCTCGTGCACGGCAGTACTAATGATCGTCCCGCGATTGAATCCCTCGAGATACTCCTCCACTTCCTTCGCCGGCCAGCCCGGCTCCGGCAGCGTCACATTGAAAAACGCCTCCTTCGCCACTTCTTCATACGGACCCGGCGTATCCATCGACGCCGTCGTCAGCGCGCGCATGAACGGTGGCGTCTCTTCCAGGATCGGCAGCACCGGCGACGGAATAGTCACGATGTGCCGCTGCTCGATGTACTCTCGCAACCCTCCCAACACGCTCTGGAATCTCGTCAGCAACTGCCCAGCGGGCGGATGATCGCGTTCCAGCTCGTCCAGAATCTGCTGCGGCGTCTTCTTCGGATCGATCTCCGCCGCCACCCCCTTGAACCACTCCTGATTCTTGTGCAGATCCTGGTAGCCCATCGCAAGCAATTTATCGAGCGGCGTGTCTACCATCTCGTCGTATTCGAGTTTCTTGCGATACGTCTCCGCCCCGATCCGAAAATCCCCGCGCGAGCGCGGCAACAGATCCTTCTTCATCCAGGCCTGATACGCGCTCAGCTCATCGATCACGCCCTGATTCGTCTTCTTGAACTCGGCCACCAACGCCGCATCCTTCACGCTCTGAAACGCCTTGGGTACGTCGTTCTGAAAGAACGACACAATCCCCGGAATCTGTTCCAGCGCCACCTCTGTAAACACCTGCGGCGGATTCTTCAGATTCTCCCGCGCCGACTGAAACACTCGCAGAACTAGCCGCTCCCGCGCGATCACCGACTTCAACCGCTCCACCGCAGGCGCAAAATTCCGGCTCATAATAACGAAAATCGCATTCGTCACACCGCCCGAATACCGGTCCGGATTCTTCTCCCAACCGCGCACCTTCTCCAGACTCAACAGCGATCCCCGGATCTGCCCGAGAACCAACTCCCGATCCGCCGCCACGTACGCCGACAGCCCCTTCGGATCGAAGCTCTGCACTTCGCCTTCGAACTTGTGCAGCGCTGCAATCTGAGCCTGAATTTCCGCGTGCGAGTCGGAAGAGAGCTGACTATCGTACTGATGAAATCCCCACGACGTCCCCGTCACCGGATCGAACCGCAGCACCGCCTCATCGAGAAAACGATCGGCCAACTGGTTAAACTGCGCGTCGCGGCTCTGACCGAACGCACTCGCCGTCAAGAACGCCACCAGAATTCCAAATCTTTTCATCGCCCGATTATAAACTCTGCGCGATCGTGGAAATCTTGCCACTTCGCAACATCCTCAGCACGACCTCACGCGTCTCGCCAAAACCATAACCTCCGATTCGCCAAACATTTGCCGGCCGACCGATCCGCGGCACAGAACTTGCAACCCACAATGCTGTGACGAACGTCTCAATGGTGCTTGTGATCGCGAGGACGACTGTAGCCGCGTTTCTCGCAACTGTGTCACTCGCCCGCGCTGACGTCGCTCTGTTCCTTGAAGAGCCGCACGGCACGTTCGGCGACATGAATCCCACCGGTCACGCCGCGATCTATCTTTCGAACATCTGCGCCGCCTCGCTGACTTCTCTGCGCGCCTGCGATCCCGGCGAGCCTGGCGCCGTCATCAGCCGCTACCATCGCATCGGCGGTTACGATTGGCTCACCGTCCCTCTCATCCCTTATCTATACGCCGTCGATTCCGCCGCCGAAGTTCCGCGCGCCGTCAGCATCACCGACGTCGACTCGCTGCGCGATCGCTACCGCCGCGCCAATCTTGAATCCGTTGCGCCCGATCTCCCCGACGGAAGCACGCCCAAAGGCGACTGGATCCAACTCGTCGGCGCGTCGTACGACCGCACCATCTTTAGCTTCGAACTGAAAACCACACCGGAACAGGACGCTCGCTTCATTCAAGACTTCAACGCGCGGCGCAACACCACCGACTTTCATCTTCTCTTCCACAACTGCGCCGACTTCGCGCGCGGAGCAATCGATTTCTACTACCCGAAAGCCGTCCACCGCAGTATGGTCGCCGATCTCGGCATCATGACGCCGAAACAAGCCGCTCGCAGTTTATTGCAGTACTCCAAGAAGCATCCCGAGCTCCAACTGACCACCGTCGTCGTCCCCCAAGTTCCCGGACTCCCGCACAGCGCGGCCGTGCGCGGCGTAGTCGAATCTGTGCTGACCTCGAAAAAGTACATCGTCCCGCTCGCGCCGCTCGCCGTTCTGTATCCTTACTTCGGCGGAAGCCTCGCCTTCGCCTGGGTTGGCGACGGCCACTTCAATCCGCGCCATCTCGCCGCCGCCGAGGATCCCGTAACCGAACCTGTGATCATCGCGCAGGAGCTCGAATCCGGCCGCTTGGCCCAGCTGCCGGACGTTATGCGAACCTCTCTCAAATCCGTGATCGCTGCCCCCGCCACGCTAGAATAAAAGGCGAGCGGATGCGCGCCGTGTTCTCCATCCTCCTCGGCTTCATCTTCCTAATCCCGATCACAGCCGCTGACCTCCTGTCATCTTCGAATCCCATCGTCATCGGATTCCTCGGTGGCCGCGTCCGATCCACCAACCCCATCCATTCCGAAGTCCAACTCGCCGACCGCCTCCGCCACGACTACCCGGCTACCGTCCGAATCCGTATGTTCGAGAACCGGCGCGGCCGCCAAGCTCGCCGCGAAATCCTCCAACTGCTCGATCGCGACGGCGACGGCCGGCTCTCGTCCTCCGAGAAAACCGCCGCCCGCATCGCGATCTACGGCCACAGTTGGGGCGGATCCGAAACCGTCACCCTGGCTCGCGCCCTCGCCAACGACGGAATCCCCGTGCTCCTCACGATACAGGTCGATAGCGTCGCGAAGCTCGGCGAGGACGACAGCCGCATCCCTTCCAACGTCTCTCAAGCCGTGAACTTTTACCAGACCGACGGCCTCCTCCACGGCCGCTCCGAAATCCGCGCGGACGACCCCACGCGCACCCGCATCCTCGGTAACTTCCGTTTTCACTACAAATCCCACCCAGTCGACACGAGCGCCTACCCCTGGTTCGCGCGCCTCCTCATGAAGCCCCACATCGAAATCGAGTCCGACCCCACCGTCTGGCATCAAATCGAATCCCTAATCCGCTCCAATCTCTATCACAACTCGGCTGAACATTGATCCAACACTCGTGGCGCACGCACTCTTGCGTTCCGCGTCCCCACTTATGGGGACGTCGAACCCCGAAGCCACTACACCACCGACTGCGAAACAGCAAAAAAACGCGAAGCTTCGACCCACGCCCCCACCACCCGCGCTAGCCTGAAATAAGCAATACCTAAAGATGTCCCCCGCCCCTCGCAAACCCGAACTCATGAGTCCGGCGGGCCACTGGCCCCAGCTCCACGCCGCCATCGAATCCGGCGCCGATGCCGTCTACTTCGGCCTCAAACATTTCTCCGCCCGCGCGAAAACCGGCTTCTCTCTCGACGAACTCCCGGCCGCCATGCGTACCCTCCACGCACGCGGCGTCCGCGGCTTTCTCACCTTCAACACACTGGTCTTCGAACACGAGCTCGCCGAAGCTGCCCGCACCATCGCCGCCATCGCCGACTCGGGCGTTGACGCCATGATCGTCCAGGACTACGGCATCGTCCGCTTGATCCGCGAAATCGCGCCCAGCATGGAACTGCACGCCAGCACGCAAATGAGCATCACCAACGCCGACGGTGTGAACCTCGCGCAAAACCACGGCATCCAGCGCGTCAATCTCGCCCGCGAGCTTTCGCTCAACGAAGTCCGCGCCATCGCCGCAGCTACCACCTGCGAGCTCGAAATTTTCGTTCACGGCGCGCTCTGCGTCGCCTACTCCGGCCAATGTTTTTCCTCCGAAGCCTGGGGCGGACGCAGCGCCAATCGCGGCCAATGCGCGCAAGCCTGCCGCCTGCCTTATGAAATGCTCGTCGATGGCCGCGTCCAGCCGCTCGGCGATGCCCGCTATCTCCTCTCACCCGGCGATCTCTTCGCGCTCGAACAGATCCCCGAAATCCTCGGCATCGGCATCGCCTCGCTCAAAATCGAAGGCCGCTATAAAGACCCCGATTACGTCGCTCTCACCACTCGCGCCTACCGCCAGACTATCGACGCCGCCTGGGCCGGCCGCCCCGCTCCCACCGACCACGCGCAAAAACTCCAGCTCCAACAAGTCTATTCCCGCGGACTCGGCCCTTACTTCCTCAGCGGAACCAACCACCAGCAAGTCGTCACCGGCCGCGCCCCACGCCACCGCGGCGTCCTGATGGGCCGCGTCGCCCGCATCGATGCGAAATATCTCGTCATCGCGCCCTCGCCCGTCAACGCCTCCGCGCCCATCAAACCGGGCGACGGCGTCGTCTTCGATGCCGCCGATTGGCGCAGCCCCGAAGAGCACGAAGAAGGCGGTCGCGTCTACCAGGTCGAGCCCACTCGCGACGGCGACCTCGAGATCCGCTTCGCTAACGGCGCGATCCAGCTCGATCGCATCCGCCCAGGCGATCTTCTCTGGCGAACCGACGACCCCGACCTCGCTCGCGCCGCGCGCCCCTATCTCGAACCCGCCGCGCCCGTAACACGCCAGCTCGTCGACGTCCACGCCGTCGCTCAAATCGGCCGGCCGCTGAGCGCCCGATGGTCGCTCGCCAAAAATCCCACACTCACTGTCACCGTCTCTTCATCCAACCGGCTCGCCGCTGCAGAAAAGCACGGGCTCTCTCTCGAAACCTTGAGTGAACAATTCGGCCGCCTCGGCAACACTGCCTATAAACTCGGCTCCGTGACGCTCGATTCACCCGCATCCGTGTTCATCCCCACCGCCTCGCTCAATCAAATGCGCCGCCAGGCCATCGAACAATTGCAATCTCTGCAAACTAGCCCGCATCCCACCGAAGTCCGCGACCCCGACCGCGCTCTCCGCCGCATCCTGAATCGCGAGCCGCAAACCCTCCAGGAACCAGCTCCGCCTGAGCTTCATCTCCTGGTCCGCACGCCCGCCCAACTCGACGCCGCGCTCGCCTCAAAGCCGTCCAGCATCACGCTCGACTACCTCGATCTCTACGGCCTCCGCCCCTCACTCGATCGCGTCAAGTCCAGCCGAATCTCCCCGCGCGTCGCTGCCCCTCGCGTCCTGAAGCCCGGCGAATCGCGCATCCTCAATTTCCTGCTCAGCCTCGACTGCCCAATCCTCGTCCGCTCTACCGGAATCCTGCACGCCCTGCGCGACCACAATCACCCTCTCTTGATCGGCGACTTCAGCTTGAATACCGCCAACACCATCACCGCCGCGCTCTATTTCGAATACGGCCTCACCCGCATCACGCCCACACACGATTTGAACGCCGCCCAAATCGCCGATCTCGCTCAAGACATCGGACCGGGCCGCATTGAAGCCGTCGCCTACCAGCACTTGCCGGTCTTCCACACCGAGCATTGCGTCTTTTGCCGATTTCTCTCCACCGGCACGAGCTACCGCGACTGCGGCCGGCCCTGCGAAAAACACCAGATCCACTTGAAGGATTCCGCCGGACGCGCCCATCCCGTCATCGCAGACGTCGGCTGCCGCAACACCGTCTTTGGTGCGGAAGCGCAAGATGCCAGCGCATCTCTTGACACCTGGCGTCGCGCGGGCATCCGCCACTTCCGCTTGGAGTTTGCGAGCGAGTCCGCCGATCAAGTCCGCGAAGTGACCGCCGCCTGGCAAGCCGCCCTGAACGGAAGAATCACCGCTTCGAAGCTCGCGTCCGAGCTACGAACCCTCGCCCCGCAAGGCACAACGCTCGGCAGCCTTTTCGTTTCCGACGACTATCAGAAGCTCCCGATCCTTCAATGAGCGTTCAGCCGGATTACGACAAAATCGCCCTGCTCGTAATCCGACATGGAAAAATCCTGCTGTGTCGAAAGCGCCACTCCACATCGCTTCTGATTCTCCCCGGCGGCTGCCGCGAACCTGGCGAATCCGCGCTCGCGTGCCTCGAACGCGAGCTGGGCGAAGAACTCGGCGACGTTGCGCTCGCCTCGGCAGACCATATCGGCACCTACTCCGACCACGCTGCCGGCGATCCAACCAAAACCGTCCGAATTGAACTCTACGTCGGCGAATTAATCGGCACGCCCGTCCCGCATTCCGAAATCGCCGAACTGATCTGGTTCGCCCCCGCGGACGACTGGTCGCAACTCGCCCCCAGTCTAGCCAACAAAATCCTCCCCGACGTCATCGCCCGCCAGCTCATAACAGGCCGTTAGGTTTACGTGTGCCTCGCGATTGTGGCGGACGCAGTCGTGCGTGCCGCGTCGACACTCGTGTCGACGTCCGGCGGGAGTGATTTACTTAATCTCCACCGCAATCCGATCCGCCGCCTGATCCCCCTTATTCTCCTCCGTATGCACCCCCGCCCCCGACATCCTCACATCATCCGCCTTCGCGCCCGTCTGATCGTTCAGATAGAGCACCACACGATTCAAAATATGCTCGTGCTCGACCCCCTTGTCGTGCGCATCGTAATGCACGCGCAACACCCGCACCTGATCGTTCTCGATCTCGACCTTATAGTGCCTCGCATCCACCACCGTCGGATCGAGCTTCGTCACCGGCGCCGGCCCCGAAGGCTTCCCCTTCAGATCCACTTCCAGAATCCTTATCGGGCGATCGCTGACAACCTCCGCGACATACGCCCCGCTCGCTGGCCGCCAGCGCACATCCCCGCGATGCACGTCAAGCTGCGCAAACTGCTCGCCTTCCTTCCGCGTCATGACTCCGTCATCGAGATAAATCAAAACCCGATTCGTCGCATGCCCCTGCCGCGACGGCACTGGCACATGCGGCTGCAAAGTCGCGACGTAAACCCGCACCTGCGGCGTATCGAACTTGCTGGCAATCGCCGCTGTCCCACTGGGATTTTGCCCCCACGCCGCCGAAACGCCGAGCGCCACGAATAAGGCACGTCGTGAATTCCACATAAGTGTGCCCATCCTTCCACGAAACCATCCCGCTGTCAACCGCTTCGTGGCGCACGCACTCCTGCGTGCCGCGTGCCCACTCATGGGCACGCTCTTTCTGCGGAATCTGGAACCCGACCGCGTATTCCTTGGAACACACGGCCGGCCGATGGCGGAGAAGTACAGCAAGTCACTTTCGTGTTGTTACTCTGATTCCAAGGGGTTCGCGCGCGCAATCACGGTGAGCAGCGGTTAAGCCATGAACAGTGGAGTTCATATTCGTCTTCTTGGCGAGTCCGACGCAGCACTGCTTCAGGCCTGCACCGACGACGTTTTCGACAACGCCATCTCTCGGGAGCTGGCCACGGAATTCCTGGGCGACGCCAGGCATCACATCGTTGCGGCAATTGAGGAGGGAACCTTAATCGGTTTCGCCTCAGCAGTTCACTACGTCCACCCCGATAAAGCGCCGGAACTCTGGATCAACGAAGTAGGCGTTGCCGAATCCCATCGTGGTCAGGGAATTGGAAAGCGCCTGCTGACCGCGATGCTGTCCCACGGCCGTACCCTAGGTTGCGCAGAGGCGTGGGTCGTCACCGAGGAAGAGAACGCCCCAGCGCAACGTTTGTATGCTTCCGTCGGCGGGACGTCTCGCAAGGTGGTCTACTTCACGTTTCCTCTCAACGACTCCCAGTGACCTAGAATCACCACTGAACCTAAAATTTTTCGCGCGAGTAATCTGTAACTTAACGCTCGCGCCTCGCGCTCTGCCCGACGCCTCCAACTAGCTAGTTCTAAGCCAACCATTCGTGGCCTACGCCGCTCAACTCCTGAACGAAAATTCATTAAAGTTTTAACGCCACCCTCCGCGAAAACGCGATATGCGTCATCACCCTTTGAAATCAATCGCGCCTAAAAGGGCCTTTTCGCGGTCTATCTTAGCGCGCTCTCTTTGCGCGCTCTCCTCCCCTCACCTGTCACAATAGAAAGACTAGACATGACAGGCAACGAAATCCGGCAGAAGTTTCTCGATTACTTCGCCTCCCACGACCACCGAATCGTCCGCAGCTCCTCGTTAGTGCCTGCCAACGACCCCACGCTGCTGTTCGCCAACGCCGGCATGAACCAGTTCAAGGACGTCTTCACTGGCCTCGAAAAACGCGACTATTCCCGCGCCACCACCGCGCAAAAGTGTGTCCGCGCCGGCGGCAAACACAACGATCTCGACAACGTCGGCTACACCCGCCGCCACCACACCTTCTTCGAGATGCTCGGCAATTTCTCCTTTGGTGACTATTTCAAAAAGGACGCCATCGCCTTCGCCTGGGAGCTAGTGAGCAAGGAGTTCGCTCTTTCCAAGGACCGGCTTTATATCACCGTCTTTCGCGAAGACGACGACGCCGAAAACCTGTGGCAGCAAGTCGCAGGCGTACCGAAAAGCCGCATCTTCCGGTTGGACGAAGCCGACAATTTTTGGCAAATGGGCGATGCCGGTCCCTGCGGCCCATGCTCGGAGATTTACTACGACTTCGGACCGGAAGCCGGCCCGGGCGAATTTCCCGCGAGCCCCGGCGAGCGCTTCGTTGAAATCTGGAACCTGGTCTTCATGCAATTTGAACGATCGCTAGATGGGAAGATGACCCCGCTCCCGCGCCCCTCCATCGACACCGGCATGGGACTCGAACGAACGGCCTGCGCCTTGCAAGGCGTGATCTCCAACTACGATACCGACTTACTCAAGCCCATCATCAACCGCGCTGCTGATCTATTCGGTGTCTCGTACGGCGAAAACGATCGCACCAACGTCGCGCTCCGCATCAACGCCGATCACGCCCGTGCCACCGCCTTCCTCATCCACGACGGCGTCGTGCCGTCCAACGAAGGCCGCGGCTACGTGCTCCGAAAAATCATGCGCCGCGCCATTCGCAACGCCCGCATGATCGGCCGCCAGGAGCCTTATTTATACGAGCTCACCGGATTCATCGCCGAACTGATGAAGCCCGGCTACCCCGAGATGATGGAGAGCATCCAGCGGGTCGCCCGCGTCGTGAAAGAGGAAGAACACCGCTACGCCACCACGTTCCAAGTCGCGGAAAAGGTCTTCCTCGAAGAAGCCAAGGGAGCCCTCGAAGAGATCAAGAAGGCTCGGGAGGGGCAACTCGGATCGTATAGCGACTTCATCTCCGGTCAAAACGCATTCAAGCTCTACGACACCTACGGCCTCGCACTCGACGAACAGGACGAAATGGCGCGCGAGCTTGGTCTCAAGATCGATCATGAAGGCTTCGAAGACGAAATGGAGAAGCAGCGCACTCGCGCTCGCGCAAGCTGGAAAGGGGCCGACAAAACCCAGATCCCGGCGGTCTATCGCGACCTCCCGCAAACTGAATTCATCGGACGTGAAACCCTCGAAGCTCCGGTCAAAGTTCTGCGCGTCATCGAGCACGGCGGCCAACACGAACTCGTCTTCGACCGCACTCCCTTCTACGCCGAATCGGGCGGCCAGGTAGGCGACACCGGCGCCCTCTATTCACCCACGACCGGAGACCGCATCGCGCTGGTCCTCGACACCTACAAGCCCTCGCCCAACGCCATCGTGCACAAAGTCGAAGAGCTGGCCGGTATCCAGGAAGGCGACGAACTGACTGCTCGCGTCGACAAGGAACGCCGCCAAGCCACCATGCGCAACCATACCGCGACCCACCTGCTGCACGCCGCCCTGCGCACCGTGCTCGGCACGCACGTCAAACAAGCCGGCAGCGTGGTCGACCCCAACCGTCTCCGCTTCGACTTCACGCACTACGCTCACACCGATCCCGAAGAGCTCACCGAAATCCAGAAACTCGTCAACGGCGAGATCTTAAAAAACATCGCGCTCCACACCGACATCATGGATCTCGACCAAGCCGTTAACACCGGCGCCATGGCACTATTCGGCGAAAAGTATGGCGACCGCGTGCGCGTCGTCTCTATTCCAGGCTTCAGCAAGGAACTTTGCGGCGGCACACACGTCCACCGCACCGGTGACATCGGCCTCTGCGTAGTCACGCACGAATCCGGCATCTCGGCCGGCGTCCGCCGCATCGAAGCCATCACTGGCGAAGCCGTCTTGGACAAACTGCGCGACGACCAAAACGCTTCTCAGCAGGCCCAGGAAAAACTGACCGAAGAAAAACGCTCGCTCGAACGCCAGCTCGATCAGCTCAAGAACGAGCTGGCCCGCGCCCAGGTCGGCGACGTCGCAAGCGGTGTCAAAGAGATCAAAGGCGTCAAGGTTCTCGCCGCACAAGTCCGCGGCATGGATCGTGAACAGTTGCGCACCATGGTCGATTCATTACGCGGAAAGTTCAAAACCGGCGTCGTTGTGCTCGCTTCCACCGAAGACTCGAACGTCTCCATCGTTTCCGGTGTCACCAAAGACCTCACCAACAGAGTCCACGCCGGTAAACTCGTGGGCGCCGTCGCGCAGGCCGTCGGCGGTAAAGGCGGCGGCCGTCCTGACATGGCCGAAGCCGGGGGCAAGAATCCGGCCGCGCTGCCTGAAGCGCTCGACGCAGTCTACACGGCCGTCGCGGAGTTACTTTAATGGAGGCCTTGCTCTGACCGTGCAGCGCTACGACGCCATCGTGGTCGGCGCCGGACCCACCGGCCTGGCCTGCGGCATCGAGCTCAAAATCCGCGGCGTCAACGCGCTGCTCATCGAAAAAGGCTGCGTGGTCAACTCGCTCTACAACTACCCCACGCACATGGTGTTCTTCACCACGCCGGAGTTGCTCGAAATCGGCGGCCTTCCGATGACGTCGCTCAACGAAAAACCCGGCCGCACCGAAGCGCTCAAATACTATCGACGCGCCGCAGAATACTATCAGCTCCAGATCAATCAGTACGAGCGCGTGCTCTCGATTCAGGGCAACGATGGCGACTTCCACGTCGTCACCAGCAAAACCGAATACCGAGCGCGCAAGATCATCATCGCCACGGGTTACTACGATGTTCCGAACAAACTGAACGTCCCCGGCGAGGATCTCGACAAGGTCATCCACTACTACAAAGAGCCGCATCCTTACTACAACCACGACGTGTTAGTGGTCGGCGCCAAGAATTCCGCCGCCATCGCCGCGCTCGAACTCCATTGGACCGGAGCCCGCGTCACGCTCGTTCATCGCGGCAAGGGCATCTCCGACCGCGTCAAATACTGGATCAAGCCCAACATCGAAAACCGCATCAAGAGCGGCGAGATCCCGGCATACTTCAACACCAGCGTCGTCGAAATCCAACCGGAAGCTGTAGTGCTCGCGACGCCAGAGGGCGAAAAGACAATCAAGAATGATTTTGTTTTTGCCATGACCGGCTACCGGCCGGATCTCGAATTCCTCGCCTCGCTCGGCATCCGCTTGGACCCCGAATCGCAAAAACCGCGCACCAATCCCGAAACGCTCGAAAGCGGCCGCCCCGGTATTTTCCTCGCCGGAGTGATCGTCGCGGGAATGCACACCAATGAGATATTCATCGAAAACGGCCGCTTCCATGGCAAGAAAATCGCCGAAGCCATTGCCGAATCGATGGCACCAACGCAATTGGTATCATCGACCTCATGAAACGCTCGCTTCTCGCTCTGGTTTTCGCTTTGCCGCTGGCCGCCACCGACACGGTCGACCTCGCCGTCGTCAACCGCATCAAGTCCGAAGCCTTCGAGCGCTCGAAAGTGATGGATACGCTAGAGCTGCTCACCGACCGTTATGGCCCGCGACTCACCGCCTCGCCCGAGTTCAAGGAAGCCGCAGGTTGGGCCGCCGCGCGCCTCAAGGAATACGGCATCGAGAACGTTCATCTCGAGAGCTGGGGACCGTTCGGCAGAAGCTGGACGCTCGAAAAATTCGCGCTTGAAATGACTGAGCCGCGCTATTCGTTGCTTTCGGCATGGCCGCTGGCCTGGAGTTCCAACAGCAACGGCGCCGTAACCGGCCAACCGATTTTCGCGCCGCTCGCAGCGAGCCAGGCCGTAAACCGGTCGGAAGAGAACCTCGCCAAATACATCGAGAAGTATAGGGGCAAGCTGCACGGCAAAGTGGTTCTAATGTCGGACGTCATGCACAACATCGCCGAAGCGGAATCGCGCGCCGATCTGCATCGTTTCACCGATGCCGAATTGGCTGATCTCGCGATCGCACCCGCGCCCATCCCGCACATCAAGATCGACCCCAGCAATTTGAATCCGCCCGAAGATCTCGAAGAGCGGCTGCGCTTCAACGCCAGCCTCCCTCCTGAAATTCAGGACGAATTTCGCCGCCGACGCGAGGATGTAACAGCCAAGCGCACCAAGTTCCTGCTCGATGAGGGCGTGCTGGCTGTCGTCCAAGACGATCGTCGCGCTCGCGATGCGATCTCTTTTGCCGAAGCCGCCGGCGGCCACGATACCAAGAACCCGCTTGCGCCGCCGACCTTCGTCGTTACGTCCGAACAGTACAACCGCATCGTCCGCCTGCTCGAAAACAAAACCGACGTTCAAATTCGTGTCACCATGCAAGCCAAAATATCTGACAGCGACCTGGATGCCTACAACATCGTAGGAGAAATCCCGGGCGGCTCGAAGAAAGACGAAGTGGTCATGGTCGGCGCGCATTTCGATTCCTGGCACACCGGCACCGGTGCCACCGACAACGGCGCGGGGAGCGCCGTGATGATCGAAGTGATGCGGATCTTGAAAGCGCTGAACCTCAAGATGGATCGCACCGTGCGCATCGCGCTCTGGAGTGGCGAAGAAGAAGGTCTGCTCGGCTCGAAGGCGTATGTCAAAGAGCACTTCGGCGATCCGAAAACCATGAAGCTCACTGCCGCTCACGCCAAGCTCTCGGGCTACTTCAATCTCGATAACGGCAGCGGGAAAATCCGCGGCGTTTATCTTCAGGACAACGATGCGATGCGGCCGTTGTTCGCACAATGGCTTGAGCCGTTCCGCGACCTCAGCGTTTCGACCATCACCATCCGCAACACCAGCGGCACCGATCATCTTTCGTTCGACGCCGTCGGACTCCCCGGATTCCAGTTCATTCAGGATCCACTAGACTATTCGAGCATCACTCATCATTCCAATATGGACACCTACGACCACGCCATTGCCGGCGACTTGATGCAGGCCTCCGCCGTGATCGCGTCGGTCGTCTACGACGCCGCGACGCGGCCCGACATGCTGCCTCGGAAACCGCTTCCGAAAGCCCTAGAGACCAGCACCTCGACCAAGTAGCTACATCATGTGCCGCAGCACGCCGGCGGCTTGCGGCGCAAGCTGGATGACAGTTCGCGGTACGACCAGCGCGAGCGGTGCGGCAGAAATCCAACTTTGCCTCGAAAGCCCAAATAGGGCGAGCAGGATCAGGAGCGGAGAGAGGGTGCGGGCAAAGGCGTAGATTTCGGTCCAAGCGCCCGGTGAGTCCAGGAACATTGCGAGGAACGCGAACGTGTAGATCGCTGCGGCGACCGGGCTGAACTCGCGGCGCCAGAGCATCCACGACGCGAGCGCAACTGCGGCCGCGATCCCGGCGAGCGCAACGTAGTCGAGCAGCGTCGAGGCTGCGCTAATCCAGCCCGGAAACTGATACTGGTACGGATTCACAATGCGCTCGGCCAGTCCGTGAAACGGAACACGGGAAGCGAAGGAGAATGCCTCGGGCTCCGTGTACAGTTCGACGATCAGATACCAAACCAATGCGGGAAAGGCCGCGGTGGCAAATATGACCGCACGCGAGAAGTTGCGGTTCCAGAGCAGCCACACGACGTAGGCGGCGATGAGCAGGAGTCCGGTTTCGCGAACCAATGCGGCGGCAATAAGCGTGAGGTAGAGAGCCGCGAGCGATTCGCGCGTCGCGAAAATCGCAAACGCAATACAGAGAGCGGCAAGCGCGGCATCCACGGTAAAACGGTCAATCGAGACCAGCGTTGCCGGTATCAGGAGAAACGCGAGACCATATTCGGCGCGGTAGCCGACCTGGGCGAAGAAGGCACTTAGCCAAAGCCCGCCCAAGAATATCGAGAGCAGAATCACGGCGGCGTATGCCTTATCGATCCAGTTATTTCTGCCGAGCGCGAGTAGGTAAGCGCTGACCGGGACAAGAATGCGGCGATACCGCATACGTGGCGCGTCGATATACGCTGTTAAGCCGCGGGAAAAAAACGGATCGTGCGCGATATAGTGATACATCTGACCGTCGTAACCGCGGCTGCCGTCGAAACGATAGATGTTTTCGGAAGCGAGCTGCGGAGGCTGTTGAAGCTTCGCGCCGGTATAGAAAAACGCGGTCCAATTGCCGCGATAGTTTGCGTCGACGGTCAAGAATTGCCAGAGAAATGCAAGCATCGCGCACGCCAAGCCCACCAAGGCACAGCGGCCGCGCGAATTGTTTTTTAACATGCTGTTATATTATAGGGACCTGTGAGTGCGACACCCGACATTTGCCTGCTCACCGCGGTGGAAATGGCGGCCAAGATTCGCGCCAAGGAACTCCCGGCGCATGAGTTAATGTCCGCGCACCTGAAGCAGATCGAGCGCGTGAACCCTCGCGTGAATGCCATTGTGACTTTAATCGCGGAACAAGCGCTAGAGCGGGCTCGAACGGCGGATGAAAGGCAGGCGCGCGGCGAGCGCATCGGACCGCTGCACGGGCTTCCGATCGCTCATAAGGATCTGCAACCGACTCGGGGCGTTCGTACGACGTTCGGTTCGCGAATCTACAAGGATTTCGTGCCGCAGTTCGATTCGCTACTGGTGGAGCGCGTGCGCGAGGCAGGTGCGATCCTGGTCGGCAAGACGAATACGCCCGAGTTCGGCGCCGGCTCGCAGACGTTCAACGAGGTTTTCGGCGCGACGTTGAATCCATACGATACGACGAAAACTTGCGGCGGAAGCAGCGGAGGCGCGGCGGTGGCGCTGGCGTGCCGGATGCTGCCGATTGCGGATGGAGGCGACCTGGGCGGATCGCTGAGGAATCCAGCCAATTTTTGCAACGTAGTTGGATTTCGCCCGTCGCCGGGGCGGGTTCCGGCGTGGCCGACTGCACTGGGATGGTCGCCGCTCAGCGTCGAGGGGCCGATGGCGCGAACGGTGGCGGAGGTCGCGTTCTTTCTCTCGGCACTGGCTGGCCTGGATGAACGGTCGCCGATCTCGATCGATGAGCCCGGCGCGAAATTCGCACAACCGTTGGGGCGCGACTTTCGCGGCGTCCGTGTGGCGTGGTGGAAAGATTTGGGCGGGGTGCCCGTGGATGC
>Ga0126371_10002374_pt1 | contig 16200 bp, 11 predicted proteins | sample PanSoiMetaPlot_4_FD_110145 | JGI IMG/M metagenome (GOLD analysis project Ga0126371, IMG submission 110145) | Tropical forest soil microbial communities from Panama - MetaG Plot_4 | ecosystem: Environmental > Terrestrial > Soil > Tropical forest > Bulk soil | place: Panama | collected 2016-02-17 | reverse complement strand
TGCAGACCTCTCCCGAGAAGCGGGAAGAAGCCGTCTTCGAGATCGTCAATCAGCTCAACCGCTGCGCCGCTTTAATAACACAGCAAGAGGAACGAGACCAACTCGCCGAGTTCAACCTGATCGCGGGACAGCGCGCCCTGGGGTCGACCGACTACGCCTCGGCACTCGCCTATCTTGACGCCGGTGCGGCGCTATTGACGGAGGATATCTGGGAGCGCCGGCGCGAGCTGATCTTTGCGCTTGAACTGAATCGGGCCGAGTGCGAATTCCTCACCGGCGCCCTGCCAGCCGCAGAAGAGCGGTTGAACGCGCTTTTGACCCGCGTCGCAACGACCATCGAACGTGCCGCCGTCGCCTGCCTGCTGTTGGACCTGCACACGACGGGTGGTCAAAGCGGCCGCGCGGTTGATGTCGGCCTCGAATATCTGCGGCATTTGGGTGTCGAATGGTCGGGGCATCCGACAGACGAGGACGTGCGACGCGAATACGAGCGGTTCTGGTCGCAGCTCAGGAGCCGCACAATCGAGGATCTGATCGATCTGCCTTTGATGACCGATCCGGCATCCCTCGCGACGATGGACGTTCTGACCAAGATGGTGACGGCTGCAGTCTTCAGGGAAAAGAACCTCTATGCCATCGCGATGTGCTGGGCGGCCAATCTCAGCCTCGAGCGGGGAAACAGCGACGCTTCGTGCGCGACCTACGTGCTGCTTGGATGTATCGCCGGCACGCACTTCGGCGATTACGAGATCGCGTATCGCTTCGGGCGGCTTGGCTGTGAACTGGTCGAGCGCCGCGGTCTTCGGCGCTTCCAGGCCCGGACCTATCTGGTAGCCGGATGTCACTTGATTCCATATTCAAAGCATGTCCGGACTGCACGGGATCTGCTGCGTCGTGGTTTCGAGATCGCGAACAAAAGCGGCGATCTCATGTATGTGGGGTGGTACAGGTGCTTTTACCTCGTTGAGAATCTTCTCGCGGCAGGTGACCCACTCATTGAGGCTCAGCGCGAAGCCGAGCATGGCCTCGCGTTTGCGCGCAAGATGCAGCTGGGACACGTCGTCGACCTCATTGCGTCGAACCTCGGGTTCGTCCGGATGCTTCGCGGCTTGACGTCGAAATTCGGCTCTTTCCAAGATGAACAGTTCGACGAGGCCCGGATCGAGACGCGCTTGGCGACTAACCCGGACTTCGCGTTGGCGGGTTGCCTGCACTACCTCCGAAAGGTGCAGGCCCACTTTTATGCTGGCGATTATCCCGCGGCCGTCCAGGCGACATCCAGTGCGGAACGGCTGCATCCGCTCGTCCTGCAATTGATGTTCACAGCTGCGGATTATCGCTTTTACGGTGCGCTGTCCCATGCCGCCTGTTGCGATTCCGCGACAGCCGACGAGCGACAGGAGCACCTTGACGCTGTCGCTGCACATCACGGGCAACTGCAGTTCTGGGCGGAGGATTGTCCGGAGAATTTCGAGGACCGCGCCGCGCTCGTCGGCGCCGAGATGGCTCGCCTGCAGGGCCATGATGTCGAGGCGATGCGCTTCTATGAACAGGCGGTCCGTTCGGCGCGTGACAATGGCTTCGTCCATAATGAGGCAATCGCCTATGAGCGGGCTTCCGCCTTCTATCGGGCACGGGGGTTCGACCAGATCGCTGATCTCTATCTACGCAACGCTCGCTACGCCTATGTGCGCTGGGGAGCCGACGGCAAGGTGCGGCAACTCGAGGAGATCCATCCGCATCTCCGGGAGAAAGAGCCACTCCACGGTGCGACCGGCACCATCCAGGCTCCGGTCGGACATCTCGACCTCGCCACCGTGATCAACGTGTCGCAGGCCATCTCCAGCGAAATGGTGTCGGAGAAGCTGATCGACACACTCATGCGCACCGCGATCATTCAGGCGGGTGCCGAGCGCGGCTTGCTGATCCTGTCGCATGGGGCCGAGCCGCGGATCGAAGCGGAAGTCACCACCGGGGAAGCGACCCACGTGCAGCTGCGCGACCTGTCGGTAACCGCGGCCGTGCTGCCGGAAACGGTCCTTCACCATGTCCTGCGCACCCGGGAAAGCGTCATTCTCGACGATGCCGCGACCCAGCCCGCGTTTGCCGCGGACCCTTACATCCGTCAGGGCCAAGCGCGTTCCATTCTTTGCATGCCCTTGATCAACCAGGCCAAGCTCATCGGAGCTCTCTACCTCGAGAATAATCTGGCCCGCGGTGTCTTCGCGCCGGCCCGGATGGCGGTGCTGAAGCTCCTCGCCTCGCAGGCGGCGATCGCGCTCGAGAATACCCGTTTGTACCGCGACCTCACAGAGCGCGAGGCGAAGATCCGGCGCCTGGTCGACGCCAACATTATCGGAGTCTTCACCTGGGATCTCGAAGGTCCGATTCTTGAGGCCAATGATGCATTTCTCCGCATGGTGGGATACGACCGTGAGGATCTCGTCGCGGGCCACCTGCGTTGGACGGATCTGACGCCCCCGGAATGGCGTGACCGCGACACCCAACAGTGGGTGCCGGAACTCAAGATGACCGGGCACCTGCAGCCATTCGAAAAAGAGTACCTAAGGAAAGATGGCAGTCGCGTGCCGGTGCTGATCGGTATCGCGACGTTCGCACAACATCCGGACCAAGGTGTCGCATTCGTTCTGGATCTGACCGAGCGCAAGCGGGCAGAAGAAGCGTTGAGAAGAAGTGAGGCTTGTTTGGCGGAAGGTCAGAGGCTGACCCATACAGGCACTTGGGTCTACAACCCTGCTACGAGAAAAACGCTCTACTGGTCCGAGGAGCAGTTTCGAATTCACGGATTGGACCCTCAGAAGGATCTCCCAGACCAGGAACTTCTGCGACGACAAATACATTCGGATGATCGCGGCCGGGTTATTGCACGGTTCACGAGGGCATTTTGTGACAAGGTCGAAGTCGCGGAGGATTTCAGGATTGTGCTGACCGACGGAACGGTGAAGCACCTTCACGTGGTCGGGCATCCGATCATCGACAGGGCCGGCGAGCTCGTCGAATTCATCGGCACGGCAGTCGATGTGACGGAGCGGAAAAGCGCCGAGGACACGCTGCGCAAAAGGCAGATGGAGCTGGCGCACGCGAACCGCGTCGCCACGATCGGGCAGCTCACGGGTTCGATCGCTCACGAAGTGAACCAGCCCATCGCCGCGACCGTCACCAACGCCGAGGCGGCGCTGGAATGGCTCGATGGTCGACCGCCGAATCTCGAGGAAGTGCGGCAGGCGCTCGCCCGCATCGTCAAGAACGCCAACCGGGCCGGCGAGGTCGTCGCCCGGACCCGTGCCCTCATCAAGAAGGCACCACCCCACAAGGGACGCTTGGAGATCAACGGCGCGGTCCGCGAGGTGATCGAGCTTACCCGTGGCGAAGCGGCAAAGAACGGCATCCTGGTGCAGACGAAGCTTGGGGACGGCTTGCCGCTCATCGAAGGCGATCGCGTTCAGCTGCAACAAGTGATCCTCAACCTGGTCATCAATGCCGTCGAGGCAATGAGCGGGGTGAGCGAGGGGCCGCGCGAATTGCTGATCAGCAGCGGAAAAGGAGAGGCGGGCGACGTGCTCGTCGCCGTGCGTGACTCGGGTCCTGGCTTGGCGGCACCGATGCTCGAGCAGGTCTTCGACGCCTTCTATACGACCAAGGGAACCGGCTTGGGACTCGGACTGTCGATCTGCCGCTCGATCATCGAGGCGCATGGCGGACGCCTGTGGGCGAGCGTCAACGTGCCCCGCGGCGCCATCTTTCAATTCACGCTTCCCGCCCAGGCGGACATTGCACCGTGATCGCGTTTGACGGGGCCCCGGGCGGGCCAAATACGCTCCGATCGGTGACGTCGGTTAAAGGCGCGCTTGGAATGAACAACAGTCACAGGCCGGCACCTCGTTTCCTCGCCTGGGCCGCGCAGCTCGGCTTGGGCGGCATTGGATTGATATTGATCACCTTCGTTTGCTTCCGGCTCGGAGCCAATATCGCGGCGGTGGGATTTGCCTATGTGCTTCTCATTGTGCCGCTCTCCTTGCTGGGAAGTTATAGCGCATCGCTTATCCTCTCGATCGCCGCCGTAGGCTGCCTGGCCTATTTCTTTGCGCCGCCGATATTCGAACTCCGCGTTGAATCTCCGGAGAACGTTCTGGCGATAGCAGCCTTCCTGACGACTTCGCTCATCGTGGCTGCGCTCACGACGAAGGTGCGGAGGTCAGCGGAGGCTGCGCAGGCTTCGCAGCAAGCGTTGATCGACACGATTCCTGCGTTGGTGTGGACCGCGCTTCCCGACGGCTCGCGCGACTTCCACAACCGTCGCTGGCTGGAATTCACGAGCATTTCGGCGACCGAGGCCGCCGGGGACGGCTGGGTTGCCGGATATCATGACGATGACCGCCCAAGGGTGCTCGAGAAATGGCGCTCGGCGGTCGCAACAGGCCAGCCGTTTGAAGTCGAAGCCCGCCTGTGCAGCGCCGCGGGCGAATATCGCGCGCATCTGCTTCGCGCCGCACCGTTGCGCGACGAGAGAGGGACCATCGCGAAGTGGTATGGCGTAAGTACCGACATCGAGGAGCGCAGGCGCGCGGCGGAAGCGTTGCGCGCGAGCGAAGAACAGCTGCAACGGACGCTGGCCGAGCTTGCCTGGGTGTCGCGCGTGACGATGCTGGGAGAGCTGACGGCTGCAATCGCCCATGAAGTGAAGCAGCCCATCGGGGCGGCTGTCACCAATGCGGAGGCGGCGCTGGAATGGCTCGATGGTCGACCGCCGGATCTTGAGGAAGTCCGCGCCGCGCTCGCTCGAATCGTCAAGGACGGCCATCGGGCGGGCAACGTCATCGAACGGGTCCGTGCCCTGGTCAGGAAGACGCCGTCTCGACAGGGTCGCTGGGATATCAACGGTGCCGTCCGCGAGGTGATCGAGCTCACCCGTGGCGAAACGGCGAAGCACGGCGTCGTGGTGCAGACGAAGCTCGCCGACGGCTTGCCGGTCATCGAAGGCGATCGCGTTCAGCTACAGCAAGTCATGCTCAACCTGGTCATCAATGCCGTCGAGGCAATGAGCGGCGACAGCGAGGCACCGCACGCATTGCTGATCAGCAGCCTGAAAGGAGAGGCGGGTGACGTCGTTGTCGCCGTGCATGACTCAGGTCCGGGCTTGGCGCCGCCGCTGCATGAGCAGGTCTTCGATGCCTTCTACACGACCAAGGGAACCGGCTTGGGGCTCGGACTGTCGATCTGCCGCTCGATCATCGAAGCGCACGGCGGGCGCCTGTGGGCGAGCGCCAACGTGCCGCGCGGCGCCATCTTTCAATTCACGCTGCCTGCCAGGCCAAGCGTTGGATCATAGTTGGGTTCGCTTTGGCGACCCACGCTGCGCACTCACGTCACGATGGAGGACAAAAAAAGCCCCTCCATTCGCGGAGGGGCTTGAGGATGGCCGGTGAGGGGGAGATCGGCCAGGGAGGAATGCTCAATCACATAACAGCTTGCACGGGAGCCGGCCATTGATCGAACGGATGGATGGAGTACCGAAACGGAGGGGAGATCCTATACGGACGTGTAAGAGCATTCCGTCGTTTGTTTTGCTACTCACTCCAGCCTGAACACTCTTCACGACGGAGGTTGTCCGCGGATGCCTAGACCTCCCGGAGGCGAAGGTAGATCCAAGGCAGGGCCGCTTGTGCTGATCGCATCCGCAAAGCGGTGGTCGGGCCATTGGGCGGGCTCCTCTTGAAATGGAAATGGGCTGTGCCTGAGCGATTTTCGTTGATTGGCAATCGGGGTATGCTCGGGCTCATCCACCCGGCCTGGAGACACGTCGGGGAAGGAGCACTTGCCATGTCCGCCGAACAGACAATGAAGGGGCAGCCCTCGACGATCATCGTCATCGACGATGATCCGGACATCCGCGACTCGCTCGGGAGCCTGCTTCGGTCCGTGGGATTCCAGGTCAACCTGCTCGGGTCCGTCGGTGAATTTCTCGAGTCGGGCCGGCCGGAGGGGCCCACCTGCCTGGTGCTCGACGTGCGATTGCCCGGACAGAGCGGCCTCGACTTTCAGCGCGAGCTCTCGGCGGCGAACATTCAGCTGCCGATCATCTTCATCACCGGGCATGGCGACATCCCGATGTCGGTGCAGGCGATGAAGGGGGGCGCGATCGAGTTCCTGACGAAGCCGTTCCGGCACCAGGATCTGCTCGAGGCCGTTCAGCTCGGCCTCGCGCGGGATCGCGCACGGCTCGAGACCGAGAAGGCGATCGCGGTGCTGCGCGCGCGCCTCGATACTTTGACCCGACGTGAGCGCGAGATCATGGCGCTGGCGGTGACCGGTAGGCTCAACAAGGTGATCGCCGCCGACCTCGGCATCAGCGAGATCACGGTCAAGGTTCACCGTGGGCAGGTGATGCGCAAGATGGGGGCCTCGTCATTGCCCGAGCTGGCACGCATGGCCGACAAGCTGCAGCTCACGCCGGAAAAAAGCTGACTCTCGTAAGAGCGCGTTCCGATTCGGGTGTGCCGGAAAGCAGCTGATGGACCTAGTAATGGTCCGCCGACGCCGAGACCTTGCCTCTGAAAACTGTGAGACTGATGGCGGTGTAGAGCAGCATGAGCGGGAACACGAAGAGGCCCTCACCCCAGAACATGAAGGCGAGGCTCGAGTGCGGGGCGGCCGCGTCCTCGATCGTGATCGAGAACGGGATCATGTAGGGCCAGAACGAAATCGCCAGCGTGCTGAAGGCCGCTACGAAAATGACGACGACCATGGTGAACGGCACCGCGTCATCGCGGCGATGGACGCTGGCGGCAAGCGCCACTGCGGCGAGCGCGCCGGCTACCGGGAAGACGAACAGATAAGGGCGATCGAGCCATCGCGTCATGACCGCGAAGTCTCCGGCCAGCGCATAGACGAACACGACGATCAGGAAAACGAGCAGCGCAGCCGACAGGTAAGGAATGAGGCGGTAGGCTTCATCGCGGACTTCGTCCTCACATTTCCGCGCGAGCCAACAGGCGCCGAGAAGCGCGTAGCCGACGCACAGGCCAATGCCGCACAGCACCGCGAAGGGGCTGAGCCAGCCGAATTCGCCCCCGACATAGCGGCCGTCGACGATCGCCAAGCCCTGGACGAGCGCGCCGACCATGAGGCCTTGGATGAAGGATGCGAGAAGCGATCCGCCCGCGAAGCACGCATCCCAGACCCACCGCGCTCGCTGCGTCTTGTAGCGGAACTCGAACGCCACGCCGCGCAGGATCAGACCGGCGAGCATGACCAGAAGGGGGAGATAGAAGGCGGACATCAGCGTCGCGTAGGCGAGGGGAAATGCGCCCCACAGCACCACGCCGGACACCACGAGCCAGGTCTCGTTGCCGTCCCAGATCGGTGCGACGGCGCTCAGCATGGCGCGGCGCCGCGCCTCGTTGCGCGTCAGGGCGAACAGCATCCCGACGCCGAGATCGAATCCGTCCAGCAGCACGTAGAGCAGTGTGGCGATGGCCAGGATGGATACCCAGAACATGACCACGACTATTCTCCCGGCACGAGGTGACGCGCGGCCGCATCAACAGGCTCGGCGATGACCGACATCGGGCGGTTGGCGACTGCGGTCGCCGGCGGTCGGACAAGGGTCCCACCGGGTCCGGCGCGCAGCAGCCGATAAATGTAGAACGTGGCGAAGCCAAAGATGAAAGCGTAGACGGCGCAAAAGACCGCGAGCGAGATCGCCACCGAGCGGACGGTCAGGAAGGGCGTGACGGCATCGGCAGTCCGCAATAGCCCATAGACCGCCCAAGGCTGGCGGCCGACCTCGGCGGTGAACCACCCGGTCAGGATCGCGACGTAGGGGAGCGGAAAGCTGAGAAAGGTCAGCCGGAGCAGCAGCCGGCTTTGCTCGATGCGCTCCCTATGGAGCAAATAGCAGCCGATCCAGGCGATCAACATCATGATCAGCCCGCAGCCGACCATGATGCGAAAGCTGAAAAATGGGATCAGCACGGGTGGCCGATCCTCCGGCGGGCTGCTGGCGAGCCCCACCTCTCCGGCCGAGAGGCTGTCCGAGTCGATCAGGCTGCCGAATGGTGCAGGCAGCGTAATCGCGAACAGATTCCGCTCGTTGGCGACATCCGGCCAGGCCAGCAGCACCTCGGATGCTGGCTTCTCGTCGTGCCAGCGGGCCTCGATCGCCGCCATTTTCGCCGGCTGGTGCTGAACGATGTATTCGCCGTTGAGATGCCCGAAGACGAGCTGCAAGGGCAGCAGCACGGCTGCGAAGTAGAGGCCCATGCGCAGCATGATATGGGCCTCGGCGGTGAATTTCCCGCGCAGCAGGTACCATGCACCAGTTGCGGCGACGCTGAACGCGCCGCTCAGATAAGCGGCGAGAAGCATGTGGGGAAAGCGCACCCAGACGACCGGACTGAAGATGATCTTGGCCCAATCGTCGGGCACGTATTGGCCGTTCTCGACCACATAACCGACCGGCACCTGCATCCAACTGTTGTTGACCATGATCCAGAAGGCCGAAAGCGTGGTGCCAAGCGCCACCATCGCGGTGGCGAACAGATAGAACCAGGGCGGGACCCGGCTTCGGCCGAACAGGAGAATTCCGAAGAAGGCTGCCTCGAGCGTGAAGGCGGTGAAGGTCTCGTAGCTCAGGAGCGGCCCCTGAATCGGGCCCGACATCCGCGACAGCTCGCTCCAGTTCGAGCCGAACTCGAATGCCATCACGATTCCCGAGACCACGCCGAACCCGAACGCGATGCCGAAAATCTTGAGCCAGAACTCGAAGACGGCGCGATAAGCCGGACGCCCGGTGGCGAGATGAAGGGCCTCGACGACGGCGAGCCACGCCGCCAAGCCGATCGTGAAGGACGGATAGATGATGTGGAACGAGATCGTGAATGCGAATTGCAATCGCGACAGCAGGAGCGCCGTGATGTCCATTGCTCTACTCCGCCATCGCCACTGGTTCGTCTTTCCCCAGTCGACGACCTCGCACCCGCGTCGCCTCGGTCGAAAACACCGCCGCGCGGCAGGATGCGACGCCGCGTCCTGAACGCGGCGTCGAATGTTCAACTGGCAACGCGGCCGCAGGTTCGCTCCACCAGCCGTCAGCGCTCACGCTGCTGTCTGTGATAATTGCCTCGGCCGCCGACGTCCTCCCAGTTCTGTTCATCGTCCATCTCGGCCGGGGTCGCCTGTCGATCATCGACCGCTGGGGTGTCGGGCCGAAAGGTCCGAAAACTCTGCGCACGGGGGCCCGCCGTGGCGGCGTCCTCCCAGTTCTGGGCATTGTCCATCTCGGCGCCGGTCGCCTGCTGGTCGGCCGCGAGGCCGGGCGGCAGGACAGCGAGCAGTGCCGCGGTCGCAACGGTCGGGAGGAGTGTCCAGCGGGCCGCGCGTCGTACGTTCGAGGTGATACGATCTTGCATTGTTGTCGTCCATTTGAATGAAGCGCCGGCGGATGAGCGCGATGACGTTCCGCACGGGCTCGATATGGACGCCGAGCTGCGCGGCCGTTTGGTCGCGATTGCTGCGATTGGTCCGCGCTTGCCGCGGCGGCATCCAAATAGGTTTCGGTGAATCCACAGCAGGGCAATTTTGCCCAAGCATATTGCGTGCAGCGAGCTATCTGCTGTCATGTCGCTCAAAGGTAGCGCTGAAAGCAGCACGGCGGCGAGGACGTCACCCTGTTCTCGGGCGTCGAACGAGGAGCAAAACGATGAATGTGGGCTTTATCGGGTTGGGGCGCATGGGCGCCGGCATGGCAGCCAATCTGTTGAAGGCCGGCCATTGTGTGACCGTTTATAATCGCACGCCGGCCAAGGCCGAGGCGCTGATCAGACAGGGCGCCAAGCCCGCAACCAGCGTGGCCGAGGCCTGCCGCGGCGACGCTGTCATGACGATGCTGGCAAACGACGAAGCCGTGGAGAGCGTGGCGTTCGGGAGCGAGGGCATCATCGCCAGTCTGCCGGCGGACGCGTTGCATGTCTCCTCGAGCACCATCAGCGTCGCTTTATCGGAGCGCGTGTCGGAAGAGCATGCCATGAGGGCACAGCGTTTGGTCGCGGCCCCGGTTTTTGGCCGGCCCGACGTCGCGGCCGCGGGCCGGCTGTTCGTGGTTGCCGGCGGTGCAGCCGCCGCAGTCAAAGCAGCGCAGCCGCTGCTCGATGCCGTCGGGCAGAGGACCTTCGTCGTGTCCGACATGCCTAAGGGCGCCAATCTGGTGAAGCTCAGCGGCAATTTCCTCGGCGCCTCGGTGATCGAGACCCTTGGCGAGGCGCTCGCGCTGATCGCCAAAGGCGGCATCGATCAGCGGCAGTATCTCGATTTTCTGACGTCGACCCTGTTCGATGCTCCGATCTACAAGACCTATGGCCGGCTGATCGCGAGCGGAGATTTCACGCCGGCCGGCTTTGCGGCGCCGCTCGGCCAGAAGGACATTCGCCTGGTCCTCGCTGCGGCGGAAGATCTCGGCGTACCCATGCCGGTGGCGAGTCTGTTGCGCGACCGGTTCCTGACCTTGCTCGCTCACGGCGGCGAACACCTCGACTGGTCGGCGATCGGCAGGCTTCCCGCCGTGGACGCGGCCCTGCGCCCGGACGCTGATCTGGGAACGGGCGCCGAGCCGCGGACTATCGGCTCTTTCTGATCGATCTGATCGTTCTGGGGGGTGATTGCCGACGGTGGCGCACTCGCCTGGATTCTCGCCGCGTTTGCGAACACAACCACATCCAGCGTCCATCGCGCTGGGCCGTGCCGCGTGCGGCCCGCGCTCAATTGGATGGTCATGTTTGGAGCCGCCGGGGCCAGCATCTCCACGATTGGGCAAGCAGGAACCGCCGAGAGCAATCGGCACCAGGCCGATGGTCGGTCGCCTGCATAGATTCCGGTTCGATACCAACCGGAGTCCACACTATGAGCCTGGATGCAGCGACACAGGATCGGATGTTGAGAGCCATCCCTAGTTTGCGCGCGTTTGCGTATTCGCTTTGCCGCAATCGCGACCGCGCCGACGATCTCGTCCAGGAGACGCTGCTGCGCGCGATAGACCGCATCAGCACCTTCGAAAAAGGTACGAATCTCGAAGCCTGGCTGTTCACGATCATGCGCAACAATTTCAATACGGAGTATCGGAGGGCGCGGCGGATGGTGCAGGACACGGATGATCGGCTGGCCGAGACGCTGGCGATTCCTCCGGGCCAGGTCGGCTGGGCCATTGCCCAGGATCTCCGAGCGTGCTTCGGGAAGCTTCCCTGCCAGCAACAACAGGCACTGTTGCTGGTTGGGGCCTCGGCACTGAGCTACGGCGAAGCTGCCGCGATCGCCGGTTGCCACGTGGGCACCATCAAGAGTCGCGTGAACCGTGCGCGCGCGGCGCTCGCGGCCTTCATGTCGGGCGAAGAAGCATCGCAAGCGGAGAGGGTGGCCTCGGCTCGATCGCGCGGACTACCGGCCGCATAGCCGCGCTCTTTGCGGCATGAAAGGTTCTCGGCGCGCGTGTTGCGCACGATGCGCCAACTGAGAGCAACTCTCCAAAAGCAGCTCCTTTACGCGTTATGGGGTCTCCTGCGACCCGCGATGAGCAGAGTGAGTCTCAACCCGAAAGGAACATGCTCGTGCGTTTGACTTCGGGGATCTGCCGTGCGGCCGGCCGCGACGCGATGGCTACGCGCTCTATACCGGACGGCGCGATTTCGTGTACGGCGGGAACCGAGCTCCGTGCGGACCGGACGAGGACAATTCCCGCGACTTCCAACTGCAGGGAGCTCACTGACCCCGGCGGCCCGGTTGATCAATTCGATCGGGCCGATCTGCCAAACCGGCTGGTAACCGCCGGCACAATCGACCAAGGAGATGCGGGCCGCTCAGTCGATACGAAGGGGTGTCCGTTCGTCCTGCGCGTGCTTCTGCCGCCATTTCGGGCCCGGGCCCCGCATGTAGTGCAGCTCAGGCCGGTAGGTGTCGTGGAGCGAAGCCGTCAGCCTGCGCCAGCGCCAGCGAGCCGCGTCGATACCGTATGACAGCGAATGTTTCGCGAGCAAAACGTCGCAAACATAGGAGCCGATGATCGCGCCCATGGCAGAGTTCCATCCTTCCGGAATCTAGTCGTTGATGCGCAGGCAGCGCGCCAGAACGGTGAGCAACCGGGGCTGCGTCGCTGCCCCGCGGTCGGTCCGGCTCAATGCCCGCGCGAGCGCGATCGCGTAGGCGGCGGCGCCGACGCTGAACGCGTTGGTCAGCGCCAACAGCACCACCGCGGCCTCGAGGAAGTTGATGACGTGTTCGCGGAGCATCTATCGTCTCCATCTGGTTCCACACCGCTCTTGCGGCCTCTCACCTCGATATGATTTCGCGCTGTTTTTCGGTTTCGCTGTTGTTGCGGTGTCTTGCTTGATCTTGTGCCCGTTTCCCTGTTCGGTCGAAGCGTGGATGCGCACCGCCGAAATCGTCATTGCTTAGGGACCCGGCACACCCATTACCGGCGCGACCGGACCCTCACGGCAGCCGCCGGCGCATCATTGCGTCGGTAGCGCCGTAGTCGGCGAAAACAGGATGGGCGGCCGCACGTCGACCAGGGGGCTCAAGCCGCCACCACCCGTTTCGGTCGCAGCAAGCGGAATGGCCGCGTCGCTATATGCGGTTCCGGCCGGGGAGGATGAGGCAGGCAGAGTAGGCGTGATCGTCGCTCCCGACAGGGTCGGGTTACAGAAGCCGATCATTGTTGAAGTACCGAACCCGGACGCAACAGGTGCCGTCCCCCCCAGCGGGGTGATCGTCGAATTCGCCAAGGCCGACGGTGCGGCAGAATTCATCGACGAAGAGCCCGCCACCGGAGATGTCGGCACCGGAGATGTCGTCACCGGAAATGTCGCCAACGGAGATGTTATCGGCGGTGAGGCCGGCGACGGGGATGCCGTTGACGACGACGTCACGGACGAGATTGTCGGCCAAGTCGAACCCGCGGCGCCCATCCCGTTCACCGGACATGTGGTGATGCTGCCTATAGCGGGAGCTTGCGATTGGCCGAGGCTCCCGAGGTAGACCAGAATGCTCCCCAAGGGAATTCCGCTCACTCCACCAGGCAACGACGAACCGATCGCGGCGGGCCGTACGGAAGGACTCATGTTGGGTCTGGCCGTTACAGCCAGACCCTGCGCGAGCCCAGGGCCGTCGCCCATGCAGGCCATCATGGTCGCGCCCAACAGCAGCCGATTCATCCATTGCGTCGGCCCAGGATTCATCATGCTTCTCCTTTCCGGACGCGTTTCATGTAATTCTTCCGGCCCTCGAGGCAGCACGGCTATTTGGCATTCTCTGGCACGGCCGTGTTGGGTCGCACGCTGCTGCCCTCGGTAAGCTCGACCATCGGGTTGAGGACAACTGTGTCGCCGGGCTCGACGCCGTCGCGCACCTCGACGTCGGTGCCGAAATCTCGCGCGATTTTGATGGCTTGGAGATGCACTGTGCCGTCCTTCACGACTGCGACATGCAGACCATTCTGGCTGGCGACGACGGCGTCCGCCGGCACGATCAGCGAGGGGGCCTCGCGCGGAATGTGCAGCTCGACGGTGCAGTAAAGTCCGGGGCTGAGAATGCCGTCCAGATTGGGGATGTCGATCTCGGTCAGCAGCGTGCGCGTTCCCGGCGCAAGCGCCTTGGCGATGCGCGTCACCTTGCCGTGAAAGACGTGGTCGGGCAGCTCGGGGATGCGGATCAGTGCGTCCACGCCCGGCACCAGCCCGAACACCGCGTCTTGTGGAACGTTCACCTGCACCCGGATGACGTCGCTGTGCATCAACGTGAACATGAAGGTAGTGCCGGCCTGGACGAGGCTGCCGTTGTCGACGTTTCGCTGCGTGATGACGCCGTCGAAGGGCGCTGCGACGCTCAGGTAATCCCGTTGCTGTCCCAGCACCTTGAGGAGCGCCTGCTGGGCCGCGATATTCGACTGAGCCACGCCGACTGCGGCGTGCTGCGCCTGGAGGGTCAGGCGATCCGTGTCGCCCTGCTGGAGCGTGACCCATCCCTGTTGGACGAGCTTCCCGTCGCGCTCGTTCGTCACTCGCGCGAGCTCGCGGCTGGCGATCGTTTGCTGCAGCGTCGCCTGGTTTTGCGCGAGCGTTGCCTCGGCCTGGGCGATCTGGTGATCGAGCTCGGGGGCCGTGATCCGGGCCAGCAGATCGCCGGCCTTGACGCGATCGCCGATATCGACCTTGCGCGTCTCGATGTAGCCGCTCGCGCGGGCAAAGATGTTCGCCGCCGCGAAGGCGAGGGTCGTGGCCGGTTGGGTGATGGTCATGGTGCTGTCGCCGGCGCGGACCTGCGCGACCCGCACGGTGGGAACGAAGGCCCGGCGTTCCTGAGCGAACGACATCACGTTGCGCTGCGCCGTATAGTGCTCCCGCGCGCCCCACGCGACGCCGCCGGCGAGCGGCAGAAAGGCGACGAGCGCGACAAGCCAGCGGCTGCGCCCATGCGGCGGCTTCGCGGGGGCCTGGGCGCGACTGCCGGTGCGCTCAGGTGGCGCGAACGCGTGCTCGGCCAATTCCGCGCCCTGGGAATCTGCGACATCGCTCATGCAATTTCCTCGCTGAAGACACCATGGCTGCTCTTTCCGTCATTGCGGGCACGCAGCTTCGCGAACAGGTATGGCACGACCAGCAGCGTCGTCGGCGTCGCGAAGAGAAGGCCGCCGATCACGGCGCGCGCCAGCGCCGCATTCTGCTCCTCGCCGGGGCCTCCGATCGCCATCGGGACCATGCCGACGATCATCGCGCATGCGGTCATCAGGACCGGCCTGATGCGCGTGTAGCCCGCCGTAATGGCCGCCTCGCGCGCGGGCCAGCCGGCGAGCTGCTGCTCGCGCGCAAAGGTGACGAGCAGAATCGAGTTCGCCGAGGCGACGCCGACCGCCATGATGGCGCCCATCAGCGACGGCACGTTGAGGGTGGTACCGGTGATGAACAGCATGGTGAGGATGCCGCAGAAGGTCGCCGGCAGGGCCAGGATCACGACGAAGGGGTCGCCGAAATTCTGATAGTTGACGACCATGAGCAGATAGACGAACACGGCAGCGAACAGGAGCCCGATGCCGAGGTCACGGAACGAATCGTTCATGCTCTGGATCTGCCCGACGATCTGGATCGAATTGCCGGGAGAAAGCTGCTTCTGCAGGTCAGCCACGACCTTGTTGATCTCGCCCGCCACGCTGCCGAGATCACGCCCCTGCACGCCGGCATAGACCTCGTAGACCGGCTGGATGTTGCTCTGATTGGAGTTCGTCGGGAGGGAGTCACGCCGAAGGGTCGCGACGTTGCTGAGCATTCCCGGAACGGGGATTGCGGCCGGCGACAGCGCACTCGATACCGGCGTGTTGGCGACGTCGGCGAGCGAGCTCACGCGCGGCTCTGGAGTCTGCACCGCCAGGTAATAGGGAATTCCGGTTTTCGGGTCGGTCCAGAAGTTGGGCGAGACCTGTTCCGAAGAGCTCAGGCTGATATTGACGTTGTTCGCGACGGTCGTGGCGTTGAGGCCGAGCTCGATGGCGCGTGTTCGATCGATCATGGCGAAGAACGATGGAGCGTCGGTCTCCTGTTGGAGATGTGCGTCGGCGATGCCGGGAATGGCCGCTATCCGCCGACCCAGCTCGTGCGCAACGCGGAGGTTGGTGGCGCGGTCGTAGCCGACCGTTCGCACGTCGATCTGCGCCGGCAAGCCGAAGTTCAGGATCTGGGTGACGATGTCGGCGGCCTGGAAGTAGAACGTCTCCTCCGGGAATGCGGCGGGCAGGACCTCGCGCAGCTTGCGTATGTAGCCGGCGCTCGGTGCGTGACCTTCCTTGAGGGCGACCAGGATCACGCCGTCATTGCCTGCGATGGTCGAGCCGTCGGAAAAGGCCAGATTGTACGCGCGCGCCGGCAGGCCGATGTTGTCGACGATGAGCTCGCGTTCGCTCGCGGGAATGACCTCGCGAATCTTGTCCTCGACCGCTTGAAAGATCTTCTCCGTCGTTTCGATGCGGGTTCCGGCCGGCGCCCGCAAATGCAGTTGGATCTGGCCGCTGTCGATGACGGGAAAGAAGTCCCGCCCCACCAGCATCGCCATCGTGGCGCCGAGGCCGAGCACGAGAACGGCCACGGCCGGCACGACAAACCGGCTCCTGATCAGAAATTTTGCGAGCTCGGCGTCTCCGTCGCG
>Ga0126371_10002373_pt1 | contig 16204 bp, 31 predicted proteins | sample PanSoiMetaPlot_4_FD_110145 | JGI IMG/M metagenome (GOLD analysis project Ga0126371, IMG submission 110145) | Tropical forest soil microbial communities from Panama - MetaG Plot_4 | ecosystem: Environmental > Terrestrial > Soil > Tropical forest > Bulk soil | place: Panama | collected 2016-02-17 | reverse complement strand
GCTCGACGCCGCCTATATCGACGAGCACGTACATACGATCGAGGACGTGCGCGCGCTTCTCAAAATGATGCTGCAAGGTTTGCCGCCGATCAGGCGATAGCCGATGCCCGGCAATCCAGCATTCCAAATCAATGCGTTTCAGAACAACGCATTCCAGACCGGCGTGCTGCTCGTCGCCGGCGACTACGCGCTCGCGTCGCCGAGCTTTGCGACGCCGCCGCTCGTCGAAACCTACGAGTTCACGGCACCGGCTTTTGTGCTCGGCTCGCCGAGCATCGCGTCGCCGACGCTGCACGTAACCTCGCTCGTTATCACGATCCCGCCGTACTCGCTCGGCTCGCCAGCGTTCGCGGCGCCGAGCGTCCGTCAGCTTCAACGATTGTCGGCGGCGGCCTACGCGCTGGCATCGCCCGCGTTCGATTTCGCCCACTTTGGGCAAACCCAGCATCTTGGCGTCAATAGCTGGGCAGTCGGCTCGCCGCTGTTCGACGCGCCGGGGCCGATTCACGACGGCTACAGTCTGCACGCGACGCCATTCGCGGTTGGCGGCTTGTCGTGGGCAGCGGTCGGCCCCGTCGTGGTCGACGTCGTCTTTGCCTTGCACGACTATGTGCTCGGCTCGCCGGGCTTCGCCTATCCGCGCCTCACCGCGACGATCCCGGCGCATTGGTACTACCCGCCCGACTATCTGACCCAAGTCGAGCAGGCGACCAATATCCTGATCGGCACGCTCGACCATCTGCAAGCCGCGATCCCGAACGTCGTCAATGCGCAGACCAACACGGCGCGCGCGCTGATCTACAACATGCGCGCCAATGCCGACGCCGAACTGCGCGGCACCACGCTCGGCACCGATCTGCAGGCGGTCTACGACGCCGCCGACGCGGCCGGCGCGAGCTACACGGGCCTCGACGCCACGCGCGCCTATCTCGTGGCGCAAGCTGGCGGCACGCCCAACGCCATGACGGCGCTCGTGATCGGCTGCGCGCTCAACATGACGCTGGCGGCCGAGTGCAACGCCATCGTGCGCATGACATTCACGAACCGCGACGACGTTGCGGCCATGCTGGCGCACGTGTCCGATATGTTCGAGCAGGCCAAGCAAGTCGCCGCGCTGTCGGACGATCCGGCAATTTACGAGTCGGTGATCGCGCTCGGCGGCGCAACCGCGAGCTATCTGGCGCGGGTGCAACTCCAATTGCCGCGCTTCATCGCCTTCGACGCCAAGGCGGCATTCCCGTCGCTGTATCTGGCGCAGCGCATCTATGCCGACCCGACGCGCTGGCAGGAAATCGAGGCCGAGAACGGCGTCGTGAATCCGGCGTTCTGCCCGGCGCAATTGCGAGTGCTGTCCAATGTCGGACATTAGGATCGTATCGTCGGCGACGCTTGAGGAGACTTACGCCGACTGGTCGCTGTTGCCGAACGGCACACTTGACGAATCCGAGGAGCTGGCAAACTACGCCAAGGTCGCGCTGATGACCGACGCCACCGCCGCGCCCGGCGATATCCTGCCCGATCCTGATAGCGATGATCGCCGCGGCTGGTGGGGCGACATGGACGCGGCGACGATCTGGAACGGCTGGCCCATCGGCACGAAAAACTGGCTGCTCGAACGCGCCAAGATCACCGACCCAAATGCGTTCGAGGGCGACACCGTGGTGCGCGCCGAGAATTACACCCGCGCCGCGCTCACGCCGCTGATCGGCTTGGGCATGTGCTCGGCGATTGACGTGTTCGCCTACCGCGCATCCGACCGCGATCAGAACGCGCGCATCGATCAGATCAATGTGCTGGCGCGCATCTATCGCGGGCCGCTCGACGAAATCGACTTGTTGTTCGAGGACCTCTGGCAGAACATGACGGTGACGCCGATCCGCAGCCCCTACGGCTATCAGGCGGTCCCGCAACTCCCGGCACCATCGGCTTCGCGCGCTCGCGCAAGGTAACCGCTCATGGCATGGACAACGCCGACCCTGACGCAAGTTCGTCAGATGGTCCGCGACGACATTACGACGGCGCTGCAAGGCGCTTCGCTGGTCGGCAACACCGTGCTCCGCGTCATGGGCGACGTGCAGGCAGGCCTCGCCGCGCTCGTGCTGCGCTACATCGATTGGCTGTCGCTGCAATTGTTGCCCGACACCGCGACCGACGAATGGCTCGACCGCCACGGGCAAATCTGGCTGGTCAACGCGGACGGCACAATCGGCCGCAAGTCGCCCGCGCCGTCGCAAGGCACTGTCGGCTTTACCGGCGCGCCGGGTGCCGAGGTCCCCGAGGGCGTGCAACTCACCGCCGCCAACGGCGTGGTCTACGAGACGCTCGAAACCGTCACCTTGCCCGACACGACGGTGCAGCCCGCCGAGGTCACCGTGCGCGCCATCAACGGCGGCTCGAATACCAATCAGGACGTCGGCACGCCGCTGGCGCTCGACGCACCGCTGACCGACGTCGATTCCACCGCGACCGTCATTGATCTGCGCGGCGGCACCGATCAGGAAACCGACGCCGAGCTTCGCGCGCGCGTCCTACAGCGCATCCAAAAGCCGCCGATGGGCGGCGACGCCGACGACTATGTCGAGTGGGCCGAGGCCATCCCGAGCGTGACGCGGGCGTGGTGCGCGCCGCGCGAAATGGGCATGGGCACCGTGACGGTGCGCATCATGTGCGACGCGCTGCGCGCCGATCAGGGCGGCTTTCCGAATCAACAGGATTTGGACGCGGTCGCCAATTATCTCGACACCATGCGCCCGGTCGCGGTGCGCGATTTCTTTGTCATGGCCCCGGTGCCCGAGCCTATCGACTTTGGCCTGTCGCTCGGCAACGACTCGCTGACCTTGCGCGGCCAGGTCGCCGACAGCGTGAGCGCCATGCTGGCGGATCGCGGCGAACCGGCGCATGCGGTCAACGGCCAACTCGTCGCCGGCACCACCATCAAGGCCGCGTGGGTATCGGAGGCGATCAACCGCGTCACCAACGATTTCGATTTGACGATGGGCGATCACCCGATGCCGCATAACGGCGCGCTGCCGGTGCTCGGCACCATCACCTATCCGACGCCATGAGCAACGGTACGCCGACGCGCTACACGCCGCCGCCGCCGCCGATGCCGGCCGACCGCCACGTGCGGCGCGGCCAGGACGAATATCAGTTCGCCTTGTCGGCGCTGTTGCCCAAGGGCATCGCGTGGCCGCGCTGGCCGACCACGGTGCAGCAAGCCGTCATCCGTGGGCTCGCGGGCATTTGGGGGTTTGTCGACAGCCGCGCCGCCGATCTGCTCGAACGCGAAAGCGATCCGCGCCAGACCGTCGAAATGCTCGACTCCTGGGAAAAGGCGTGGGGCCTGCCCGATCCGTGCCTTGAAGGCGCGGAGCAAACAATCGGCCAGCGGCAGCAAGCGCTCGTCATGCGCATGACGCTGCTCGGCGCGCAGTCGCGCGCGTTCTTTATCGGCGTCGCCGCGCAACTCGGCTACACGGTGACGATCACCGAATATCGGCCGTTCATGGTCGGCATCGATCGGTGCGGCGATAATCGCGCCTATGATTCGGCGACCGGCCAGCTCGGGCCGTGGCCGTGCCAGATCGCGCCGCCGGATATCCGGTTCGCCTGGACGATGCACGTCGGCAACCGCGCGCTGATTTGGTTTCGCTCGGCCAAGGGGCAGGCGGGAATCGATCCGCATCTGCGCATCGACTTTCCGACTGACCTCATTTGCATGATCGAGAAATGGGCCCCGGCGCACACCCAAGTGATCTTCGATCTTACGTCGAGCACGCCGCCCGGTGATCCGATGGAAGGAACGCCATGAGATATTCGCAGCCCTACGGCACGCCGCAACCGCCGCTCAATTCGTATCCGCGCTACATCAACGGCAATCCGGTGACCGGCACCGAGGGTTCGATTCCGCCGGCGACCGCGTTCGACGAAGCTCAAATCGAAATCGTCACCGTCATCACCAATGCCGGGCTGACGCCGGATCACGCCGACCTCACCCAGCTTTGGCAAGCGCTGCAAGCGCTGTTCGCGCAGAAATATATCACGACCTACATCACCAAGACGGTGCACGGCGCGGGCGCGGATTTCACCGACTTGCACGCCGCGATGACGTGGCTCGGGCAATACATCATCACCGATACCGGCTACGTCACGTTCATGGTCGCGCCGGGCAAATGGACCTACACGCAAACCGTCGAAATCAATCACCCGAACATCATCCGCGTCGCGATCCAGGGCGGGGCGCTGCTCGGCGCGACGCCGTCGCCGGCCAATATGTCGGTCACCGGCTACATGAGCGCGACCGATGGCACCAATCAGATCATCTATCTGCGCTCGGTGCATGCCACCGAGTTGAGTTTTTCCGGCGGCGGCCCGACCGGCTTTCGCATGTTCACGCCGGGCATCATCTTTCGCTATCTGCTCATTACCGGCGATCAAACAATCGGCTCGCCGTCGCAGCCGCCGGGATTCTCGGGCCTCGCTGGCGGCATCGGCATGGACTTTCACGCTGACGGCTGGCTCGACGGCTGTTCGGTGTGGGGCTTCGGCGGCATCGGCATTCAGATCACCGGCTGCACCGTCACGTCGATTTCGTCGCTGTCCGTCGTCGCGGCGTATTGCGGCCGACCCGGCGGTGCCGGTGGTGTCGGCATCAGCGTCACCTATGGCTTTTTCAATGTGCCCGGCGGCTGCAACGTCATCCTGACCAGTTGCGGCGTTAGCGGGCTCAATATGTTCACCGCAGCCGCGTTCCTCGACGGGCCACTGACGGTGAAGGGCTGCAATGCCACACCGGGCGTCGATGGCAACAACATGGCGGTGCAAGTCGAAGCCGGGTCGCAGCTCAATGCCCGCAACTGCGATATCCATACCAACAACAACGGCGGCGTCGTCGTCACCAGCGCGGTAGCGTTGATGACCACCGGCAACATTTCAAACAACAATGGGCCCGGCGTGCAGGCTTACGGCTGCTCCGCAGTATTCGTCGATAACTCGACGCTCAACGGCAACGCCAGTTATTCGGTCCAATGCTGGGGCGGCACTTACATCGAGGCGCTCGCCGCGACGCTCGGCACCGCCACGAGCATCCCGGTCAACACCTACGGCGTCGGCCAGAACTCGTTTATCTCATTCTGAGGATCAAACAACATGGCAACCCAGCCGCCGCCCATCGTGCCGCGCGCGCTCGACATGATGCAGCACACGTTCGTCATCGTGCAATGCGCGATCGACGGCAACGTGTGGGATCGCAACAAGACGATGGTGCCGCCGTGCCAGCACACCGATCAGGAATGGGCGGATTGGGCGGCGGCCAACGGCAAGCCGCCGAACAGCCCCGACACGCCGCTGGCGCGGTGGTTGTTCAACGCGCCCGCGCCGTCGTCGTCGAAAGCGCCGTCGCCATCGCCGCCGGCCGCGGCCGAACCCGCGCCGCCGAAAGATCAAAAGCGCAAGCGATGACCGACGACGACTGCCAGAATCCGCTTTACCCGCAAGACGCGGGGTTGACCGTCCCCGAAATGGAAGCGGTCGCGCGCGCGGGTTCGATGGAGCGCGCGCAAAGCCCGGGCGAGCTGATCTGCATCGTCGACAACACGTCGAGCGACGCCGTGCCGGTGATCACCCACGACCTCGCGCACAGCTATCAGGAGCTAATGGATTATCGGCACGCCAACGTCATCGCCGACGATGCGCCGTGGACTTATTGGACGCTATCGGACGTGTGGGCCGCGTCGCAGCCGCCGCTACTGCCGCCATCGCCCGGGCCGCCGCCGCCGGACGGCTGGAATTGGCAGGCCCGCGTCAACCCCTACGGCATTTCCGAGCCGGACATTTGGTCGCCGATGATCACGGCACCCGGCTACACCTACGTGGTGCAGATCGACCCCTCGGTGGTGCTGCTCGCGAGCCCGGGTTTCGAAACGCGGCTGTTGTTCACCGGCGGTCTGCCGTGGGTCAGCGGCGCGCATTTGTCCGACGTCTATGTCGGCGAGGTTGTCGCGCCGTGGGTCGCGAGCCAACTGCACCACGTCACCTTTAACGGCGGCTACAACGACGTTGGCGGCGTGCTGCTCGAACAGATCACCGATCCGATCCCGGTCGGCATCAACGCGTCGCGTGGCCTCTTAGTATCGTTTGTCGTGCAGGCCGGTGTGGTCGGCGGGCGGCAGACCGAACCCGGCTGGGCGCTGCGGCTACAGGCTGGCAATCACGCCGCCGACCTCGACAAGAGCGGCGCGGGTTGGACGCCGGGCACATGGGCCTCGGTCGGCGTGCTCACCGTCGACGGCTTCTACGTCGCCGGGACCTCGGCCACGAGCGAGCTTGACGCCGGCGACTATCTGCTCGGCAACGGCTCGACGCGCGCGCTCGCATTTTCAGGAAAGGCAAGCCGTCATGGACAATCTCGCGCAAGTGCTGATCGACGTCTCGAACCGCCTCGAACAGTTAGCAGCGGACATGCAGGAAGCCGTCAGCTCTGGCGACCAGGTGGCGATCCGCACCGCCGCTGACGCGCTGACCGCGTACACCGGCACGCTCAAAGGCAACGTCGAGCCGTTGCTGCATCGGCTTGAGGGCGGCGACTTTACGCTCGACCGGCCGCGCGACGATTCGAGCGGCGAGTGACCGCGCGATGGCCGACGCGCCGACCAATCTTTTCTACTGGCACGACGGCGTGATCAAACAAGTCCCGCTGCTCGCCGCGCAAGCCGCGCTGCCGGGCCCGCGCGAGTTCAAACAGCGCAGGCCACCAGCGCCCGAGGACCCGACCGATGACCGAACGAACCGAGCTTGAGCGGCTGTTGCGCGACGGTATCGACACACAAACGATGGCGCACGCGGGCATGCTCATGCGCACCTATCTCGCGCCCAATCAGCCGCGCCCCGATGAGCGTTTCGCGCAGGGCCTCCGCAATCTCGCCGAAAAATACCGCCGCGCCCGCGAGCTTCTCGCGGTCGAATTCCGCGAGCGACCGCCGACACCGTCCGGTTGAGTTTTAGATCCATTTTGCAACCAAAGCGCCCGGCTTCGGCCGGGCTCTTTTTTGTTGCCTGCTAGGCCGCCACGCCCTAGCGGCGGCTTGACCCGCCGTGGGCCGGCATTTAGGGATGGAGGCCTACACCGGAGGGGAAATCAGTGTTGCGTAAAACGAGGAACTGTGTCGCCGTCGTCGCGGCGGCGTCGCTGGTCGGTGCATGCGCGTCGAGTTCGGCCGATATCGCGCCGAGCTACGTGTCGCCGATCCAATATCAATCCTACACGTGCCCGCAGCTTTCCGAGGAAGCGCAGCGCGTGGCGTCGGCGGTGGCGCAAACGTCCGGTGCGCAGGATAAACAGCGCACCAACGATGCGGTCGCGACCGGCGTCGCCATCGTGCTGTTCTGGCCCGCCGCCTTCCTTGTCGGCGGCGACAAACAGACCGCCGCGCAACTCGCGCAATTGAAGGGCCAGTTCGACGCGATCCAGCAAGCATCGATTCGCAAGAACTGCGGCCTCAAGTTCGAAACGCGGCAGCAATAAATCGGTCCCGTCGCTCCGCGCGCGCCCCGGCTTCGGCCGGGGCTTTTTTTATTTGCGCGGCGCGCTGACGTGGCCGCAGACGAAACGCGGCTTGTTGCACACGTCGCACCAGCCGCACATGACATGACCCGGATGCCCGGCCAGCGAACAATTGCAGCGGTTAAGATCGTCATGCACCGGCTCGCTGCCGGTCGCGGCCTTGAACTGCTCGGCGGTGACCTCGCCGGGGATCGTCATCGGTGCAGGGTGCCGCCGGGCGCGGCCGGCCGGGGGGTGCCGCCGTTGCGCAGATAGCGCGTGCTTTCGTCGAGCGCATGGTTCGGCGTGCTTTCGTCGAGGACCATGCAGACTTCGACCCGCGTCACCCGCTCCTTGCGCAACTCGCCGTCGCGCCGCGTCATCGCGCCAACCAAATTTTCCTCGTTGTAGGTTTCGACGTTGAGCTTGTCGCCGTTGCGCTTTGTGACCAATACGCGGTACGGGGTATTTGGCACTCTCGCCATGCGGTTTCCTTTCGATGCTCTGGCCTCGATTTTAATTTGGTCGCGCCGCGTCTTGCTGCGCGGCTTGTTCGTAGCTTTCGACGATCAGCTTGAAAATGTCGATGGTGTCGCAACCGGGACAGCGGCACGGGGCCTTGTGGTGCGTCAGCTTGTCGAACAGATCGTCGGCATAGCGCACGGTCCAGGTGGCGCGGCAGCGATTGCAGCGGACGTTGAGCATGAGTGGGCCAATGCCGTCCGGCAAATGCGTGTGGCAATGCAGGAGCACGGTGGCGAACGAGGCGGGCACCATGCCCCAGCCGTGGCATCCCTCGTAATCGCATTGGCACGGCAGCGCGATAAAGCCGTCGTGAAGGTCGAGGTCGCCGAACTCGAATCCCTGCGGCGTCCGCCGCGCCGGCATGTCGCGGCAAATCGGCGAGTTCGCCATGTAGCCGTCAATGAATTCGTCGCGGGTCATGGCTGCAAAATCTCAATGTCCTCGCGGTGCGTGAACTTGGCGATCCGCACCGGCTTGCCGAACAACGTGGCGACCCGCTGCGCCATCGGCCGCATGAAGCTGTCGAACCGCGCCTTGTCGGCCGCGACCAGCGCGGCGGTGATCCCGCTGTCGCCGAGCGGTGCGGCGCAGACGCCTTCGCCGCCCTCGTCGAGCGACAGCGCCATGTAGATGGCCTCGATCCGGCCGAGATAGTTCGGTGCCTCGTGCTTCACCGCGTCCCGCACCGACCGCTCGACCGGCCGCGTCGCCTCGTTGATGCAGTCGAGCACAAAGTCGCGTTCGGCGGGCGTGAGCGCGCCGCCGATGGCGATGCGCTCTTTGATATCAGTGACGTTGAGGCTCATGAGCGCCCTCGCGCGGTGGCGGCTGACGAAAGTCGAGCAGCGCGGTCATCACGTCGTAGTGCGCGACCCGTTCAAGATATTTGCTAAAGACGCGAATGCCGTGGCCGTTGTCGGACGGCGTCACGGTCGCGAGAAGCTGATCGCCGAAAAAGACCTCGACGATATCGCAGGGGCGAATGCTATGGCGGGCGATGCGGAACGTAATCATTCCCTACACCCCAGCGACGGGCGGTCGAATCGCGCTTGGCATGGTGTCACGCCGAAAGCAGATCGACCAGCCTCACGACGCTGTGGCGCACGGCCTCGCTTTTGATCCGGCCGAACGCCGTCACCAGCGACTGGCCGTCGCGCGTGGTCAGCACGTCGCGAAACGCGTTGAGCCCGTCGCCGCTCTTGGCCGCGCCGCGCCCGTTGAGGCCCTCGAAAAAGTAGCTTTCCGGCACATTGAGCGCGGTCGCCATCTTGCAGATATTGCCGCCGCTCACCCGGTTTGTGCCTTTCTCGTATTTTTGAATCTGTTGAAAGGTCAACCCGAGCGCGTTGCCGAGGTCGCTTTGGCTCATGCCGAGCGCCATGCGCCGAATCTTGATGCGGTCGCCGATCATCCTGTCGAACTGCGATTTTACCCGTGGCATTTCAGCCTCCCCCGATATTTTCGATTTCCAGAAGCGCATCGAAATTGGTGGCCGGCGCGCCGATGATTTGGCCCAGCGGATTGCTGCCCTCGCAAAAGCCGTGCAGCCTGTATAGCCGCGCCGTCAGCAGGCCGGGGACTTTCGGCGCGGCACGAAATCGAATCGGCGGTGGTGGCGTGCCGGGCTCCTCGTGCAGATGGCGTAGCTCGTATCCCATCACGCGCATCATCTGCTCGGCGCGCTCGCTCGGGATATGGCTCTTGGCGTTCTCGTAATCTGAAATCGCTTGCTTGGTGATCCCGACCGCGTCGGCGAGCATCGCCTGCGACCATTTCGAATGTTTACGCAACTGCAATAAGCGTTGCGCCAGCTTGATGTTCACTGGCCCTTTCACTGTCATCCCTCCGAATTCTTGTCGCGCGTCGCCCTCCTTGTCGTTTGGTTGCAGCCTATGTCGCGTGTCATGAAAATGTAAAACGCACTATACCAAGGTATAGTCGCCGCACCCCGGGACACTAAATTTCGGCGCGGCGGCGGGTTGTGCACAACATTTCGTGGCTGGCATGTCGTTTTTCCGACCCACTAGGGCGCGCCGCCATCCTACGGAAAAAGGGTAGGCAATGCGCGCAATATAAAGACAAGATAACGGGATCGATAAATTTTTCTTATGACACCAACACTGACGGTTATACCGACCGGCAACAAAAAGCCCGCATTCGATACGATTGCACCGCGCCGTCCGCCCTATTCCGTGATACGGCTTCCCGGCGACTCGTTCGAATGGCGGGGCCATCCGATGCAGCTCACGCAAAATTTCATCCGCGACGCGTCGCGGCTGCGGACGCCTGACACCATGATCGCGGCGCTCGACACGCACGCGCGCCGGCACTTTGACGTCGGCGTGATGATCGCCTGCGCTGTCCCGCCGTTTCTTTCAGATGCGCTCGACTTTTTGGTGCCCGGCAAGAATTGCTGGTTTGGCCCGCGCATCCCGCCGCACTATTGGTCGGCGTTCAAGGCCGCCGCCGCAGCCCGAGGCGGCCACGTCCGCGACACGCTGACGATCCTCGGGCGGCACAGCACGATGCCGTTCACGATGGCCGAGGCCGACAAGATCGCGAAGCAATTTCCGAACGTCACCGATTGGATGATCGGATTCCTGCGCGGCCTCGGCTTCCGCGACTGCCTCTATTGCCCGTATCGGGAGTGGGCGGTTTTCTTCGGCTCGAATAGGTTGCTTGCAATGACGGATTACAACCGGCTACGATTGGCGTCGGCGGGACAGTACGCCATCGGTCGCCTTGAGGGTTTTGTGAAGCCTAGATCGCGCCCCCGGCGGGGTGCCAGAAAGAACGTCGAACTCACCGCGCGCGAGTTAGAGGTTCTCCAAGAGCGTCGCTTTCGCGGCAATGCCGCGATTGCCAAGAAGCTCGGGCTCAGCATCGACACCGTCGATACCCATCTGAAAAACGCACGCGCCAAGCTCGGTGCCGATGATATCACCGTCGCGGTCGCGGAAGCGCTCAAGCGCGGCCTGATCGAACTCTAATGGATGACGTTTATCTGATTTGGTCGAACGAGCATCGCGGCTGGTGGGGCCACGGCGAGCGCGGCTACGTCAAGCGCGTGCGCGAGGCGGGGCACTACAGCCGCGAGCGTGCGCTGACGATCTGCTCAAACGCGTGGGGCACCGCCGGGCATATCGGCGTTATTTCGGAATTGCCGGTGCGGCTCGCCGACGTGTGGCAATTCACGACGATGCACGCCTACTGGCCGGCCGACGTGTTGTGAGAGGGGGAAACAATGTTTGAGCTAGGCGACAAAGTGCAAAAGAAAAAAGGCTACAAGTGGCCCGGTGTCGTCGTGTCGTCGTTCTCGACGCTCGCAGGCGAGCCGCGTTTCGTGGTCGAATGCACAGTGCCCGAGGTTGCCGGGGCCTTGCATATCTTCTCGGCCGAGCAACTCCAACCGCGATCATAGGGTGAGGCCCCACCATTTGACTTGACAGCCCGCGCAGAACTCGGCGCACCAGCCCTCGCGATTCCACAGGATCAGCGGCACGAACGGCTCCGCGTCGTCGTCGTCGTCGTCGGGTAGCTTGGCACCGCAATACGAGCACCGATCCGTGCGCCGCGCGTCTGGCGCGCCCCAGCGCACGCGCCGCCAATCGAAACCGGGCTTGGGCGCGAGCGTCGTCATTGCTCGGCTCGCGCGATCGACTGCCAAAGGCGCTCGTGCTCGACATTGAGAAAGTCGTGATACGGGCAGGCGCGCCAGCGGCGTTCATCGGCGTGGCAGCGGGCGACTGGCCGCTTCGGGTCCGTCGTGTCGACCGTCCCGCCGAACCGGCATCCGGTTTCGTAAGCGACTTGGCTCCCGCAAAACCGTTCGGTCATACGCGCGCTCCCATCGGCCGTCGCTGTTGCTTGTGCGCCGCGACGCATTGGCGGACGCGCTCGACGATGCGCAGATCGAAGCACTGCACGCTCATCGGGTCGCTCTGGAATTCGGCGTCGATCAGATCGAGCAGCGTGTGCGCCTCGGCGTCGTTCTCGGCGCGCGCGTCGCGGGCGTTCTCGCCCATCCGCATCGCCGCCGGTATGCGCTGGATTTCCGGCGGCAGCGACGCGTGAAATTCGACGATGGTCGCCAGCAGGATGCGCACCATGTCGTACAGCAATCCGTTTTGAACGCGCATCGTCTCGTAATCGAGTCCGTCCGTGATGCTCATGTCACTGCCCTTCAAAGCGCTCTTGCAGCGTTGCGAGCGCGGCGCTGCGGCGCCAGTTCTCGACGGCGTCGGGGCCGCGTCGCCACGTTTTGTTGTGGTGATCGTCGAGCCAGATGATCCCGAGATAGTGCCCGCTCGCAGGATCAAACAATTCGGCGGCGGCGAACGGGTGCTTGCCGAACGTCGTGATGCTCCGCGCCGGCGTTCCCATTGTCGTCGCGATCATGCCCGACAGCATCGGCCAGTGCGGGCGCATCGCGGTGTAGAGCGTGGTGTCGAGCATCAGCCGCGCGCTCGGCACGACCACGACCATGTGGCCGATCCAAAAGCCATCGGGCGGCTGTGGCTGTCCCGGCAGATCGCCGATGCCGAGCGAATGCAATTCGCGGCCGGCGGCGTCGACGCCGCGCATGACTAGGGCGCACGCGTAGGCCTTGGCGTCGTCGTAGCCGAGGGCGCGCAGAAAATCGCGGCATGTCAGCGACGCCAGCACGCATGAACGCTTCGACCAGCCGGGGCGAGTCCACGATTGGCAATCGAACGCCGGGTGCAACGCGTCGGCGATCACCCCCAAGGCCTTGACCAGCCGGGACGGGAAATCGCCGAACACGATCAGATCGCCGATCCGGCTCACGTGATGCGCGGTCGCGTCAGGCTGCGCGCGCTCGCCCTCGCAACAGTGGACGATGCCGACGCCGCCGCAGTGCTGGCAGATCAGCCCGCCGGCGTAGGGATGACCGTGGCAGCTCGGGCAGATCATCACGCACCTTTCATCTTGAAAGCGCGCTCGGGCGCCACCGCCGGCAACGGGCCGTGCAGATTGCCGCGGCTCTTGTCGGGCGGATAGCTCGGCATGTGCTTGATCGTCAGCGACATGCGCGCGTCGAAATGATTGCTCGGGGCCGACGTGGCACTATTGCCGGTCAACACGTCGAACGTCTTGCGCGGCACCACATCGAGCGCGCGGGCGCGCGCCGCCTTGAGGGCCTCGCTCGGCACGCGACACATCGCGACCAGCCGTTGCGTTGTCGCTTTATCTTTGTCGAGCGGCGCTTCGCTCATGATGCGTATCCTCGCCTGTGCGCGGCGACGGCGTCGGCCCAGGTGTCGTAGGCCTCGCGCCTCGGGTCGAGGTCATCGAGCGCGGCATGGCCGAGGCGCTGCGCCACTTGCATGATCGTGTTCGGCCGGCGCTCGCGGATCAGGATCGCCATCAGCCCGGCGCATTGTTGCGGCCGGTCGCCCTGCCGCAGTTCGTCGTCGTCGAAAAACTCGTAATCGACGGTGCCGTGACACTGGAACGCCACGCCGTCGCGGATTTCGCGGAGTCTTGCCAGCGGCAGCGCATAGCGCTCACCTTGTCCCTTGCGGAACGGACAACTCACGCATGGGCGCTTGAGGTCGAACATTTCAGCGCGGTGCCTTCAAACAAGCCGCAATGCGGCCGAACAGATCGGCGACGTAGCGCGAGCGGTAGGCCAACTGGCACAAGCGATCATGCGCCGAGCGCTGCGGATGGTTGCCGGCCATGTTCAGCGCGCCACGTCGTCTAGGTGATTCTGAAACGCCGCCGATGCAGCAAGCGAACTGAAATGCCCGCGCGACACCCACGTGCATGTGCACCGCGCCATTATGCCGTCATCCTCGATCGTGACCACGCCGCCGACAAGTCGGTGTTCGGTCGGCGGCGCGTCGTAGGCGGTGAGCATCGCCAGCATCGGGGCAAAGCGGCTTTCGATCGCGTAGTGATCGACCAGCACCGCGCAGTTCGGGTGCGCGCCTCGGAGCATCATGGTCGGCCAGTGGAAATTGCCGCAGCTTTCCGGCGTGTCGACGCTGATCGTGGTGTCGTCGGGCAGCATGCCGCGCAGCATGCGGGCGTGATCCGCGTTGGCGGCGATGACGTAGACGGCGCGGCCTTCCGCCTGCAGCCGCTTGGCGTGCTCGATCATGCGCGTGGTGCGGCCGGTGCCGCGTTTCGGATCGTCGCTCATGCGTGGCCGCCTTGTGCCGGCGCGATCACCAGCACGACGTTGACGGCCCGGCCGCCGGGTTTGCCGTCGATCAAAAACTCCTCGATCCATCGCCGCAGCGGATTCGGGTCGGCGGCAGCGAGGCCCAGCGCGTCGAGCACATAGGCGACCTTGACCGGATCGGGCACCGAACGATCCGGCGTCGGCGTCGACATGGACAGATGCAGGCACAGCCCGGCCGGTTGCTCCTCGCAACTGATGTTGACGCGATAGCCGGGCGGCAGCTCGACCATGCGCTGATAGTCGGTCGCCTGCGGGTGCAGCTTGTCGACGGCGTCGCGATCGGCCAGCGTCACCGTGTCGGTGTCCTGATCCGGTGTCGCCATCGCGATGACCTGGCGCAATGTCAGCGGATGCGCCTTGGCCCACGCATAGGCGTCGCGCAGCGCGGTTTTTTCGGCTTCGCCCAGCACCATCACATTCGACATAACGCGGCATGCTCCCTGCGATCATGGATTTTGATGCCCCAAGTGCCGACGAGTTCAAACAGCGCGCCGGGGAATTCGCCCGCCAGCCGGGGCAGGAGGTCGCCCTGATCTGGCGTCGCCACCACGACAGTCTCGCCGCTGTCGAGTGCGACGCGGATCATCGCCATGAGCAACAGCGTTTTGCCATGGCGGCGGTGGTCGGCGTAAAGCTGGCGAATGTCAGTGCGCATGTTTCTTGGCATCGGCCATTTGGATTTCGGTGGCGAGCAGCGTCGGATCGTCGCCGGCGGCCTTGGCTTCCTCGATCGCGCATTGCAGGCAGATTTTGCGCCGCACGTTCGGCGAACTGAGCGCGACCCAAATCCGCGCGTCGCAGCCGTCGCACCGCGCCTGTACCGATGGCACGCGCGGGCTCGCCACGTCGGCGATGCGGTAGCAGGCCAGCACCGCGTCGGCCGGGGCCTCGCCGGCCTTGATGATCTTCGGTGTGACCATCACACCCTCGCGGATTCCCAAAGCCAGTCGGCGATGCGCACCTTGCCGCGCTCGGGGTAGACGATGATTTCGAGCGAGTGCAGCCGCGAGCGATAATCGTCGAACGTGCCTGACGCCGACGAATAGCCCGCCGCCTCGCCAAGCTGTTCAAGCGTCAGCGTCTTGCGGCCGATCAGCGCGTCGAAAAACTTTTGCAGCGGGCCCGTCAGCCGGCCGCGCACGCGCTCGTGAAACTCGTTCACGGTCGAGTAGCGCGTCGGCTTGACCGCGAGGCGCTCGCCTTGCTCGGTCAGCCGCATGCGGCCGTTCTCGGGATACTGGATCAGGCCCGCAGCGTTGAGGCGCGAACGGTAGTCGTCGAACGTACCGGACTTGTGCGAGTAGCCTGCCATGAATCCGACTTGCGCCAGCGTCGGTGTGTCGGTGCCGTTGAAGGTCCACCACGCCACGGCGTCGAGGATGGCCTGCGGTCCCTTGCCGAGCTTGCTGCCGTTGGCCTCACGCGCCACAGGGCGCGGCGTGGGTGCCGGGGCGGGCGGGGCCTGCCGTGGCACCATCGGCGGCGACGGCCGCGCCAATGACGGCGGCGGCGCGGCTGTCTCACGGCCTGTCTCACGGGCGAGCGCCGTTATGTCGTGCTCGACCTTTTGCAGCACGCCAGCGCTGTCCTCGACCGCCTGGGCGTGCGTGGTGAGCGCGGCGATGATCGGCGCTATGCGACGGCAGACCTCGGCGAACGGCGCCAGCGCCGCGCTGCGGCCCCGCGCATAGCCTTCCGCGTGCGCCGCGTCGGCGATGGCCGGATCGGGTTCGGCCGGAACCGGAACCGGACGTTCGGCGAGTTGGCGTTGCAGTTCCGCGATCTTGACCTTGAGCGCAATCGGGTCGTTGGCCTCGGCGTCGGCCACGGCGTTGCCGATCAGCTTGCGCAGTTCCGCGACGTTGACCGGCGCGGTGGCGACCTCGACGGCGCGGCCGTCACGGGTCGGCGTCGCGGTGTTGTCGAACGTG
>Ga0126371_10002372_pt1 | contig 16207 bp, 14 predicted proteins | sample PanSoiMetaPlot_4_FD_110145 | JGI IMG/M metagenome (GOLD analysis project Ga0126371, IMG submission 110145) | Tropical forest soil microbial communities from Panama - MetaG Plot_4 | ecosystem: Environmental > Terrestrial > Soil > Tropical forest > Bulk soil | place: Panama | collected 2016-02-17 | reverse complement strand
GCGGCTTCGCCCGCGGTCGCCCGGCAGACACTCCAGGGGCGCAAAAAGGACCATCGGTAGTTCCATTCGGCATCTTCGCGCAAAGATCGAAAAGGCGTCCGGCACCGAGCCGGACGCCTCTTTTTGTCAGGTGGCCACTGACAGAATCTGCTTCAGCTCTCTCACTTTTGGACACAATGTCACGGCCGTCTCACTCGATGAGACAGTTTCCATAACTGCAACAATCCTATCCTGTTGAACTTCCAGCCTTTTTGAAATGCTTGATCCCAGCATCGAATTGGCACGCCCCATGCTCTTCCTTCTTCAACTGCAGGGGTTGAGACTTTTTTACCGGCAGACAGAACGGTGAGGCGAGGGGCCAACATCGTTCAAGGAAGGCCATATGAAAGCAGCCGCACGGCAACAGTTGGACCCAACCATCCGTAGCAACGATACGCGCGATTTCCATCAGTCGCTTCGCGCCAAGATCGTCGGACAGGAAGAGGGCGTACAAGCGCTGGTGGACTTGTACCAGGTGTTCTGCGCCGGCCTGAATTCGCCTGGCCGCCCGGTCGGCAACCTGCTCTTCCTCGGACCCACGGGTTCCGGCAAAACCCGTATCGTCGAAGCTGCGGCGGAGATTCTGTTCGGCGACCCGCGCACGGTCATCAAGGTCGACTGCGCCGAATTCCAGCACTCCCATGAAATTGCCAAGTTGATTGGTTCGCCCCCGGGATACCTAGGCCACCGCGAAACGCACCCTCTGATTACCCAGGAAGCCCTGGCGGCCTCGCACACCGAGAAACTAAAGCTCTCCTTCCTGCTTTTTGACGAGATTGAGAAGGCCAGTGACGCCCTTTGGCAATTGCTGCTCGGCATGCTCGACAAGGCCACCTTGACCTTGGGTGACAACCGACGCGTCGATCTTTCGCAAACGGTCATCTTCCTGACTTCCAACCTGGGGGGCGGCGAAATCACCGAACTCATGGGTGGCGGCTATGGTTTTGTGAAGTCGCAAGACAAGCCCAAGGACAATCTTGATACCAAGGTCGAGCGCACGGCCGTAGAAGCCGCGCGCCGCAAGTTTTCGCCGGAATTCATGAACCGCCTCGACAAGATCGTGGTGTTCCACCCGCTGCAGCGCAAGCAGCTTGAGCAGGTGCTGGACATCGAACTCGCCATGGTGCAGCAGCGCGTTCTGGAAACCGCCAAGGGGCAGTTCCTTTTCCGTGTGACCACGCAGGGTCGCAACTTCCTCCTGCAGGAAGGCACGGACCAGCGCTACGGCGCCCGCCACCTGAAGCGCGCCATTGAGCGCCATGTGGTTTACCCAATGGCCAATCTTTTGGCCACCGACCAGGTTCGCCTGGGCGACATGATCTGCATCGACTGGGATTCCTCCGAGGACCATTTGCATTTCATCCGGGAAGGCGAGAATGTGGCCATTCCGGTTCGCAAGCCGGAGCCTGCCCCGGTAGCAAAGACCACGCAGGCGCGTGGTGGCCGCCCTATCGAAGCTCCTTCGGTTCCGCTCCCACCGGAGCCGACGCCGCGCTTCGCGCGCTAACCTCTATTAAAGATTCAAAAGCCCGGACGCGGCCGCCCGCGCCCGGGCTTTTTCTCTTCGTTCACTTCAAGAGCTGAACGACTCTAGCGGCCGAGCTTTGACCGGCACGCTCAAGGTGCAAAAAAAGGCCGCACCTTGCTTGGTGCGGCCCAGGGCTTGGGCCGAGAAACCTATTCGTCGATATCACCGGAGAAGGGCAGTATCTTAGTGCCTTCCTTGCGTACTGCCTGCAGTTCGTCCGGTTCGATTCCCAGTGCTTTGAGAATCGTTGCCGCGATCTGCGCTGTCGTTACCGGAGACTTCACCACTCTGGGATCGATTTCTGGGTTCGAAACGACCAGACCCACGTTCGTATCACCAAAGCTGAAGCCCCCGTGCTCCGCATTCTTGGCCGTCGAAGCGGTGTAGATGGTCCCGTAGACCGGCTGCACGATGATGTCGGGCGTCCGGCTGTCGGCCAGGGGGTTCCGGAACTTCAGGGTGAGTTCGCGCCCCGCCATCACTTCCTCGATGAACAATTCGTTGGCGTGCTTATTCAGGTACGCTGCGGCGGCGGCGTCCTTGGACTGGTCGCCCAGCCAGATTAAAGCGATGTCGTCATCTTGCACAAAACCGCAAGGGCCGGTACTGCAGGCGTTCGCATTGGCGATGGCAATCGCTCCGGGGTCAGTGCCTGCGTCGGGAAGCGCCGCAACCAGGTCCGCGAAATGGCCCGGTTTGTTGGTCTTCACCGGATTGATCGGAGACTGGCCGTGCTTCGCGCTGACGATGAACAGCGTGCTGTTGTAGATGCCCTCGCTCTTGAGCGCCTTGATCATGCGACCGAGCGCGCCATCCACGTAGTCCAACCCAAACTGGAGTACCTTGGTGGGCGTGCCCGAGCCATCGAGATAACCGCCTGGTTGACCATTAATCGCGGGATCGGTGTCCGCCGTACAGCCGCCCGCCTTGTTGTCCTTTTCGAGCTTTTGTCCGACGCTGACGGCTTGGAAGTTCATGCCGAACACCGCCGGCCGGCCAACTTTCTTCGAACCATCATGGGTGAGACCGTGAATTTCGTTCAGAATCGCCTGCACCTTCAGCTCATCGTTCTGTGCCGTGCAGACTACGCTAACGGTGTTATCGAATCCCGGCGCGTTCGTGATTTCAGGCGTATAGAGATCATCGACGCCCTTGCCGGAAGGACCGTTGGCGATGTCGTATGCAGGATGCTTGTCCGCCCATGCGGTGCGCCCACCGTTGGCTTTCACGACTTCGAAGATGGTATTGCTCTGAACCGCGTTGTGCGGGAAGAACGGAACGCACTTGCCGTTCCCGTCAAAGTGGCGGGGCAGCGCGTTCACGTTAATCACGTTCTGCGAAACGCCCTGCGCGTCATAGACATCGATGGTCTCATCGAAGACTTGCATGTTTCCCGGCTGGCCCTGGCAGGTGGCGTTTGTGGGATCAAAGATCGCGCGGTTGTAGCTGACGTCGTAGAACAGCCCGTGGCTGACGGGCGAGCCGCCCGTGATCTGCGCGAGCAGGCCGGGGAAGGAATCCGAGTTCGCCGGCGTCCGCGCATTCGAATAGGTGATGCCGTGTCGACTGAGTTCTGCCAGCGCTGAATCGTGGTGCAACGCCACGTAGTTCGCGACGTCCAGAGCGTGCAGGCCGTCCACGCTAATCAAAAGCACGTGCCTGATCCTGCCCTCATTGTCCCAATCCTCGTTCGCACTGATCGGAGCCGGTTGTGTGGTTCCTAGTAGCCCCAACGACAGGGCGGCCGCGAGTAACTGCTTCTTCATGAGCTTCTCCTTCGGGTTTGATCTTTTGGGTCGCGCGGAAATCATCCGCGGATGATCTGCCCTAGGGAGCCTAGGAGGCGATTGTTACAGAAAGGAGACACCCCGGTTCTTGCAGCGTGAAAGAAGCAACGGGTCTGAGGATTTTTTTGTCGAAATATGAAAGAACTTACAGATTGAGTAGATGGTTTAGCGAAACGTTTCTTCGATCGCCGGAAGCGGCTGGCTATGAATCTCCGCGGCCCGCTTCAACGCCTGGTTGATATTCTCGCAGATATTCTCCCCGCCCACGTGTCGTTCGAATCCCGCCTCGTGCATCAGGGCGGCAGGTTGCGGACGCGCGCCGCACACTAGCATGGTCCGCCCGCTGGCCTGCAACTGTGCGGCAAGTTCCTCGAGCGCCGCTATACCGGTGGCGTCAATGGCGGTCATGTTGCGCAGGCGGATGATTACAATTGGAGGCAGCAACGCGAGGTCTTCGGTGATCTCCGCTATTTTGTCGGTCACGCCGAACAGGAACGGCCCGTGTATTCGGTAGACCGCAGTGTATTCGGGGATGGCCTTGTCTTGGAGAATGTGCGCGCGACCGTCTTCGATGTACTCGTCGGTGACTTTCGACACCGTGGTCGTCATAGAAATTTTGCGGATAAAGCTGAATGCTGCGAGGATCATGCCAACCTCTACTGCAAGTGTGAGATCGGCCACCACCGTAAGCGTCAACGTGAGCAGCCAGACGCTGATATCCATCTTCGAAAGCTTAAGGATTTCTGGGATTTCCGCCCAGTCGCCCATGTTGTAAGCGACCATGAACAAAATTCCTGCCAGCGCGGCTAGCGGAACGTTTTTCACCAGTGGTGCGGCAAACAAGATCACCGCCAGCAGCGTAAGTGCGTGAATCATCCCTGCGACCGGCGTTTTCGCCCCGGAACGCACATTCGTTGCTGTTCGTGCGATGGCGCCTGTTGCTGGCAAACCTCCGAACAGCGGGGAAGTTATGTTGGCCACGCCTTGCGCGATTAGCTCCACGTTCGGATTGTGTTTATCACCGCTCATCCGATCGGAAACGACGGCAGAAAACAATGATTCAATTGCCCCCAGCATGGCGACAGTCACCGCGGGCGATAGCAGGTGCAGCAACAGTTGCGGCTGCAGCCGGGGTACGGCAATGTGCGGCAGGCCGCTGGGAATTCCTCCGAAGCGCGTTCCGATTGTTTCAATAGGCAGATGAAAGATAGCTACTGCGGCGGTGGCACCAAAGCAAACCAGGATCGCACCCGGCACGCGTTTCAGAAACTTTGCGCAGAGGATCATGACGGACAGCGAAATAAACCCAACTACCGTTGCCACCCCGTTCAGCGTGTGAAGATTTTCCGCGATCGCTCCCATGCGGTGGAAGAAGTCGCCCGGTACATGTTCCATGCGCAGACCAAATAAGTCCCGGATTTGCGTGCTGGCGATCAGGACGGCAATTCCATTCGTAAAACCGACGACCACCGGTCGCGGAAAGAACTTCACCATCCCACCTAGGCCGGTAATGCCCATGATGACCAGCAGCACGCCCGCCAGCATTGTGCAGGTGAACAGTCCATCGATTCCGTACTTTGCAATGATGCCCAGCACCACCACCACGAACGCGCCGGTGGGTCCACCGATCTGCGTTTTTGAACCACCCAGGGCGGAAATGAGAAAACCCGTAACGATGGCGCAGTAGATTCCCGCTTGGGGCGGCACACCGGAGGCAATCGCAAACGCCATCGCCAGCGGCAGCGCCACAAGTCCTACGGTTACGCCAGCGATTAGGTCGGCAACGAATTTTTCCGCGTTGTATTCACGCAGCAGAAGAACCGACTTCGGTGACCACGCTTCTATTGGCGAGCTCATGTTTGCGGCGACCTGCTTCCGTCTCAGCTTTCTTTAGTGTAGCAAGACGGGTGCAAGAGGACGCCCGACGCATGCACACCTGTGCCTGTCACGCCAACTTGCCTGAGAATTTTAGGGGGGAATGCGTGTTGGTAGCCCTCGATGATTTCAATCGGCAGCTTCGCTGCGCCGACCATTGGGCTTCCAGCGCAACACCGGCTTCCGTGCCGCAGCAACTTCGTCGAGTCTTCGCACACGGGTTGTGTGTGGCGCCGACTTCACCAGATCAGGCGTCTCCGCGGCCTCTTTGGCGATGGACTTCATGGCATCCACAAACAGATCAAGCTCTTGTTTGGACTCTGACTCGGTCGGCTCGATCATCAGTGCGCCCGGCACAATCAGCGGGAACGCCGTAGTGTACGGATGAAACCCGTAGTCAATCAACCGTTTGGCGATATCCATGGTATTCACGCCATTCCTCCTTTGAATGGCGTCGCTGAACACAACTTCATGCATGGAGGGCTTGGTGTACGGCAGATCGTAGGCGGCTTCGAGTTTCTTGCGGATGTAGTTTGCATTCATCACCGCGTCTTCGGTAGCCTGCCGCAGGCCCGGCCCATACGCCAGAATGTAGGCCAGCGCCCGCACCAATACGCCAAAATTCCCCGCAAAGGCGCGTACCCGCCCGATGCTTTCTTTGCGGTTGGAATCGAGCGCCAGCCGGCCGCCGTCCTTTTCCACTAGAACGGGCACCGGTAGATACGGCTCAAGGATTTTCTTTGTCGCCACGGGGCCCGCGCCGGGCCCGCCACCCCCGTGCGGGGTTGAAAATGTCTTGTGCAGGTTCAGGTGCATTACGTCCACGCCCAGGTCACCGGGCCGCGTCACACCGGTCAGCGCGTTCATGTTTGCGCCATCCATGTAGAGCAGCGCACCCTTCGCGTGGAGAAGCTCGGCAATTCGCGGAACCTGCTGTTCGAAAATCCCCAGCGTGGAAGGGTTTGTCAGCATCAACGCCGCCACGTCTGCGGTTACTTGCTCGGACAACTTACCGAGGTCCACCTGGCCTTCGGCATTGGACTTGATGTTTTCGACTTCGTATCCGGCAATCACCGCTGTCGCGGGATTGGTTCCGTGCGCGGAATCGGGAATCAGCACTCTCTTTCGCGGATTGCCGTTTTTTGTGTGGTGCGCGCGAATCAGCAACAAACCGGTCAACTCGCCTTGTGCTCCGGCAGCGGGTTGCAGGGTGATCGCGTCCATGCCGGTAATTTCGAGCAGGCAATTTTCCAGAAGTTTGAGGATTTTCAGGCAGCCCTGCGAAAGCTCCTGCGGCTGGTAAGGATGCTCGGTCGAGATTCCAGTTAGTCGGGCGACGAACTCATTCACCCGCGGGTTATATTTCATCGTGCAGCTTCCCAATGGATACATACCGAGGTCGATCGCGAAGTTCCAGGTCGAAAGCCGCGTAAAGTGGCGGATCACTTCGATCTCACTCACTTCCGGGAAGTCCTCTACGCCACCGCGGCGGTGCGCTTCGCCGAGCGCCTTCACCGCGTCGGTCACCGGCACATCAAGCGGTGGCAGCTCAAATGCACGTTTGCCGGGTGACGACTTCTCAAAAATTAATCCTTCGTTCTGATTTGTATGCCGCGTAGCCTTCTTTATCGTCTCGCCCATCGTGTCGTTCTCTGCACCTCTGCGTTCTCGGGGTTAAAACAGCTCTACTGCGACACGGCTTTTCTGACCGCCGCTGCAAACCGCTCAATTTCTGCTCGTGTGATCGTCTCTGTTACGCAAACAAGCGCGTTCTTTGAAAGCTCCGGGTATGCCGAGCCTAGTACAAAAGGCCCGACGATCTTTTCGTGCAGCAACTCCGCATTCACAAGTTTCACCGACTTTGGAAACTCCAGGGCAAACTCATTGAAGAACGGGCCGGAGAAGGTCCGCCTCACCCCAGGGATCTTCTCGAGTTCGCTCAAGGCAAAATGTGCTTTCGACAAGTTCTGCTGGGCTTGTTCACGCAACCCCTCCTTGCCGAGCAGCGTCAAGTGCACAGTCGCGGCCAATGCGCACAAGGCCTGATTGGTGCAGATGTTCGAAGTCGCCTTTTCGCGCCGGATGTGCTGTTCGCGCGTGGCCAAGGTCAGGACAAAGCCGCGCCGGCCTTCGCTGTCGGTCGTTTGCCCCACCAGCCTGCCGGGCATCTGGCGCACATACTTTTCCTTGGAAGCCACCACACCCACATATGGCCCGCCGTAAGACGGCGCCAGCCCAAAGCTCTGACCCTCCATGGATACGATGTCGGCTTCCGCCGGAGGTTTTACTACGCCGAGCGAAACGCCCTCGGCAACCGCCACCACTAGCAAGGCGCCGGCCGCCTGGGTCATTGTGGCCAGCTCGGCCGGCGATTCGATCACCCCGAAGAAGTTCGGCGATTCGACGACCACCGCGCATACATCGTCGCGCAACGCCGCCTGGAGCGCCTTCTGATCCATTGTTCCCGAGGGCGTGTACGAAACCTCCTCCACGTGCAACCCGGAGTTTTTAGCATACGTGCGCAACACTTCGCGGTATTCCGGGTGCACGGAACGCCCAACGAGCACGCGCGTTCGTCCCGTCACACGCTCTGCCATCAGCACCGCTTCGGTCGTGGCTGTCGAACCGTCGTACATCGAGGCGTTGGCCACTTCCTGGCCGGTCAACTGGCACATTAGGGTCTGGAATTCAAAGATCGCCTGCAGCGTGCCCTGCGAAATCTCCGCCTGGTAGGGAGTGTAGGAAGTCAAAAACTCACCGCGCTGTATGATCGAGTCCGTCACCACCGACCGGAGGTGGTTGTAAACACCCGCGCCGAGAAAACTCGTATGACCGGCGGAGGTCTCCGCCGCACGGGATTGAAAATATTCGATCACTTCCTGTTCGGAATACGGTCCCGGCAGGTTCAACGGTCTTTTCAGGCGGTAAGCCTCGGGAATCGAGGAAAACAACTCTTCAACGGACTTCACACCGATGGCGGCCAACAGATCCTGCCGCTCCGCAGGACTCTTCGGGAGGTAGCGCATCAGGCAGACGCTTCCTTCTGCTTCTCCGCTATATAAGCTTCATAGGCCTTCGCGTCCATCAAGGCATTCAGTTCTGACGGGTTTGCCAGCTTGATTTTGACGAGCCAGCCCGCTCCGTGCGGATCCGTGTTGATCGCTTCCGGGGCCTTCACCAGCGCGGAATTCGCTTCCGCCACTTCACCGGTGACGGGAGCATAGATGTCGCTCACTGCTTTGACTGACTCCACCGACCCAAGGTTCTTTCCGGCCGTCAGCTTCGCGCCCACTGCCGGCAATTCGACGAACACCACATCGCCAAGTTCGTGCTGCGCATAGTCGGTGATACCGACCATGCCGATGTCGCCTTTCACTTCGATCCACTCATGGTCTTTCGAATACCGGAATTGTGTCGGGTATCCCATCGAACCACCCCTTTGTTCGTTGACTTCGAAACTACGATTGCACCGCGCTAACTTTTTTCGCCCGCTTGTAAAACGGCGTAGCCACCACCTGGGCCTTGCAGTTTTGCGAACGAATCTGCACGTAAACCGGCGTGCCGAGCCCGGTCATCGTAGGTGGCACATACGCGAGCGCGATATTTTTTCCCAGCGTCGGTGAAGGCGACCCACTGGTAATCACCCCTACCTCGTTCCCGCTTTCGTCGAAGCACTTGTATCCGTCGCGTCCGATTCCGCGATCCAGCATCTCGAGCCCTACAAGCGCCCGCTTGGGCCCAGCGGCCTTCAATTTCAGGAGCGAATCGCGACCGATAAATTCGCCTTTTTCCAGGTGGCAGTAGCGATCCAAACCCACTTCCCAGACATTGATAGCGTCGCTGATCTCATGCTCATACAGCGCCATTTTCGCTTCCAGTCGCAGCGTATTCCGGGCGCCCAGTCCACAAGCGACGATGCCGTACTCCCTCCCCGCTTCCAGGACGGCGTTCCATGTGCGTTCGCTGGTAGCCACATCGGACCCGACGTAAATCTCAAATCCGTCTTCGCCTGTGTAGCCGGTGCGCGCAATCAGAGTATTCGGTAACCCGCACACGGTTCCATGCGTGAACCAATAATTCTTCACCGTGTCGAGCTTGGCCTCCGTTAATTTTTGGAGAACGTCCGCCGCTCGTGGCCCCTGAATGGCCAATTGCGTGAAAGAGTCGCTCAAGTCTTCCACCTGGCAATCCATGCCCGTTGTGTTTTCGCGCACCCAGCTGATGTCTTTTTCCCGGGTGCCAGCGTTGATCACCAATAGGTAATCGTCTTGGCCGAGTCGGTGCACGATCACATCGTCCACAAACGTTCCGGATGGATACAACATCGCCGAGTACTGTGCCTGTCCGATTGCCAGGCGCGACGCGTTGTTCATCGTCAGCCGCTGCACGGCCTCCAAGGCGCCGCCAGGTCGCTTTGCGCCGTGAATCCGAATGTCGCCCATGTGGCTCACGTCAAACATGCCCACACGGTTACGCACCGCGCGGTGCTCGCAGAGCAAATTGCCGCTCGAAGGGTATTCGACCGGCATATCCCAGCCACCAAAATTGACCATTTTCGCGCCCAGGCGTTTGTGCAGCGCGTTTAGCGGCGTTTTTCGAAGACTTGAATTGACAGGAGAGTTTCCGGAGTCCATTCCGTTTACTCGGGGCAAAGCGATGGTAGCACGCACCTTCGGTTCGGTCAAAAGCCCCTCATTTGGCGGAACAGCAAAAGATCGGCTCATGGCGCTTGCGCTGCAGGGATCCGCGTCCGCACTTGCCGACCCTTGGTGGCTCGGGTACAGTTTTTTTCGGAGGCGCTTATGGCCGCTCGCCAACAGGTTGTATGTTTGCAGTGCGACAAAACCGAACAGTATTGCACCTGCGAGAAATACTGCGCCATCTGTAAGGGGCAACTCAACGTGCGTTTGGGGGTGGATGGGTTATATTATTGTCCCGATTGTCGGGAGGCCTGTGACGTGGCCCTGGCAAACGATCGGTAAACCGTGCCGAAGAATCCTCTCCACCTTCGACTCACGCTCGACCACGATGAACGACTTGCGGCCGCGGCAGGCGGCGCGATGCGCATCTTTGCCGACGCCGCCGGTCTGCCCAACGACAACATCGAGCAACTCAAGGAAGCCGTCGTTTCCGCCTGCAAACTTTGTTTCGACTTTCACCACGACACAGCCACGCCCTGCCAGGTCAATTTCCGACGCCTTGATGACCGCATCGAAGTCGAAGTCACCGTACCCGGCGTTCCGGCTCCCGAAGAAAAGCCGCAGGTCTCCTGGGTCGGTGTCGATGACGTCGCCTGCGAAAACCGCGACAATTCAGGCGTGCTCCGTCTCACCAAGTTTGTCTCCACGGTCTCGTAAGGAACACAGATTTCAGGCGGTTTCTCTTCGAATGGCGTTGTCTTCAAAAGAAAACGGGACCACTCGCAAGCGGTCCCGGAAACACTCTACAGGCGTCAGCCCGAGCTACATCTTAAAAGCAAACGTATTCCTTTTGATCAACGACGTCATCTGGTCGTCGCTCACCGAGAGCCGGATCACCAGGCGGTCTCCGGAAGGCGTCACGTTCGTTTGATCGAGCAGTTGCGCCAACTCCGGATTGTCCTTGGTCTGATACCTCTTCATCATTATTCCAGCGGCCATCAGTTGACTCAGTGTATTCGCGTCTTCGGTGGACCCACAGACTGCCTGGAACTTTCCATCCAGACCGCTGCCTGCATTCGCACTGATAAGCATCGCCTGCATCCGGTTCACCAACTTCATTGCATCAGGGAATTGCTGCACCTCCGGAGCCAGTTGTGCCATCGCCAGCTTCGTGTAACCCTGATCCAACACGGCCCAGACGACGCCGTTTCCGTTCGCTTCGTTGATTAGATTGTAGAGCTTGTCGTTGCGCAGCAGGCTGTCTTCTTCGCCATAGCGCGTAGCGATCAATTTTTCCAGCAACTGCCGGTGCCCGAAGGCCGCCTTGTTCGCATCCACAAAGAAGAAAAAGAGATCATCCGGCCCGACGCCCGACCCGAAGGCGTACAACGTGTAACCGTGCGACTTCCCGGTGGGCAGCTTCTGCGACTTGAAATACGCTTCGGTCGCGTCCGGATTGTAGTTCCCGAGCGCGATGCCCACAATTTCTTCTGCTTCCGGAACCGACGACGCAGCGCTGTTGGCTACGGCGGGATCTTTGCTCAGCGCCGACTGCGGCACCAGGCCCCACACCAGCTCATCGACCTGCGAATTGGTGTCAATTCCTGCGGAGGCCAAAAACTTCATAAACTGTTTGAAGCGTTCCGGGAGCATCTGCTGCTCCAGTGCGGGATACCATTTCATCGTTCGTGCTTTCTTCAGGTCCGCGTAAGCAAATTCACCGACGTTCTTCGGAAACAGTCCGATGGTGTCGGCACCCACGCCGCCCGCCTTGGCGGGCTTCGCCATGGCCGTCACCAGAGCCAGCAGGGCACAGACCGTCGCTAGCCGGGGTTGGAAACACTTCTTCATGCATTGCTCCTTTCAACAGGGGCCGGAGTGGAGAGTTCAGTTTACGCTAGTCGGCGCCTTTCAGCCGAGACGCTTGCGCAGTTTGTCAACCTTGCTTCTCATTTGCGCCACGTAAGGGGCGTCTTTCAGTCCTTCCAGGTTGATCTCGACATTGGCCAGCGCGCCTTTTGCGCCCGCAACTGCCATCAGACGGCCCACCAGAAGGTCTGACTTCATGGATGCGGGCGAGATTCCTTCCAGTTGCACGAGGAGTTCCATCAGGGCAGTAGCTCTTTCGGCGACTTCCATGGGCACTTCCGAAGCGCCCTTAGTGGCCGCCTGAATCGCGGCCTCCCGTGCCTGCACTTCTTCGGAATTCCCCTGCGGCAGTTTGAACGCCGCCATCACTGCGTCGTACGAATTCGCGTCGCGATCAATTGCCGCCGTCAGTTGGTCCGCAATTCGCCTTAGCGCACCCACGTGCTCTGAAAGCTTGTCCACGTGCAGAATCTGGGATTTTTTCTTGCGCGCGAGACCCGCTACCATCTGCCCCAGCGCCGCTGCCAGCGCCGCTGCGAATGCTGACACGCTTCCGCCGCCGGGAGTGGGGGATGGCTCGGCCACTGCGTCCACGAACGGCCGGGCCAGTTGCGCCAGTTTTCCCTCCCTGGCTTCCAGCGGAGTGCCACTCAATGCCGCGTCCAGTTTGTTTTCAAACACCTGCGACGGCGAAAAGTTCTCCAGTTGAAGAAAATAGTCGGCGGCCATCTCGATCGCTTTTTTTGGCACCAGTCCAACAATCTCGCTGCCCACCGGCATCACCCCGTACCTTTCCGCCTCGCGCTTAACCGCCGCGTACACGCGATGCATTGGGGTCTGCTCGTAGTCGGTTAGATTGATCGAGACTTGCGCCAGGTTTCGCGCTTTCAATTCCACGCCCATGGACTTCACATAGCGGAATCCGCCATTCGAGAACCGAATGGCGCGCGCAATCTTGTTGGCGATGCCGAGATCCGAAGTGTTCAGATTGACGTTGTAGGCCACCAGGAACTTGCGCGCGCCAACAACGGTCACACCGGCCGTCGGATGCATCTTCGGCTCGCCGACATCCGGCTGCCGGTCGTGGTTTTTCTTCAACTCTTCGCGCAGTCCTTCGAATTGACCCTTGCGCACGTTCTCCAAGTTCACGCGGTCCGGTCGCGTTGCCGCCGCTTCGTAAAAGAAAACCGGGATGCGGTAGCGCTTCCAAATTTCATTGCCGACCCGCTTGGCCAGCGCCACGCAATCTTCGAGCATCATGCCTGCTACTGGAATGAACGGCACCACGTCGGTTGCCCCCACGCGAGGATGGGCACCCTTGTGCACCGTCATGTCAATCAGTTCCACGGCTTTGCCCGTGCCGAGAATGGCCGCTTCGCCGACGGCGTCCGGTTCACCCGCCAGCGTGATCACGCAACGGTGATGGTCAGCGTCCATTTCGCGGTCCAGCACGTAGACGCCCGGGACGCTGCTCATCACCTCGACCAGCGCCTCTACCTTCGAAGGGTCACGCCCCTCCGAGAAATTCGGCACACACTCAATCAGTCGTTTCATCTGTCTCCGTTTCGTCTCTTTTCTCTGCGATCTCTTTGCGGCCCTCTGCGGTCTTAGCGAGAAGTCTTTTCTTAATCTTTCATGTACACAATCAAGCCGCGCTTCATGGTCATCCAGCACAGATTCATTCCAAAATAATAAGGAATTTCGCGGTAATCCTCCACTTCATATACCGCCAAATCCGCCTGCTTTTCCGCTTCGAGCGATCCGACTGTTCTCTCTCTTCCGAGCGCGTACGCCCCATTGATCGTCGCCGCCGCAATCGCTTCCGCCGGGGTCATCCGCAGTTGCGTGCAGGCCAGAGAAAGAATCATCGGCATGCTCATCGTGGGGCTTGTTCCTGGATTGAAGTCCGTCGCCAAGCCGACGATAACGCCCGCCTCGATCAGCCTTCGTGCAGGTGCGTATTGTTTCCACCCCAAGTGAAAATCACAACCGGGCAGCAGCGTCGCCACGGTGTCCGACTTCGCCAGCGCGCGGATGTCGGAATCGTTGACCAGCTCCAGGTGATCGCAGCTTGCGGCTTCCAGTTCTACCCCCAGCTGCGTCGCCCCGGTGCGCGACAACTGCTCTGCATGAAGGCGCGGCCGCAGGCCGTGCTCCTTTGCCTTGGTCAGCAGCTTCTTGGATTGCCTCACGGTGAACGCGCCGCGGTCACAGAAAACGTCGCAATACTCCGCCAGGTCATTCAAGACCACATCCGGCAGGACCTGCTCCATCAGCAGCTCCAGGTATTTCTCGGCCCCACCCGACTTGCCGCGATATTCCGCGGGAACGACATGCGCACCCAGGAATGTGGAAACGATCTCTAGCGGCTGCTCCTGCGCTAACTCCCGTTGCAGCTGCAAAATCCTCAGTTCGTTCGCGGCGTCCAGGCCATAACCGCTCTTTGCCTCGACCGTCGTTGTGCCGTAAGCCGCAAACTCGCCCAGCGCCGCTAGCGCCCTCCGCTTCAATGCTTCCTTTGTCGCTGCGCGCAGCTTCTTCACTGAATTTAGGATACCGCCGCCTTTGCGCGCAATTTCCTCATAACTCTTTCCCTGAATCTTCAGCTCGTACTCCTCAGCGCGGCTCGTTGCATGAATCAGGTGGGTGTGTGAGTCCACAAACCCCGGCAACACGACACGCCCGCCAACGTCGATCTTCTCGGCGCTTTTCGCCTCCGCGCGGCGTTCGACATGCGCGCGTGGACCGACGGCGACAATCTTGTCTCCGCAAACCAACACCGCACCATCTTTCATTAACCCGATTTTCGAAAGGGAATTGCCCCGCCGCGGGCCGCCCCGCAGGGTCAACACTTGCGACGCGCCTGTAATGAGAGTGCTTTCGCTCAAAACCTAAGCATTATGCCGAAGGCGGCGACAGTTTGCACCTACGCCCCAACGCCGATCCCTTGGTACGCAGGTGAAAATACTTCCTTCACAAATACCTCAATGCTGCTCGGCGTCGTATTCGACGCGCTGCGCGACTCTTCTCCCACAACGACCCCGTCGTTCATGCCACGAAACATCTCGACAAAGTACGCCGCCGTTTTTGGCGGGGTACCCATCTGGATCAACGCCTGTTCCATTTGCTCGTAGCTGAACCGCACGTACCGCAAGTCGGGCTTGTTGATCGCGCGGCTGATCGCAGCGGCGACTTCTGTCATCGTCAAGTCCCGTTCGCCGAGCAATTCCTGTTTCTGCTTGCCGCAAAAATCGAGCTGGAACAGCCGCTCGGCTGCGTAGGCACCGATGTCGCGTGTGGCGATCATTGGAATTTTCAAGTCAGGCCGTAACGCTCCACCAAAAATCCCCATCATCTGGATCATGCCGATGCTCTCCAGATGATTTTCCATAAAGTAACCGGGTCTCACGTGCAAAACGTTCAGGCGTTCCACCGCATTCAATTTTTTCTCGGAAAGATGTTGGCCCAGAATCGGGCCGGTGCCCGCCGGCAACTGCGCCGCCAGGCTGCTCAGATTCACTGCGTATGGCAGTCCGGCATTTCGCGCGGCCGTCGAAAGCGCGGTTGATGCAGCCTCTTGATCCGCTTGATAGTCCGTCGAGGTCATGCTCGGGGGCATCATCAAAAAGGCGGCCCGTGCGCCAGTCAGCGCCTTGGTCAGCGCTTCGGCATCCTTCACATTTGCGACGAACGCTTCCGCGCCCTTCTGCACAAACTGCTGGAGCTTCCCGGCGCTGCGCCCGATGACGCGAACCCTCTCACCCTTTTCCAGCAATTTGCGTGTGATGACCGAGCCGATATTGCCCGTAGCACCCAGAATCGTATACATCAGGCGGTACTCCTCGACCGACCGTCCCTGCACCGGGAGGTCCGGGTCCTTCGTGTGGGAGCTATCCTACAACATAGGAATCTTTACGCCAGTCTTGCGAGCAAAGGCAATTGCCTCGGAATACCCCGCATCGACGTGCCGTACCACGCCCGTTCCGGGATCGTTGGTCAATACCCGTTCGATGCGTTTGGCCATCTCTTTGGTACCGTCGGCGCACACCACTTGTCCGGAATGCTGCGAATAGCCGATTCCCACACCGCCGCCGTTATGAATGGAGACCCACGACGCTCCGCTCGCAGTATTGACCAGCGCATTCAACAGCGCCCAGTCGGCGATCGCGTCGGAGCCGTCTTTCATCGCTTCGGTTTCGCGGTACGGGGAAGCCACCGATCCGCAATCCAGGTGGTCGCGCCCGATTACGATCGGTGCCTTCAACTCGCCCCTGGCCACCAGATCGTTCAACGCCAACCCGAATTTGTCGCGCTCGCCGTAGCCGAGCCAGCAGATGCGCGATGGTAGTCCCTGGAACTTCACTTTTTTCTGAGCCATGGTAATCCAGCGCTTCAGATGCTCGTTCTCGGGGAACATCTCCAGTACCAATTGATCAGTGCGCGCGATGTCGGAAGCCTCACCCGATAGG